>VTLG01016478.1_pt1 | contig 28633 bp, 57 predicted proteins | sample 4694571 | NCBI WGS metagenome assembly VTLG01 (sample SAMN12604809, study PRJNA352737) | marine metagenome | biome: ENVO:00000447; feature: ENVO:00000209|ENVO:00000569|ENVO:01000036; material: ENVO:00002151; isolation source: viral sequences binned using virsorter ...
GGCAACATCACCATTATCAGATGATGATAAAACAATTGAGAGAATTTGGGGCGAACAGTATCCTCTAGCTGATTTCACAGCTCCAAGTAACTTCAAATCATATAATGAATTGAAGACTCGTCTTGACGCTGTTCTTTCTGGAAAAACTACTGTGGGTAATGTAACTGAATCAATCGAAGATGAACCAGTTGCAACTCCTAAAGTGGATACGAAACCAGTTGAGAAAGCTGAAGAAGATGACACTATGGATTATTTCAATAAGTTAGCAAGCGCTTAAACTTGAAATGATGAGAAAGAGGGGTGGAAACACCCCTCTTTTTTTATATTGCGTATGAAGACAATCTTGAATGGAAAACATCACTATCAGTTATAATTGTTTCCGTTGATGTATTCTGTGTAGTATTTACCATATTGTTAGTCATTGGTGCAACAACAGTATTTCCACCACTAGTGCCTCTATGAGCTCCAGAATCCATAATCGCTGCTGTTCTTCCAGCAGGTATAACTTTACCACTACCACTTGGCATTATAAGTTCAGGCCCTGCTTCACCAACTAGATACGGTTTACCTTTACTTATTGGGCCGCCAAGTTGTTGTGGTGTAATTTCTTCTCCCTCATCATCTTTTCCCCACTTCCAAAACTTTAATTTGTCAAAAGTTTTGCCCACTTTTTCTTTAATGCCATTAACTACATCAATAACTGGTTGTATTATACCTATAAGCCAATCAAATACACTTTTTATTGACTCAATAACTGGGTCAAAGAATGTTACAAGGGGTTCTAACAATGGTTCTATATAATTAGTATATAATAATCCTATCCACTCTCCAAGCTTGTCAAATACAGTTATTAAACCATTTTTAATAAATGAAACTACATCAATTTCATCTAGTGTTGCAGCCCATTCAGTCCACCCGAATTTTTTAAATATCCACGAAATTAAGTCTAAAATTAAATTAGGAATAATACCAAGCATATTAGCAATGAATGAAGCAAATCCTACTTTTATTGCTGTAAATATACTACCAGTTTCTTCTAAGGTACATTTAAAATCTTTAAAGGCATTCCATAAGGATGCTAGAGTAAGTGCAACTAATGCTGCTACTGCAACGATTGGCGCTGCTGCTATCGCTAGAGGTAAAATCCCTGCCAACATACCACTAATCATTGGAAGTAAAGAAACAGTCATAAAAAGTCTAAGAGCAGTCATTGCCTTACCAACGCTACCTACTGCACGTAACATCATTCCACCAGCACCAGCAATACCTCCTGCCGCTAAAGCAAATATTTTTTTATATAAAGTTACGTTTAAGAATACTTGAAGTGCAGTTAATGCTTTACCAACTTTAGCTACAGCAGTTATCATCAGTTTACCAGCACCTTTAGCGGCAGTTGATGCTAAGTTCCAAATTGCCATATATAAATCTTTTGATAAAAACAGTCTTAATAACTTAAATGCCCATTTTAATGATCCCTTTAAAGCTGTCCCCACTCCAATAACACCTTTTATAGCAAGCAAACCTAAAGTTTTAGGTAATAATAGTAAAGCTATTGCACCCATAATTTCCCAGTTTTCTTTTAGTAATGATATCCAACCTTTTTCACCATTAAGAACTGCATCAAAATCTTTTATAAATTTACCCAAACCTTCCATAAACCAAATCCCAATTGGTTTAAGAATTTTATGGTATAAAGTTTCCAAGCCTGGTATTAAATGGTCTTTTATCATATTTTTTATAAGTTCCCAACTTTCACTATTGAAAAATGCTATTACAAGTGGAATGAGAGCAACAAGTGCCATTTTCTTTAATATACTACCCAAATCTTTTACCTTCGCTGCTGCTTTACCATACATACTTTTCGCCATATCACCAATTCTAGAACCTATTCCCATTAAAGCAGTTAAAGACCTTTTTCTAAAACCTGTTTCATCTTTTTGATCTTCTTTTTCTTTAAGTTTATTTCCCAATAAACCGAAAGATATTTTTTGTAGTAATGTTCTGGTTTCCTCATCACCTTTCTCAGTTTCTTTGTCGCTTTCTGCTCCTTTTTCTAATGAATCAGCGCCTTTTTTAGCATGAAGTTCTGACATTTTAATAGAACGCTGCTTATCTGCTTCTTTTTGAGCCTCAGTTCTTTCTCTTTTCTCCCCCTCTTTTCCCTGCTTATTTTGCTTATCTTGGGATTTTTGACTTCCTATAGTAAGTTTATTAATAGCTGCAGTAGTTTTTTTCTGTTCTTCTAATAGTTCTTTGAAGTCAGCCATCTATTTGTCCTTTTCCTTACTTGAATTTGTATTATTTAATGGGGGTGCATTTTTACTAGAACCTGTATATAAACCGAACCATGCAGCTCCAGCGCCTACAACAATAGATACAAGCCCACTTTGTTCCATAGTTGGATTTGGTAACGCCATATACCACATAACCACTTTGTATAATAAATAAATGTAGGTAGTTATAAAAATTCTTGGGAATATACGCCATTGGTCAACTGCATATGCCAAGTCTACCCATCTCTGATATTTACTTTCTGGCGGCACGCCGATTCTCCTTCTCTATTCTCTCATTTTCTTTTTTAATATGATCCATTAATAATCCTAAATATATTTCCCTTTCCCAAGGCATCATATTTTCTAACTCTGTCAAACTATAATTATGATGTTGCATCATTGCAAAATTAGTTTTATAATAGTTATATAAACTCTCATGGGAAAGGCCTACACTAAAAAATTTTGTAGTCCTTCTATCGTTACATCACTTTTCACTTTTGTGTTTGGGTTAGTAACACTAACAACATGACGAAGTTTTGGCATTGTGTCAAAAAATTCCATAATTTCTTCAAATTGTTGAGTTGTTAACTGGTCAATAAAATCTTCAATGTCTTTATCAGTCATGTCTACCCTATTATAAACTTCTTCACCATAATGAATTGAACTTATACATTTAGTTAATATAGAAAATACCCTTGTGATATCATCAGCATTAACAAGGACACCTTTCATATCATCTAAAACTGGATATTTCAAATATAATTTTATAGTATCCGTAATTATAACCTCATTATTATGTGCCACATTCATTTGTGGTTTAATTTCTTCAAGGTTCACTTTAATTTCAACACTTGTTTTTTTATCATCTGGACAAGTAACTTTTAATGTTGCAGTTTCACCTGCTGATTTTGCCCTAATTTGTAAAAACAAATATTCTATATCAAACATAGGAACAGTTTCTACATCTACTTTTTCAAAAGTACAAGATCGCACTAAATTTCCTATAGCATTTGCGATTTGTTCATCTGATTTTGCTTCTTGTGCCATCATCAGTACCTTTTGTTCTTTTACTAAAAATGGTCTGAACTTTATTTTTTCTCCTGTTGAAGGCAACTCCAACGAATATGTTGGGGTTTCTATTTTTGGTAAAGCCATAATTTTTCATCCTTTATTTTATAATCTTGACAACACCTTTGGTATGTTAGCTTGTATTTTTCTTTCAATGGTGTTGATCGCTAGATCAGCAATTCGATTAACGAGTGGTTTTGGTAAATCAGCCTCATCTGTTAAATTTTTCCAATATCTGTAACTAAATGTAACAGATATAGTATGTATAGTGTCTACTGCCGAATGGTCTAAAGATTGCGCCGCAATGGATTTAGGAAAACATTCTACTAACTGAACACCATATCTTCTTATATCTCTTTCGTCTAATTGGTAAATATCTAATGCTCCACTATAATCTTTATAATATCCTAAAGACCAAGTTTGTGGATTGTATGCGAGTCTTTGCCATGTTTCAAAGAACTTCTTTTCTCTCATATCTGAAGAACATCTGAAAACACCTGTTACTTCTGCATAGGAATATCCTTGAACAATTTCTCTGGTTGGGCCGTATATATTTTCGTCTGGTGCAGTATCAAGATTACGGCCAGGAAATTCAATTGATTGACACATTAATCCTGTTTTTTTAGTTGTTCCATCTTTAGTATTATCACCCATTACAGATGCAAATATATTACTTAAATTACCAGCTGGTTTTCCAGCTTTGCCTGTGGGTGGGTATACCATAATTTCAAATCTTGTTGGTCTTGCAAATCCATCAGCACTACGAAATTCTGCCATTATTTCATTTAGAATACCATATGCAGGCCCTTCTAACATTTTACCTAAATTTGCCATTAAATCATCTTCCTTGAATCACTCCAAACTTCACTAGCAGAAGCTTTAGAGAATCTTTGAACTGGTAATAATGTTGCAACTGTAAATTCATCTGCATCTACTCTACGAAATGAAGATTTAACTTTACCAGCAAGATATCTTTTTATTGTTGGTTTTATTAGTCTTATTCTTTTTAATTTGCCATAATCTACTCTTAATAGTGTACTTTCATCAAACTTTGTATTATTACTATAATCCACCAATCTATCTAATAATTTCATTCTCAAAGGTATAGGTAAATAATGTAAATTAATACCTAAAAATCCATCACTATATCTTTCCAGAGGTAACACCAATGGAAATCTGTCATAATATGGTAATGTCTTTTTTAACTTTGGATCATAAAAAAACATATTCAATCGTCCATAAAATGGCTTAGTATTTCTTTTCCCATCTCTTATCAATTGCATTGCAGTAGGTGTTCCAAATTCTTTGATTTTATCTCTATACCAATCAGTAGATTTTGGACGACCCTTAGCTGCTTTTTGCACACTTTGTATATATTTACTAGGAACTGCCATAATACTATTTATACTGTGGATTCAAATGGTCTTCAGTTAGTATCTTAAATTCCATACCTTTATCCTTGCAATATTCTTCTGCTGATTTCCACTTGGCTTGATTGATGCCCCAGGCCTTTACCTGTTTATACCAGTTTCTTGTTTTTCTTTTTGGATTTTTCACAGGGGATTTGCATTGTGCTTTTGGTTTTACTTCAATTAAAAACTTTTTGACATTTCCACTTTTTTGTTCTACCTTCATATAGAAGTCTGGGAAATATCGGTGTATCTTTCCGTCCCAAGGCGATCTGTAGGGAATAATAACTTCTTCACTACCCCATTCTATGATCTTATCATTCCTATCACAATACACCATAACCTTACGCTCCCACAAAGAACGATAGATTACTTGTGATGAGTTTCCCTTATATTTTTTGGGATTGTTAGGAATATATTTACCTTTGTATGACATCTCATATAATTCTTATAAATAATTAAAAGTCTATAGGAGTATTTATACAGATGTTAGATGTTTTAAAAGGACAAGCAGTATCTATTGCATCGAGAAGGTTGTCATCAGCAGTTAGAAATCTACCAGGCTTATCTGGTAGTAAAGGTTCTGGAAAATTAGATTCCTCTGATTTATCCCAACTTAACGTCAAATCAAAACATAGTGTTAATGCATTTCAGTTTCCTCTTGATGTGCTTTCTGGAGATGCTGGTATTGGCAATCATGGACATTATATTATGTTTGAGATTATGCAAATAGACTCAGCTGAATTAAAGTTTGGTAATAAAGATAAACCAAGTCAAAGTGGTGTAGCAAATATGGTAAAGGAAGTTAGTGCGAGAAATATGCCCGACCAGATAAAAGTAGTTAAAACACGTTTAGGAGGTGAAGATGTTCAATATGAAAATCAAAACTTTGGATTAGCTGGAGCACATTCACAACTCATAAATCAAAATACACCTAAAACTCATGTATGGATATCTAGCGGCGCTGCCAATAAAGATGCAGTACAAACCGATGCGATGTTGCATGGTGAGGTTGACAGTGAAACAAGAAAAACAGGACAGAATGTTTACATAAAAAGAGCACCAAGAACAAAATTAGATACTTTTATTGCAATGTATATGCCTCCACAGGTTACAGTAAATTATGGTGCAAATTATACTGATACAGAAATTGGTGCTGGTGCAAAATTAGGTATGGACGCATATAGTGGTATGATGGCAGGTAAAGGTTTTAGGGAAGTAGCAGGAAAAGTTTTAGATGATATTGGTGGTATTTTGGGTGAAGGACTTACAAAAGCTGCACTTGGTGGTGCTAGTGTAATTCCAGGCATGGCTGGTTTAAAAGAAGCATATGAAATAGGTTCTGGAGTTATAATTGCAGATAGAATGGAACTTGCATTTAAAGGAATTAACAAAAGAAAATTCTCATATACATTTAAGATGATTCCAAAGAGTAAAGAAGAATCAGAAGAAATACAGAAAATTATACACGCATTTAAGTTCAATATGTTACCAGAAATGGTTGGTGGAAATAGGGCTGGAAGAAAAATGAGACACCCAAACACATTTAAGATAAGTTATATGTATCTTGGTGCAAAGAATCAATACATAAATGACATATCAGAATGTGTATTAGAAACAATGGATGTTACATATGGTGGAAGTCGTTATAAAACTTTTGATGCAGATGAAAATGGAGCTCCACCTGTAGAAACTTCATTAACACTTAATTTCCAAGAATTAGAACTTATCACCAGAGAGCGTGTACAGGAAGGATTCTAATTATGTATTTTAATACTTTCCCAATTATACCTTATGATTCTGCAGGCGATGAAGAATTTAAAGATGTTACCAATCTTTTAAGGCGTGTAGGTGTTCGTGCAAAAATAAAAACAAACACAATGTTATTTGATACCTATGATGTAAGAGAAGGTGAAACACCAGAATCCATTGCAGATAAATTATATGACGATCCACAACTTCATTGGGTAGTTTTAATGGTTAATGATATAACAGATAGATATCACCAATGGCCTATGACCACACCACAATTTCAAGCATATGTAAGAGACAAATATACAGATCCAGATGCAACACACCACTATGAAATAACACAAGATTCTGGTGATACAACTAAAAAAATAGAAATTTTTAATCCTATAGATTCTGATGCATATAATTCTGCAACAATTATAACTAATTTTGAATACGAACAAAATCAACAAGATGAAGTAAGAAAGATTCGTTTACTTGATCCAAAATATATAGATGATTTTGTAGACGAATACAAACAACTAATGAAAGAGTCAATTATTTAATGACGCAAGGTATTCAATATGCTGGTGAATTTGATGTACTTGAACTCACACTATATTCATCTTCTGGTGTTGTAGTTGATTTAAGTAAATCTGCTATGGAAGTAAATCTATTTGAAGATGTATTCAAGAATAGTATGTCTGGCAGTATCTTAACATATGATACAGAAAATTTAATAATGAATATGCCAGTAATTGGACAAGAATTTGTAACTCTACGATTAAAGACTCCTACCCTACAAGACAATCCAAGAGAAAGTATTGATTTTACTGACCACGCATTTTGTGCTTATAAAATTGGATTACGTCAAGATTTATCAAAAGGTTCTCAAATATTTGAAATACATTTAACATCGCCAGAGATGTTAAGAAATAGTCGTTTGAGAGTATCAAAAAGCTATACAGGAACAGCCAGTGAAACAGTAGAAAAAATATTAAGAGATTCGTTATACATTAATACAAAAAAAGATTTATTTATTGAAAAAACAGCTGGTATCAGAAAAGTAGTAGCACCAAATATACACCCATATGACTTAATAAGAAATCTTACAACTGAAGCAATATCAGCTGTAAATGGTTCGCCTCATTTCTTGTTCTATGAAAATGCAAGAGGAATATATTTCAGAAGTATTCAAAGCATTTATGCACTAGGAACAATGGGAGATTACCATGATGGTAATGCTGGTGACTTTTTAAATACAGAAACAGTAGGAACTAAAAGTGTTTTAGAAGATTCAAAAAGAGTTATAAAATTTGCAGTTGGAAATAACAATGATATGTTAGCAAATATCACAGGTGGAATGTTGGGTTCTAAAATCATAACACATGACATATACAATAAAAATTATGAAACAAAAGAATACAAGTATTTTGAGAATTTTAAAACACATGATAGAATTGATAAGAATCCTATATACAATAACACACTTATTGATGACAATGATAATACAGTTGGAGATTTCCCAGATGCAAGAATTCACCTTCACCCAACATCAACAACAACAGATTCATTGGACGCACAACATTATGAAACAGAAACATCTACATACCCATACACATCTAACAGAATTAAAGATTCCTTATTGCAAAGACAAGCAAGATTTATGGAATTAAATAAAGCTATAAGTATAACATTACAGGTAAATGGATACACAACTATGTCTGCTGGACAAATGATACAATTCTATAAACAGATAAAAGGAAATGTTCATGGTGGAGAAAAATTAGACAAATTTTATTCTGGAAAATATCTAATCACAAAACTAAGACACCATTTCTCTTTTGCACCAGAAAAGAAATATGAAATTATGATGACTTGTGCAAAAGAAGGATTACCAGAAGAATTACCAAGATACAGTAAATCCAAAGAACCAGTTGGTAAAACTGGAAGTTATCACGCTGTTGGATATTAAGAAAGGAGACCCTATAAAACTCTCATATTATGTTAACTCTTAAAACCGAAAGGAAAATGAAATGAGTAGAATTAAAAGACGAATCAAGAAAATGAATTTTTTAACACAGAGAAGAAGAATTGAACCCATGAAAAAAACAACGAATAAATATATGAAAGATGAGTTTTTAGGAAGGAATACAGATGAAGACATGGAACGAACTACAAGAAGGAGTTTACGACCCCAATATATTTAAAGCATTTTTTCTTGCCGGCGGGCCAGGCAGTGGTAAGTCGTATGTAGTGCAACGAACCACTGGTGGTCTGGGTATGAGGGTTGTAAATCCTGATACTGCATTTGAGAAACTTCTCAGAGATGCAAATCTCTCATTAAAGATGCCTGAAACTGAAAGGGGCCCAAGAGATGTTGTTCGTGCAAAAGCAAAAGCGCTTGAAACGAAAAGAAAACAGAACTATATTAAAGGGCGTCTTGGACTTATCATAGATGGAACAGGACATGAATATGAAAAGATTACGAAACAAGCAAGAGAATTAGAGAATCTAGGATATGATACACATATGATATTTGTGAACACTTCATTAGATGTTGCATTAGAACGAAATCAGATGAGGCCTCGTAGTATTCCAGAGAAAATAGTCACACAATCTTGGAAAGATGTACAGAAAAATATAGGTAAGTTTAGTAACTTTTTTAAGGGTAGATTTATCATTGTAGATAACAATGACCCAAATGAACCACCACATATAGAAGTATTCAAAAGAGTAAGAAATCTTGCAAAGAAAAAGGTGCAAAATACTCGAGCTAAACAATGGATTGCAAGAGAGTTAGAATTGAAAAAAAGGACTTGACAAACCCCTCATTATTTGGTATTATAATAGTAGATGATTCTTATTAATTAAAATAGATGAGGTAAATATGTTATGAATACTTTGATAGATAACTACGAAAAATGGCATGGACATGGCGAAAAAGTTGCTGTTATCCATAATTCACAATTTAATGAAGACCCAACAGGTAAACCTTATGTTGTTGCTTTTGTCTGGGTCAATAAATTCCTAACAACAGAACAAAAACTAGAAAAAGCATATATGCTGACTAATAGTATTGATGATGCATGGTGGAACAATAAAGAAGTTGAGGCTTTACATAAGTCTAGGTCTACTTCAGTTGGAGACCAAATATTAATTGGTAATGTCAAATATGTATGCGAAATTACAGGTTGGAAAAGAATAAATGATTAAAGCAATACTAATTGTATCATCTATGTTTATAGATGGCGATATACGAACAAATATGCCGTCTATGGAAAAATGTATGGAAGCAAAAGTTCAAATAATTGAACAAGACCCTAATGCAAAAGTTATATGCATACCACATTATAAAGAAGATGTTTCAAGGAAATTTGGAGATATGATGGGTACTATGGTTGATGTAATAAAGGATATGGAAAGTCAAGGTGAGTAATGGAAAAGAAAATAACTGTTACACGGACTAAAATGGAACAATTATTAGATAGTGCTCAGCTTGCTCTTAAAAAGGCTAAAAACAACGAGTGGGCTAGCAATTATTGGACAATAGTTGTTGCAGATTTATTGAGAAAGTTGAAACGACTTAACTAAATACTACTGTGGGGAGAGTTTCAATGAGTTTAGTTGTACTTACAAAAACTGCAAAAGACTATCTAGACAGTGTAAGACCCGATGACGGCCATGTAACATTAACCGTTGATGGTGGTGGGTGTGCTGGTTTTACTTATAAATGGGGAACAACAGATGAATGGACTGGCCAAGATATTGATATTGAATGGATTGAAGTAGAGAATATGCTACTTGTTGACCCAGTTTGCGAAATGTATTTATTAGGAAGTACTATTGACTACAACACAACAATAGAAGGTGCATTTTTAAATATAATAAATCCAATGGCTTCTAGTAATTGTGGGTGTGGTTCTAGTTTTGGTGTTTAATCATGGATATCAACATATGGTTGATAATGTTTATAGTAGTTATAAATGGAACTGTAATAGAAAAAACAGAGTTTGAAACAACAGAACAATGTTTTGTTTTTGAAGAAATGGTATCAAAAAAACCCTCACTAGTAACACAAGGTAAAATGGTAAAAAGTCTACAATTTGGTTGTGTGAGATATTTGAGAAGATATGTAGAAGAATGTGAAGTGGTGCCTATGGATTATGTAAACAATAAGGAATGTATTCCTTATTGGGATTATTATGGTGAGAATTCAAGAAGATAGGAGTAAATAATGTTTGACGGTTGGAAATTAAATTTTTTATATAGAAAGGTAGTGGGTTTAAAACATCAAAGAAAGAAATTTAAAATGGTAATACCCATACCATCACCTAAAAAAGATGTAATAAAGAAAAAGGCTTTAGTAAAAAAAAACAAATGAGAACAGATAAAGAAATAATTACAGAAATAGAAAATATTATAGTGAAACAAATACAACCAAGTGTATCTATGCATGGTGGTGTAGTGTCATTACACTCTTATAAAGATGGTGTTGTAACTATGTTTATGAGTGGTGCTTGTAGTGGTTGTGCATCTTCTATGTATACCTTAAAAGCAGGTATAGAGAATATGTTAACACATTATGTTCCAGAAGTTAAATCAGTAGAAGGTGTAGATGATCCTAATTCTCAAGTAGATCCATATTATAGCAGTTGGGGGCCAAGTTAATGTATGAATATAATTGTAAAATAGTAAGAGTCGTGGACGGCGACACAGTAGATGTAGATATAGATTTGGGCTTTGGTGTTTGGAGACACAAAGAGCGTATAAGACTACATGGTATTGATACGCCAGAGAGTAGAACTTCTGATAAGGAAGAAAAGAAATATGGAAATTATGCAAAACAAGTCGTGCAAAATTGGCTTCCTAAAGGAAGCATACAAACACTTATCACAAAGAAAGATAAAGCTGGTAAGTATGGGCGCATATTAGGACAATTTAAAGTTTATGATATGAATAAAGGAAAAGATATGATACTCAATGATTGGATGATTGAAAATCACATTGGAGTTGCATATTGGGGCCAATCAAAAGAATCCATTCAAATTGAACATCTTGCAAATAGAGACAAGGTAGATCTTGATGTAGGATTCATGTTATCGGAGAAAAAAGAATGAGAATTTTAGCCATATCATTAGTCATATTGATTGTGAGCTGCACATGGAAGCCTGTTTTTGGACAAGAACAAGGCCCAGATGCTAGAGAAATATTTCAAAAACCTGTTTACTGTCTATCCATACAAAAAATGACAGAAACAATTAACGGTCAAGGTTATACAAATATTATAAGATTTATGACTGCAAAACAAACTCAGGTGTATGTGTATATTAAAAACCCAGATTTTTCAAAGAAAGAAGCCAATCGTATAATGATTGTTGAAGCACACCCTACTACAGGCTGGTCATGTCTTGTAGATGAAGGTGTTGGAGCTCAATTTAATGTTGATTTTTGGAAAGGGTTTTTAGGTAAAGAACAGGCCACATAAAGATGAATATATCAGGATATGACCCTAGACCAGAACCAGAAGAAAAAGAACATTGGGAACATTTCTGTGAGGGTGAAAAAAAAGAATTGATCATAAATAAAGGTGAATGTTGTAAATTCTGTAGTCAACCAGAGAAAGATGAAAAAGGGTTTTATAGTTGGTTAGGGAAATATGGAATTTAAACAAATCAGCAATTATCTAGAATTACCAGATAGTTATCACAAAGGAATAAATCATGGAACAATTATCAGCACAATTTGGAAAGAATTAGATTCATCAGAAGTAAAAAAAGCTATCAAAGAATGTGCAAAGAATTGTAAAGGTGCATGGTCGTATGGTAGGTTTAAAGACTATCCAACAATAACTTTTCGTTTCTTTAATCCAGAAGATTTACATTTTTTTGAAGTTTATATATCTACACAAATAGACACAGACAAAGTTGCCATATTAAGTAATACATAACCATAAATAGAACACAGTCTAACCATATATTATCTCAACGGTGGATGATGGCTGTAGGAGAATTTATGGTTGAACCTATATCTGCAGCTCTTGCTGGGATCGCCCTAGTTAGGAGTAGTGTTTCATTTATAAAGGACAATATAGACACTTGTAAAGATATTGGTTCTATTATGGGTGCGATTGATAATGTTTTTCAAGGTGAAAAAGAAATCAATCAAAAACGATTTTCAGACGATAAGTTTGGTGTTAAGTCTGTTGCTCAAGAAGTGATTGATGCAAAGCTTGCCCAAGAACAAATGTATGAGATATCACAGCTTATTGACCAGCGTTTTGGCCATGGTACATGGCAATTTATTCTTACAGAGAGAAAGAAACGCATTGATGAGGAAAAGGATAGAATAAAACAAGAAAATGTAAAAAAGGCCCAAGTTCATAGAGAAATGATGGACAATGTGCGACTGGTGTTTATTGTTGTTGGTGTTATACTTGTTTGTGTTATAATGTTATTTGCTGGATTGACTTATGCAGCTGATTTAGGAAGAACATACGAAGGAAAATTACCTAGAGAACAAAAATATACGACTTGTAGGTTGATAAAATCGGAATGGTATGAACAAGATATGAATAAAAGAGCATATGATCCAAGCTATAAATGTACTTATGAACACCCACAGGGTAAACCAGATATTCAGATAACAACAGGCCCACGATTTAATTGTCCAAAAACTTTAAATTGTAAAAGAAAAAAATAAACTTGACAAATAAATAATATTAGTATAAAATAAAAAGTAAAAGGACAAATATCATGGAAAAGGAAAAAGATAAACCTATTCTAAAAGATGATGAGAATAACATGGATATCTTTGAGGAAGATTTGGGTAATATTATGATGGAGACAAAATTAACTCCGCTAGGTGTTGCAGCTATTCTACTAAAGAACGCATTAACGATATATGGAAACACAATAGACAAAGAATCTATGGAAATGTTGGTGAATTTTGCAATGGAACAGCATACATCTTTGGAAGATGTCGGAAACAATACGGTACATTAATGAAGTTTTTGATGGTTACTTTATGGTTTATGTCATGGTTAGTAGTATTGTGGTATGTAATGGCATATCATACAAGAATATTTTGGGTGTTGGGTATATATGGTTAGTAAACAAGCGGAAAGAGAACGCAGATTGGACATAACTGATAGGAGAAATAATGTGAGTGATTTTGAAATACAAGATGATTTTTTGTCTAAGCAGGAATATCAAGAATTAACTACACTACACATTGAGTATGGTAAAGTACATTGGATAGGATTACACGCCAAACCTTTAAATATACTACACACACTAGTTCAGAGTATTAGATCAAAACAAGATATAGATGTGTTGGGTGCGACTGCATGGTATAATATACGACCACCCATGCCTGTAGCTCATAACGATATTGACTCCTATTGCACATTTCAAGGAAAGAAGTATATACCAGATATACTACCAAATAAAACCTATCTGTATTATGTCAAAAGGCCTGATAAAGGGGGAAATCTACAGCTGGAGACAGGTGAAGAAGTCGAACCTAAAGTCAATCGTCTGGTATCATTTCCCATAGAGATAACACACAAAGTCCTGCCGTATGAGGGAAATAGAGTATCAATCGGAATTATATTCTGGCCGCAATTACCCACATTCTATGGTAGAGTAACCAACACAGAGACAAAGATTTTCGATAGAACATGGGAAATAGAGGACGCAAGAAACGCCCCTAATACCAAGTATGAGTGGATTGAACTCAAACAGATAATGGATCAACTATGAACGCTATGATAATATACACACAGAATAAGTGTATTTTCTGTAGTAAAGCGAAAGAGTTACTTCGCAGAAATCACATAAATTATACCGAGATTAATATATCAGAGAAATTACATGAGGCCGCCAAAGACTATCTCAAGAGAAAGGGATATAAGACAGTCCCACAGGTATGGGATAATGACGAACATATTGGGGGTTATGAAGAATTAGTAAAATATCTCAAACCTAAACGCAGAAGTGAAGTGTTGGATTGTGATATGAATGTTGGTGTAATGAGAGATGCAGCTTTTTACAAGAAGCCACAATAGCTCAGTTGGTAGAGCAGTTGCTTTGTAAGCATCAGGTCGTGGGTTCAACTCCTACTTGTGGCACCAGATTTAAGGAGAATACATTATGAATATACTTTTAGATATACTTGCAATAGGTGTGCCTGTACTTGCTATTATAATTGGTGCATCTTTTGTTGGCCTTTGTTTATATGTTTTAATTAGTAAAACGCAAAGTAAGGAGAAAATAAATGATAGATAAAATACTCTATTGGATTAAAAAAGCAACAGAAGTTGGTATTTCTTTAGTCGCACTTGGTGTGATTGTAGAGGTATTATTTGGAGAATATGCACCATTCTTTCCATCAGTTACAGAAAACTTACTATATTTAGTAGCACAATTAGGTTCAGAAGGATTAGTTGGATTGATTGCACTTGGAATTTTATGGGCAATTTATGTAAGAAACAATAAAGAATGAGAGTATGGTGTGATGGAGAAGATACACACCCTAAAGTGTATTTGCAAATAGAGGAAAGTGAGCTGTTGGGAGTTGTTGAGAAAAAGGGTTATGTGATATGTCCATATTGTGAGGAACGATATGATACCACATGGAAACCACCAGAGGATACAAAATGACAACAGAATTAATTGTTTTGATTGGAGGCCTTGTTAGTATTTTATTTTGTTTTATAGGGGTTTTTTGTTGGGATAGACATTTGGTAAAGAAAATTAAATTACATAATGAGAGAATGAAAAAGAAAGAATGAAATACAGTGGTTCAAGTTGTAGATAACTTTTTAAGTGAAAGAGATTTAACAAAACTTACAGATGTAATTTTTAGTGAAAATTTTTTATGGGGTTGGATAGATTCTGTTGCGTATGGTGAAAATGACCCAAACTTTGAAAAAAGGAAAGAAAATCTAATTTATCTCTGTCACACCTTATATAAAAATCCAATAATGGTTTCGCCAATGTATGAGTTTATCTCAGATATATTTAATAATATGAATAAGAATATGAAAGTTAAATCTCTTTTAAGAATAAAAGTAAACTGTTATCCACAAAGTCATAAATTAGAAGAACATGGTATACATCAAGATTATAAGTATTCACACAAAGGGGCACTTCTTTCTTTGAATACTTGTGATGGTTATACAAGATTTGAAACTGGCGAAAAAGTAGAAAGTGTTAAAAATAGAATGATATATTTTGACCCTTACATAAAACATACTAGCACTAATACAACAAATGCAGTTAGAAGGGTAAATATAAATTTTAATTATTTTTAGCATGAATATGATACAGAAAGAAATAAACGAGTCGTATCCAGCCTGTGTAGGAACAGCAAAAATAAAGGGTAGAAGATACGAAGTATGGAATGATGATAGGCCTTTTACACCCCTAAATATATTGTGGAGTTTATTACCAGAGAGATTTCTATCTTATAATCGTAAAGGAATGTACATATGTCTTGGGAACTAATACTTGCAATCGCCTTGATTCTAATCTACGGATACATCTGTGTGAAATCAGATACTTTTGTGTCTGGTGGATGGCCTATAGTTTTTCTAGAGAATTGGGAACGCAGAATCAAAGAAAAATCTCAAGAAGAATACGATAAACAGTATAATTATCTACCAGAAGATGATGAGAAAAAAGACTAGACGCAATCCAATCATCATGCAAGGCCCAACTAAGTGGGTAAAAACAACACGAACCAATAAGGTAACAAAGAAACCTATAGAAACAAAACGATTAGTGAAAGTTGTAGAAAAAAAGTGAAAAATATTGTTACGAAAGAACAGGTCGTTGAACAATTGCGAACAATTTTTGACCCAGAGATAGCTTTAAATATCTATGATCTGGGCCTTATATATGATATATCCTTTGAAAAAGTCCAAACCTTCAGTCCAGACGGAGAAGATTCCATACAAGAAAATAAGTGTAAAGTCCTTATGACTTTAACAACTGCATGGTGTCCTGTTGCACAGGAGATGCCCGTATGGGTAAAAAAAGCAGTCATGGGTATAGATGGAATACATGATTGTGATGTGGAAGTTACCTTTGAACCAGCATGGGATCAGAATAGTATGACAGAAGCAGGTAAATTAGAATTGGGATTTTTATGACCTATCTTGTAACCGATGCGTGTATTAAGTGTAAGCATATGGATTGCGTAGAAGTCTGTCCTGTGGATTGTTTTTATGAAGGTGAAAATATGTTGGTAATAAATCCAGATGAATGTATAGACTGTGGTGTATGTGAACCAGAATGTCCAGTAGAAGCAATATATCCAGACGGTGAAATGGACGATGTAGAGCCTTGGTTAGGTATTAATACGAAATATTCGGAAACATGGCCCAATATTACACGCAAGGGTGAAACACCTGCTGATGCGAAAGAATGGGCAGATGTACAAAACAAATATGAGAATCATTTCTCAGAGAAGCCAGGTGATTCAAAAGAATGACGAAACGGCGATATAGTAAAGAGTTCGAGGATTATCTTTCCAAACAATCAAACAATAGAAGAACAAATACTTCTACCATAGTGAATACATATACTGAAAGTGACTGGGAGAGAATCGCTGCTCACGATAAGAACTCTAAGAATCCCAAGAAACCCCAATTCAAAGACAATGTAAGTATAGACTGGACTAAGAATGGGTACTGACACAAACTCCATGATTGAGGACATACTTTCCTATGGATACCCTATATCACCACCCATACTTTCAGCGATGCGAAGTGTTCCACGAGAATCCTTTGCACATTCCACACCATTCGCTAATATGGCTACTCGTATAGACTGTGAACAAACCATTTCACAACCCTTTATCGTAGCATATATGATCGAGATACTGAATGTACAACCCACACATAGAGTATTGGAGATCGGAACAGGATCAGGATATTCTGCCTCTGTACTTGCACAATGTGTGTCTGAGGTATACTCGGTGGAAGTCATAGAAACACTTGCAAAAAAATCTACAAAGCTCTGTAAGGAACTGGGATATACCAATCTGCATATACACCACAAAGATGGAAGACAGGGGTGGAACGAACACGCACCCTATGATCGTATAATGATTACAGCGGCCTCCGACAGCATACCTAATGCACTGACAGAATCACTGAAAACAGGGGGAGAATTACTTCTGCCTCTTAATACCGATAAAGGCACAATGCTTACAAAGATACTCAAGACAGAAACAGGGCTGAAAAGAACCTCATACATAGAGGTGATGTTCGTGCCTTTAGTTTAGAAAGAGGGAAAACATGGAAACTGCATGGCTATTATATATACTCGTATTCTTTGGCAACGGAGAACCCAATCTAGAGATACTTAAATACCCTACATTAGAGGAATGTGAGAGTGAATCTGTGAGGGTTACAGAGGAGCTTGCACAAGTCTATGATATGCATAACGCAAGGATTTACTGTATACCGTATGAGCGGAGAGATTAAATAAAGGCTAAAATAAACATAGAGTCGTTGTGATTAAAACCCCCAGTATATCGAGGCGAATCGCCCAGTCACTCAGAATAAATGAGAGGAAAACAGGCCACCCTGTAACCCCCTGTGGTCAACACTTACATAAAAGGGCTTGACAATTCCTCAAAACTTGGTATAATAGTACTGTATTCGCTTTGAGAATATAGATGAGAGGTAACAATGCGAAATTGATATACAGTTAATCCCAGTTAAACCGAGAGTAGGCTCAGTTCATGTGAGATGAAATCTATGGGATCGGCAGGTGACATGAATACCACTAGGGGAAATCCCTCTCTGGTGGGTTGATGTGGGGACTACCACAGTAAAAAGGCAGGGTATCGAGAGAACTTCTGGAATCCAATAAGGGATTAGAGCTTCCACAATGCGAAGTAACTGTTAGTTTCTCTCAGAGAGTTTAATATGATTAGTAGTTGATAATCCAACTTCTTTATAGCATTGTTAAACTCTCATTACATAGAGAGAGTTCCATTAAGGCTGGGTTGGCTCACAGACATATAGTATGGAAAGTTCTACAATCGTAGTGTGAGGGTTCGTGTTGGACTCTCTCTTTTTATATACCCCTTGACAAGTAAAAGAGCTTATGGTATGATGGGGGTATTAAAACTGAAAGGTGAGTTATAATCTATAAATGCAATAAGTATCCAATGAGAAATCTCTGAGCCCACTCCCCCTTTTTCTGAGTGGATTTGATTGAAACTTCCCTATTAAAATACTTGACAAATATATACTAAAGGAGTATACTGTAAACAATGAATGATTTTCTAAAAGAAGTAATAAAAACAACTGGTAATGAATATGCAGCTCTAGTTGCAGATGGTGTAGAAGCAGGTGATGTGGAAGACTTTATTGATACTGGATCTTATATATTCAATGGACTTCTATCTGGTTCACTCTATGGTGGACTTCCTTCAAATAAAATAACAGCCCTAGCAGGAGAGAGTGCAACAGGTAAGACATTCTTTCTGATGGGTATGGTAAAACATTTTCTAGATGCAAATCCAAAGGGTGGCGTAGTATACTTTGAAAGTGAAAGTGCAATTACCAAGCAAATGGTAATAGACAGGGGTATTGATGCAGAGCGTATGGTCATGCTTCCTGTAACAACGGTGCAGGAGTTTCGTACACAAGCATTAAAAGTATTAGATCGATATGTGCAACAAGATGTAAACATACGCAGACCATTGTTTCTATGTTTAGATAGTTTAGGAATGTTATCTACTACAAAGGAAGTAGAGGATACAGCAGAAGGAAAAGAGACTCGTGATATGACACGAGCACAAGTATTGAAGGCTGCCTTTCGTGTATTGACTTTGAAACTGAGTAAGGCCAAAGTTCCTATGGTGGTGACTAACCATACTTATGATGTTGTTGGTTCTATGTTCCCTACAAAAGAAATGGGTGGAGGTTCTGGATTAAAGTATGCAGCTTCCACAATTGTCTATCTCTCAAAAAGAAAAGAGAAGAATGGCACAGAAGTGATCGGTAGTATTGTTCACTGTAAAACACACAAGTCAAGACTGACAGTAGAAAACAAAATGGTTGATGTGCGATTGACATACAACAGAGGATTAGATCGCTACTATGGACTTCTGGAGTTAGCAGAGAAACATGGAATATTAAAGAGGGTTAGCAACCGATTCGAGTTGTCAGATGGCTCAAAGCAATATGGGAAAACCATCATGTCTGAGCCTAAAAAATATTTTACGGAGAAACTAATGAAACAACTGGAAGAAGCTGCAAATAAAGAATTCCGATATGGAAACTAAAATAATACAAAATGCAGTTTCACCTCTGTTGTTAGACTATATGCGAATACAAGCAGAGAATAGTGATAAGTGGAATTTTAAATATCCTTTGGGTAAAACACCTTTTCATTTAAAACACGCAAAGTTGGAAATCAAAGGGGATAAAGTATTTGATGATTTTCTATTTGGAATTGCACAGTCTATACTGATTTGCTTATATGAAAAAGAACAAAAAGTATTTTATCCAGACCCTATTATCTTTTGTGGATTGTCTATGAAAGATTCACATAGGGAAGATAACACACATACGGATCATGTTGATGATGGTATGAAGAATGAAAAAATTGTGAAGGCCTTAGGTATATTAAATATGGATTGGAAAACAGAATGGGGTGGTGGATTTGTTCATGATGACATAACATACAATTTACGACCAACCGATTTTATATTATTTGATCCCAGAGTTTCACATCGTGCAGCTAACATCACTACCGATAGAAAAAGAATTGCAATTGATTTCACAATGAAATCTCAATAATAAAAAAAGGAAATATACATGAATTATAATATCTTAATTAAAAACATAGCCATACTTGGAATACTCTCTGTAGTCTATACAGTTGTAGTTTTACTTTCAAATTTTTATTTTGGTAGTATCTTCTATGGAGTAGGAATACTTCTTATAAGTTGTTTGTTCTATGCTGTTTGGCAAATCTCTTTAAATCAGAGTGAAGCTTTAAAATGGGAGCCTCCATCAAAATGGAAAGATTAAAATGGTGGCATTATCTTTTAGTTATAGGTGTATTCCTATATGCAGTTTCTCAATGTATGAATAAATCATTTGACACATATGATAATGAAACAGGAGAGTATCTAGATGAGAATTGGAATGATACAACCAAACGACCTTTTGATATACATGGATTGGACAAAAATAATGAAAAGTGAGAAAGATTGGAATCTATTACTGATTGCAGTATTAGCATTTGTACTTTGTTGGGTAGGAATATTTACAATCATACCTCTCTTTATACAATATGGAATAAATCTTGAGCTATCTTCTACCGATATATTATACGACTTCTTACGATAAAAAACGCAAGAGTAGTAAACCTTCAAAGTCATTGAGGGAAGCACAAAGAAAACATAAAAAGTTTCTTCAAAGGTTAAATTTACCGAAGAAATATCCGAATACCACCCCTATTAAAACTGAGCAAAGAATAAATAGAAGTGAGGACGACAAGAGTATACACGAGTACGATTGGAGTCCTTGTTTACGAAAGAAACGATACACAACTACAAAAACTTACACGATTGCACCAGCTTATAATAAAGGTGCATACCAAGTAATATCGAAACAACATATAAAGGATATCGGTAAATGAGTAAGTGTAGTGTTTGTGATGCAAAATTTGATTTGAATTCCGAAGGTGGCACAGAAGGCTCTTTCGGAATTTTACCAGTTTCTTTTTGTCCTACTTGTTTAACTTCCTGTTTAGATATGGCAGATCAATTTAGAAATCCAACGAATGATTTCTCTGAAAGTGCATGGAATGAAAGTGAAAGACCATCAAATTGTATACCGAGTGAGAATCCAGATGCGTCTTGGTTACAAAAAAAGGAGTGTCTTACACCAGATGAACTTAATGCAAGTAATGACTAAAGGGGATCAATATGCGCCATTGGCCATATACAGATGAAGAATCTGATTTTTATAATTCTAAACCAAAGAGCTCTTTGAAGCAGAGTTGAAAGTAATGCAAGTAACGATTGAAGAATGGAATGATATGGTGAAAATGTATGGGGATAAACTTCCGAACCCAGAACATTATCCAGAAAGTTTTAAGTATGTTTATAAAGTGTATAAATTAATGAAGTATGATAAGACTTATGCTAATTGGGAAATGAATATTTATTATAAACAATAAAAAAGTGATAGGAGTATATTATGGCGTTACATGATGCAATGCAAGAACTTATGGTTCTGACAATGGAAGAATGTGGAGAGTTAATACAGGAATGTAGTAAATCTCTGCGTAAGGACAGCTATCTTCAAAATGAAAATTTAAAAAAAGAACTGGGTGATGTTTATGCCATGATAGAATTGATGCATGAGTTTGATATTGTATCGTGGGAAGAACTAGAGGAGAGAGTAAAAGTGAAGCGAAAGAAATTAAAAAAATGGAGTAGACTCATTGGCGATCAGTCCTAAATTCTTTCAACGATTTCCTGTTGTTATTGAATCCCTCACAAATGTAGAAAACCTTAATTTCGTATTAAAGTCTGCTATACGAAAAGAAGGTGATGCGTTTGATGGTTCACGAAACAGTTCAGCAAAATGTTTAATGACTCGTTGGGATATGCATAAAGAGTATGAGAGTTTTGCAATGATTGGTGATGCAGCCATACGACTTGCAAAACTTGTTCCAATGGCAGAGAGAACTAAAATGGACGGAACACCTTATCCTGTAGAATTGGAAATAGATGAGTCATGGGGATTGATTTATAGAAAAGGTCAAAGAACAAGTAAACATATGCATTGGCCTTCTCTATGGAGTTATACTTATTGTGTGAGTGGTTGTTCTAATTGTTCACCATTTACTTTTATGGGTGTGAATGTCTTTGATAAATTTATCAAGCCTAAAGCAGGACAAATGATTTTATTTCCTGCTTGGATAATGCATAAAGTTCCTAAACATAAATGTGAACATGAACGGATTATGATTGCTGGTAATTTAAAGGAGAAATATAAAAATGCATAGCGATGGCAGTAAGAAATATGTGAGTGGTCATTCTAAAAAAATTAAACTGGAAGTATTGAAAGAAGAACTGGGTAACTGTTTAAGTCTATCTGGATATATGGCATCTGCCAGTATTGTTCAGAGTTATTTGGAGAAAAGAGTATTTTCATTAGAACAAGATAATAAAATAAAGGAACTCTCTGAAAATAAAATTAGAGATGAAGATAGTTGGTGGAAAGTATGACGCAATCTGAAGATTTGAGTAATTCTGATGTGAATAAATTGGGTAAAGAAAAATCCCTAGAAGACTATGGATATGAAATAGACCCAGATTCAATTTATGGTTGGAAAAATTATTATTTTATACAAAGCTTACCTATACGATATGAAAATCTTTTAAAGGAATCTTCTTTCCGAGAATTAAATAGAAAGTTAGAATATTCGATTCGCAAAACTGGTGATGAAATGAATCGAGAAACCAATGTGAAAGCTGATATGACAGATTATAAAACACATTTGAGTAATAAACATTTTGAAACTTTAGGGAATAAGGTTATAGAATTATGTAGAGATGGTATGCGAAATAAACATAAATTTGTTATCTGTGATATGTGGGGTGCCATTTATAAAAAAGGTGATTGGACAAAAAGACACCAACACTGGCCTTATACATGGAGTTTCACTTATTATGTAAAAGTATCAGACAAGACTTCACCACTTGTATTTGTTAATGCAGTTCACCCACATACTCAAAATACACAACCCATGCCAATTCAACCTCAAAAAGGCGACCTCTTTATATGGCCTTCCTTTTTATACCATGAAGTTCCAAAACAGGAAGTAGATGAAGAACGCATTATGGTTGCTGGAAATCTACTCATGGATCATATCGCTACAGAAAAATTTAATTTTAACTTATTTTAGAAAAACAATTCAGTATAAATATTGAAACCATGTCAAAATATCGCATTGTAAAAAAGGTGATATTACACGATGCTCTTACCAAAGAGCAAGCCGAAGAATCATTGAATATATTATCAGAACAAGAACAAGGACTCGAAATAGAAGAATATATCGAGAAGAAACACTATGGCCTTGGCAGAGATCCAGACTTGCATAAAGATGACTAAATACTTCTATATGTAAGGAGTATACTTTATGTCAAACTATTTCATGGGGCTAGATGGTTTCATCTGGTTTACTGGTGTTGTTGAGGATCGTAATGATCCTGCTAAATTGGGCCGAGTTAAAGTTCGTTGTTTAGGTTTTCACACAGAGGATAAAAATAGTATTCCTACTGCTGATTTGCAGTGGGCTCATGTCATGCACCCTGTTACTGACCCTTGTATGCAAGGAATGGGAAATACTTCTACATTTCTTGTTGAGGGTTCTTGGGTTGTAGGTTTCTTTCGAGATGCAAAGGATAAACAACAACCTATTGTAATAGGTTCTTTGCCTGGCGTTCCAAATTCTACTGCTGATAAAACAAAAGGGTTTAATGACCCTAACGCAATATATCCAGCTTCTACTATACCACAATCTGGCCATACAACTGGTGAGCCAGATACTAATCGTCTTGCACAAGGTTCTGTGTCTGAAACTCATCAAGCACTTATTGATAGAAGAACTGGAAGATTAGAAAGTATTCCAACTGCAACTAAACCAAATTTTGGCAAAAAGGGTATATCTACTACATTTACAACAGATGATACACTAAAAACTTGGGACGAGCCACACCCTAAAGGTGTAGAAACTTCTACCGATACAAGTTCAGCACAATATCCTTACAATCATGTTTTTGAAAGTGAGTCTGGTCATATTACAGAAATAGATGATACGCCTGGCAACGAAAGATTACATAGAGAACATAGGACTGGCACATTTGAAGAAATTCATGCAGATGGAACAAGAGTTACAAAGATTGTGAAAGATGATTATGAAATTGTTTATGATAATAAAAATGTTTTTGTAAGTGGAAATGTAAATCTTACAATAGGTGGTAATGTGAATCATCTTATACATGGAGATTATGTACAAGAGGTTCTTGGTGATTATACATTAAAAGTTGGTGGTGGTATGTTTACAAAGATAGGTGCAATTGATGGTGGCAACTATGAGTTAGATATATTGGGTGGACATTCCTTTAGAGTGCAAAATTCTGTTAGCGGTATAGTCGGCACGGAAGAAGGAAGCTCTGACATAGATTATGATATTACAATTAAAGGTAAAGAATCTAGAAATGTTGGTGGAACACAATCAAATACAGTTGTTGGAGATGCAATTCATAGTAGTAATAAATTGATGACTATTTTAGGAAAGACAAATTTAGCATTAATGCAATCCAACACACTTGGAGTAATGTCTATTCAAGCAGGTGGTAAATTAAATACTTATGTTACAGGAACAGTAACAGAAACATTTAAATCAACATTGACTACTAATATAACAGGAGCTGTTTCTGAAACTTATAGTTCTACACAAACAACAACTGCAAGTGGTAACATCACTATTACTGGTGGCCCAAATATTAACTTAAACCCATAGGAGAAATTATGGCACTTAAAGGTATATGTAGAGATGGAGTTGATGCAGCTGGTGGTGTATTAATTAAAACACAATCTACAGTTAAAGCAAACGGAGAAGCAGTTATTGTTCATCAAGATCCTGTAACAGGGCATGGGCCTGGCGTTCATGCTGGCCCTACTATGATTGCTGGTTCTAAGAATGTTTTTATTGGTGGGATTGCAGTTTGTAATGCTGAAGATTTAGCAACTTGTGGTCATGCAGCTAGTGGTTCAAGTACTGTAAATGTAGGTGATTAACAATTTAATAGGAGAAAGAAATGGCAGATTTTAAAACAGCAAATTTATGTGGAACAAGTTTAGAACTTACTTCCATATTATCCCAAATAGATGATATCTTTGGAGATATATTAGCAGGATTAGAAGATGTAGCTGGAACAGTTATATCAGCATTAGAAAGTGCAATGGAATCTTTAGCAAGTGCTCTCGGTTCATTGATACCAGATATATCTGATTTAATTCCAGATATAAGTTTTCAAGCAGAGATGACAGGACTTTTAAATTTAGTTGAAGGTTCAGTAGCATATCTTGCAAAACTTGCTGAACTTACACTTAAATTTGGTGGAAAACTTTTAGAAATGGGATTGAACATATTAGACCTTGTTGCAGATGGAGCAGCTGCACTATTAGAAGGTTTAGATCCTTGTAGTGTTATACCAAACCTTACACAAAATGTTGCTGGTGATATTACTAGTAGGGCAAATGCAATTGCAACTGCAACTGAAGCTGCTGTTGTAGAAACAAAAACAGGATTAGCTACAGTTACAAAAATAACTAAACCAGTTGGATTATTAGCTGCGTAAATTTTTGTTTTTTATTATAAATACTATTAAACAGTAGGAGACTCTAATGGCAGGGTTCTATGATGCACAAGTCAAGAATAATAGTGCAAGAAATGTAAGACAATATACAGATTTAGATTTATTTTTCGGTATAAAAACAAATAATGATGTAAATAAGGTAACAGACATTCAAGCTGTCAAAAGATCTATTCGCAACCTTGTTTTATTAAACGCATATGAGAAACCTTTTCACCCAGAAATTGCTGGTGGTGTAAGGGAAATGTTATTTGAATTAATGAGTCCTATGTCTGCTCAAATTATTGCAAGAAAAGTTGAACTTGTAATTAGAAATTTTGAACCAAGAGCAAGACTCATTGGTGTTCGTGCTACACCAGATTTAGATCGTAATGCATATGAATTAACAGTTGAGTTTTATATTGTAAATGCTCCTACAGAACTTGTTGACTTAACAGTTATGTTAGAAAGGTTACGATAATGGCATTAAATGACAAAAGACTTAGAGTTACAGAATTTGATTTTGATGATGTTAAAACAAATTTAAAAACTTTCCTTAAAGCACAATCAGAGTTTAAAGATTATGACTTTGAAGGTTCTGGTATGAACATTCTTTTAGACACCCTTGCATATAACACACACTATCTTGGTTTTAATGCAAATATGTTAGCAAACGAAATGTTCTTAGACAGCTCATCACTTCGTTCTAGTATTGTATCTCATGCAAAGATGTTAGGATATGAAGTATCATCTTGTAGAGCTCCAACTGCAACAATCAATATAAGTTTAACTACTTCTAATACAACTGCAACTATGTCAGCAGGAACAGCCTTTACAGCTAAAGTTGATGATGTAACTTATCAGTTTGTAACCATTGCAGATTCAACAGGACAAAATACAGGTTCATCTATTCCTTTTGATAGCACAGAAATTTATGAAGGAACATGGACAACAACAAAATATCTTGTAGACACATCTAATGTAGACCAAAGATTTATATTAACGGACAACCGTGCTGATACAGATACTCTTACAGTTAAAGTTCAAAACTCATCTAGTGATACAACCACTACAACTTATACAAAGGCAACAGATATATCACAACTGTCAAGTTCAAGTACTGTTTATTATTTACAGGAAACAGAAAGCGGAAGATTTGAGGTTTATTTTGGTGATGGTGCTGTGAGTAAAAAAGTTTCTGATGGAAATATAATTATTCTTCAATGTGTGGTAACAAATAAGACTGCATCTAATGGTGCATCATCTTTTACATCACCTTCTTCTATTGATGGTATTACAAACATTACTATAACAACTGTTGCAAATGCAAGTGGTGGTGCTGAACCAGAAACATTACAATCCATAAAATTAAATGCACCTTTAGATTATGCATCTCAAGGTAGAGCTGTTACTGCTGAAGATTATAGACTTTATGCAAAGAAACTTTTTGCAAATACACAAGCTGTTTCTGTGTGGGGTGGTGAAGATGGAAGTTATGATACAAGTACAGGTGTGAGTGATATTGCAGAATATGGAAAAGTTTTTATATCCATAAAAAGTACTACTGGAGAAAATCTAACAACAACACAAAAAGACCAATTAGTAAAAGATTTAGAACCTTATAAAGTTGCATCTATTACACCAGTGATTGTTGACCCAGCAACAACTCAGTTAATTTTAACTGTAACATTTAATTACGATTCAACTGCAACAACAAAAAGTAAAGATACCTTGAAAACAAATGTAGACACAACAATATCAAATTACAATAGTTCAAATTTAAAAACTTTTAATAGCCCATTTAGACATTCACAACTAACAGGAATTATTGATGATACAGACAATTCTATAGTAATGAATACTGTAACTGTAAATATGGGAAATTTATTTACACCTACAACAAATACATCAACTTCTTACGATATTTATTTTAATAATAAATTATATAATCCACATTCTGGCTATAATGACTCTGCTGGTGGTATTGTTGCTTCAACTGGATTTAAAGTTTCTGGTAATGACAATGAAATGTTCTTTGATGATGATGGTGCTGGAAAATTAAGAATTTATTATTTGGTTTCTGGAACAAGAACTTATTATAGTACTGATGCTGGAACTGTTAATTATACAGACGGAAAGATAACTGTAAATGCTATTAATATTACAAGTGTGTCAAATGTAGATGGTGCAACCTCTACAAAAATTCGTGTAACTGCAATTCCTAATTCTAGTGATGTAATACCTGTAAGAAATCAGTTACTAGAAATAGATTTAGCAAATTCTACTATCACTGGACAGGTGGATACAGCATCTACTACAGGAGTTGGTTACACAACAACAACTACAGGAACAACGACTACAACAACTGTGGATACTACAAAATCGACCCCAGATACTTCGGCGTATTAAAAAATGGCAGACGAAAGGTCAAAACTACTTACTAAGATTTCACCTCTTATTGAAGGACAGGTGCCTGACTTCATTCAGTCAGAACACCCACTCTTTGTTAAATTCCTAAAAGATTATTATCAGTTTCTTGAAGCTGGTCAAATTACTTATTCTTCTGATATTGATTACATCATACAGGAAACAACAACTGTTGCATATATTAATGAAGAAGAATTTGGTGATAGAATTGTTACAGAAAGTGGTGCTGGTTCAACTGGTAAATTTATAAATGGCGAAACAATTACAGGTGGGACTTCTGATGCTACTGCAACGATTCTTGTAGAAAATTCTCGCAAC
>VTLG01002498.1_pt1 | contig 28623 bp, 30 predicted proteins | sample 4694571 | NCBI WGS metagenome assembly VTLG01 (sample SAMN12604809, study PRJNA352737) | marine metagenome | biome: ENVO:00000447; feature: ENVO:00000209|ENVO:00000569|ENVO:01000036; material: ENVO:00002151; isolation source: viral sequences binned using virsorter ...
ATAGAATCTTATTTAGTAAAAGACGGGCTCGGCAATTCGTTTTTTAACACGGGGCGCGCTATTGTTGCGAAAGGATCTATACATGAAGCGCAAGGCGCTTTTTATGGGAAGGCGGTTGCAAATGTTTAAACGTTATACAATACGCTTGCAACACGATAACGGGCGCATATCAATCGACACTTGCGCCAAGGATAAGGAAACGGCAATAAGAAACGTTTTAAACTTCGAGCTTGCCCCGCGTTCCTCAATCTTAAACGTAATTGACCGCGGGCACGTCGACAAGAATTGTGACACCGTCAACGGCTTTATAATTTAAAGCCATTATCTAAAATCAAAAGCCCCTCGTTTATTTATTTAGGCGGGGGGTTTTTTCGTGCCTGATTAAGATGACTTTAAAACGCCCTTAAAACGCCTTTAAAACGTTTTTAATTGTTTGCCCTTATCCTAGCCTTAAAAATATAAATAAATCTATTCAGGGGCATTTTAAGAGCGTTTAAAGCTATAAATCAAAAAACACCTATTTTGAAACGAACGAGCGCAACAAAATAAAAAAAATTGCAAAAAAATAAAAAAAAATTTCAACGGATATAAAAACCGTTGCAAACCCTTGTAAATAAAGGCTTTAAGCGTGTTTTTTGTCACATTTTGAGACTTTCCGCGATTTTTTCACATTTTAGGGGGCAAGGGGGTAAAATTTTTTTTGAATTTACTACGTATACCCCCTCAGATTTTTGCAACAAAAACAAAAGGGGGCTGCAGAACTTTATACTTTAATTATCTTAACGTATGTAGCACCGCGGTAGTTTAATGTAACTTCACGCTCCATAGTATTATCTCCTATGTTACGCGTTCCTTCGCCACACAATGTGACTACTTCCGTCCTTTTTCGGATGAACGTATTAAAGTGTTTATCTTCTCTTCTAGGAACTGAATGCGCATATTCTGCTCTACATCTAATGGCAGCATTCCTCCTGATTCCCACTCATCTATCCAGGTTGAGTTCTTTACTAAATTATCTCTTAAACGAACTTGTTCGTGCTCTAATAACATTATTCGTTCATCTATATGGAAGTAACCTATAACAGTTACTGCTACAGCGCCTATAATAGATATTAAGCTTCTTAGGGGAATGGTTAGATCCGTTCCTGAACCGATTTTAAAATCAGTATCTTCTACTTTACCTCTAGGCATTTTGCTTTTTCTTCGGGAATCCCGCTTTCATATTAGCATAAGCTTTTGGAGAAATAGTAGAGTTCTTTTTCTTTCTGCTTATACCAAGCTTTTTACGACGATTCATATTTCTATATAATGACATAGTTTTCCTTACTTATTAACAGGTTATTAACATTTCCACTTACGAAGAGCTAGGGCTTTCCTAGTAGGTCTACCTTTGCTGTCTTTCATAGGGCCTTTAACGCCCGACATACGGGCACAAAATGATTTCTTACGTGAACCTCCTTCAGGCTGTGGCCGCTTTAGATTACTCCCCGTCTTACGGTTGTAATACTTACGTCCTTTTTCTGACAAACCTCCTGTAGGGCTTTTATGCTCTTTACGGAGACTTAACTTAGTTCTTTTACTCATAATTTAATCCTTAAAATAAAAAGACCCCCTTCCTAGATGAAACATAAAACACCTAAGAAGAGGGTCGGGAGGTACACATACACTAACAAACAGTTATAAATCCTTCACTATTTCTCTACCATACTCTACTAAACCCCGTGCTGCATAGACATTATTAAAACTAATTTCCATATCACCTTTAGGAGTCTCGACGATTATTATAAAATTCTTAAAACATAAAGATGCAAGTTTATTAAGTATTTCTATTTCTTCACCATCTTTTATAGGCTCTATCGGGGACTCAAATCCATCAAACATTCGGTTTTTTATTGACATAGTTATTTTCTTGGTAGAATAATATTAATTAGTCACCAATTTTTATAAATTTCTTTTAAGAACTTTTTATGAAGAATTACTACTAGAGACCTTTTAACGAGGTTCTTAAAAGTTCTAATAATAATATATATTATTCTTCCTAAAACCATACTTGTGAGGTTCTCTTTCCAGGATTAGTTTTATAATAAGCTTCTTCAAATTTAATAATCTCATCCTTCATTAAATCTTCCTTACGTTCTTTTATTCGTTCATCTGCGTCCTGAGCCATCTGTTCTACCCAATAAGCGCATCCCATAGCTAATGCGTCTATTCTATCGTCGTTCCTTAGAGCTCCCCTAAGACGCGTTACTCTTGTTAATTGGTACATTAACATATACCTAAGTTGCTGCTCCGCAGGATACTCCTGAGCGGTGTCATAATCGTTTTTAATTACCTTAGGATCTAAAACAAGTTTATGTCCTGCTAAGAGTGGTTCTAAAGTATCAATAATCCGCAACTCTTTTTGAGTATTATGCCGCACTTCTTCGATTGTGCACGGATATTCTCGTCTTAATATTGGGTTAATTAAGGAATTAAACATTCCGTCACCAAAGTTAGACTCAACAATTATCTTGTTTACTTTATTACGTTTAGCCATTCGAACTAACTCGGTTAACGTAGTTTCATCATAACCACCTTTTAATCCTCCTGCTTCAGGAACATATAAATAGCCATTTAACATCTTTACTACTGCGTATCCTGTTTCATCCTTACCACGACCGCTAGGGTCTATAGCTAAAACAGAACCTGTATATTCGACCATATCTCCGACAATTTTCATCGGACGATATAATCTATCCCCACGCAGACCTACACACGGTAAGTTCTGATATTCTAAATCAGGCGTAGCGGCCCATATTAATTTTTCAGGCGCTAGGTCTACATCTAAATCGTGTATTAACAAATGACCAAGTTTTAATGGAAATCTATCCAAGTCGCTTAAATTAGGATTAAGCATAAACTGCATAGCATACCCTGCTGTTCCATAAGATATTTTACGTTCGTTTAAATCAAAATCAGTAAACCTTGTAGGTTCTGAAGCTTCGCCTGGAGCGTCATCATCAATACATAGTTTAGATAACGTTCCTGCATATATTGTATCTGCTTTTTTAGATTCTACTTTTTCAGCAGACCACACTTTTGTAACAAACCCGCGTTCACTTAATTTAGTATAAAGACTGTCCTCACATTGAGGTGTTCCTAATACAATTATACGAGATTCTGAATCAGGTTTTACAATAGCATCAAATTCTTTTATTTGTTCACTAAGCTTATCTCTCATTTGTTGAGTAGCTGAGTTGTTAGCAACTTCAACGTCATCTGCAATTATTATATCTGCGCGAGAACCTGTTAACTGTGAAGTTATGCCTAGTGATTTAACTGAAGGCGCGTGTGAAGCTCCTGAGCCCGCTACGTCAAAAGATACCTTAGAGAACCTTTGGTCAGCGTGCGGTATCATATGTTTTAATAAAGGTAAATCGTGTATTAACCTAAGTGTAAATGTAGAAAAATCGTCTGACCTTGTTTTAGACGCTGATACAACAAGAATATTTTTACTAGGGTCTAAGAATAATTGGTGAACTACGAAAGCGGAGCATATCCAACTTTTCCCAACTCCTCTAAATCCCTGAACAACGCATCGTTTAGGGCCGTTCTGCATAAAATCAGCAATATCGTACTGTATAGGAGTAGGGTCACGCTTAATCTGCTCCAACGAGTGCCATATGTAATACAGAAAGTTTCTGAAGTCTTTAAGTTCGGTTGGTATATCATCATTACGCATTACGAGCTCGGTTACGACGTTTTGAAACAATTCTTAAATTAGACATAGAATTATTTTTTGGATTCCTGTCTTTGTGGTCTACATCTTTTCCCGCAACTGCTGCAGAACCTTTTCGTTTAATTACTAAACTTCTTGCTTTGTTACGGCCTGCTCTTCTTTGTTTTTGTTTTGTAGAACTGTGGTAATTTTTATATTCCTTTTTATAATTACGTTCACTCATCGTCGTTCTCGTTAAATGGAAGAGCGTCTACTAAAGATTGCATAGGGCTACCTTCTTCTATAACCGCTGTTACTTGGTTATCTTTTAATAATTGTCTAGCAACATTCAAAACACTTGGATTGGCTTCACCTGATTTAATAACCGCTACAAGCTCTTCAATAGTAAGCGTCATTAACTCATTTAAAAGTTCCTGATTCTTTTTACTTGGTTTTTCCATCTCTTAATTCCTTTAAAATACGTATTACTAGATACCACAAAGTCAGTAAACCAACCCCTATACCTATAATTGTATTTACTTCGCCTAGTGTCAAGCTTCCAAGAAGTCCGACTAAACCTACAGCTGAGGGAACGTGTTGTGATTCATTCATAGTATTTTCAATTATCCTTATTTGTTTTATTCAATTCCATAGACTTTAATATACGTTCCCTTTTTGAAGGGGTTGTCTGCGTTGTCTGTATCAAGTTTAAATCCTGTTACTTCTAAATGATTTCCGTTAGAATCAATAGAACTTGGATCTAATCCTCCTCCAAATTCAAATATACCGTGTGCAGGTGTATTATTTCGTAAAGCGTGGGAATGCCCACGTACCGTTGCCATAATATCAGGGTTCATAGGATTGTAAATTGTCATTTCGCCTACAACATAACGAGTAGAAGGGTCGTCTGTATTTCCGTGGTAAGCATTATTTTTGGCTATTCGCATATATGATTCACCTGAATTTACACCATCGTGTGCAGCTGCTTCTAAGTCTCGTACAGCGTAGTGGTAAACATCTTGCCCTTGAATAACAATGCTTGTGTTAGCTCCAGGCCCCGCAACTTGTCGGGTCATAAATTTAAATAAAGCGTCATCATTGTGAGCGTTTTTAGAAAGTAGTGTAAACATAACTTTATACGCATCGTATGGATAATCTGCAAATGTTGAAGTAAATGTAATATCAGCAACTGAGTCAGCGGTTAACGTTTGTGTTGCTAACAGTCTATAACCTGTATTATTGTTTACAAAAGTTTTAACAGCTAATGCAGTTGGTATTTGTGTATCCGTTGGGCTGTTAAATGCTGTTGCTGAATCTGTAGTAATTGTTTTTCCTGATAAATTATAGGCATTTAATGCTATTGTAGCGGAAGTTGCGTTTCCTGTTAAATCTCCTGTAACATCTCCTGTTACGTCTCCCGTTACGTTACCTGTAACATTTCCTGTTACGTTCCCAATTAAATTTCCATAAAGATTTGTATTAGCTACTATAGTATCTGCGTCAACACGATCTGTTCCAATACCGACTGAACCTGTTGTAGCTATTAAATCTAAACTAGATGTAGTAGCTTTTAAATTTAATTTACCTAATTGACTTATGGCGTTGTTTGTCGATGTATTAAAACCTCGTGCAGTTAAGTATCCTTGAGAATCGCTTGAAATATCTCCTGAGTTAGAAAATTGAATATTACTAGGTAGATTGGTAGACGCAGAAGCTACTTGTGAATCTACATAAGCTTTATTGGCCGCATCGTTGTTATCTACAGGCGTATCAACATTGGATATTTTTCGAGAATTTGCGTCATAGAAAATTACACCGTTACTTGTTGTTGTACTTAAAACTGTTTCTAATTGGTCAGTTGCAGCTTGGTTTAGCTCGCTTGATACGAGTAAATTTAAAAGTTCTGCGTTAGTTGGCATATTTATTAACTAGGGCTTTCTTGGTTAACCATTGTAGCATTCATTGTACTAATGGTTGTTTCATAATGTTGGTGCGTAAGTCTATTAGTGTTGTGTTCGGTCGAATTTAAAAATAAATAATGACGAGTAGTGCTTAAAGTTCCGTTAATATGGGACGCTTCTCTTGCTTCGTTACTATGACCTCCACCTTTACAATAAATAACATACGTTACAGGAATTGTTCCATCATATGTTAATGTTGCTCCTGTGCTATCGGTGGCTAATGTATTATCTACAAAATCATAACCCATATTAGCTACTGTAGATTGATTGTTGCCATCATAAATCCCTGTAAACATTCCATCAGCTATATTGTTTGAACTTGATTGGTTAAAAGGTAACGTGTTTAAACCCGCTGTTGATAACTCACGCATCTCCAATGATGATTTAGACACAGGAAATGTAGTTACATCTGTTGTGTTATATTTTCTTAATATTACAAACGCTTCATCTGCTCCATCATCTGATTCTGCATTTAACATACCTGTTATGTGTACCCAATCTGTGTTATTTCTTGGATAAACAGTAAGAGCCATCGCATCAATACGCGTGTACTCATTATCTCTAATATAATAATAATCTACTGATGCTGTGTGCATTCTATAAACTTTATAAGGGAAACCAACAGGCAGCCAATTTAAACTTTGTAAATAATTGCTTACATAATTTTTAATAGCAAGCGCGCTCGGTAGCTGAGTATTATCTGCGTTTGTTAAAGTGTTATCCGTAGAAATAGAAAAACCTGTTAAAGACCCTGCGGTCGTTGCTGTTGTTGCTGTAGTAGCCGTAGTAGCTGTTGACGCGTTTCCTATTACATTGCCTGTAACATCCCCCGTAACATCTCCTGTAACATCCCCTGTTAAATTCCCTGTTACATTTCCTATTACATTACCTGTTACATTACCCGCAACATTTCCTATATGTAATCCATTTGTTACACCTGTAAATCCTGACGTAGCTGATACCGATCCTGTAAAAGCTGTATTTGTTCCACTATGAGACGCAGGTATATTAATTGTTTTATTATCAACGTATTGTTTGGTTGCGGCATCGCTATTATCTGTAGGTTCAGCTAAATCTTTTAGTTGTTTATCTTCCCCATCAAAAAACGTTACGCTGTTTTCTGTTTTCTTTTGTAGGTCTCTGTTATCAACATCTAAGTTTAACTCAACGAGTTTATTAGAAATTAACAAAGCCATTTTTTCAGCATCAGTCATAATTTAATTATTGTAAGTTTCAAATATATCATAAATTGAAACAGGTCTATCTCCTTTGTAGATTCGTTTATTATCAATAAAATCGGTTAAATTTTCTTCTTTATCGTTTATAAAGGTTCTTAAATAATTTTTGTTTTTAAGTAAATTCTTACGTGTAGTTGTATAGAATTTACTCATCAACTTATTTAACTCAATCAAACCATCGTTTACTTCTTTTCCGCTATCGTTTAAGTAATAAGGACTATTATACTTTTTCTGCCATTTAGGACTTCGAATTAATCTATTAACTGCTTGCTCAATGTTTATACGACTACCGCCAATTTTAATTCTAGTTTTTCTTAGTTCTAATGCGTAAGCATATTGTAATGTTATTCCATCGTCTCTGACAAATTTTGTCATTTTTACACCAGGATACAAAGTTTCAGGAAAGGCACTTAAATTACCTTTCATATCCGAAGCGACAACCTTTTGGAATAAATCAGGTGTATCAGGTTTTATTGGGTATTGTCTCATAATGTTTTGAGAGACAAAATTACCTTGAAATTTTAAATCGTTTCCTAACAGATCTACTTTGTTACTAGCGGGCTTACTACCTAATACGGAGTATGCTATACGGTCTACAAAAGAAGCCCCTCTTAAATCTTGTACAGACGTGTCTCCTGTAATAATACGTTGCGCACTATTTACAAATTTACGGGCCTGCGCAGGAATAGGAAAATAACTTGAAGCTAAACGCTCAACGGCTTGTCCTTGTACTTCTTTACTAACATCAAGACCTATAATTTCAGTACCTGCTTTTACTCCACTAAACAAAGGCATTTCTTTAACCCAAGCTGTAATAGATTTATTTATAGTTTGGAAATAACCTTGGTCATCATTTAACAATCCTTCTTGTTTCATTTTATGGAACATTGTTAAATCAGCAGCTACAGCCATAGGCATTGAAAATGGCATTGCAGCTTTGTAATCACTTCCGTACGCTTTAAATGGTTTTAATCCACTTTTCTTTCTTTGGTCAGGTGTTAAGAACGTTAATGAACCTGTTACATCCCCTTGCATTGCTCCTGCAGCAGCTCCCCCCATAATAATTAAACCCGCAAATGTATCTGTAACTGATTCTGCGTTATATTCTATACGACGGGCCTGAAGTCTAATACCTTTTTCTTCTAACTCTTGTATTTGTTTAATTAACTCGTCTTTGTTTTTACCTTTAGCAACATTTAAACTACGTCGGGCCGCATCTAAGTTTCTATTGTTTTCTTTTATTTTCTTAACATAAGGATGTTTAATCGTGTTAGCCATTAAACGTGTTCCAGGAATAAGTTTTAATCCTTTTACAACACCTCTAATTGGAACTCCTATGTAAGGCATTAATGCATTTAGACCATCTCCTAAAAATGGATGAGCTCCCATATTTCTTAGAGATTCGATTATAGATTCAGCAACAGGTTTATGAAATTCATCTGTGTTGTCTGTGTTGGCCGCAAATAACAACTCTTCTCTTACTGACCCTACTGTGTCTATAAAATCGTGTTCATTATTAAGTACGATTAAACCATCGCTATCTTTCCAAGCTGAGTCATATAATTCTTTGGCTCTTTTATCTAGTTTTGCTCCCCCTTCAGGAATTTCTAACAAAGCTCTTTTGTTCGCTTCTGCCCACAAACGTCCTTTTAACATTTGACGTTTAAAAACTTCGTCAACTACTTGTATTCCACGAACTCCAAACGATAAGGCTTCCCAATAACGTCCGCCTTCTACAAATTCTTTAGCTACTTTTCCTAAGTTTTTAGGTGCTTCTAATTGACGTTTAGCGGCGTTTTCCGCTTTTACCAACATTGTAGCAATACCCCCTTGAGCGTATCTACTGTCAATATCTTCAGCCATTCGTCCAACTTTACGATCGGTAGCGGACATATTTTCTTTCCAAGTACGTTTTACGGATGTTCTAAAACCGCCCCAATCAGAAAGCATTTTCATTGCACCTTTAGCTTCAATGTATGCCATTTTTCCTGCTAAAGTATACCCTTTAGATTTTGCGTTAGCAAAAAATGTACCGACTCCTCGAACAGGTTGTTTTAATACACCAAACACACCTGTAGGTACACCTGCTAAAACCGAAGGTAATTGGTCAATTAAAGATAATTGACGAGCTTGTTGTAACCAACGAAAACCACGCCCGAACCTAGAAGCTGTATCTGTTTCTAAAGAACGATAAAACGCATCGTTCATATCTGAAAATATTTCAACTTTGTTGGCTATTTCAGATTCTTTTTGAAGTTTAGTTAATCTTTTTCTTAACAAACGTTTAGTGTTAGTTATAGCATCCTGTGTTGATTTGATACGAGATTGTATTGTCTCGCCTTTTTCTTTAGGAGTGAACTCTGCTTTTATTTCATCAGGATTATTTCTAGCTTCTAATTTAGTTAAACGGTCTAATTCATCGTCTAGTTTTTTAATTTTTATTGCATCGCGTTCGGCTGATTTATAAAATCTAATCTTAGCCTTATGTACTTCAATTATTGGATTTTTTTCTTTTGTTTCTTTGATTGGCTTTCCGTCTGCGTCGAGGGCTTTATCGTCACCGAAACGCTGCCGAAGCGTTTCCAACTCTTTACGTAACCTTTCAATTTGTTTTGAAGTAGCTTTGCGTATTCTTTCAGCTTTCTTTGAATCTGAAACATCGGGACTTGCATCCGCATCTTCACTTGACTCACCATCTTTTTCAGTTGGTTTAGTATCTTCATCAATTTTTTCTCCTTCTTCTTTATTAACCTTATTAGCTTTGCGTTTTTGCTCTGCTTTGGTTTTAGGTTTTATATCAATAAAGTCATCAAATAAATCATTAATATCATCACCTAATTCTGCGTCATCTGAAAAATATTTATTACCTTCAAGACGCATTTCTAAAGTATCTTGTAATTGGGCTAATGCAGAATCTTCTTTAGCGGCCCGTATACTAAATCGTGTTTCGTATGTAAACTGCCTTGCGTCTCTTCTTGTAGACTGAACAATTCTTCCCCCTGTAGTTTCTAAAACGTCTTTAACCGTAACGTTTAGTTTACGCATAAACTTTACGTCTTCTAATATATCTGCAATTACCTTATTATCGATAACATCTGATTCCGTTAGTTTTCGGATGTTACCTTGCATTCGTTCTTGAATGTCGTTATAAAGTCTTCTGCCTTCCCGTGTAATTTGTGGGGTTTCTGTACTTAGGTTTGTTTCGTCTACATTTTTTAATCTATTTTGAAGCCCTTCCAAATCGATTTCTCGTTGAGCTTTCGGAGTTTCTTTATCAACTTTTTCGGCTGTGTCAGGGGTGTCTGTAGTTTCGGCTTCTTCTTCAACGGGTTTTTTAGGTTTATCTTTTGGCTTTGGATCTTCAACATTTTTAGGTTGCGGTTTACCCGCTTCAGCATCTTCATTTACTTTACTAACAACTCCTACTTCTTTTTGAAGACCAAGCATTATTTCACGGCTTTGCCTTAAATGTATTAATTCTTTTTCAAACTTTGCTTTCTTTCCAGGTTCATCTAAAATTCTTTGCTCAAAAACTTTGATTTGTTTATCTAACCGAGTTACAGCGCCTTCAATAGATTTTTCCATTTCTAATCTACCTCTACCACCCGCACGTCCCCAAGCTGAGAACAAACTGTTAAACGAACCTCCTGCTAAACTTGAAAATAAATAATCATAAAATTCTCTGTTTTGGTCGTCGTTCATTCGAACTTCGATTTCCTGACGTAAAGCGGATTCAGCTAAACCTAAAGCAGCTCCTGAAGCAAAAGTTTTAACTCCGTTTACATAAACTTCACGGCCCTTCCAAGCTTTCATTGCTCCAACACCGTCGGCAAGTTTGAACATTTTATTTGTGCCTGTAGCAATAATACCAACACCAAACACAGAACTTGCAATCATCTCTCCGCCTGAATAAGCGTCTTGTAAACCAAAATTCTTTCGTATTGTTTGTCCTGCAAAATTAGATACACCCCATATAGCGGCTTCAGATAGACCTAATCCAATCAGACCCCCTGCGGTTGAAAAACCTTCAGGTGCAAAAATCCCCGCAACTGATAATCGTTTTATATTTTTAGCCCATTTTAAAGCTTGTGCGGTTCGGTGTAATTTATGACTCATCCCGATACCAAGACCCATTTCAGCCGCAGCTCCAAAAGCGTGGCCGTAAATTGCATTACTTACGTGTGTTCCTTCGTCAGCTTCTAACTCTATTGCAGCATCTCTTTCTGCATTTATTGCAGGATTAAAACGAGTTTCAGGAATCTGTGTTTCTTCGAGTTGTTTTTCATATAACTCGGTATTTAGCGTTGTTCGACTTTGACGCTCATCGCGAGAATTTAAAATTGCATTTAATTCATCTAATTTATTCATCTATTCCAAAGAAACTTTCTTGTGCTATTATAAATTGCTTTAAATCTTCCATACTAAGAATACCTAAATTAGCTGCTTCTTCTCTTAATTGGTTTCCACGGTCTCCAACAATACCTGCAATTTCTTTCATTTCAGGATTACTGTCTATAAAATCTTTAGACGCACCTGCTAAAACAATCGCATACCCCATTTCTGCTGTTATTTGATTTAATTCTGCGGTTGTTCCAAATAAACGAACATCTTCGGTATCCATATTATAGTCTTTTAAAATTTGTGCATTTTTTGCATCATAAGAGTTAAACCCATGACGCGCTAATGATAATCGATATGGTTCATAATGATTATTATTTTGCATTTTTTGGCGATCCGCCTGAATTACTTTAAGTTTATCTTCAGGAATAGTTTGATTATCTTGGTCTCTTGCAAATTCTTTAGCTCTATACGGATTTAAGCTTGCGTAGTTAGACTTTTTAGGGGTTTTCGTGTTTTCCAAATCTTTTTCTTCTTCCTCAGTCATCGGTTGAATATCTTGTTGAGGTTGTGCTATGGTTGGCAACATTAGAGAAGATACTTGAGTTTCAATAAGCTCTGCGCGTTTAGCATCATAATCTTTACTTATCTGTTCTTGAGTTTTGTCTCCAGGCTCATACGTTCTAGCCCAATCTCTTAGGCCGTATTGTATAGCTTTGCTCATATTTTCGCGAACTACCGCGCTAGAAACTAAGTCAGTTCGTTTAAAGTCTTCATCTTGCTCTTGCATTTCAGCTAACGTTAAATCAGCAACTGAACTAGAAATAGAAGATAATTTGTAATCTTCTCTATCTTCTACCCAAGCGCCTTTACTTAACTCTTTGTGTTTATCGTTAACTGCGCCAATGTTTTTATAATTAGGATGTTCGTCTGCGTAAAAATCTTCAGGCGTGCTACCAGGATTCAATCTGTGATAAGCTTCATATTCTTCCGCTAAAGCTTTTGCACGTTTAGGTGAAATATTACTACCTTGTAATTTTTCTACGTTAACACGTTCTAATCTAGTTTCTAACTTAGGTTGTATTTTACTATATAACAAACGATTGTCGTCACTTTCCACACTCAGTTCAAATAAAGCTTCATTTAAAGCTTGCTCAGGGGAAAGCCCGTCTTGTGTAAACAAATTTGATACACGAGTTTTAATTTGTTCGTCAGTTTCGTTAGGAGCAAATTGTCTAAAAATTCTTTCAAGCTCTCCCTCTCTGTTATCAGATAGCTCTTCTATAGATGTTTTACCTTTTAAATAACGAATAGAACCAACAACACTATTAGTTGTCATTTCAACTTTGTCGTCGTAAGCTTTTTCGTCTTCTTGGTCTATTTTAGTTTCCGCAGTTTCTTCTGCGGCAGTTAGAGCATCTAAAACAGGCTTTAAAGAAACTTTTCCATTTGTAGATCCGTATATATCTTTATTGTCTATTTGTATGGCTGTTACAGCGTGATACATTGCGCGTGCGTCTTCTACACGTCCTTTAGAAATTAATAATTGTATTTCAGCATTAAACCCTTTTCTAACAATGTCGTTAATTTCTTCATCTGTGTGACCATCTCCGACTATAGTTTCAGCGAAAGATTGGGCCGCAGCTTGTAACCCTGATGTTTCAAATGGGATTAATGTTTTAGTAGTTCCGTCAACTTTAGGTTTGTTTAACGTATGCAAAACTTCACCAAATTCACTAACTCGACTGTTTTCAATAAATTCTTTTTCCTTAGCTTCATATGATAAAGTTAAACTTGCGCGGTGTCCGTCATAAATACTATTCCATAAAGCTTTAGAAGTTGAACTACTTGCTTTATCAGAACCTAAGGCTTGCGAAAATGCCGACCATTGTTCGTTAATTCGATTTTCAATAAACGCTTCATATTTTTCTGAAGTGTCATATTTATTAAAATCTATATCCTCTTTTAATTCTGATTCTAAAACAGGAACTATTTCAGCATTTAAATATCTTTTTGTAAGAATTTCTTTTTTAGCTTGGTTTCTTCCAAACGTTAAAAATGTATCAGGTTCGGTTTCTGCAATAGCATTTAAATAATCTTCTTCATTTTTTAAATCCATTGCTAACGCTTCGGTTTGTCCTACTTCTTCGCTTATTGTTTTAGCATCATTAATTAAACCAGGAACTTGTTTAAACGCGTCAAAAAGTTGGTCAGCTGTTGTTTTTGTAGGAGTTTGCGGACGAGCAATACTATAATTACCTGCGCTTACGTTTGTTGCTTGTAAGTCAGGCGGATTTAAATTTAACTCAACTTGAGTTCTATCCCCGTCACCTAATAGTTGTCTAATTGTTCTTGCCATTACGAAGGTTTTCCTCCCATTGATTCAGGAACGGAATTATAATAAGATAATCCTAAACTTGCACCATCTACAGCCGCTCCTGCAATATCTACAGGTGCAATAGGTCTATTTATACTTAATAAATTCTGCCTGTTTTGATTCATCATATCATCTCTTCTAAACGCTGCTGAAGTCTGAGCGAAATCCATTTGTTGATTAATAGTTGAACGGTATTCTCCTTTTTGTCTATCCATATCTTGCATTATAGCATCAACACTTAATCCTGATACACCCGCTTCACCTGCTGCAACACTTGCGCGGGCTTTTTTAATTCTAGCTTTTTTAGCGACTTGTGCTTGTTTTCGAGCAGCAGCTATGTTTTGTTGCTGTTCTTTTACACGTTGCGCGGAGAACGAATCACGAGCTCTTTGTTGCTCGGCTTTAGTTTGTTCTTTTTGGGCTTTTTCTTGCTGACTCTGTGCGATTCTTTGCTGTCGTACAGAAACTGCGGTTGATGCCATAGTCATCATTATTGCTTCGGGAGTACACATAATTATTTTCCTGTTATTATAAATTCAATAAATTCTTCTTCTTTAAATGTTCGTTTGTTTATAAATTTTGCTCCACACCATTTTAACCAACGTATCGCAAATTCATTATCTTTATGTACAAAATTGCAAACTACAGGATATATTTCATTAAACCTGGATAGCCACGTTTTTGTAACTTTTAAAAATTGTTTTCTATGTGTGTAAATTTCATCAGTAGACAGAAACCATATGTATGGACAATAGGACGCATCTCCTACACCAAACATTGCAAACGGAACATCTTCTTTATTACAAACCGTAAAAGTGTAGTCGTCATTTCTTAATGAATTTAACATAGACTCTTCGGGGCTAACCCCCATACAGGCAACTTCAAGTAAATCAATTTTTCTCATATACGGGGCTATTTGTTTGATGTGTTCTTCTTTAGCTTTGCATATATAAGTGTTGCCGTAATCTTCTATTTTAAAATTAACCATATCTCTTTGACCTAGTATTCGTGAATGATTCAAATTCAGCGCTACTAAAATTACTAGGTTTATGTGAGTCGTTGGTCAAAGTTATTCCGCAATCTTCAGCATCTGTAAATATCATAAACCTATGAGAACCCGCTGAATTGGTATTATTAGGTGAAGTAAAAGTTGAAGTAGTTACATTTCCAACAACAGGTGTAACGGTAGTTTTAAAATAACCTGTATCGTGATAAAACACAGCACCATTTTTTAATTTCATTTCAGCAATATTACTAGGAGATTCTCCTTTTCCTGCCGAAGCTTTAAACAATACTTCTGAAAACTTATACCTCATTTCATATTTTACCCCTGTATGAATTGTAGCTGTAGTAACTGAACTATCTAATGTTACCGTTGCTCCGCTTCTACTACAAGGTAATTTTGTTCCTGTTTCATCAATAGCTTCAACAACATCTGATGAACTCGGAGTATAAGGAAGTGTAATGCTTGTTCCTGTAACATTTGTGTGTTTAGTTTTATTATCTAATAAAATGTCTATATCATCAGTTACCATATTAGATCTCATATCAACTTTAGAAAGAATATGAGAAGAACCTACTTCTGTTAAAAGATATAATTCAGAATCAAGAAAAGCTAAACTTCTTATTGCTCCTGAAAATTTAAATTTAAACCAAGAACTTAAAAGTTTTTTTCTGTTTTGAAAAAAGTATTTGTATATACAAACATCCGTAGTTGAGTCTCCTGCAAGTGTTCCCGCAAGAACTGCAATTAAATTTTCAGATGATGAACCTGAAATTGTTTGTACATTAGAATCAATATAACTAGGAACGTGAGAAGTAATTTCATCTCCATCAAACATTTCTGTAGAAGAATCAATCGCAAACTCTCTAAATCCTGTGTAACTTCCACGAGTAAACGGAAAATAAATATAGGCCCCTAAAGACAAAGGGTCAACTTCATCGCTATAATCGTAGTTTGTAATAGGTTCTATAGTAACAGTTTTGGGCGTTAATAAATCTCCGCCTTTTAATGAAAACTGTCCTGTATCAGAAAATAATATTAAATTACCTTGTAAAGGTGATGCCGATTTTAAATTAGTTATTTGGTCAGAAGCGACAGTTACATCTATATTATCAGAATCTAATAATGACGTTACCGTAGTTCTAAAGAAGTTATAAAATTGCCCTGTGTCGTCTGAACTTCCTAAACCATCTTCTGTTAGAATAACTTTATTTGTGCTTAAAATTCCAACTCTATTTCTAAAAAGAAACATATTTGTAATCTGACTTCCAACAAACGAAGGAAACGGGTTGGTGTCTTCATCGCCTACCATAACCGTATCTAACTTCATTGTGGTTACATTAAACTGATTGTTTGGAAGACTTTCTAAAATGTAAGGCATTGTGGTTTCATTTAAGGTTGTGTCTATAGAGAATCCATTTGTTTCTTCCCAAACACCTTTTCCTACTTCATAGAAACTATTTCGAATGTCGCCTAATTCTGTTCCTGGTACTCTAAATACACTATAATAATCATCTCCTCCGACTTCAGGATCGCCTTTAACTAAAACTTTTAATCCGTTTACACATTCTTGTGGTAAATCAGATACATACGAAACTTCTTTATAAACAATTCCAATACCATTTCCTGATAAAGCATCTGAAACCGAAACAACAGCATTGTCAGGAACTTCAACCGCAAATCCATAATCACCTACATCGACACACGTAAAACTTGCTGCTACTGCGGTTCTAACTAAATCTCTAATTGCTTTAGTCGAAGCGTTTTCAGGAGTTGCATTATCACTCGCGTCGTGTGAGCCTAAACTTGTTGCTGAAAAAGCTGTCCCATTTATGGTAACAGTATATTCTTTTTTATAATCCCCTTGTTTAATAAAGACGTACGCAATATTAGCCGACGTGTCTGTTAACCCACTTAAATAACCATCACTTTGGTAAGTTGCGTTACCTGTGTATTTACTAACAGTTTTTGTGTTATTACATAAAAAGGTTGTATCACCAATCGTAAAGGCTCTTAAATTACTTTTAGGGTCTGTAGAAAACAAATAATGAGTAGAAGGAATGGTAAGACCGCTTGTTTGATAACTTGAGTCTGCATCAAATTTAATTTCAGATTCATCTCCTGCGGCCCAAGCGTTTCCAAGATTTGCGTTTTTTAAAGTAAAGATTCTTAATGTATCTCCTGTATGTAATAAAAGGAATTTTTCATCATCATCTCTATCGATAAATTCAATTAAAGCATTATCAGGAATACTTGTAATACCTAAATCTTTTATAAACTCGCTTGGAGGTCTTTTACGCAAGCCCCCAACAATAGAACTTACTGCATTTATTTGTTCATCACATTGTCCTTCATATCTCAATGTGTCAGGCTGTTGCGAAACACCCTGTATTAAATTAGGCAATGAAGTATTAATTAACGGCATATTTAAACCAATCTATAGTTACGGTTAATTCCAACCCGACGGGAAACGTCATAACTATTCATAATGTTATAATTAGCATTGTCATTTTCTCTGTCGTTGAAATACGTTTCAATTTCTTTCTCCATTAATTGTAACCTGGTTACATCTTCAGGAGACCGTGGGTACATTTGGCATAAAGTTTTAGCAGTACGAACTTCTAAGTATTGTTTAAACTTTTCAGGAAGCGACTCATATGGAATTAATTGTATAACAGTTCCTTTTACTGTACCTGTCCATTCGTCGTGGGTGTTATCTTCAGCATTAACAAGATAACCTCCATTTGCACCTGAACCCAATCTAGTAGGAGTGTCGTCCAACTCGATATTAAGAATTTCAGGAGTTATAGCACTTACATCAATAATTCCGCCTGAAGCTGTAAATTCTCTATTAATAAACGTATTAAACCACCAACCTCTTGATTGGATTTCTCGGTCAATTTGTTTGCGTAATTTAAAAGCTTCGACTGATAAAGAATTACCACGAACAATCGTAACAGGCGCTTCACCTATTAACCTTAATATATTGTTTAAAGGTGTAAGGTATTTATCAGCGGAAGTTGCGGTTTCACTATCCGAGGTAGGAGCACGTTGCACTCTCATTTTTATTGCATCAACAAATAATTCTTTTTTCTTATAAGCAGGAAGTTGTGTAAAGCCCATTGGTTTTCTAGGAGTGCTTTCTTCGTTGATTCCCATAATCCTGAACTCTCCTGCATAATCACTATAAGTTGCTTGGTCGCGAGTTAAAACACGGTCAAAGTAATTCTTTTCAACCGTAAGCTCTAAAGCTGTTTTTAAATCTAACTCCGCTTTTTGACTTTGTAACAACGCTTCCTGAGCTTCTTTTAAATCGGTGTCTTGTTCAACATCTAATTTCCGAGCTTGTTCAGTTAAAGATTGTTTATTCGTCAACCCTTGTTGCATAACAATTAAGTTCTTTTCAGCAAAAGTTTTCTGTTCTACAGCTTCTTCCGTATCTACTTGTTTATCGATTAAAGAGCCTTGTTTGCCCTTTAATGTTGTATCTGCAGCTACGTCCAACGCTTGGGTATCGATTAAAGAACCTTGTTTACCTTTTAGTGTTACGTCAGCAGCTACATCTAAGGCCCGTTGTACTTCTGTTAAAGCTTGTTTATCTACAAACGATGTTTGAGATGTTTTGAGTGTTGTATCTGCTACAATATCAAGAGCTCTTTTAACTTCTGTTAAAGCTTGTTTATCTACAAATGCTTTTTGCGCTTCTTTTAAAGATGTATCTGCAACAATATCCAAAGCTTGTTTGTCAGCAACAAGTCCTTGTTTTCCTTTTAAAGTTGTATCAGCGGCAATATTTAACGCTTGATTAGTTTCTGTCGTCGCTTGCGCTTGTAATAATGTAGCTTGTTTAACTAAAACTGCGGCTTGTTTAAGTTCACTTGCCGCTTGATTATCGATTAACGAACCTTGTTTTCCTTTTAAAGTTGTGTCAGCAACTAGGTCTAACGCGCGTTTTAATTCTGTAGCGGATTGGTTGTCTACAAGACTACCTTGCTTACCTTTAAGAGTAGTGTCCGCTACAATATCTAAAGCTTTTTTAAGTTCAGTTGCAGCTTGATTATCTATAAATGTACCTTGCTTACCTTTTACTGTGGTATCCGCAACTAAATCAAGAGCGCGTTTTAACTCTGTAGCAGCCTGATTATCTACTAAACTTCCTTGTTTACCTTTTATAGTAGTATCTGCAACAATATCTAAAGCTCTTTTAAGTTCTGTAGCAGCCTGATTATCAACAAAACTACCTTGTTTGCCTTTAAGCGTTGTATCGGCCACAAGGTCTAAAGCCTTTTTAAGTTCGCTTTGAGCTTGATTATGTAATAGCGTGGCTTGTTTAACTTTTAATGCCGCTTCTTTTTCTTCAGTAGTTGCTTGTTTATCTAATAAAGTTTTTTGACCTGTTTTAACTATCGTATCTTGAACAATATCAAGAGCTCGTTTTAATTCAGTAGCTGCTTGGTTATCAACTAAAGAGCCTTGCTTCCCTTTTAATGTTGTATCAGCAACTAGATCTAAAGCTCTTTTAAGTTCGGTCGCTGCCTGGTTGTCTATAAATGAACCTTGTTTACCTTTTATGGTTGTATCAGCTACGACATCCAAAGCTTTTTTAACTTCTGTTAAACCTTGTTTTTCAACTAAGGTAGCTTGTTCTACTTTAAGTAAAGCTTCTTTTAATTCAGTAGCAGCTTGGTTGTCTACCAAACTTCCCTGTTTACCTTTTAAGGTTGTATCTGCGCCAATGTCAGTTGCTTTAGCTACTTCAGTTAAAGCTTGTTTAACAACTAAAGCTTCTTGGTCATTTAATAATGAAGTTTCCGCAATAACTTTTAAAGCATTTTGTACTTCAGTTAAAGCTTGTTTGTCTATTAAACTTCCTTGTTTACCTTTAACTGTACTATCGGCAACAATATCTAAAGCACGTTTAAGTTCTGTAGCTGTTTGATTTATTAGTAAAAGTTTTTGTTGAGCTAATACTTCAGCTTCTTTATCAACTTTTAACTCTTGAGCATCAACTAAAAGTTTTTCCGCACCTGTTTTAGTTGCGTTTTGTAACTCACTTAATTGTTGATATTCAAGTAAAGACTTTTGTTCTTCAAGAACGTCTGTTTCACGTTTAGTTTTTTCTATTGTAGCAACATCGATTGCTATTTTAATTGTATGTATTTTTTCTTCTAACGTACTTTGAAGAAACATAAACTCGTCTAATCCGAGTTGTTTTAATTCTTGCGGGTATGAAGTAAACGAGGAAACTGTACTACTATCATTTACGTGCGCTTGTTGAAGTACCGCTAAGGATACTAATTCTTCGTTGTGTGAAAACTTTTGTAATTCTTCTGCACCAATTACGCGTGCTTGTAAAATCCGTGCGGCCCTGATTGCTATGTACCTTCTTGCTTCTTGTTTAATAGCGGCATTCCAAGCTGTAGCTGTATTTTGATATAAAGTTACATTACCTGAACTATCTGTATTGAACCACCAACCTCGAGCTTGTATATCGTTTGAAACTTCGTTAATTACATCAATCGCTAAATTAACTTGTTTAGGGTCAGTAGTTGTGTTTCCCGTAACAGAAGTTACAGGCGATTCACCTATATTAGACAAGACAATATTTATTGCGTCTATAAAGTCTGTTTGAGAAGTATTTACGGCCATATATTTTTACCTTAGTTTTATGAATTATTTTAAATTAAAAAAAAACCAAAGGGGGCGCAATGCCCCCAATGGTTTAGTAGTATTGGAGTATATAAAATATACTAATTAAGCATCTGTGATTACAACACTTGCTTCAGGACGGAGGATTCCGTGACCCATCAAGTATTTAGCCACAAACAATGTTCCTTGACGCTCGATCTGATATTCAGATTCTGTAGCTAGGTCAAGCAACTTAACAGTACCAATCGCTGAAGGGTGTGCAACTACGATAGGAGCATCGATGTTAGCGGTAGGAGTATATCCTGTTCCGTCATCACCGAAGATGTCGTTTGATTGCCCATTGTCCCCTGCATTACCTGTATTGCCTTGTAGTCCTGCAAGACGATTAGAAACTTTCAGAGAGATCCCTGCAATTTCCATAAGCGTTCCTTTACCTACATCAGCATTACCCGCATTTGTAGTATCCTTGTTAATTGCTACATTATCAGCAGTTAACAATTTGTAATACAACGCAGGAGTGATAATTGCATAACGACTATCGCTAGGTACATCGTGCTCATCTAACTTCTGAGCTGCTTCAAATATCTTAGCAATAATGCTAGTTACATCAGCTGTATCTAGTCCTGTTACCTGCTCACCATCTTGACCACCGATTTCGCTTGTTGCATAAGATGCAGCGATAAGTGTCTTAATAGTAGCTTCGTCAAAACGATAAGCTAATGCTTTACCAAGTTCTTTCGCGTATACTGAACGAAGGTCGTAATGATTCTTCAATTCGTCTATATTTGAAATGAACGAAGATGCGATAAGCATATCGTCGATTGTAATTACCTTTTCACCGTGTTTAATGGTGGATAGATAACCTGCACCTGCGTCAGCGATGTTTTCACCTGGAGTGTGATAACTTGCTGTAGCAGTTCCCGCAACAGGAAACTGTGCGGATTTTCCGTTCTTGATTGTACGGATAGTGTGAAGTTCTTTCATCACAGTCGTTTCATCGAATGTGGTAAGAATTTCGCCACTAAACACTTTCAAGAACAATTTATTAACGTCACCTGTGCCATTTTCTTGACCTAGACGTGACGGAGTAGTAGCTCCATTTGCCATAATTATTCCTTAATTTTAATGATTAATATTTAGTTTTGATTTCTTCACTATTCATTCCACCCTTGCTTACCTACGGTTATCCGTCGCAACGGGCCGTGTGCTACTAATAGATGCTTAATGAAAATTATTACTTAACAGTTGAGCTTCCAAAGTAGAATCCCAAAATACAGTAGAGTCCCTGAATTACGGACTCGTGAATTAACAATCCACTTACAGTCTCATAAACAGTTTTTTTCCACCACAGCATTCCTGAATCTACAGGTATGGTTACACCAACGTTAGTAAAGCTTATTATAAAAGGCGCGATAATAACACCGAATAGTATTGTACAAACAATAACTCTTCTAATGTATTTCCCACCTCGTTCAGATGCTTGATTAGCGGATTCGTCTGCCGCTTTTTGTTTATCAAGCATTGCCGATAAATTTTGTTGTTGGGCCTGCATCATTGAGCCTATCAATTTAAAGATAAACCCGCTGAGACCTCCGCCTAACAAAGAAATTATTTCAGGACTCATAGTTAAAATATATCCGATACTGATAAACGTTTTTCAACTTCTGCTCGATAAGCAGGGTCTGATTCATAACGTCCATCTCTCATAGCCGCAGTTACTTGTGCTGCACTATTAAACGGTGCGACATTACCGCCTGTAGTGCGTCCTTGTGTTAATTGTGGGCTAGTGCCCCCTGATTCTTTATAACGGGCGTATAAACCATTTACAGCCATTTTAGCTTGTTCTACTGTTCCTGATTCTACAATCGAATTATAAGCGCTAAGTTCTTCATCGCTTAAAGATTCTCCCGCCCATTGTGCCATAGCATTATAACTTTCTTCTCCTCCTACAGTTTGTTGTATTTCAGACTGAGAAGCATCAGTAATAGCAGCACGACCTGCAATATAAGCATCAACATACTCTTTAGGTATACCCGATTCTGCAAGTTTTCCATACGTAGCTTCAGATAACTCGCCATTTTCATAAAATTCGTTTGAAGCGTCTGTAATAACTCCTGAACTTTGTGTAGTTTCAGGCGTTGGTGGATTTTCTTCAACAGTTTCATTTTGATTCGATTCTCCCAATTTGGTTTGTAATTGATTATAAGCTTCCTGCAAATCTTCAGGGCTTTGAAATTTTTCGTCTAACCATTCGGGACGTTCATTACTACTTGATTGATTTTGGCTATCTTGTAGTTCCGCTTGTGCTTCTAACGTCATTTCTTCGTTAGGATCTTCATTTATAGTTACTGTATCTACTGACATAATATATTACTCCTCTGCATCTATTGGTTGTTGTTTTAATTGGTCAGAAACAGCTTTAACTCCCGCAGGGGCCGCTGTTTTTGCCATTTCATACTGTTGGGCTTGTGCCCGTTCTTGTTGTAATTCCTCCTCAGATTTAATTAACTGAGTAGTTTTTATTCCTAAAGAGGTAGCTCTCCTTTTGAAGTATTCACCAATATTTACATATTGACTAACTGCTTCAGGCCCTACCACTTGACTAGCTCCCGCTAAGAACATATCTAATTTTTGTAAATCGTGTCCTCTACCTAAAGCTTCAACTCCTGTAATAATCACAGGATTAACTAAATCTTTTGGTAATTTCGGAAGTTTTCGTTTTTTACCCATAACTACCATTAGTCTTTGAACTAACGGAAGTTGTAATTCAGAGCTCAATAAAGAATATAAACCGCCTAAAGCGCTTTCTAACTCTTGAGCTAACATATTAACTTCGGCTGCTGTAACACGTTCTGCGTTACGTATAACACCGCTTGTTAATAAAAATGCGTGTCCCAATCTATCTTTAATTGTATTAATTGTTTCTTGGGCCACACGAAAGTCATTAAATTTATTTACCTGTAATACAGAAACATCGCTTGATGTACCTTGGACAATAGCACCGTTCGGAGACTCAGCTAAATTTCTAGCCCGAGTTGTTCCGTTAGGATTGACCATAAATAACACTTTAGCTGCAGAAGCTGAACCTTCTACGATAGCTTGTGTTAATGTTTCTAAACTTTGTAAATCTCCTAAAAAATCTTCAATGTAACTTCTGCCATAATCTTCTCCATCAATGCGAGAGAAACGCAAAGCTATGAACGGGCATTTATCTAAATCATAAGTTCCTTCTGAACCTTCTATACGAACTCCATTAACATCCTGAAAAACTTCCCATTTATTACCGTGTCTACAAACCGAGGTGTACAAGTTAACTTCACTTTTATTATCGTAACTATTGTCTCCAGGTTGAAAACCTAAAGCTTGTTTAACGTTTTCAGGTAATGTCATATAACTAAGCGTTTCTTTAGTAGCTATCTTTTCAACATTACCCATAGGGTCTCTACAAACTACATAACGGTCTAAATGAAACACACGCATACCACCTTCATCAGGTAAATAAATCAAAGCGTTTCCTGCTACAATTAAATGTTTTAAACATTCGTGTAATGCGACCCTATAGCTTTCTCTGCTTATTTCGTCCATTACAGATTCTTCAACACGTTGTAAAGCGGTTTCAATATCCGTTATAGCTTGTTCATTTGTTCCTTCGGAACTCATTTTATATTTGTCTACATTTAGACGAAAGAAGGGGGTATTGGCAGGTAGGAGCGCCAACAGTAATTTAGATGCGAGGTTGTTTACTCCGCGTGCACCAATACCCTGAAATGGTGTTTCAATTCGGCTGTGTGGCCCGAATGATTCTTCTGTAATCAAGTACGGTAGTGTTAACCTCGAAGCTGAACGAGCTCGGTCTAGGTAAGTCCAACGACTTCCTTCTAACTCTTCATACATCGCGTGTGCGGTTTGGTGCATAATTTTAATCTTCCTGTTTAATTATATTATCGTCGAAATCATCAACGGTTATTGTTATTCCTACACTTGCAGCCTGTTCGATAACAGTATCTACATTCGTGTCGGATATTAAAAATTCATTACCTGAAATTAAATGCGCATCAGGCGGGACTATATCACATACATAGTTATCTATATTACTATATACTACGTAGTAAATTGTATTATTTGGATCGTGTAAGTTATACATTATTGGTAGGCCCTCCGTCTTGTATAGTCCATCCGTGGGAAGCTAGTTGTTGTTTATAAGGATAATAACCCTGTCCATATTGAATAACTAATACTTCACTTTCAGCAGTATATCCAAAATATGGAGGTTTTGCTCCCGTTCCTGCATTCCAAGTAACATTGGATGGTGTAAGACCGTACTGTATATTTTCCGCCCACGCTTTTAAAGCGTCATTATAATATAGGTCTTTATTAGCGGCCCTCCAAAACATTCGAACCATTGATGTTGTGCTTGTTATATTAAGATGGGCTATCTTTACTCGGACTGCCCCGCATAACTGAAACATCGATTGCCAAGTGGTTACGTTTCGCGAATCAAAGTGTGTTAAATCTATTCGGTCTTGATTATTAACATCTTCACCATGTTGAGAAAGTCCTACGCAACCAAGAAACATTCCTGTGCAGTTTGTGATACGATGTGAGTCGTTGTCTGCTTTCCAGGAGAACTTATTTAAATCATAACAATACAAAAAAGCTCTTATTAAACCTGTAGGATTCCATTTGTTTCTGCCTAAATGGGCTTCTCTTAAAGCGTTTCTAAAGTTAATAAAACCTAAAGCATTGTAATTAGGTTTTATAGTTGGTATTTTACCATAAATATTTACTCGATATGTTCCTGAAGAAGCGTATGTATGTGAGATTCCTAGAACGGTACTTGTAGTATAATTTTCAAACGTACCGTCCCCCCAATCTACACTTCCATCGAAACCTCCTACGGCTATAGGTAAGTTAATAGTAGTACCACCTGTTAAAAGTAATACAAAAGTGGTAGAAGAGGATTCTTTTAAAGATGTAGAAAGCGAGTGTTTTAAATTATTTAACACCAATGTCTCTAATCTCATTACAAATACTTAGTAATTATTAGTTCCCTGTGTTAAGTTTAACCCCTGAACCTGTACTTCCTGTCTGAACTGAAGATGTACGTTGTATAGTTAAGTTTCCAACGCCTTTCTTTTTCTTAGCTCTTTGAGAAGTTTGCCCTGCTCTTTTGATTTCCACAGCCACGGGAGTAGGTGGTGGTGGAGCAACAACAGGATCGATGGGTTCTTGGTTTCCGCCGCCTGAGCACATAATATTATTGTCCTTTATTTAATAGGTTATTATTTTGTTCTTTTAATTTTGCTTTTAAAAAATTAACAACCGACCTTTGACCGTTGTGAAATAGCATTGTTGCGTATTCTACTTGCGGCCCGAAGTCCTTAGGGGGAAACAATACCTCTAGTTCCTTTAATAAAATTTCAGGAACTTTAGGAAAGTTTTCCTGCTGTTCATCTTTCATATAGGAGTTACCCTGTATATTTCGTTTATTTGCCATTATTATTAATCTTTCCGTTATTATTAAACCAACGTCGAATCCCGTACGTTCTTAGTAAGGATACAACCGTAAAAATTAAACCAATCCATAGGTTTGTAGATATAGGTATATCTATTCCAAAGAAGGGGTATACTGTAAATTGAACCGCAACATTTATTATATAACCAAATCCAATGTTAACCCACGCTTCTAACATACTCATTTTTTTAGTTTGCTTCATTTCCCCACACATCCCAACCTTTTATCTGCTCTCGAGCAAACAATTCAATTCTAGGCTCATACGTCATTTCTTCAATTAAATGCCTAGCTTCAACAGGTTTTTTACTATGTTTACCTTTTTCCGCCCAAAGAACTGACCTAACATTTCTTTTTATAGGTTTCAAAGTACCTTTGACCCCAAACAAACACAACTCGTGCTGCCCCCTGAAATAGTAACCAAGTCCAAACCTCTCTTTACACCAAACGAAATTAGTCACGTAACGAAACCCCCAAGCTTCCATAACTTCTAAACCATCTTTTAAAAAATTATTAGTAACCCACAAAAACAACCAACAATTTTTATCAGCTATATTAGACACAGGAAGATTACATATGTCTTTAGTTTTCATTAAAGAATAATGTTTATCTGCTCCGCGCTTAATTTTTCCACTACCTTGTTCATTCCAAGGCGGGTCAGCGTAAATAGTTTTATATTTTTTATTCGGAAATTCCATTCTTTACATCACACTTTCGTTGGAGATTAGCCATAGCTCTCCAGGCAACTCTCGCCCAATCTTCTATACTATCACTTTCATTTGCATCTAACAAATGACGCATCATTGAGTTAAGCTCTTCTTTACTCTTACTCTTGTCCCACCATAAAGGGTCGTTCTTATGGTGTTGGTCATTTCCCCTGCAGCTTGTTTTTGTTACTTCAATAATTGCGTCAGGAAAATATCTAAAAAAACCATCCCATATTTTGATGGCTTTTCGCTCGGTGTCATTTGTTGGTAAATTACTCATAATATAATATCAATTAAAAATCCTATTATCGCGAACCCTAATATATAAAGTATAATAGAGTTAACCCAAGGGTCGTTGTTATCATCCCACCATTTCATAATCAGGTCTCCATTTCATTTTCTCTTTTGGTGTCCAAAGAATCCGAGCTAAACGCGCATTCAAAGTACAATCGTTTTGTGTCATACCAACAGACTCAAAAGCTTTCACAACTGAGTGCCAACTATAGCCTTTTTCATTTAACCATTTACTAGCTTTAACAGGGCCAAAAGATTTAGCGCCACCAAAGTTATCCGCTGTGTCTCCAATAAGCGTTTGATATTTCAACTGCGCTTCGGCTTCCTCTTTCGTAATCTTTTGTATTTTTCCTTCTCTGAATAAATTACAGGGAACTGTGAGGAAGTCTTTGTCAACAGACCATATAACTGTATTGTCAATATTTTTGTAGGCTTCAATCGCAAGTGTATCATCCGCTTCACACCATCTCCTTATTCTTGTTTTATAATTATTAAATAAATAATCTCTACAGAATTTTAATCCTACAGGTTTTCGATTATTTTTTCTGTTTGCTTTATATTCAGGATAGATTCGTTTTCTAAAGTTTTCTCTATCTGATAAAGCAACAAACACTTTATCACACTTTGTGTCTTCAAGCGCGTTACTAACTATAGTGTCAATAGAATCTTTCATTTCAGTTTCGTCGGCAAACGATACCCAAGTTTCTTCGTTCCATCTAACACTTGTTTCTGTGGCAAAGGCTGCTTTATAGGCAACCTCGTCTCCATCAATTAATACTGTTGTCATTTTCTGTACCTTTATTTATTTTTATGTGAGGGAATACTAATATGTCTTGCATCTGTATTAATGTTAAAACATCTTTTCTTCCTTTTCTACTATAGACTTTATACAAACATTCAGAAGCGTCTGTAACATATGTTTCTAAGTCTGTTAAATTTTCTATAATTTCGTGGAGGTATTTTTTACGTACCATTACAAAATCTTTAGTTCTTTCAAAAGCTATAAAATCTGCGGCTTTATAGATCCAACCAGGTTGTCCTGAATTACTTTTAATTTCTAACCAAACATATTTATCTTGTTTTTCACCGCTACGTTTTAAACGTTTCATTGCTTTCACATCGACGGTAAAATTAGAAGTAATACTAAAATCAATACCTTTAAATTGTTGTTGAATAGTTGCTTGAACTACATCAAACCCTAACCCTTCCATAAGACTAGAATAAACGTCTTCAGCTTTAGCGCCTTCAACACTACATATTCCTGTTTTATCTCTTGGGTTACGATATGCCATCAATGTGTTTCCGCCCAACTATCTCCAATGTGATATTCGCCATCTAACCGACAACGGAAATTTAAATACTTACCTGCGTCCCTGATTGACTCCTGCGCGAGTTTCCCGTACGTGCTCTCTAACCCAACCAATACTTCGGTTTGTATCTCGTCGTGAATGTTTCCAACAAAAGCGTATTGTTTATTCAACTCCCAATTAGCTTCTTTTAATTTATGAGATAAAAAACAAGAAGTTGTTTTCATAATAATAGCGCCACAAGATTGCAGTAATAAGTTTAAAGCAACGTGTTGGCTTCTTACATTCAAACGTCGCCCATCAATCGCCTTTATATAACCTTTATCTGCTGAACGGCTAACATCATTCATTAATTTTTTTAACGCAGGAAGACGGGATAAAAATTTAGCTCTCAAAGCTTTACCTTCCTTTATCCCTCCGTCCACCATTTCACCTAGCAGTTGGTCTCCACACCCATAATTAAGTGCGTATATAAAACGCTTTGCATCATTGCGTGTTTTTAATCCTGCTGCTTTTTGGTTTAATGTATGCACGTCTCCA
>VTLG01005986.1_pt1 | contig 28607 bp, 47 predicted proteins | sample 4694571 | NCBI WGS metagenome assembly VTLG01 (sample SAMN12604809, study PRJNA352737) | marine metagenome | biome: ENVO:00000447; feature: ENVO:00000209|ENVO:00000569|ENVO:01000036; material: ENVO:00002151; isolation source: viral sequences binned using virsorter ...
ATCTTTTTTTCTTTCTTTCTTTCTTTCTTTCTTTCTGCAAGTAGACAGCTTAGTGATGTCCACTTGGACACAATGTAGACATCGGCACGACTTCTACTTAGACATTCTGCCCTTTCCCCTTGATTTTCTTGCTAATATTCGCCTTTGCTTTCTATTCATGTGGGGAAACCTTTTTTTTTCAGCAGTATAAATTCTTTGCTTTTTGTTGTGTTTTTCGATGCTTTCAAGCTCTTTTTCATCCATAGTTATCAACATTCTCAACTAATTGCATGTCTTTCCAACAAGGGTTACACATAAAATAATCTTGGCTTGTAAATGGAAACTTATGTAAGCTATCACAATTAAAACAATTAAACACTCTTGTTTCTTTAGGTGTTTGTCTAAACTCAAATATTAAATTTTTTAGATAAAACAACAAATTAACTATCAACGATTACCTCTTTTACTTCAATATCTATGTGCATTGGTGGATCAATAAGGTTTATATCTTTGTATTTCCTACCATTTGACAGCAAGACTTCTATTACAAATTTCTTATTTGCTGATCCTATTAGTTCGCCCATTTACACTTCCCATTCAAATCCACAATGACAGACCTTTTTTGCCTTTCCATTGTCATCTTTTACTAAGGATGCCCAATTATGGTCGCACTTCTCTTTTCTCTTGTTTTGTTTATATGTTCTGTCGTATTCAAGTCTTTTCTGGTAAGCACCACCATAAGCATCCCAATTATGTAATTTGACCTGATCCCCCATCTCAAATGTGTCTATAAACTTACATTTAACTAATGCTCTATAAAACTTATTAGGATTACCTTGATAATTAGATGCTCTAGCGATCCTTTTAGGGTTTTTAGCAATAAAGCCCTCTGCATCTGCGTTCTTTTCTAATGCCCAAGACCATAAGCAGACCATGTGTCCTAAAGCTGTTGGCACATCAATATTTAATTCATCTGCTAAATCCCAAATTTTTTCATGTGATCTAAGTCCTGTATCTATCTTTATCCAACTCATAATCTATTCAATGTTTCCATTACTATTTGCTTAGGTAATAAGTTCCAACAATAATATGAGCTTGAAAAAGGTATTTTCTTGTTAAAGTTTTTATTTTCAGGTTGTATATAAACAATTCTTTTATCAAACATTAATAGCTGTAAATCTTTTTCCATAAATAATTGTTTTGGTGCTGTGTCATTAAGCCAAGTATTAGTCATAAGTAAAGCAAAAGGTTTATTAAAACTTAATGCTCTTTCAAATATTTGTCTTTTTCTTGTAAATGGTGGGTTTGAAATAATTACATCCCAATAGTGTGGCTCATAATTATAAAAATCTTGTTCGTTATCTATATGTGTTGCAATAACAGGATGTGTTTTAGATAGCTCTATAACAAAATTACTTTCTTTAGTATCAAATGGACACCATACTGTATGATTTTTAGGTATATATTTTATTACAGGCAAGACAGCATACTTAGGTGTATAAATTTCATCATTTTTACCTTTTGACCAAAGTGCATCTTGATCTTTCATACTTATTCGTTATTCCTAACTAGCCAAACAACGAAATATAAGATCATTGTTGATAATGTTATTAATATCCACTTAAAAGCTGTCATAATGTTTTTCCACTATCCAATCGTGCAGGTTTTCTATCTTGCACAATAGCCAATACGCAAGTTGCTCTAGTAATCCCCAAAATTTACGCATTATCCCCCCAACAATGCTCTGAGCTATGCCACCAATCCCATCCAACATGTTTAACTGCCCATGCAGTAACTCTTGTTGAAACATAGGGATTAAATGGGCTTGATGTAACTTTTAATTTCTTTTTAAGCCAATCGTAAGTGATATTGTTCCATTGCCACAGACCTTGATCTACCGAATTTTTGTATATTCCCTTTCCATTAATATTGTGGTTTACAGCTCTTGGGTTACCTCTGCTCTCGCAATACATCACTAAACTTGCAGTTAGCCATTCCTCTTTAGGAAAATAACTTTTAATCATCGGCAACCATTCCTCTACATGCTCTACTTTTGTTCGTTGTTCTATGCAATGCTGATAATCTTTTATGTCAGCAGGATGTGGAATAGATAAAACAGCACATACAACAACCTCAGTTATCATAAGTTGATGGATGCTGTGGGTACATCTGTGCGTTTCGCTTTTCTATCCATTCTTTCCATTGCATAAAATATTCTTGTTTTTCGTGGTTTAGGTAGCTAAGAACACCTGAATACTCATCAAATATCTGTAATGCGATACCCATTGTCATAACTTGCTGATTTCTTAGCTCATTGATCTTTTTATGTCTATGAGTTGCCTCATCAACAACCTCAATAAATCGTTCAACATAATCTTGCTCTAATTTACTCATCTCTTGCCTCGTTAACCTCTTGGATTAACTGCACCAATCTCAAACGACCAACATTCTCTAGTTCCATGATCTCTTTTCTATTAAGCCAATTCCTAAACTTGATCCATTGCATTTTCATCTGATTATGTTTCCATATCTATCAATGCCAATATTTACTTCTCGCAACTTAACTAGCTTTTCCATTTCCTTGCCACTTTTTGCTTTCCATTTAATAGTTGTAGATAATTGTTTAGGATGTTCTGTCCTATATCGTTTAATTGCCTCTTTTAACCCTTTCCCTTTTAAGGTTATGGTTTCGTTATCATCAAATGTATATTCGTATCTTTTCATTTATTCTTTAATTCCCATTGTTTCGTATGTGAGGCAACACATTTTCTACACCAACTTGTCCTGCCACCGATACCTGCAACTCTTTTTGCATATTGGTCTGCTTTGTTTTTTTTCTTGCATTTAGTACATACTTTGGATACCAATACACCCCATTTATCAAACTTTGGATTGCTTTCTGAATACCTGCGATGATAGGACTTCTTGTTTTGCTGTATTTCAATGGCACAATCAACACATTGGTTTCGCATTGCACCCCATCCACCTGCATCGAAGTAGAAATGTTTTGTAAGTCTGTGGCATTGGACACATCTCTTTTCGAGTAGTGATCCATCTTGGTTAAACCTTGTTTCCATAATATCCCTGCGTTGTATAACCTTTTTAATGAACGATGACAAGTCAGTTGTAATCTTAATTTTTTTTCTTTCAGTAGCAGGTAAACAAAATGTGCCATAAGATAATTTATTTGAAACAGCATACGCAAGACACTCAAACTTAACAGGACAGAATTGGCAAAGCTCTTGTGCCTCGAAGTAGTTTCGATTAGAGTATTTTGTTTTGTTTTTTCTTTTTTGAGGAAAATAAAGCTCATAGGGTTGGTCTTGGCATAATGCGTATTCTCGCCATTCATTAGTGTTAGATATTTGAAATAACTCATTTATCGTGCTTATATGTGATTTTTCCACCTGTTCTTGGATCAATTTTGTTTTCTTTTGCGTTTTCAACTTTTTCTTTTTTAATCCTTTCCAACTTTTTATCCAACTCTGTTTTTTGAGCAGGTGGCTCATCAGTTTTGTCATCATTAACATCGTTAATGTCAGTACTATCTGAAAGGGTTGATGAGCCATCCACCTGATCCTCAATAACTGAGGTGGCAGGGGTTTCGCTATTGCTAGTTCCACCCCCATTGGTACTTGTTTCCAAGTCCACCTCATTACTTGTTTTTGTTGCTTTTGCTAGTTTGCTTTCCAAAAAATATTGTTCATCTATCCATACATGAAGTCCTAAACCTATGTGCATGGCACATCTTTTGAACGCATCACTCGCACAATGTTTTGCATTTGCACCATTGTTTTCTTGTGGCAGTTCTAAAGCCCCATATTCTTGCACAGAAATAATGTTGTTATCGATAACAACTGTTAATTCCCCAACGCATCCTGTTAGGGTTTCGCCATCAAATATTTCTCTGACTACCTTAAAATCGTAACCACCACAGACCTCTAGCAATCGTTGTTTAATAATTGCATGGTTAATGAATTTATCGCCTCGTGTTCCTTTTTTCCCTACATACTTATCAGGAAATCTGCGTGAAAGTTGATAAAGCTGACTAGCCATCAAAACCACTATCCTTAATTCTTTGCACTTCTCTTGGATCGATACGCATGATGTTTGGTAGATTTACAATTTTTATGTACCCTAATTTAATATATTTATATACTGTTTTGTCGGACATGCTCAACTCTTTTGCTACTTGTTTAACTGATAGCAATTCAGATCGATTTGTTTTCATATTCTCATTCCAACAATTTTGCTTTTAGGTTTCTCAACATCAAATTCCATGATCGTAATAGCTTTTAATTTAACTCTTAGCTTTGTGCCATCAACAGCTCTAAACAGCAATAATGGATTATTGTCATCAAGATCATAAGGCGAAAGCTGACCGACATATTGAGCTTGATAATATTTCTTTTTATTAAACTTAAAATTTACAAATTCGCCTATTATGAATGGATTGTAAGGACTTCGTACCCCAAAATTGTCTGACATCAATTACCTCTTTCGTTTTTTATAAACTTATCGGCATATATGTTTTATGTAAAATGCTAATTAGTATATTTTTAGCACTCTAAGAATAGGATAAGGAAATAAATCCATTTGTCATTTGCTAAGGGTGTAGTATTCCATTAAATTACTCTTTATGGAAAGTAACACACAATTTACACATCCAAATAATCACGATTATAATGTTTTCATGTCGAATAATGATTTTTCAGATAGCTTACGAAAGTTAAGGACTTGGAAAAGTGTTAGCCAACAAGAATTAGGGGATGCGTTAGGTGTTACACCTACCACAATATCAGCTTGGGAAAATCCTAAGTTGGATCGTATACCACCTAAATCTATGGTTGATCTATTAGTTGAGTTTTTTGATAAAGAAATTAAGGAAACAAATATTGATCTCTATATGGATGCAGGTTATTTTTCAGCAGAACAAGTAAGCAAAGTTGAAAAACGATTGGCTACGATTGAAAAGCAATTATCACTTTTGGTCGAGGCGTATAGGATCGATAAAGATGTTTAGGCGACAATCTAATGAACACACAGAGGTTGTCGATGCCTTTGACTTTGAAAATAGTTTAGAGTTTTTACATAACGACAAAAACCTAAAACATATTACTGATGATATATTAGCCAAGATAACTCAATATTCAGATTTTGGATATGACATAAGGTATCAAGATTGTGGCAGATTGTTATGGTATAACTCTGCATACAATAAATTTATCCACGATCTAGGTTGGACACTAGAGGATGTTAAGGATTGGAAATCAATAAATGCCATAACAACTGTTACAAGTTACGATGAGGACTTACGACTTAGATTAGAAAAAGGTCATGGGTTGATGCACATATTAAATGATTTTTCAGCTACTAATATCGATATGATCCAAATGCTGAAAGATACCCCTGTTGGTAGCCCAACCTCACAAGTTACTATTAATGTGCCTGTGTCCAAAAAAACAGGAAAGCTCTGTGCTGTGAGGATGACTAATTATGTCTATCACAATGAGGGCTTAGTGATAACAGAATTTATTTTGCTATATGATTTACTTAAAAAAATCCCAAATGCTTTACTCGACTATTATCAAAAAGGAAACCCACCTAAAAAATAGGTGGGCTTGGTTTTTGTCTGTTATTGGATATAAGGACTAGACCAACTTGCGTTCCTCAATATCTTTTCCTATATCTTTCCAATGGTCTAAAATACTTTCATCTTTAGGGTGTATATAATATGTTTCAGTTGTTTTGTAGGTTGTGTGTCGCATTATCCTCTGTAAGTCTTGTGGCTTTACAAGTGGTGCAAGGTTAGTAGCAAGAGATTGCCTTAAATCATGTAGGCGAATGTCAGGTACTTGGTAATTTAATTCATTTCTTATGATCCTTTTGAATTTGTGATAGAAGTAGCCATGACTATATAGCGATCCATCCTTTTGAGAAAATAAGTAATCGATTTCGCCTTTGTAATTTTTATCTGCTTGTTCCTCTGTAATCATAGCAATATGATCTTTAAGCAATTCAGTTTCTTGAATATCTAAGCCAATAACATCATAATCATCTTTAGACTGTGCTGTTTTAATTGAAATTTCTTTGTATTCAGTTTGTCCTCGTGTAGGCGATGAAGTATCTACCTGTTTATTTAGTTGGATCACAGCACCCTTGTCGGAAAACTTTATATCTCTACTAATCCTAATCGCAGGTAATTCAGATTTTCGTAAACCTTTCTTTGCATATAAATAGAAAGCAAAATAATCTCTATCTTTGCCATAAAGGCCTCGACCTTTATGTAGAGATGTGTTTGGGTCTTTAAGAAAGTTAAGAAATAGGTCTGTTTGTTCCATTGTCCATACTTCTCTTTTGCTTATGTGAGTTACTGACATTCTATGTGGCAAGTTTGCTATGGCAATAGTTGGGTGCTTAATTAAATCTAATTGTTTTGCCCTGTTGTAAAGTCGCCTAATGATCCTACGAGTATTCTTAATAGTTTGAAATTTATATGGCTCATCAGGTATATCTCTGCCAATGTATGTTTCAACTTCAACTTGTTTGTTTTGTTTTTCAAATAAACCAACAGGGTATTTCTTAAATTTCAAATAAGGATATACTTTTTTCCAATGAGTATCACTTGGATAACTAATCGCATACTGCCAATGCCTTATCGATCTATGGTCTAAACCTGTTTCCTCTGCTAATTCATTTACAGTGATTTGATTACACATAACATATTTACCCTCTGAATTAATCCTGTATGGTGCTTTTTCTTTCACTTCTTGTGGACACCTGCAAGATTTGTAGCCACTCTCATAGCAAGTATATGGACACTTTCGCCTGTGCTTTCTTGCATCTTGGCATATTTCAGTTTTTAAGTAATCAGAAAATTCTGTAAGACTTGGCAGATCGTTCCTTTCGCTATCATATACAGTAATTTTCTTTTTAACTTTTTTCCTATGAATATGATCCTCTTTGATAAATAGTCTTTTAGATGTATTCATATCTATAAAAAGCTGTTCCCATTCTTGCACAGTTATTTCAGCTAATGGTCTATGTCCTAACTTTGGCAATACAATATTTTTTAATGTACCCAATTTATTTTTTGCTGATTGCTCTGTTTTGTATGAGGATAGATACCACTCTGTGCTGTCCTCAACAAATTCAGCAAGTGTCATGTTGGTATTGATATATCTATTTGTTTCAATATCCCCTCGCCAATTAGAGATGAAATCATCGCAATCTCTCTTGAATTGAAAACTAGCAATGGTTTTTACTTGTCCTGTAACTTCGTTTTCCTGCATTACAGACCATTTCTTTTTGCGATCCGACCTTTTCTTTGCATAAACTTTCATTATTTAGTTATCCTATAATTCAATTTTGGATGTGTTGGATGAATAATAGAATTATCATCATCTAATAATGTTTCAGGGTTAAAAGCACTACATTGACAATGACCTGTCGGCATTAAACAGTTGTATTCTATCCCCTCTATATGTTCCTCGCTATTTGGGTGGTCTAATGATGGGTAATCACTATATATATGATGACCTAAACACTTATCATCGCAATAGTGTTCTGCATTACAGTAATAAATTCCTGTTCCACAAAATGGGCAATCATCCCCTTTGACTAAGTAATGTTTGTTATCTGACATTTTACTAATCCTTTCTTTATCCAATAACATAATGAAATTATATACTCAAAATGCCGATTGATGTAGTCCATTTTTAAGATTTTTTCTTTGGATCGTGGAAAATACTTTTTTTGGACTTTTGGTCTTAATTTGGTCTTTTTTTTTGTAGAAAATATACAAAATATGGATTTGAAGTCGATAAAAACGAAAAAGCAACCCTAAGAAAACCTAAGTACTTACTGTGTTTTCCTTAGTTTTCCTAGAATTGCTTTTATATTCGTTCTTTCTTAACAATTCGATAGCAAGTATTTACATATCTAATCAGTATTTACCGAGTTAATAGTAATAGGGTTTTTAGGGTAAGTGCTGAAAAAATATGGGTTTTTGGTCTTGATTTGGTCTTTTTTTTTTAACTTTTTTTTAATTTTTGGTCTTTTTTGCTCTTTTATTCAAGATCATCATTGTAATTAGTAATTCAATCATTAATAAACTCTTGTTGATCCATATACTTCTGAAATTCCCCTGCCAAAGTCATTAAAGTAGTCCAAATTCCATAAAAGACAAAACCTGTTACGAAAACAACAAATATCGGAAACCACCACTCAACCATGCTTACCAATCAAAAACTGCATTCTCTAGCTCATCAAGTCGCCAATCTACATCATATAAATCGCCATACTCTGTTTCCAAGATCAATACTCTATCTTTTAGGTTTTGAAATTCCCAAAGTTCAATTTCATTCTTGTTTTCAGTTTGGTTATACATATTTGCCTCAATATATGTAATCCTTTCACTTAAATTTGTGAATTGCCCTAAATCATTTCCTAATTCATCTACTCTGTTTTCTAAAATAGTAACTCTTTCGCTTAGGTATTCGTTGTCAAATTTTGCACTCTCTAATTGGTAAATCTTTTCATATAAAATTGCAATGTCATTTGATACTTGGGTTTCGTTCCTTAATTCCTCAAACCTATATTCCAAATCTGCCATTCTGTAATCAATTCCTGATAAGGTATCAACCACTCGACCAAGTTCATTAATCCCTTGACCGATAGCACCCAACAAAGTAATAGTACCGAGAATAAGAGGTATATTTTGGCGAAGTTTATCAATCATCACAATCCCCACCAATTTTATTCCTGATGGTGTTTGCATTACATATTCTTTGTTCTATTTGATACACCCAATAATTAGTACCCTCTGCAAGTTGTTGTAATTGATCTAACTGCTCTTGCTGTTGTTCAATTATTAAATAAAGATCATCAAATTTTTCGTTGTTTTCTGTTTGGTATTTATCTAGCTGACCTGCGAAAGAAAGGACATGTGATTGCACCCAACTTGTTTGCTCTGCTAAAGCTACATCTAAATTATTAACTTTATCAATTAAATCAAAAGTGTTTTTTGCACCACTAGCTAGAAAGCCGAGAAGTGTAATTATGGCTATTACTAGAGTTAGGTTATCTTTTATAGAGTTCATAGACCAACCACTATCCCAATAAAATAAAGCACAGAAAAACTAAGTGTGGCATACACCAACGAAATTAGGTTGTCCATTCCTATCCTTTAGGAATATTACTCATAAATGGGAATGGTGCATTTTCCATAGCATTTTGAATTAGGGCAACAACAGCTGTTGCACCTGCCATCAATCCTGCTTTAAGTATGTCTGCCTCAAACATGTTTGCTTGATTGGCCATAAGGATCGCAACAAATGTCTGACCGAAAGTCCTTATTGCTCTAATCCCTGCATCTTTCCAATATTCTTTTAATTTGTCCATAATTTATTTACCTCAAATCATTAATACATAAACAACAGTTGTAACTAAACCTGCGTACCCAAATAATTCAAATCTTGTAGGTCTTTTGCGTAGCTCATCCTCAACATGTGATGATAAACCATCAACCTTATCAATAATTTTTAACAGTAACTCTTTGTTTGTTACATTTTTGTCATTCATTGGTTTAATAGTAAATGTTTAAGCTGTATTTAGTTTTGACCTATTTCAGTTTGTTACTCACTTGCACGACATTGTAAGATTTACATTTTTTATTTTTACAAATAAAATCCATCTCAATATAAGTTAAATCCTGTGTGCATTGTGGACATGTGATAATCAAATAACCCCTAGATAATATTGTGTTTTGAAATTGTCTGCTTTATCCCACTAAGCTCTGTAATGATCTTATCCATTTTACTATCTACGACAGATGTCAGCATAACATCATCACTTGCTTTATTGCTTAATGGTTGTCTTTGATTTAACTCAATATTGGAATATTTAATTGTTACTTTTTCGCCACTTAATAAAGCATCTCTAACTTTTGGATACATTTTTTTGTAAGCATCGCCTGATCCACCAACAAAACCATCTTTACCCTTGTCGAGGTCTTGTTGTGTTTCGCCAACTAATAAGCAACCTGCTGTGTGTTCATCTGTGTTACCTGTATGGATCAATATATACATAAAATTTGGAACATCTTGAAGTTCCAACATTCCTTTATGCCAAGTAGTACCATATTTCTTTTGATATTTAGCATCGTAGCCACCTACTGTGCGAAATTTAATCTCATATTCCCCAAGAGGTATAGCTGTTTCGCTTTTTATCTTTTCGCCATCTCTAACTTGATCCTCTAAGGTATAACACTCAAAAACCCCATCAACAAACAAAAGTCCATTGGTAGCATCTTTGCCAAATTGAGTTCTGACAACATCTAATCTCATATTGCAATATTATCGATAGATCGCTTAAATCAAAAAGACCTAGTTACAAGACCTCTAAATACTGTATCTTTTTCTCGCCACCTACAACGAAAGTTAAACAACCTGCATTACTAACTGATCCATACTTAGCTGAAAACCAATCATTTTCATCAGGTGGTAGCATACATGGTGCTTGTACGAAATGTTTAGAGCTTTCATTAACCCAAGAAAAATGGTGCAGGTGTCCTGATAATAAAATGTCAAATTGATTGTCATTTTGTAATGCTTGTTTTTCTGCCCATGACTTTGCTTTTGCATAAGCTGTCGTGCCACCTGCGAATTGGTGTCCATGAAGTGCTTGGATCACAACCCCTTTAATATCTAAAGTAACTCTGTAATCTCTCTCAGGGATTACAAATTTAATGTTCTTATATGCCTCACTCATTGAGCAAATCTCTGCAATATTGTCAAAAAGTTGTAGATCAAGGTTATCTGCGTTCTCATCAGTTATAGCTTTCCCCCCTGATCTTGATTGTCCATGATTAGATGGAACAGTAACGACTAGCACCTTATCAAAATTTTTTGCCCATCGTTCAATACATTTCATAACTAATCGCCTAGCTATCATCATTTGTTCACGAACATTTGGCACAGCTAATGTCGCAATTTGATTGGCATACCAATTATTTACCCCACAATTCTCAACGAGGTCGCCTAAATTATAGATCACAAGTTGCTCAGGTTTCACACCCATTTTCTTTAATTCTTTAATCCTGTCATCAACATCATCAATAGCTTGTAGTATTCTTTCCATTATTTTTGTAGTAGATCGAACACCTATCTGCCAATCAGCTAAACAGACCACCATTGAATAATCTTTATCTAGTTTTGTTTTGAGTGGTGCTTTCTTATGTTTTTTTATTTCTTTAGCCAACTCTGTATAGTCAAGATCATCTATTTCAGGGCTTTTAAGCTCAATATCACAGCGATAGTAATACAATGTTTCAATGATTGGATCGCCATTGTCATCAACACCAAAGTTGGCATCCCAACAACGAAATTGTAAAGTGTCTTTTTTAACCTTAAACTTGCTCGGATCATAACCCCATTGTGAAAGGTAATCATCCCAATTTGGATCTTGGTTTTGTTTTAATGCACGACTTGTAATTGTTCCTGACTTAGTTTTATTAGACCAAGACACCCCTGCCTCAAATCCTGTGGGTACATCGGTCTTTTTCTTTGCAGGTGTTGGTAGATCAACCTGCGATTTTACAAATTCGTTAAGATTTTTATGTTCTTTCTCTACTCGCATCTAATAACCATTGTCTAATTGTATCGTGCTTAATAGACAGTTTTATTGGGCTATGTTCTACAAACCACTTGGCACATATTGTCGGCTCTATGCCATTCCTAATTCCCTTAACTGCCTCATCTACCATTTCTTTTAAGTCAGGATGTTCCATCTCGCTAAACCGAGATTTATGTGGATTTTTTTCTGCATATTCCTCTAGGGATTGCATTTTAACCTACCTTTCTAGCTTGGTTTTGGGTTGTCATCTTTTACTTTCTTTACTGCTTTATACCAAGCACCTGTTTTATCAAGTTTCCCTGCATCTATATCCCAAAATAATTGGTCGAGCTGATTTCCTATTGTATCGTATGCCTCTTGTCTAGCTCTGATATATCCATTATCTTGCTCATCAAGTTTTGCATTAGCACGATCCGATACACGCAAATCATATTCCTCATCTGTTAATTCTCGCTTTGTTGAATTAACTTGTGCATATAATGGTTTTTCAGCATCTATCTCTGCTTGTGCCTCTACCTTAAATTCCTCTAAAGTTTTTAATGCCACTTATTCCACCCCCTTTCTATCATGTTGCAACTTTATAAAGTGTTGCAGTACCACTAGCAATATTCCCTGTGTCAAAAAGTACTTGTATCCCATCAACAGCAGTTGTCTGTGTATAAAACCCACCTACAACTTCTCCTAGTATTGTTGTATGAAAATAAATAGAATGGCAAGTAATACTCGTGTATTGAGAGCTGTTGTTTGCATTATAAATGTAAACATACGCATTACAGCTTTTTCCTGTATCTGTTTGCATACTTCCACTAAGTAGCCAATGGTCATTGTTTTCAGACCCTTCATTTTGAAAAGTTGTATCAGCTCTTAATACTTTGTATCCTTGATCGTAATCACTATCACTACTTGCAGTACCACTTTCAGTTACTCTTAAATAAACATCAGCATTAGCAGTTGCAGGAACAATATTCATTAGGGTTAGTAAATATACATCATTACTATCAATGCCTGTAAGTGTTAAATTTGCACTTGCACTTGCTGTTGCAGTAGCTACTTGTTGTAATTTGCTCATCAGGTATCAACTCTCAATCCAAAAGTTTGGATAGTGCCACCACCATTAAAATTAACACCCTCGTTGTTTTCAACTTGAAATCCTGTTATTGAAGTATTATTTGGATCAACTGCAATTCCTTTGTATCCCCTAAAATTTCCACTAGGGATGCCTGAGCTTTCATATAAAACCCAAGTATAATTACCTGAGCTAAAAGGATTAAATATCCAAAAACAACCACCTGATGCTTGTCCACTATCATCTATACCACTAAAAACATTCCAAATTCTATCCTCATCCTCACTTCTATTTTCGCCAAAACTTGTTTCGCCTTTCATAGTCAGTTGTGCATACATATAATCATCAGTTATAACTGATGAGCTAGAATTAATCAATCTTAAATTTGTACCTGTTGCTGTGGAAGTTGCACCAAGAAAATTAGCACCGACAACTTTATAAACTTCATAATCTGCTGTGAACACACTTGTAACATTAACTGATGAAACACCACTTGATATGGTTGTTGTATTAACTAATTCTAAAGCACTCATTTTTTTAACCCATAAAGATTAAAAGTACCCCAAATATTATATCCTGTACCCCAATCATCAAACTTAAAAGCATTGATAGTTTCAGCAACTTTATAAACAGCACCCCCAAAAGAATTACCAATGCCTGATCCTGCACCACTCATGCTTTGACCTGATTGGAAACTGTACCTACTTGAATTACCTAAATTATAAATAAAATAATATCCATTACCTACTGAATTTGCACTTGTATCTTTATCATTAGTTGTTATTGTATTTTGGAAATGTGCCCTTGAAGTATCTCTATTTTCAGAGTTAGTTCCATCAGGTGCGATTTCAAAATATGCCATTGCATAATTGCTTGTTTCATAACTTGATCCACCATCATTTGATAATAGCCATCTCATGCCTGTACTACTTCCATGATCTTGCTGAAAGTTAGAAATTTGTAGAAAGTGGACATCATATACACTTTCTTTAATTGAGGTAAAAGCAATACTCGATACACTACTAACTGTTTGTGATTGTATAAGCTCTAGTGATCCACCTAATCCTGTTAGAGTAAAACCAAAACGACTTGCACCCAATGGCATAATTACCCCCTAACTAAAATCTAATAATCCATTAATGTAAGGTGTACCTGCATCAACAAATAAGAAAGTTACTATATCAACATCATTTGCACCTGTTGAAAGTGTTAATCCTGATCCACCTGCTGTTTTCCCTGTAACATGTCCACCTGCATTAACAGATATTGCGTTAATCGCTAAAGTTCTCGATCCTGTTCCATCTTGTGTGAATACACATGTGAAAGTTGCTAGTCCATTAGTAGGAACATTTGTAAAATCTACATCTGTAACATTATGTGCTAAAGTAACATGACCTGTGTTCCCATTTGCAAGATCAATCGCCAAAGTAGTAGCTGATGTTAATGCTTGATCTGTTTCAGCATAGTCTTTTATAACAACTGCACTTGCTGTTTGGTCTGCAAATGCTACTGCACTATCAATAGCTAAATTAAGAGTTACTGCACCACTTGATCCACCACCACTAAGATTTGTTCCTGCTGTAACCCCTGTAATATCTGCTGTTAAACTTGTGTCATTCCAACTTGATCCATCGTAATATTGTAGAGTATTATCGCCTGTTATATAAACAAACATTCCCTCTGATTTAACAGAGTTCAATGCTGTATCTCTGTCGCCATCTGATGCGAACACCATAATTGTCTGTTGTTGTAGATATGTGTTTACTTGGTCTGCTGTTAAAACATCGCCTGATGCAAATAACTTATATCCTGCACCTGCCATAAAAATTTATCCTTTTTTCGCTTTATAATAGAATATTCCAATAACGATTATCGAAATTAATCTTGTCATAGTTAATACCCCAACTTGTCTGTATCTAGTACACCAAATAAAGAGCTGTTCAATCTCAAAAACTGTGCATCGGTTGTATCGGATGTACTAAAGACAACTGTCTGTGTACTAGGTGTAACAGACCAACTTATGCCATCAATAATAGAATATCTTGATACTTGGCTTGAAGTTCCAACAGGGGTGATCTCAACTTTAATAATGTCAATAACCTCTAAATCTAAAACTGTAACTTGTTGAGCAGTTGAAAGATCATTTAGGTCAACATTCACTTTGTTAAATCGTGGCTCAACTTCATCGTATTTAGCCAAAATGTGATTGGAAATGTCTTTAACATCGGTATCTGAATTGTTATACAATCCTGTTTTTGTTAATTCTCTAAGTAGGAATTTTGATTGTGATGCTGAATTTTCTGATACTTGTGCTGTACCACTATTTCGTTGCATACTTACATAATTGTATAATAATTCATCTGCCAAAGTCTGATCCATGCGTGTATAGGACAAATCAGAGCCATCATCACTAAATGTTGCACTAGAAGTTGAGGGAAAGGTGCTATGCCTCTGCTTAAAAGTAAATGTTCCATCTTTGGCAATAAATACTGCACCCTGCTCTGAAAACTCTGCTGTTTGGATCGCATTAAGAGTATTTGCAGAAATTGTCTGTGATGCCATTGTTGAGTTACCTGTTTCAATAGACCTATCAGGCGAAAACTTAACTGTTGGCTCATCAAGTATCTCTGTAATAAACGCACCTGTCAAAGCTGATGAAACACTTGTGGAAGTTAAAGCTGTATTTGCCAATTTCATAAAAGCATCAGAACATGCAACTGAAACTGTGCTGTCAGCACTATTTGGATAATTAATATTCCAATCAGTTACGAAACCTGTAAATAATGGATAATAGGTAGTACCACTATCAGTTGTTGCATCAACAATAACTTCCATTAATGGCTCAATTCCACCATAGTATGCACCACTAGAATTGGTCGGATCATAACGAGCATCGAGATTATCTAACTCAAAATTGCAACTACCTGCTTGAAATGCGTTTATATCTCTTGATCTGCCACGATCCACAGATAAGGATAAGACCTTATTTGTAACATCAGTAAATGTTGTTGTTCCACCAAGTTTCGATGTATTTAGTACCCCCCTTACAGGATCATCAAGTTCAAATGTATCTTGGTTGAAACCAACCCTCACACGCATAGTTGGTAATGCCATTAGATTATTGTTCTACTTGATTTCGCTACTATCGGCACTCTGCCATTGTTTTTTTCGTATGTGTTTAATAATCCAACTAATTCTTTTGCAACTTCATTGTTATTCTGAAATGGCGAAGTGGTTACATTTACTACTGTCTGCCCACCTGCATTTTGATTTGCATTCCATTTATCCGACACCGATCCTGCATAAGTAGATGCTAGATTAGTTGTTACTCTACCTGCGTTTGTGGCAACTGTACCTATTGCACTTTGTACTGCAACAGCAGAAGTACCTGCCATCATTCCTGCCTGTTCTCGTGCTTGATCTATTTCATCAAGTGATGCAACAACACTTTTTCCACCACTTGCAAAATCTTTTTCCCCTAACAGACTAAGCTGTGGAATATCAATATCGACACCAAGTTTTTTGAAAAATCCTTTTATCTTGCTAGAAAAGTTATTTAGTTTCGTAAAGAAATTATTTATCTTTCCAATAATTTTATTAATCATGTCCTCAAATGCCTGTGGCAATCTGTTGAATGTTGGAATTAATGTATCCAATACAAAATCACTTAAAAAATTAAATGCAGGTTGTAATTTATCTAATATCCAACTAATAACCTGTATTATTGGTGGTAGCAAAGCACTAATTAATTTCGCTAAGGTACTTAGGAAAGGTGCAAATGCTTTTATGGCATTAGTCAAACTTGGGTTTAGTGATTTAGCAAAATCCATTAACACAGGTAACAGTTCTTGTGCAACAGGTAACAATTCATTACCCAATGCAACTTTCATATCTTTTAATTGTGCTTGTGCTTTCCTAGATTTGTTTGCAAAGCTGTCCTGCGTTCTGTTTAGATCGCCCTGCTGAACAGTTGTTTTTTTAAGCAACATTTCATAAGTTGCTAATGCTTTTTCTTGTTTTGTTAATTGACTTGCTTGTGTCTTTCCTGTCATTTCAAATGCTTTAGTTTGCACCTCTGCTTGTGAAATAGCGATACCATAAGTTTTTAGACTTTCATTTTCGCCGAGAAGTGATTTAGTCATTGCTTCCATGACAGCTTGTGCGCCACCCTGTGCATTTGAGAATGAGGCAACATCCCCTGCGAGAGTGGCTAATTTAATTGATAGATTAGCAGATGCCTCGCCTGTGAAGTCGATACCTTGCATAACTGCACCTGATGTACCGAGTAATTGTTGCAATTCATGTTTTGCGAAACCGGCCTTGTGAGCAAATTCATCAATAAAGCCACTTGCTTTAGGTAGAGCATCAGCAAAGGTAACTTCAAACATTGATTGTGCCTCACCTGCGTCAGTTGCAAGATCAACCATTTGTTTACCAAGAGTTGCAGTAATAGCTGTAAGACCTGCGAAAGCACCTGCGACACCTTTAGCCATTGACTTACCAATACCACCAAATTTTTTCATTCGCCTTTGTGTAGCTGTTAAGGATTTAGCTAATTTAGTATCATCGCCTAATAATTGAACGACTAAAGCTGTTTTTTTCTCTTTTGCCATTAGTATTTATCCTTTATAAATTTATTCATTGCCTTGTGGACTTCATCTGCGTATGTTTGCTCTAAATGTCTTTTTTCTTTAACTATTGTTCGCCTTAGTGCATAATCCTTATATGTATTTGTTCCCCAATCTAAATCATCAATTACATCTTGAATATTTGCAACATGATCCTTAGCAGTTCTTTTTGCATTGGATCGGCTATCAGGTAATTTACCTATTGTAGTCTGTCTTATTCCCCAATTATCTATTCCCCATTTCATTTGTTGATTAGGACTATTAGGAACAGATTGATATTTAGCACCAAAGTTAGCCATGAACAAGGTAGGTGTTTTGTTGTAATCTCTTGTCATCTTGATTGATGCTTTTGTGCCTGATGCTAAGTGAGTTACCCCCCTAGCTGATTTCGTTGCGAAAGGTACAGGTTGTTGCTTGATCTTTTGTCGGACTTTATCCCTTACATCCATAGCAAATTTTCGATTAACTTTGCCTATTTCTTTGGCTACTTCTTTTTGCCCAAATTTTCTAAGGTCATTAACCATATCATTTAAGCCCTCAATCCTAACTGCTACACTTTGATCTGCCATCACATACTACTTTCATATTTTTGCTCTAATGCACTCACTAAGGCATCAAACATATCCATATCTAGTCGCAATATCTCATTAGGCGAAACACCTAATGCAACTGATATTTGTGCAACTAGACTTACGAAACTGCTTGTGCTTTTGGGCTATCACTTGATCCTGATGACAAATCTAAATCATCGACAAGTTCAATCCATTTGTCATAAGTTTCAGTTATACCATTAGATCGTTTAGCTGATAACCACGCAAGATACAGCAACCACTCATACCTTTGTTCCACTTGTAACTGTGAAACAGGTACATCAAATTTTCTTTCAAAGTCAATGATGTCTTTAGGTGTTATCCTAACTTCTATCTTTGTACCATCAGACATGGTAATAATCATGTTACCCATGATTAACTTGTGGCTCTTGTAATAGCACCACTTGTAGGAAATGTCATAGATGCTGTGGCGAGGTCGCCTACTGCATTTGCTAATGGGCTATATTCTGTAACCAATACTGATCCACTATAAGATGGATTAGTTGCTGATACAGAGCCACTTGTTGGCTTAACAACAAAAGCTACTACTGTTCCTATAATGCCATTAAATGTGGCATCAATTTCTGATGATGCAAAGTCTTGGTTAAACTCTAAAGCAAGTGAGCCATCTTTTAAGCCACCTGCTCTAGTACGATAACCTGTACTCGACATTGCTGTTGTATCCAATTCCTCTGCTGTTAAAGACAAAGTTACAGATTTAACATGATCTGATAAGTCCACAGAGTTTATGGTTACACTTGCATCGGTAAATGCAAAAACTGCCATAATATTTATCCTTTTTTCGCTTAGATTAATTAGACCTTATGACAAAGCAGTTTCATTTATCTTGTTATAGTCTTATCCAAATATTCCTGTTTTAATCAAATCTGCCATAGGATCATAATTATATTCTAAGCATTGCCAACATGGATAATCAGTATAAAGACAACTACATTTACAGGGTAACTCGTAATAAATATGCCCATCCTTTTTAACATAAAAATTACAATTAGATTTACACCAATCTTGTATCTGTTTGCGATTTAATCTTGATTGCTTATATCTTTTTTCCTTTAATTTAATCTCTTTTTGTTCTGCAATATACTCTTTCCTAAAATGCCTATGATCTTTATTCAACATAACTAATTTATTTGTTGAACAACAATCAAGTAGAGCATGGTGTTCAGGATTATATCTTGGGTAACAATCTTGTCTAGGAAAAGTAATTTGCTCAAAGTATATATCTTTCACATTTACTTTTCTAATGTCAGGACTTTCATGTGTTCCAAAATTTATTTTTGTTTTCATACACCCATTATACAAAATGGCATTTTCCCAAAACTCAAATAAGAGCTGTTTAGAGCTGATTTTGAAAATTAGAGATTGAATTTATTGACTTAAAAAAATCTTGCCACGAAATTTGACAAGTAAGTATAAGGGTTTTTAGGCGATGCCGATGCTAACTATCGCCTTAAAAATCGGACTTGTTCCTGAAACTGTCCAATTCACTCGCCAATAGTCATCTGTAATTGCACCTGCCTGTGATTTATATTCAGAAGTAATTGCTGTCGCTGATGACATAGTTATTCTATCGGTTGCACTTGTAAAACTTGAATTGTCATCGGATTGTATTTTAGCTGTAAGTGTTGGTGTTGAAGTTCCTGCAACAGACCAAACATGAATAGATGCGTACACACTTTGCGTTGCTGATACTGCACCTAACTGCCTACCTGTTGTATTTCCTGATGCAGTAATAGTTGCACTATCATCGTTCATCTGTGTAGCTTTAATAGGTTTGTCTGCTGATTGACTAGCTGAAATATTAAATGGTGTTAGATCGCCAACAGCACCAAGTAATGTGTAATCAAACTGTGTGGCTTTGAAAAAATATGAAGTATTACCTGCACCACTATCTGCCATAACTGTAATAATGTGTTCTGATCCTGTTGATGCACCTAGTAAGGCATCAGGTTTATTAGCACCTGCCTCGAAGTAGCCATTGGCAGTAAATTGAGCATCTTGAAGTCCACCTGTTCTCGATCTATACCCACCTGAATTAATTGTTGTAGTATCTAATTCCTCACTTGTTAAATTTAAGTTCATTCCTACAATGTGGTCGGATAAATCATATCCACCTATGTAACAACGACCATCTGTTAATGCGAAAATTGCCATGTATTATTCCTCAAATGCCTCGTTCTTTTCTGTCTTTGGATCATCAGCAATAAAATGGCCTTTTTCATTTCTTGCTCGTTTTTTTCCTTTATATGCTTTAATGTGTCCACCTGCTGTTAATGTTTCAATTAATTTGTCATCATGTATTTCAATAATGTCGCCTTTATCAGCACCCATTACTTTATGATTTCCTATTACTTCAAATTTCATCTATGCACTTCCTTTTGTATAAACTTGAACAGACATTGTTGCACCAAGACAATCAACACCATTCACAGACATATTCTCTGTACTACTAACATTAACGCACCTTGCGTTAGTATCGCTAAGTCCTAGAGTTGGTGCGTTGAAAATTGTTTGTCTAATTGAGCTTGATCCACTTCCTGTAATGTATTCCTCTATCTTATCAACTGCTGTTCTGATATTTGACCTTTGGACAATCACTAAGAGATCAAAGCTCATTGTATCTAGTCCTCTTTGCATTGCTGTATCAAACTCTATCCCTTGAAATGTAATTACACATGCAGGGGGATTTACTATATCCTCTAATTCTGAATACACTCTTAGATTAGATACATTTTCAATAGTTGTTTCCAACGCATCTGCTACTGCACTAATTGTGGACATTATCTGTTACCACAGTTGCACTCGCCACAACAATCCATGCTATCCCCCAATTTTCCAAATGATTTCAGTTATATTGTCATTAACACCTGATATTATTGTTAATATTTCAGCAATCTTTGTTTCGCTTGATAATACTTTTGCCTCTAATACTTCGATCTGTATTGATAGTTGTTGAACAGACCTGAACAACCAACTAATCAATGAAATCATTAAAGCACTTAGTACACCACCGATTGCTTTTGCATCTAACTTTACATTCATTTAATACACCCCATATTGATTTCCCTTTTTGAAAGGATCAATCAACCTTTTAACCATTGGGCTATTCCTTGTAGTAATTGAATAACCTGCCTCACTAATTCCTGCAATTCCAAATGGTGCGTTCTTTGCAAAAAAGTATTCTGATGCTAATAAATAAGTTGCCTGTGTAATTGCATCAGGTGTGTTAGCCCAACCATATTTAGCAGTTACCTGTACTCTAGGTCTGCCACCTGAAGTTGGAAAATCATCATCTACCATTCTTACAATGTAATATGCACTACCCTCAATACCCCCCATGATCTGATTGAAAGGCATTGCTATATAATCTGAAGTAGCAACTGTTTTGTCAAAAGTTCCATTGTCGCCTGTGTCAAACTTGACTACAAGACCTGTGGTTGTAGAGAAATCATCAACATACAACCAATCCTTGTTATCAGCTTTGTAGTCATGTGATGACACACCACTATCTGAATAAAACCTACGACCACAATACGCATCAATAGCTCTACTTGCTGATGAGATCGCAGAATTAATTGCAACATCATCTTGCGTATCGCTAGTTGGTATATTGTTTAAGGTCTTAAAGTTATTAGATGTAATATAATCTGACATGACTACTTAGCTAATTACTTTGTTTTTTTAGATGTTGTTTCAGCTTTAACTTTCTTGTCTGCTGTTTCAACTTTGCCACCTGCATCTATTAATGCTTTTTTAATATCATCAATATATTTCTTAGGTCTTTTCTGTTGAATAGCAGTATAAAGTTCGCTGTTGTAAGCATCTACTAAACTTTGATTAATTTCTTTTTTTGCCATTTTGCTGATCCTAACCTGTCCTATGTGCAGTAACCACGAGGACTACTGCACATAAAAAACTAGGTATTAGAGAACACCTGCCATACCTGAGCCAGATAGCATACCAATAGATTTTGGTTGCTTTCCTGCACCAAAAGCAATGTAGTTGAATACAACTACTGTTACTTGTAATGACTTAGGTGCTGTTGCCTCAAACCTCAATCTGAAAGGTGCTGATGCACTTTCAAAGAATGGTAGGTCAGAAGTCTTAACAGCAAATGCGTTATCCTCGTTATTACCTGATCCTGCATCAGTTTGTATGTTTGCATCGGCTATTACAGGGATACCAAATAAAGTACCAACTGCGTTATATCCGATAGCACCTATACCAACTGCGTTGGATGGGTTATTACCCATAGGCAATACGAATGGTCTGCTATCGCCATCAAGCGATCCGACCAAATATGCCCATCTACGAGGGTGCATAACAATTAAATCAGGACTTGCATACCTGTTAGATGTAAAGTCGCTAATAAGTTTTGCAAACTTGCTAACACACTCTGCACCTGTCGGACTTGCATCTGTCCAAGTTGTTGATGTAATTGAGCTAATGTTTTTCAAGCCCTTTATTGTGCCTGAGCTTTCATCAGCATTTATCAAAGCATTATCTACTGCTGTGTAATAAGCACCCATAAGGTCTGCCATTAAAACATCCTCTGTGCCTGTACCTCTGTCAATAGCTTGTTTTGATACATCTTGTGCACCTGCATAAGTACAAACAGGAAATGTGTAGTCTGTGTCATCAATATCTGTTTCGCTAACTGCTGAATTTTCAGATGCTTGTGCACCAACTGCTGTTCCTGTGGTTACTCTGCTGATGTGCATTGTCATACCATCATCAGGTAATTGGAATTTAGGTAGAGCATTATAGAATGGGCTACCTGCTTTCAAATTTTCTGCTGTTTGATCTACTAAGTATTGAGGGATGACTAATCCTGCAAAGTTTGAAGTTGAAACATCTCTTGTTTCACTTTCTTGTCTTTGTGAGTAATTAATTCTTTCTCTTGCCTCAACATCGCCATTAAATTCTGCGTTATACGCATCTGTAAGGAAAGACCTTTTAGGGTTTTGATAAACACCTTGCTCTTTCATTTCAGTAACGACAGGTGCAACAGTTTCCTCTTTAACTTCTAGTAAATCTCTACTCTCTTGAATTTTTGCATCTCTTTCGGCTAATTCCTCTAGTTCTACAATTCTTTCATCAAGAGCTTTAATCTTTTCTGAACGAGTATCAAATTCTGCATTTTCATCATCGCTAAGTTCAGTTCTTTCCTCTTTTTCGACTTTACCTAGCAAAGCATCAAGCAGTTCTCTTTCCTCGTTCCTACTTTCAATAAGTTTTTCTAACATTTAAGTTAAACCTCTATTACTTTCTGTGATCCTTAGACCACTAATTACTTTTACTATTTTTTAATATTCGTGAAGTGAAATTGTAAGTGAAACGAGTTCGGCTTATTCTTTCGGCTTAACTATCTTTTATATCAAGCATTTCCAATTTTCTTTTTGCCAACGAAACACTTGTACCATGTTTTTTAGGCAATAAGTCTTGTAATTGCTCAATAGTGGATAATATAACATCTGCATTAACTTGTTCATCGGATCGTGCCTCAACTAATGCTTTTTCTAGGGCAGGTAAATCTACACCACGAATTTTTGCAATCGTAGCATCTGACGCAGGTGTAGTAACAACTGAAACATCGTATAACTTTGCCTCTCTAATTGTTCTTTCATCCCCTGCCTCGTTAAATTCATCCTTAACTGCTTGAAAAGCAAATGACATCTCGTTGAGATCATTTCTTTTCATAGCACTTGAAACCTCTGCAACTTTAGGATTAGTTGGATCGAGTTTTGCCTCAACCCTAAGTCCTTTTTCATCCTCAACTAAATTAAGAGTTTCAGACTTTGTTCTTGCCAAAGGTATGCCCTCGTGATTAACCAAAAGTTTGACATCATCTTTCTCTTGTAGAGTTTTTGTAAATGCACCTCTCGCAACATTCTCTAAGTATGTTCCTCTCATGTCATTTACAGGGTAAGAATAATCGAAAACACTCGCATATCCTGCAAATGAAATTAAACCATCCTCATCATCTTTCTGCTCTACATCGCTGATAGACCATGTTCGCAATTCTGTTTTATCATCCATATCAATAGATTTAACCATAGGATTGGGTGCTTGGTTGTATTCTGTTATAGATTTTTTTAATTTTTTCTTTTTATTGTTATTTTCCTCTGCATAGGCAATATCAAGAGCTGTAAGTTGTGCTTGTGCCTCTGCCTCTGTTTCGTGGCAACCCATTAAAGTATTATCCTCATCCTTAACAACAGCGAAATTATCACATTCGTTATGATCGGTAATAATACTATAAGGCATTGTCATCCTCATCATCAAATTCTCTATACATAGGAATTTCAAAAACAGGTAATGCAATAAAAAACTGCTGTGTAGGAATAATATATTGTTGTTGTATCTTTTGTAAAAAGTCTATTGCACCCTGCTCTGCTTTTACATCCACATCGAGTAGATCGTTATTGACAATACTTGTAAATTCATTATCAAATTCAGCTTGATCCATTGTTATCCCCCATTTCATCGTATGCTGATCCAACATCTGTTCCTAATGGCTTACCCTCATTAGCAACTGCACCTTGTATGCCAAGATAAAAGTCATCGCCATTTTCGTATGGCTCGTAATCAAACCACTCTCTAACCTCGTTAGGTGTAAAGATACCTGTTGAAATTCCTGCCTGACCTGCTCTGATCCTTGAAAGTTGGTCGCCTCTTAAATAATAGGAAGTGTCAAAGTTTATAAACGATTGACCTGCAATAAGAGTTGATAAGTTATCCTCTAGTCTGCTGATCCATGCAAGTAATGTGTGTCTAACGAAATTAATACCTGCACTCTCAACATTTGAATAAGTTTGACTATCGCCTTTAGAGTTAATTAAATAACTTGGTATTCTAAATATCCTTGCAATCTCTTGGGTAACTTGATCTCTAGCTTGTACAAGACTTTCCCCTGCCTCTGCACTAACAGCTTTCCATTTTAGCCCACCTGTTAAGACAGCAGGTTTTCTTGATCTTGTGTGATGACTTGTCCATGTGGCTTGAAGTGATGATGCCTGATCTGCTGTTAAATCTCTATCGGTTTCCAAAACTGATGATGGTGTTGCACCCTGTGAATAAAATTGATTAATGTGCCTTTCCATAGCTAGTGCCAAGCCCATTGTGTTTTTCTGCATCTTTAGTGGCGACAGACCTACTGCCTCTTGTGGATAGGAAAACCACACAATGTGTAAAATATTATTATTTGTGAGAATTGTTTTATCTTTCATCTCATAGATTTTTTCCATCCCTCGCATGTGTACTTTGACATTGTTTGGGTGTATGTTTTCAACTGCAACAACTCTGCCTTGTCTATCTCTATCAACAAAGATGTAAGAATTTCCATGTAAAGCAAGTGATGCGATAATTTGGTGTATAAATCCAAACTTTTGCTGATTATTGTTTGGTTTTTTTAACCATGTAGGGCTATCAACATAAATCTTTCTGCCCTGATCCCATCTCTGTACTCGCATAGGTAAAGATGCAATACTATCTGCTAAGAGTGAAACACATGCCAAAACAGCAGGTATTCCGAGTGCTGTGTATTGATCTACTTTTTCGCCAGACCAATTTGCCAAACCTGCTGTTCTTGTTGCCAACATTTCAGCTAATGTGTAATCTGTCTGTCCTCTTTGTTCATTAAAAATAAAGCTCAATTAATTATTCCTCGTATATCCATAACTTATAATTAGCAACCCTGCACCCATGCCAATAAATCCTAATGGCTCGTATATCATCCAAAGACCATACACGACAAACCACAAGGCGATTAACTCAATCACATTTGTTGCCAACTCTTTTATATCATTCATTGTATATTCCTTTTACTCTATAACCTTTTGTCCTATTTACCATTCAGCAATCCCAACTTCTGCCTCTGCCACTTGTGGTGCAGTTGCACGATCTAAAGCCATTACCATAGCAATACAGGCATCAATCTTTCTTTTTGATTTGCCTTTTGATAATCGCCAACCATTGTCTGTTTGTCGTTGCGATGCTGAAAGCACTTGGTCTGTAAATGTTTCATAATTAGGATGTTTAATTTTTCTACCAACAATAAGATCGTAGGCATTTCCACAGGCAGGGATCATTCTTTTCCCTGTTTGAGGAAACTCAACCATTTCAATCCCACGATCTACCAACTCTTGTGCAGACCTTTCAAAAAACGCAGGATCGTATGCAACCTCTTGCACATTAAATTGAGTACAAAGATCAATAATGTGTTGTTCAACCTCTGAATAATATATGCCTTTATCACTCGCCAACCAAATCCGAGCTGTTGTATAGTAAAACCCATCTCTTTCTTGTACTTGGGCAACTGCAACTGTGTCATGCTTTAATGCCATATCAACACCTAAGAACATAGGCAGGTCTTTATCAAATTCCATATTGTCTGTGCCTTGTTCATGCCAAACACCATCAGGCAACCAACTATCCTCTTTTGTTCTTGTCCAAGTATTTAAGTGGTATCTAGTAAATTCATTAATCGGTAATGACTTATGCCTACGAGCAAGGTTATCTAACTGCCACCAACCACTTTGTATTGCAGGATTAACTCTTTTCCAAACTTCAGGATCATTAGGATCATCTGTTGGCTCTGCCTCGATCCAATGAAAATAAAACTCTTTATCATCATCAACCTCGCCTGATTGTATTCTTTTCCCTCGTTGGTACATACGACCTGCAAGAGTATTTTTATCATATCCTGCTGTGGTAATAGACAACACCAAGCCATCTTGTCGTTTAGCTGTATTGTTAGCCATAACATAAAACAATCTCTCTAGTCGTTCATTATTCCATTCGTGTATTTCATCAGCGATAAAAGTTGAATTTCTACCACCCTCTGCTGTCTTAAAGTCTGCTGAAACTCTATAAGCTCTACCTGCACTACCTTTCAACTGTATTTCATTTTCAAAACATTCAGTTACTCTTGATAGGACAGGACTATTTTCACACATTGATCTCATATAATCGAAAACAATTCCTGCTTGTTCTTTAGAGGATGCACCCATTGCGACCAATGGACTTGTTACACCTGCACCCATTAACTCGAACAGACCAATAGCTGAAATCAAAGCAGATTTTCCATTTCCTTTGGGCATTCCAATTAATGCCTCTCTAAACTTCCTTGATCCATCCTCTTTTTGTTCGTAAAGCTCAAACAATATCTTTTTCTGCCATTCAGCTAAGATAAATGGCTTTCCATAAAAATCGCCCTCGCCATGTACACAAAACTTTTCAATAAACTTAACTACATCCCTACCTTTTGTACTTGGTAAAACTATTTGATTATTCATTTATTAAATCTATTCCTATATATCGCCTGTTAAGCTTTTCACAAGCTCGGCCTGTTGTGCCACTACCCTCGAATGGATCAATGATTAAATCGTTTTCATTAGAAAATATATCTATACATTTCAAAGGAAGTTCTATTGGGTATGCTTTTTGCTGTTTATTGGTTTTAGAATTTCCTGCAACTGATGTTTCAATAAAATTATGTTCGTAAGTTATATTCTTTGGATATTTCATCAATGGATATTTGGCAAACACTTCGATTGTTTCAACTGAATTTGTTAATCTACCTCTTAATGGTATTGGATTGGTTTTGTGCCAATAAATTTTATCTATGTTGTGCCAACCTGTTCGCCTTTCAATTTGCCTTATTAACTCGCCAACCCTATTAATCTTGCCCTCGCTATAAGAAAATGCAATATTCATACAAATATAACCCTCATCTTTAATTTTCTCTTTCAATATTTCAAAGACTTCCAAAATATCAAACAATGGCTCGCCAATAGGTACTTTGTTATGGAAACCACCCCCTCTTTGATATTTTTTTTCAGAATTAAAGTAAGGTGGCGAAAACATAGCAAGTTGCACACTTTCATTATCTAGTAATGGTAAATATTCTAAACAATCTGCTTTTACATGGTTTATTTGATTATTCATCTTTTATTATCTCGCCTGTTTCCTTATCAATGTTTTTTTCCTCTGATACTTTTGGCAAAGGACTACCATCATCCTCTACCATTATTAATCTTGGATCATCGTAATCATCCCAATCGTTTTCCATAAACTTTTGTAGATCAAGAATTGACATTGATGCCTCGCCAAAAGCAATACCCAACCTCTGTCTTGCAAGTGGTGTTAATCCAAGTTCGTTTTCTAGTTTCAAAACCTTGTCCTCTAGCTTTATTACCAATTCAATCAATGGATGTAGTTTTTGTTGTCCTTTTGATCCAACACCTAATAAATTCTTTGAGCCACCCTTTCTAATTCCTCTATTTGCCCTGTCAATTTGGTCGTAATATTGAAACAACCTCTCTAATGCAGGTAGATCAACAAGTTGTGTCATTTGGCTTAAATCACTATCCCAATATGTATCCCACCTTTCTCGTGTGATCTTTAACCATTGCCTATAAGGTTTTGGTCGTTCATAGGTTAGTTCTTTATCGCCTTGCAAAATAGTAATGGTGTGATCTCTATGCCCAACACTATTTGCTTTCTGTATTCTGCCTCTTTTAGCCATACACTAATACCTCGCTATGCCACAGGGTTGAAAAGGGGGATCGACCACTTGAAACAACAATAGTTATAAGGTCATTAACAAATAAACAACAAGCAATAACAATGGAAAAAAACTTAACAACAGAAAATAACACAGAATAACGAGCAGAAAAAGAGTTAGCT
>VTLG01010368.1_pt1 | contig 28602 bp, 17 predicted proteins | sample 4694571 | NCBI WGS metagenome assembly VTLG01 (sample SAMN12604809, study PRJNA352737) | marine metagenome | biome: ENVO:00000447; feature: ENVO:00000209|ENVO:00000569|ENVO:01000036; material: ENVO:00002151; isolation source: viral sequences binned using virsorter ...
TGATAGTGACAAAGAGGGTGGACCAGACAGCATTTTTACTCTTTGCGAAGAGGGTGACATTAAATCTTTGATTCTTGTCGAGGACTCTATGACAGGTTTTGTCACAGCCCACAATGGCTGCAAACAAAGAGGGATTGATTTAGTTTTTGGTTTAAGATTGAATTGTTGCAACGATATTTCACAGAATGATAATTCAGATCATAAGATTGTCATCTTTGCCAATAATGACGATGGTTGTAGGATGTTGTATAAAATTTATTCTTATGCCCACACTGGAAACTGTAAAGTAGATTTTAAATTTTTAAATAATGTTTGGAATAAAGATATACAGTTGGTTATTCCGTTTTATGATTCTTTTATATTCAACAATAATTTTCACTTGAGAAAATGTGTTCCTGATTTTAATAAAATATCCCCTACCTTTTGGGTTGAAGAAAATGGCTTACCTTTTGATCATTTGCTTAAAGAAAAAGTTATTAAGTTTGCAGGTCGTAATTCCAAACAAATCAAAAAGGTTAAAACTATTTTGTATAAAAAAAGAGAAGATGTTGAGGCTTTGCAAACATATAAGATTCTTTGCAACAGAAACTTTGGAAGAGCTGCTACGTTAAGTTGTCCTAATCTAGATCATTTTGGTAGTAATGAATTTTGTTTTGAATCATATTTAGAAAATGAACGAGTCGCTTCTTAGATTTAATAAAAAACAAAGATACGTAGTCTTCGATACGGAGACTGAAGGCTTAAATTTAATAACGTCTAGACCTTGGCAGGTCGCGTGGCTACTAGTAGAGGGTGATAAAATCATCTCTAGGAATGATATGTTTATTCATTGGCCCAATCTTTCTGTTTCAGAAGGAGCTGCTAAAGTAACAGGCTTTTCAATGAAAGAATATAATAAAAAGTGCAAGGCTCCTAATCAAGTTTGGCAAGAATTTTCCGAAGATCTTTACAATGAAAATAATTTAATCATTGGCCAAAACCTTCTAGGCTTTGACGTATATATGGTAAACATTTGGAGAAAGCTAATGGGAAAAGACCCTGACTATTCCTTTGTTTCTAGAATCATAGATACCAAATCTCTTGCGACAGCTATAGCAAAACAGATTCCTGTAGATAAAGATGATTTTATAAATTGGCAGTATAGGCTTTTAAATCATAAAGAGAGAGGCTTGAAGACATCTCAAGCGACTCTTCTTAAGAAATATAACATTGACCATGACCCCAAAAGGCTACACGATGCTTTGTATGATATTGAGATGAACTTTAAAGTTTTTCGTAAGCAACTATTTGAATTAGAGATATGAGTTCTAATACTTTTAAAGGTTATAATACACCATTCCCAGTTGGAGTTAAGCTTCCAGAAATTAAAATACAAAAAAAATATTACGACGATGTTGCTTGTGTAGACCTGGGAGACAACTTCCAATTCTTAAGAAAGCTTTGCTTTGCTAGATTGAAAGAAAAAGGAATTGATAAGTTCGGAAACTCGCAAGATTACTATGATAGATTAAAAGAAGAATTAACAATCTTTGATGAGCTTGGCTTCACTGATTACATTCTTCTTAATTGGGATATTATAAATTTTTGTAAAGAAAACGATATCCCAACAGGGGCGGGTAGAGGAAGTGCGGCTGGCTCATTAGTTCTATATGTTATTGGTGTAACTAATATAGATCCCATTGAATACGATCTTTTCTTTGAGATTTGTATCTAAAAGTCGAGCTAAAAAAATAGAACACAATGGAGAAGTTTTTCTTGATGGTAGTTTGCTCGCTGATGTAGACAATGATATTTCATATGACCGTAGGGCAGAAGTTATTGAGTATATTGAAAAGAAATACGAGGGTAAAACTTCTAAGATTCTAACTCTAAATACTCTTAGTGGAAAGCTCTGCATGAAAGAGTGTGGTAAAATCGTTGCTGAACTGTCTGAAATGGATGTTAATCAAATTAGTGACACTATACCTAAAAATTTTGGGATTGTCTCTAAGTTAGATGCAGCTTACGAGGACAGTGAATCGTTCAGATCTTATGCAGATAAATATCCTAAAGTTTTCAAAATAGCTAAGAAGTTAGAGGGTTTAAACAAAAACACAGGAGTTCATCCGTCTGGCATTTCTATTTCATATTATAATTTAGATGGAATCATGCCTCTTCAAACAACAAATGATGGAGCTTTGGTTTCTGGTTATGACATGAATGACGTAGCGAGTCTTAGTGTAAAGTTTGACATCCTTGGTTTAAGAACTCTCTCTGTTGTCCACGATGTTTGTAAACAAGTAAATATAGAGGTATCCGACATAAACATCAACGATGACACAATTTATACAGCCTTATCATGTCTACGTTCACCTCAAGGCTTATTTCAAATTGAGGCAGAAACAAATTTCAAAGTTTGCCGTTTAATCGCACCTCGTAATCTAGAGCAATTGTCAGCGGTTGTCGCCATAGCAAGACCTGGAGCTTTAGATTTTAAAGATAGATACGCTGACTATGTTCGCACTGGGGAATTCCAATCGGTTCATGAGTTTTTTGATGATATTTTGAGCTACACAGGCGGCATTCCCCTTTACCAAGAACAGTTAATGAAAATGGCTGTAAAGGTAGGTTTTACTTTAGATGAAGCAGAGCAACTAAGAAGGATTGTCGGCAAGAAAAAAGTCGATCAAATGCCAGCGTGGAAAGCGAGAATCGAGGAGAAAATTCAAGAAAATAAATTAGACCCTGCAATTGGAGATGTTTTATGGAGGGTGGCAGAAGATTCTGCTAATTACTCTTTTAATAAGTCGCATTCCATTAGTTACGCTCACTTAGCTGCTATAACAGTCTATTTAAAGTTTACGTATCCACAAGAGTTCTTTTTAAGTCTTTTAAAATACGCTAAATTTGAGCCTAATTCACATGAGGAGATAGCTAAGATATCTCAAGAGCTTTCTCACTTTGATATAAAGCTTTTACCACCTGATTTAAACAAATCAGACATAGATTTTAAGATAGAAGGCAAAAACATTAGGTATGGTTTGAATTCTATAAAAGGTGTCTCTACCAAAGTTTTGCAGTCTTTACTTGATTTTAGAGAAGAATCATTTTCTAATAAATATGAGGTATTTTTATCAGCTAAACAAGCTGGGTTAAACATAGGAACTTTATCAGCCTTAATTCAAGCAGGTTTGCTAGACTCTTTTGTAAAAAGTAATAGGCCAAGACTTGTTTTAGAAGCGCAAACATTTAATATTTTAACTGATAGAGAAAAGAGAAATTTTGTATCTATAGGAGATAAATATAATTATGATATAATTACAGCGATTCATGATGCCAAGAGCCAAAATATGGTTGGTGATGATAATCGTAAGATGTTCTCTGATAAAAGGTTCGAAACATTTCGTAAAAAATTTAAACCATATAAAGAAATTTATGAGATGAACAAAGAACACTCAAAATATGCTAACTGGTTTTTTGAAGAGAAACTTTTAGGTTATAGTTACTCTTACAATATAAGACAAGTTTTTAGTTATGAGGGTGATTTTCATTCGGCAGATACAGTAAAAGACCTAAATGAGAGGTCTCACATAAAATTTGTAGGTGTTTTGACCGATATAATGCGTAGAACTAGTAGAAACGGCAATAAATACGCTAGATTAACGATGCAAGATGAGGGGGGTGTTTTGGAGGGTTTATTTTTAGATAGCAATAGAGACGCTCGCTTGACAGATTATTTAAATGCTGGCAAAAAACTACCTAAAAAATCAGATGTAGTGATAATACATGGCTCAAAAGGCGATGATATTGTGTTTATCGACAAAATATTTCCTTTAAAGGATAAAATCTACATGAAACTATCTGAACTTAAATAGTGTAAACAATTATGATGGGTCTAACTGATTTCAACTTAACTCCCAAAGCAAAGAAAGGGCTAAAAGATTCTCAAAAATTTGCAGAAGCTAATGGCCATACCTTGGTCACAACTGCTCATCTAGTTTATGGCTGTTTAGTAAATATTTCTGATAGCTGTGCAGTTAGATTGAAAACTTATGGCATTTCCTTTGAGGGTAAAAAATTTGTTAAGTTATTTAAAAAATATGCTGCTCAAAACAAAGATTATTTTAATGCTTCAAAAGGGCAGGGCGGTTGGCATGAAGATGTAAATGAAATTATATTTTTTGCTAGAGATTTTTCAGACAACTTCGATAGCTACTTTATAGGAATAGAGCATATTTTGTATACTATTTTAGATATGGAGGGCCATTTTATAGAGTATTTAAAAGCCAATGGTATTGATACGATTCACGCTAAAGATATAATAGAAACTTATATCCTAGAGACTAGCATTCCACCCACAGATCAAATAAAAAATATTCTTATAGACTCTAGCAGATTAGAAGATACTAAATTAAAAATAAAAACAAAAAGAGAAGCCGCTGCTGAAGGGCCATTACCAAATCTAACAAAATATTGTGTTAACTTAAACGAAAGGTTTGTTTCACAAAAAAACTCCAAAGTTTCAGGAAGGGATAAAGAAATCAATGAGCTAATTGAAATTTTATCTAAAAAAAATAAAAGTAATGCTATTTTAGTTGGTGATGCAGGTGTTGGGAAAACAGCGATAGTAGAGGGTCTTGTGCAAAAAATTATTAGTCAAGAGAGTCCACCTCATATGTCTCTTATGCAAATTTGCGCTGTAGACATAAGCGCTATGATAGCTGGCACAAAGTATAGAGGAGAGTTTGAGGAAAGATTTAAAGCTCTTATAGCTGAAGTAGAGAGAGAGCCTAACATCATTTTGTTTTTTGACGAAATACATACTATAATAGGGGCGGGTAACTCTGAAGGAGCTATAGACGCTTCTAATATGTTAAAACCAGCTTTAGCAAGAGGTGATATAAAATGTATTGGCGCGACTACATCTCAAGAATACAAAAAGTTTTTTGAAAAAGATACTGCCATGAAAAGAAGATTCGATAAAATAATGGTAGAAGAACCCTCTAAAGCAGATACTAAAAAAATAGTAATGAATGCTTTATCTTATTATGAGGATTTTCATCATGTTAAGTATTGCGAATCAGATATCGATACAATTATTGATTTATGTGAAAAGTTTTTAAGCAATAAGAAATTTCCAGATAAGGCTTTTGATATTATAGATCAGTTGGGAGCTAGAACAAAAATCAAATACAACGAAGTTCCTTCTAATGTAGAACAAGTAAGAACTGCTTTTTGTGAATTTTTAATGAGTACATCCGAAGAGGAAAAAATAGACGAGGAAAAATTTACAACTCTTCTAAAAGACTACTTAGAAGTTATGGCTAAATATGGAGCTAAAAAAGGTCGCAAGCAAAAAATAAGACAGAAAGATATCCTCTCTGTCTTTAAAGAAAAGACAGGTTTATCAGTTAAAACTATTGCTAAAAACACCTCTTCTTTTAATCAGTTCTATAACCAAATGAACAGTGAGGTTTTTGGGCAAGAGAAAAACATAAAAATTATACACAATGCTCTTTCGTGTGTCAAAGCTGGATTAAATGATCCCTGCAAACCTTTAAGTAATTTTTTATTTGTAGGCTCTACAAGTGTTGGCAAAACTTTTACCGCTAAGAAAATTGCTAAATATTTTTTCGGCAATGAGAGGTCTTTTTTGCAACTAAATATGAGTGAATATCAAGATAAAACGGGCATTTCAAAGCTTATGGGTGCAAATGCGGGTTATGTTGGATATGAAGAAGGTGGCTTATTGACAGAGTATGTCAGAAATAATCCTAATTGCGTTATTTTGTTTGATGAAGTCGAAAAATGTGAACCTAAAGTCTTAGATATTCTGTTGCACATTTTAGACGAAGGCTACGCTACAGATAACTTAAATAGAAAAATAGACTTTTCTAAAACTGTGATAGTTATGACCTCTAATGTAGGTCATAGAGAAAAAACAAAAAGAAGTATGGGATTTGTTCAAGACTCTCAAAGCAACGATCATGTTTACAAAGAATCTTTGAAAAAGTATTTTAGACCAGAACTTTTAGCCAGAGTTGATGAAGTGATAATATTCAATGAGTTAGGAGAAAAAGAACTTTTTAAAATAATTAAATCAGAACTTTTGGCTATAAAACAAAGATTAAAAGATAGGGGCATTGAAGTATCTTTCACTAAAAATGTGGAAAAATATATTTTAAATAAAATTAAATCAGAAAAAAATCATGCTAGACAGATAAAGAATGCGGTTAAAGTTTTAGTTCAAGTTCCAGTATCAAAGCATATTGTTAAAAATAGAGGTATTGATAAAATTTCTGTAAATGTAGTTGACAAATCTCTTGAATTTGATAATATACGCATATGAACAAAGTTAATAAGCGAGTGATGAAGGCTATTCGTAACTCCAAGGGAAGGTTTTTCGGTCTTTACACTTCTCAAGGAGAGTCTGTTAACGCTCAACTAATGAAGGAAACCGATAGATACGTCAAAGTTTATGACAGAAATTCTGGCAAATCGCGCACTTTTGCTAAAACTAGCGTGTGTGGTGTTAGAATCGCAGAGAAAAATTTTGGTAAGGTTTTTTAGCCTTACTAGATAATGGTCGCCTTAAATGTTAGGTGGTTTTTGCTCATTGATAAACCCTCCCTTGAAAAAGGGGGGGTTTATTTTATTATAGTAAAATGAAACTTTCTTCTCTTTTCCAAGGTAAAGTTTATGCTTTTCCTCAAACACAAAACCAAGATCAAGATATAAATTTTGCAAAAAAAGTTATCGGGGAAATCAATCCTAAAATAAAAGTTAAGGATATATCTATTGGTAAAATTGAAGATAATTACGATGTTTTTCTTATAAAAGATCAAAACAAAAATAACTTTAACCTTAAGATATCTTTAGACGATTCAGAGGGTATTTTAAGGAAAGAGGCTAACATTATAAAAAATTGTAAATCATTTAGCGTCCCAGTTTTTAAAAACTATGGGCAAATGAAAATTGGTGAAGAAATATCTTATTTACTCACCAGTATACCACAATATGAAAGCGTAAGAAATTATGGCAGATCATGTATCATAGAAAACTTAAATTTATTCTTTAGTAGCTACTTTGATTTTCAAAACACAAAGCCAGTGAGACCTACTTACAATACATCTTTAAATAAATTTTTGTTGAATTTAGATCCGACCAACTATTTGCCTAAAGATTCATTACAAGCTTTTGAAAATTACACTGATTACTCTTTATGCAGAGAATTTATGGCATCACTAAAAGAAGAAACTCTATTACTAATAAAAGATGCAAATCTACCAACTGCATTTAAATGTCATGGTGATTTATCGTTAGATAATATGTTTTTTGATAAACAGAAATTTTATTTTGATAATTTTCAATCTGTTTTTATGGGTCACCCTTTTACAGATTTTACTGATCTACTGTTAGAATTAGGTATAGAGCAAGAAAACCAATATTCATTATTATCAGAATTTTGTAAAAAAGGTAAAATTATTGAAGATAGAGATTTTTTTCACAAACTCTATGAAATACAATTACGGAAAAAATTAGGCGATCTAATATCTAATTACATAAAAGAAATTTATGTTTATGACTCTTACAGATATGATAATATACTTAATATAGCTGACGTTTTTTCTCATTGTTACGAAAGATTTTGTAAAATAGAAATTTTTAGTAAAAATAGAGATTTTATTATGAAAACGATTTGTGAGCCTATTTTTGGTGTAAAAGCTTAAGTATGCCACTACCATCACCCAAAGACGGAGAAAAGAAAAATGAATTTATGAGCCGTTGTATGTCTGATCTTACAGCTAAAGATGAATTCAAAGATGTTAAGCAAAGAGTTGCTGTTTGCGCCTCGCAATTCGACAAAGCTGAAAGTAAAGCTTCAATTGTTGTAAAAAACCCTTGGGATGATTCAGATGTATTTTATTACTTTTCTAAATCAAACGAAAGCCCTATGGATCACTACAGAGAAACAAAGGAAGAAGCTATGGCTGATGCTGTTAAGTTTGGTTTAAAGGGTTATCACAGCTATAAGAATGATAAAGGAAAGACTCTTTACATGGCTGGACCTGATTACAAAACATTTAGCAGTCTTTGGGAAAATATTAGAAAGAAAAGAGAGAGAATTAAAAGAGGTTCTGGCGAAAAAATGCGTAAAAAGGGAGATAAAGGCGCTCCTACCGCTGAACAAATTAAAAAAGCAAAAAATTAATTTATGTAGAAAAAAAGCCTTAGTTGCTTAGTATTCTACATGATTGTTCAGTATTACAAACCTAATTCAAAGAATACAGGTTGTGCCTTTAGTTTCGATATCGGGGCTAATAATAAAAACCAAGAACCATGCGTTTATGTTCGTGCTGTAAAACAGTATTCTTGGAACGATAAAACAAGAACGGGTTCATTTTCTGAAAATGCAAAAGACCCTGATAAATCTATTTCTATCAAATTAAATGAAAACGAAATAGGCGGTTTTATACATGCTGTAGAAAAATACACAGAGTTTTCTGCGTTTCACTCTTACGAAGACAATAAGACATCTATTTCTTTTAAACCTTACAAAAAGAAAGACGGCACTGCTGCTTTTTCTTTTGGTGTAACTCGTAATTCAGCTAATAAATTTGGTATTGGCGTAGAAATGTCAGAAGCTTATGTGCTTTTGGAATTTTGTAAATTTTATCTTCAAGAGCTTTTTATTAATCGCCTTACAAAAAACAATAGCTTGAGAGATAAATGAGTAAAAAAAAGACTGTAGTCATACATTCTAATTTTTGTCGGGCGTTTACAGGTTTCGGTAAAAATAAAAAAAATATTTTGCGATACCTTTATGAAACTGGAAAGTATAATATTATAGAATTAGCTAATGGAGTTCAGTGGGATGATCCTGCGACTAAAATTTTACCTTGGGAGTGCAGAGGGACATTACCGCCGCAAAATGAGATTCAAAATTTAAGCCCCGAAGCCCAAAGAGCAGAGGGTTATGGACTTAAATTAGTGGATAGGGCTATAAAAGAATTTAAACCAGATGTATATATTGGTATAGAGGATATATGGGCTTTTAATAGTTTTCATAACAAACCTTGGTGGAATAAAGTTAACACAATGATTTGGACAACTTTAGATAGTCTTCCAATTCTACCTCAAGCGATTGAATACGCTCCTAAAATAAAACATTTTTATGTTTGGGCTTCATTCGCAGAAAAAGCCATGAAAGATATGGGTTACTACAATGTGAAGACTTTAAGAGGTTCTTTAGACACTAATAAATTTTTTAGATTAAGTGACGAAAAAAGGCAAAAATTAAGACAAAGGCACAATTTATCAAACGAATACATCATCGGTTTTGTTTTTAGAAATCAATTAAGAAAAAGCGTCCCAAATATTCTAGACGGGTATAAAAAATTTCTTAAAAAAGAGCCAAATGCAAAGTTATTTTTGCATACTCATTGGTCCGAAGGTTGGGATATTCCTCGTTTACTAGAAGAAAAAAGCATTAAGCCTGAAAATGTTTTGACTACTTATGTATGCAACAAATGTGGCGCATATCATGTTTCTTCATTTAAAGGTCAAGAGCATCGCTGTAATTCTTGTGGCACAGAAAGATCTGTAAATACAACCAATACAGGTAGAGGTGTTAGCGATACACAACTGAATGAAATCTATAATTTAATGGACGTTTACTGCCACCCGTTTACTAGTGGTGGGCAAGAAATACCAATTCAAGAAGCTAAATTAACAGAATTAATTACTTTAGTAACTAATTATTCCTGCGGAGAAGATAGTTGTTCAGAAGAATCAGGTGGATTACCTTTGGAGTGGAGTGAATATAGAGAACCTGGGACTCAATTTATAAAAGCTTCTACTTGTCCTTCAGATATTTGTCGAAAATTAGAAGTTGTCCACTCTTTAAGTGACGATGAAAAAAAGGCTATGGGTAAAAAATCCCGTCAATGGGTTATAGATAATTTTAGTATTGATGTCATCGGCAAACAATTAGAAGATATAATTGATAAAATGCCCCCTGTTGACTACGATTTTGAATCTAAAACTCTTGATTACAATCCTGACTATCAAGTCAAGCAAGATTATGGCTCTAATGAAGAGTTTATTATAGATATCTATAAAAATATTTTATGTGATGATGTAGATCATAACTCTCAAGGGTTTAAACATTGGATGTCTCAATTAATGAGCGGCAAAAATCCTAATGATATTGTTAATTATTTTAAAAATGTAGCTATTCAAGAGAAGAAAAAACACGAAATTCCTAACTTAGAGACTATATTATCTGAAGACTCAAAAGATAAAAAAATAGCTGTTGTTATGCCTCACAGTGAAGTTGATGTTTTTTTAGTAAACGCTCTACTCAAAAATTTAAAATCTCAATACAAAAAACATAACCTGTATATTTTTACAAACCCACAATTCTACGCTTATATTGACGATAATCCCGCTGTTTACAAATTATTACCTTATAATGCTTTTATAGAAAATCAATTACTTATGGAGGGAGTAGGCGACCATGAAGGTTATTTTGACATGACTTTTTACCCACATACTACTACACAAAAATCTATTTGTTATCTACATAACGGATCTAATAAACATCAATTCTCTTTAAGATAATGTCTCATTTAATTGAAGAATACGCTAAAAATTTAGGGGTCAAAATATCTTCTCCTGTTTTAAAAGATCATTACTTTCCTGTTTTATTTGATAAGTATATAACGATTCACCAAGCATCTGCCATGCCGTCAAAGACTTACTCTCATTATGATATAGTTTTAAGTCTTTTAAAACCTTTTTTAGATAGAGCAAAAATAAAAGTTATACAACTGGGTGGAGATAGTAAAATAGAGGGGGTGGATATGGCTTTAAATATTTCATTTAAGCAACAAGCTTTTGTATTGTCTAAATCTTTGGTGCATTTTGGCTGTGATAGCGCTGTAGCTCATTTAGCTAGCCACAAAAAAATACCCACAGTAACTTTATGCGGCAATGCATACTCTGGAAATGTAAAACCTACTTTCTCTAGCGGTGCATCAAATGTTTCTTTAGAGCCAGAGTGGGATAAGAAACCATGTTTTAGTGCAGAAGATCCTAAAAAACAAATAGATACTATCAAACCTGAAGTCGTAGCTAAATCAATATTAAATTTTTTAAAAATAGAAAAAGAAGACATAAGATTTAAAACTAAATATATAGGATCTTCTTTTCTTTCTCCTAAAGTAGAAGTTGTTCCCACTTCTTTTTCGCCTCTAAGACTCCAGCCAAATCAAATTTTGATGGTTCGTTGCGATTACGGGTGTGATGAAAATTCTTTCTTAGAATATTGCAGTAAATATCCAGTGGCAATTTCTTCTAAATATCTGATACAGCCTCACGGGTTACAAAAAATCGCTAAAAATGTGAGTGGTATTTTTTTGTTTATGGACGAAACTTGGGACACTATTCCTGATAATTATTTTAATATACTTAAAAATATGGATATTAACTTAAATATGATAGTAAAAAAAGAAAAACATTTAAGTGCTATCAGAAACAAATACTTTGATATCGCAGTTACGCCCTACTATACAGATAAAAAAGCGCCATGCAAACTCACTAATGATAGTCGTTTTATGTCCTCTTTAAGAATTATTGAAGGCGGTAAAGAGTATCTAAGTTACGCTCACTGGGAAAAAAAACTTGACGCAAACAATAAAGTATTAGATACTCCTGAATATTGGAGAGAATCAGATCATTTTTATATCTATGAGCGCAACTAAAACTAGTAAAAAGAAGACTGCTAAGAAATTTTATGGACCCGATGCCTACAAGCGTAATCAGCATGGCTTGTTAGAGAATGTTGACTATGAGTTTAATGAGGACGGCACAGTAAACTGGAGGGCTATGATTAAGCCAGAGTTTCTCTATGCCAACAAAGGTTGGTTTGATGCTCGTAATAAACCTACTCCTACATCCACCGAAGGCTTAGATGATAAGCAGCTTTTAATTATGCTTGGGGGTATTAAAGATCTTGCCAAAATGAGAGGATACCACACTGTTGATTTCAAGGTGGATAATATTTCAGACGGTTACGTTACCGCTAAATGCCAAATAGATTGGATAGAGAATTATGAGAGTGCGAATATTGGGGTATATCCTCGATACGCAGATGTAGCTAACGCTACTCTTGCAAATACAGATAACTTCTGTGCTAAATTCCTAGAAACAATCGCTTGCAATCGTGCCTTTGTCCGTTGTGTACGTAATTATCTTAACATTCACATTGTAGGTGCAGACGAGATAGACAAATCTCAAGGCTCTGGTCAGGCTGTAGAAGCTGATGCTATTGCCACCCCGATTACTCCTGTAGATCTTTTAGCTAAAACTTTGAGAGACAAACATGGAGTGGATTCTTTTGATTCCTGCAAAGATGTCCTTCGTGATTTATGGAAGAGCGAGAAATACAGAAATGAAGAAGCTAAGACATGGAATTCTTTTTCTGATATTCCAGCTAAAGAAGCTAGAAAGCTTATTGTGGCTTTAAATAAATGATAAAGAGGATTTTAGACCCTCAAGAATTTAAAGTTCTTTTGGATGACATTGAGAGTTTGTTTGAGGTAGAAAATGAAACTCAAGGTCATGCTTTACTAAAACACAATAAAGAGTACATATCTAACGCTTTCGCTGATAAGTCTATTCTGGCTTGGGATTTTTTTGTTTGGGCTAATTTAAATAGCTCTAATAAATTTGATGCCATGATCGCATTTTTAAATAATAAAAATGAAAAATTTGGAAAAGAAATTTTTGCAGAATATCTTTGGCTTTCTAAAAACCCTAGAGTCGGTCAAAAACTATTGGGAATAGCCATGAAATTTGCTAGAGAAAAAGAGTTTAAATATGTCATGATGAGTTGCGTGGAAGCTCATCCTAAAGCCCGTAAAGTAGCTAAATTCTACGAAAAAATGGGTTTTATAAAAGATTCTGAAACATATATCGCTAAATTATGAACCAAAGAGTTGCCAAAAGGCTAAGAAAAATTTGTAATCCTATTGACCCTGTATCAAAAAGGGTTTATCGTAGATTGAAAAGACAATATACCAAAGTTCCACATCATGCAAAAAGAGACTTCATCGAACTCCTTGAATCAACATTCTCCGAACTCGGAAAAATCCACTTGGACGAAAAACAAAGTGGGATCGTTTTGGATAAAGAATAAAGGTAATGGTAAACAATATCTCTCTGGAGAGATAATTGTGGACGGGAAGAAGATGCCTTGTCTTATTTTTAAAAATGACTATCAAGAGGGCAACACCCCTCACTTCCACATATATTCAGTGGGAGAGTAATTAAAACTCTGAAGGAGGCTCTGGCTCTGGGGGGGGTGTGTTAGCCCAAGTTCTTAAAGCTGGAATTGCAGCGATAATTGCATCCATAGCAGCCTTTACTTCTGGCACTTCATCAATACACTGCCAAAAAGGTTTTTTTAAGTTGACACGACTTGGGACGTTGAGATACTCAACCCCCTCATTGTCAGCAGTTACTAATACTTTTCCGTTCTCGCCGTCATATGGCAACATTTCTATATTAATGTTCCCCTCTGTGGGGGCAGCTTCAGAAGTGTTCGGGGCGTAAATATTAATACTCCTTAACCATACAGAGTCATATGTTTGCTCTGGACTAGCTGGAATTACAAAAGGCTCTGTTCTCGGGATAGGGTCTCCTAAAACTTCTTCTGGATCTTCAATGGGTGTATCGTCTGTTGGCATGATTTATATTATTATATCTTTTATTACACTATTTTATACAAAAAATGATTTTAAATGTCCGACCTTAATTTTAGGAACAACCAAAGGTTTTATTTTTGTTTTTTGATACAGATTTCTGCAAAAACTAACATCTTCAAAACTAAGATCGTGAATATCAAACTTTTTATCACCTTTGCTACAGCCCTCCACAGTTACTTGATTTAAAGGAAAATATGGGTATTTCATTTCCTCTAGAATAGATCTATGCATTCTGACAAAACCAAACCCGCACCAATCCACTTCTACAAGTTTATGCGGCTCTTCTTTACCTAGTTTTTCTAACCATTCCACAGAGGTAAATGGCATATGTAAATGTTTTCTAAAATAATCTTCGTCCCAATTTCCCACCATCGCTTTATCAGAGTAATCCGACCTATACCAACCGCATAAAAACTTTTTATCTTTTGGCAAACTCATCATATATTCTACCTGCTCTATGGTAAAGTCTACATCAGAATCAATCCAAAATAACCATTCAGCTTCTGGTGGGCTAGTATCTACAAACCCTTTTCCTCCAGTGGCTAAATAGTTTCTTGCGAAATTAAGAAACATCCCATGACAAGTTAAAATAGCAGAAGCATTTCTATCGCACCAAGATTGCAGATTTAAATAATTACTAATTAATTTACCTTGGACACCTCTATGATCAATTGGGACTAGAAATAAACAATTTAACATATATGATTATATAAACACACAGATTTTTTAAACTATGAAAAGTATTGAATTTAACGATAACGAACTTAATGTTTTAATCCAATTAATTGACATCGCTGTTAAAGCGGGAGGTCTAAATGTGGCTGAAGCTGCCACCGCGATATACGGAAAATTAAAAGTTCCCTCACCAACTGTAGAGGATACTCCGTTATTTGCGGAGCCTACCGAACTAGAAAATACTGAAGAAGAAGGTTAATTTAAATAATTTAAATTAGCCTAATCTCCAGACAGATCCGTCAGAGTAAATAGGCACTGTTGTTGATCCAGCAGAGAAACTTGCTGTTGATGAGCCAATAACAGAAGAACCGAATGAGGTATTCAAGTTTACAAAAGCCCTTTTACCAGCAGGGTTAGCTGACGGCAAATCACCAATCGCATAAACATTAGTTTGAACAGTTCTGAAAAACACATCGGTTGTTGATGCTCCAGCAGTTAGAGCACCTATATCACTCAATACTTCTGATGTTGAGCGACTTTCAAGTCCGTTAGCTGTAAATCTTGCATATTCATTATCTGTTACAGTGGTGCTATCAATTTTTACAGCATTAGTATTTGATATACCAAAGGTCAAAGATGCTTGCGCCCCAATATCTGACAGAACTTCAGATGTTGATCTACTCTCTAAACCATTAGCGGTGAACCGTGCATATTCGTCATCAGCGACCGAAGAGCTGTCAATTTTAACAGCGTTGGTATTTGATATACCAAAGGTAAGTGGAGCTTGCGCGTCTCCCTCAAGAAGATAAGGAACGTGATTTTTGGTAATTCTTTGACCATCACCTGTCCCTAATAAATCTCCTGAACAAAGAGTATTTCCATTTACAACAAGCTCTTTAGTAGGGTCAGTTGTTCCTATTCCAACCCTACCGAAATGATCAATGGTGACCTTATTACTATTATTAGTCTGTAAATGAAGTTTATCAGTGCCTTGAGTTCCTATGAAGCCATCGGTAAGAGCTTTTATATTAACTATTGATCCATTTCCTTCTACTCTTATTTCTGCGCCATCGCTTGTGTCTTTAACATGTAAAACTTGTCTACCAGCAGTTGTTGCTGCGGGATCATCTGTTCCTATACCGACATTACCATCTGCATCAATCCGCATCCTTTCGGTTCTGTCAGTAACAAAACCTATTTCATTTGTAGCGGGGGAATAGAAGCCTACCTCATCAGCATTTTCATCTCTTAAATTAATAGCTAAATTTGTTGGCGCTTGGTTTGCTATATCGAATACAAGACGAATACCACTTAAATTAAAATCATTATCGTCTAATTCTAAATACCCATCATTTCCTGATTTCTGAATTCTAAAGTTACCTGCGTTATTAACAAACTGACCATATTCACCTTGTCCAAAGTAGTTAGCTAAAGTTAAAATAGAAGAGCTTACATTAGCATAATCTGAAGTGTTTGCTCTTTGTGTTCGCACTCTTACATAACCTTTATTGACTCCTTGAAATAAAACGTGATCACCACTTGTATTAAGGATGCCGTCTGGACTACTTGTCCCGATACCCACATCACCAGCATTAAAGTAAGTGGGACTTCCTGCGTTTGCATTTATTTCAGCGACTAAGGCATGAGAACCATTGTAAAATCTTGCTCTCGCGTTGTGACTTCCATCAGATCCAATACGAGTAACCAAACCGCCTCCATCATCCTTTAATGTAATACCATCATCGCTGCTATCGTTAATGACTTCTAGAGGAGACTGTGGATTAGTCGTTCCTATTCCTACTCTGTTATTCTGTCTGTTTATTACTAGGGCATCTGAACCTAATGTTGCGTTCCTTATTCGGAACATGTCATTAGTAGCTCCATTAACATATTGATTTTCAATCTGCCAAGTGCAAAATGGACCCGCCAATTTAATTTGTGGGCCATCATCCCCAGCTTTCCTATCAGTTAAAAGGATATTCCCCCCTGAAATCGTAAGTTTTTCAGATGGATTAGTTGTTCCGATTCCAACATTACCAGCATTTAAAATAGTCATTTTGGTGCCTGTCACGCCACCATTATGAGTATCAAAGAAAATATCACTGCTATTATTATTACCACCATAAATATGAGTATCAGTGGTGCTATCCATACCTATGATGTCAAATGGAAGAGAGCCACCATAATACCCCTTCAATGTTTTACCCTGCGGGATTAAAATGTTGCCGTCAACGTGTAGTAGTTCAGCAGGATCAGTTGTTCCTATACCAACATTGCCGCCATCAAAATAACTATCGCCGTTAGAATTAATTAAAACTTTTTCTGTTCCTCCAGCATTTAGAACTGATACCTGACCAGCCTCACTTGAAACCTTAAGGTTTACAACCTGTATATTAGAACTATTAGTCCTTGAAATTGTTCCTTTTACGGAGAGTTTGTGTGGGGGATTAGTTGTTCCTATACCAACGGATGCAGTGTCCCTGTCAATCGTAATTGCTTTTGTATCATTCGCAAATGTTGTGTCGTTAGTGCTATGAACTCCAATATTAAATTTGTTTGCTGATCCATCGAATTGCAGAAAACCACCTTGATGGTTATTTCCTTCTATCAGCCTTAACAAAGCTCCAGTTTCGTTATTGTTTATACAATGGATGCTTGCTGTTGCACTATTACTATCACTGCTATAGACAGTAAAATCGCTCGATGGAGTTGCTGTTCCTAAACCAACATGATTATCCGCTCCATTTACGAAGAGAGCGTGTGTGGCGGTATCACCCTCTACTCTGAAATCTAAATCACTTCCACCCTCGTTAATTACTACCCCGCCGTTAAGCTGAACAGCATTTGTGGTTGTGGCTCCTCTATTCGTAACACTTTGTAATGTATCTGCTTCAGTAGCTACATCACCAGATACAAGGTAAGGTGTTCCATTTAGAGTTATGCGACTACCTACCCCCGTGCCAGCAACATCACCTGATACATCTAAAGCATGTTGTGGATTTGTATTCGCTACACCAACTCTATCGTTGCCTATATCAACGAAAAACGCATCTGTCCCGACAAGAAAATCCTCGTTATTAGTATCAAAAATAGAAGTATTACCTGCCACAAGAATAGCTCTATTAGTTGATGGACCGAATCTCAAATACGTGGTATCATTATCGTTATGATAAATATATTCATTAACGCCAATGTTACCGTTGACATCTAATTCATAGGTTGGACTATCTGTTCCTATACCAACCTTACCAGAGACATCCATTGTGATACCATCGTTACTGCTAGAGTGTATCTTTAATTTATCAGTAGAGCTATCATATTTGAGTTTAAAATCTGCTCCATTGCCCAGTGATAATTGACCAGCATCATAAATTCTGAACTCATCGTCCGTAAAAACAAATGACCCAGCATTAAGTTGAAGGTAATTTTCTGCTTTTAACTCAAGGTAACCATCACCACCATTTGTGCTTTGTGAAAGTTCTGCGTGACCATTATTATCTACAAAAAGTTTTACAAAAGAAGATGAATGGTCATCATATCCATTTATTCTAATACCATTGCTATCAGCAGTTTGATTAATAGTGAGTATGTCTGTCGGACTATCTGTTCCTATACCAACATTACCATCACAATCTATACGGACTCTCTCTACATTATCTGCATCGAATGGACTTGTGTGCAAAGCCATTCCAACTTTTCTATTGTAACCTAAAGTATCTTCAGAGACTCCATAGATAGCAGCTATTTTTTGATTTGTTTGAGTAGCATCACTTATTGCCCCTCTTAATTTTATTCCCCATTTAGCGCCAGAGTTGGATACGCTTGCAGGATTAGAGTTGTTCGGAACACGTAAAGTTAAAAGGGTGTTAACATTACCAGAATCCATTAAATGTGAATTGGTACCTGTTAACCTTATATCAAGTTTTGATTGAGGATTGTTGTTGTTTATACCAACATTATCAGTAGAACCATCTACAAATAATGTGTGACTATCATTATTACTTTCTACTCTGAAATCTAAATCACTTTGATTTTCGTTAATTACCACCCCTCCGTTAAGCTGAACAGCATTCGTCGTAGTTGCCCCTCTATTAGTAACAGTCTGTAAGGTATCTGCTTCAGCAGCGATATCTCCTGAAAGGAGATAAGGAATGTGACCTTTCGTAATTCTTCCACCATCACCTGTCCCTAAGAAATCTCCTGAACCAGAAATATTACCAATTACAGTAAGCTCTGTAGCGGGACTAGTTGTTCCTATACCAACATTGCCACCAGCTAAAATTCGCAAACGATCAGTGTTGTTTGTCCGAAAGATCATGTCCGTGTTTTCCCTATTGAAAAACACTGCCTGTTCGTCGCTGTTTATGCCTATTTCTAAGCCGTTAGACGATGCAGCTGTTGTAGTGCTGTTAGCAAATTGCAAATATGCTAAAGAGCTATCTGATTGGAAAATTGATACTTTCCTGCTTGGACTAGTTGTTCCTATTCCAACATTTTGACTAGTATCAATAGTTATGGCTGTTGTATCAGCAGTCTCAAAAGATAAATTTTTACTAGCTATTGTGCCGACCTGTAAACCATTAGTATCATCATATCTAATAAGAGAGCTATTACTCGCTTGACTTAATCTTATAGCAGCACCGTTGGTGTCGCTATTAATATGTAATGTAGTTTTAGAGCCGTTTGCAGAGGGACTAGTTGTTCCTATGCCGACATCGCCACCATTAGGTGCTAAAAGAGTTTCTCCAGCATCATCTATTTGAAATCTAAGGTTCTGGGTGCCACCTTCTGAAGCAGCTTCGCTTAATTGGAAGCGAGCAGAAGAATCAATGGATTGAACCCAAACTTGACCATTTGATGCTCTACTCATCCTAAATGTTGGAGCGCTAGAAGGTGCATAAACATGTAGGTTAGATTGTGGATCACCTGTTCCTATACCAAAGTTACCATTGGTGTAGTGGAGCTTATCTTGCTCCATTTTTAATAGTCCTAAACTCGAATTGTTGGCGATTTTCATCTCAATCGCACCTCCCGCCTTGACACCAATGACAGTCTGTGATGCCACACCATAAAGAGCGGAATTTGCAGCGGTTAATGCTGTCTGTTCAAATCCAATACCACCATAACTCGTAGTCGGAGATCCTATTGTTACTGTGCCACCGTCTTCCTCAACGTGAAATTTATCAGATGGACTAGCTGTTCCTATACCAAAATCGCCTTCTTTAGTAAGAACGGCCCTTGTAGTAGTTCCTGATTGGAAGAAGAAACCACCAGTAGCCCTCAAAAACATTTGGGCAGCAGGAACAGTGACTATGGATGTATCAGTATTGTTTAAAACAAGAGAGCTAGAAGAACCTCCTATTATCCCAAGATTTGAGCTACCACCAGCGCCGTTTCGGACCTCAAGGTCATAAGTAGTAAGAGAACTCCTATTTATTCCAACACGATCTGTAGAGGCATCTACGAATAGAGTATCTGTATCAACCGCTAGATCGTCACCGATTGAAATAGATGTTGTTGTAGTAGATCCCCTGTCTGTGACAGTTTGTAATGTATCTGCTTCGGCAGCAGACCCCGTTGACACTGGGACACCGCTAACGAACAAACCCTGATCAAATTGTCCGCTGACACCAGATATTGTCCCCGCGACCGCTAGTTCTGTTGTAGGACTAGCTGTTCCTATGCCTACATTACCTCCATTAAAGTAACTATCGCCGTTAGAATGAATTAAAGCTTTTTCTACTCCTCCATGATTTAAAACTGATACCTGACCAGCCTCACTTGCTACTTGAAGGTTTACAACCTGTATACCATTGCTATTAATCCTTGAAATTGTCCCTTGTACGGAGAGTTTGTGTGGAGGGTCACCTGTTGCTATACCAACATTACCAGCGGAGGTAATCCGCATTCTTTCTTGTTTGGTGCTAGAGGCAGGATTTGTTAAAAATCTTACATCTCTAGCGAGAGATGGACTCCCATCAAAACCTCCAACATCTAAACTTACTATACTACTTGCCGTGCTTGAGGTTATTTCTGCACGAGAAGAGCCATCACCGTCAAAAGTTGTAATACCTTGGATTTGAAGCGCTGTTTGAGGGCCAGTTGTTCCTATACCGACATTACCTCCTGTGATAAAAGATGCCGAATTATTTACTAAAGATATATTACCTCCGACATTTAATGTTGCCGCTGCTGATCCATCATCTCCTATGCTTATACTTGGAGCATCGCTAGAGTTTGGCGATATTTTAACCATTTCTGATTCATCAGTAGGCGCTCCACCATTAAAAGTTCCGAAATAAGTATGTGTAGATTTAGCTAAAAGGTAATTAGCAGCGCCATTAAGATGATCCCTATATAAGATAAGAGGAGCTAAATCACCAGCAGAACCATCACTAGGTCTAACTTGTAAAGGAGGGTTGGGTGAGTTTTTTTGAATTTCTAATCTAGTTGAGGGATTAGTTGTTCCTATTCCTACGTCTCTAGAAGTTTTTTTGATAGTAATAGCAGCAGAAGAATCAGCCGCACTTTTTGTCCCTTCTACTATTCTAAAATCATAACCCCCACCAAAATTATTAAGCCCTGCAAACCAGTGGTTATCAAGTTCAAATCCTTGATACTGACCAACCGCTGAATCTGTCATAAAATAAGATCCAGAAGTCGATTTAGAAACAATACGAGAATCACCTGTTAATCTCTCAACAATCAGTCCATAAGTATTTCCAGAGCCAACTATCTTAACATCAGCCGTGCTTGAAGTTGTCCCTGTATTATATACATTTAAATGCGCTACTGGAGTAGTAGTTCCTATACCAACATGACCATCAGTATTAATGGTAATTCGGTTGCTATTATTAGTCTGTAAATGAAATTTATCAGCTCCTTGAGTGCCTATAGAGCCTTCAGAAAGAGCTTTAATATTAACTGTTGAGCCGTTTCCCTCTGCTCTTATTTCTACTCCGTTGCTTGTATCTGCAACATGTAAAGCTTTTCTACCAGCAGATGTTGGTGCTGGAAGAGTTGTTCCTATGCCGACATCACCAGCATTTGTTATACTAAAAGATTTACCTCCCCCCGCAGTTGCTGTTTGAAATACATAATGACTAGCACTAGAACCACCATTTTCAATAGCAAGCCCCGCATTTACATTGGAAAAAGTTTGTGTGCTATTACCTCCATATATATGAACCAGACTTTCTGGAACAGTTGTTCCTATGCCTACTTTACCATCACCACTAATACTAATTCTTTCACTACCGCCAGCATGTAACTGCAACCTAGATGGAACTCCATCAGTTCCCACTTGGTATTCATTTCCTGCGATTCTGTAGAATTTACCAGCAGAAATTTTAATATTTCCGTCTACCTCTAACTTTGTATCTGGATCAGTTACTCCTACGCCTATCTCCCCATCATTTGTGATTGTAAAAACTTCTGTGGAACTACTATTTAAAAACCTTGTTCTATTAGAAGCCCCTCTAAATTCTAATTGATTACTTACTGCTGAAGCTCTAAATTGATCCGCACGAACTGTAGATAAATCAAAGTTTATAATTTCACTATTATTAACTTTTATAGCCTCCCCTACACCACCAGCCGCATCAATGAGTAAACGTCCACTAGCTAATTCTAATGTACTAGTTGCAGCTACAGTGCTTACTCCTATACCGACTCTATCAGCAAACAGTCCCGTTACACCAGAGATATGCGGTCCAGTAGAAAGGATAGAATTTGTTGTTGTATTTCCAGCATCAGTGACTTCTTGTAAAGTTTGACTACCTCCTACGGCTGTAGATCCTGTCACTACAGGATTTCCATTTATGAATATACCGCTGTTTCCAGTGACGTAAACACCATCTGCGAAGTGAAGATTAAAAGTGTTCGCTCCAGTAGACAACGCTGTTGTGGCACTAGAATCACTAAATACAAAAGCTCCATGATGTCCCTCTTGGACTTTAGAATAAGCACCAGCAGCCACACTTTTATTAGCAAGAGCTTGATTATTAGTGCCGCCAAAAACCACAGAAGAATCACCAGAAGCGATATTACTACTACCTCCACCAATTACAGAATTACTTTTAAAAATTGTATTTGAACCTCCCGCTCCAATAAATCCATATTGACAGTTTAATATTCTGTTGTCTATACCTCCAACTAAAGCGTTGTTAATGTCGGCACCAAGACTGGTTCCTGAAATTTCATTGCTAGAACCACCTCCTAGAAAATGACCTTGCCCCGTTGCAATATAATTATTATCACCACCTAGTATAACGGAACGGTCAGCCCCGCTTATATCGTTGTTTTGGCCACCAAGGGAAGATGCAAATTTAGAACTAACAATATCTATTCCTGAACCAGCACCAATAAAATTAAAATCTCCTCCAGAAATATTGCCTACAGCTCCTCCAGCAATAGTATCAAAATCACCACTGATGAAATGACCTGATCCTCCTGCGATCATTGATCCAGTAGAGAAAATACTTCCTCCAATTGACGCTAACGCAGTTTTTTGTTCTGAATTAACTGCGAAGCCTTCATTATTAGCTATTTCGACTTTACTGTCATTACCTTGAATAACAACAGTCGTTGAACCAATCGCTGACCCTATGGGGGCTGGTGGCCCTTGAATTACCATAGTTGTCGAACCAACTGCGCTTGTGCCAACAGCAAAATGACCGCCCTGCGTTCCAACTCCTCCTACACCACCTTGGACCGATACATCTGATACGATAATTTGTTGTTCAATACTTCGATTATAAACATTTAAATCTGGACCTTCATTTACTGGTTCAAGTGTAAATGGTCCGAGATTAAATAACTCTTCATTAAAACCAACTTCAGTGTCGGCTGCTAATTTAAAAAATAATCCAGTTCCTTCTGGAATACCATCGTTAGCAGTTAATCTAATTTTTTGTCCAGCTTGTATTGAGTTTAAAGGATAATTGCCTACTAAGCTCCCCCTATTTGTTTCAAATTCTCCGCTAGTTCCTTGAAATATAAGGACGTTTCCTAAATTGGTAAAGTTTGGGTTTTCATTAAAACCTAAATCAAATTCAATAAATCCAGTGACACCAGTTGTATTGACTGTTTGATTATTAAAATACTTTATAGCGTTAGCTTTGTCAGCATCTGATGCTATGCTACTAGTATCTGGTGGGCTAATATTTGCGTAGTTCTCGTTTAAAACTGTTTGCCCAGAAGATTTTACAAATATTTTATCAAAAGTGGCGGTGTTAGCATATAAATAAAATTCACTAGTGTGAGTGCCACCGTCTTGGTTTACTACCTCGTTTCTAATGCCGAAGTTTCTAGTGTAAGATCCGAAAACATCTACATTTTGAGATCTAGTAAAATTGAAAATTGAATCTCCCCCGATCCTATAATCATCAAAAGCTACACTGCCATCTGAATTTAAAATACTTATCCTTTGTCCACTAATAAATGGGTCAGCAGCTATTTGAGATGATGATGATAATTTTTCTCCATTTCTATTTAATATTGTAAATTGTAGACTTACAGAATCTCCGTCCGTATATACTCCGCTACCCGTTGTAATTTTTGTTAAATCTGTTTCATCCGTGTCAAAAAAAGTTTCAAATTCATGGATGTTTCGCGTAGTATAGTTTCCCTCGTAGTATCCAGAGGTATTTAACTCTGATGATACTGTTCCAATACCAATTTTTCCTGTTTGCCAGTTTCCAGCAGTGCCTTTATAAATAGCGTAAAACGCTCCTGAATATTCAGTTCCTTTTTCAAAACCCACTGTTGTGCTACCTCCGATTGCGATATAACCATCTGACTCTCCCCTTAAATCTCCTATAGGAGTGGCTCCACCAATTACAACTGCCGCTCCCGTTTGAATGCTGGAAGAGCTTGGATTTACTGTGGGTAGATTTCCTCCATTTATATGAAGAGCGTTCGCAAATTCTACATCGTACCAGCCTGAAGCTACAGCTTGTGCGTTTAGATACCCCCCAGCTCCAGTTGCACCTGTGGCAAATTCCCTAGCTTTTTTGGCGTAAACAAATGCTCCGTCAAACTTGCTTAATTTTAATACTGTGTAACCTGTTTCGTTCATTATAGGATTGTTATTCTATCTAAAAATGATTTAGAAAATGTTAAGCTTTCTTCGTAAACAACGAATATTCCAGATGATGCGTAATCAGAATCAAAATATGCATCGACTCCAGCTCCTCCATTGTTTCCTAGAGCGTTAACACTAAAGTTAAATACACCTACTTGTCCTAGTGAATCAAATCCACCATTAGTAGCTGTCGTTGACTCATTGATTGATTGACCATTTGGCAGATTCAGAGTCATATTGTAGCCTGTGCTATTAGTTACAGCAGACCATGCACCTGTTATGCTAAATGTCTTATCAGCTAAATTAGGGACTCCAGTGGTAACAGAGGAAAGAACGGGGGGATCTAAAGTTTTATAAGTTATACCATTAATTGTTTGAGCCACTTGATAACTAAAAGTATTTGCTTTTTCTTCTATACTTATATTTTTATCAATTAAATTAAATTTGCCTGTGTCATATTTACTAGCTGTAACCAAATACTCATTAGGAGCCTCTTCCTTCATGGTTAAAACTTTATAAATAAATGGGCTAGCATCCTTTATTTCATATTTTGCAGGACTTCCTAATTTCACGAACGGCAAAACTTCTGGTTTATCAAAACCAGAAACTAATGAGCCGTAGGATTCATTACTGACAATACCTGTGACACTTAAAACTGATATTTGATCAGGGGACATACCATTGATCTCTGAAGTAGTTATACCTCTTGTATAATTATTTAGAGAAGTTATCCCACTAAACAAGGCTGATGTGCCAGCTCTTTTATCATCCGCAGCCATATCTATAGCTGCTAAATTACCAATATTTAAATCAGCAAGAGTTTGAGTTCCTGTTGATAAAGATATAAGATCTCCACCAAATAAAGATCTATCATCGCCAGATCCAAAAATCCACCCCGTGACACCTGTTTCAAAATAAAGATATGTACCGCTCTCACTTAAGCCTGTATACAAAGCGTATTCTTGGAACCTTTCATCATCTTTACCTGTAGCTTCTGCGTAGCCTTGTGTATATCCTGAAAAACCATAATCACCAGTATACCTAACATAACTAGCAGTCCCTAACCCTGTTACTGTAAAACCATAATATCTTTGTCTAATAGAGTTAGCAATTAATGATAAATCTTCAGATGAATCAGCACCTGTTGGATTGTAAACACTCAACAGCCCAGTGCTCATCGTTGTGTTAAATTCATTACTCAACCTGATGATTTGGTTTCCCGCATCAACACTTAATACTTTACCAAAATTAGCTTTATTTGTTTTTAATTCATCTTCTATTATTACAAGATCTCCAGGTTTACAAAGAAGGCTTTCCAAACCTGCGGTAAATGCAACTTGTTGATTTTCTTTTATTTTAGAAAAAATTTGGTGTTGAGCCATTCTACGAGCCATAGCTCTAGAAGTGATCCCAATGCCTTCTATTTTTTTCTTAAAAATACCTCTCTCCTTAATGTCTTCCTCATCTTCTACAACCTCAATTTTAGGGGAAAAATTATCGAATCTATCTCTGTATCCCACTTCTATACAGTTGAATTGTTCGTCTCTTCTATTGTTTGAATAAAAAAACAATCCATCTTTCACGCTTTCGTTAGTAAATAAGTTTACTGTTTCTCTTGGCCTATCATCGACAAAGTTTATTTCTGAATTACTAAAAAATGTTCTTCCTTTAAATAAAGAGGCAATAGTGTTAATCGCATCAAAGATTTTTTGTCCTTGATCAAAAACTATATTACAAGAGAACCTTGGCTCTTTACCACCTCTACCATCACTAACTCCCTCAAAGAAACCCTCATCATCAACAGCGTCACAAAATCTACCTATTTTGTATAATTGAAATTTATTGATAGTATCTATATCTATATGCGAACCCATTCCGTATCTTGAACTTGTAAGTAAATCATACAAGATCCATGCAGGGTTATCTGTCCACATTAACTCATCATGAAAAGAACCATCCCAATCACCTTTATAAACTAATTTATTTTCTTTACTTGTATCATCAAAAAGTTTTTGGTTGGCATAATATCTTTTGTCAATACCATTTTTAGTGGGAAAATAATTACTAGGGGTTTTTACTTTTTTTAACTTACAATCAAAACTTCTTCTCGGGATTGAGCCGAATGCGCGAGAATCAAGTTTAGTTCCCACAATAGCAGAAAAGGGATAAGGTAAATCTACATCAATAATTTCTGTTACTTTTCTAACCGAAACTACTTTTGCTAATAAAACAGAATTAGATTCATAAGAAAGTTTTGTTATCTTTACATATCTTTTTTGTGTGCTATCTTCTTCTAAAGTTCCCGCCTCTACACCTGCTTCCCCATCAGAGCTTAAAACTTGTTGTTTTTGAGTTGTCGTAATTGGTAATCTAAAAGGTTGAGATAAGTAATTTAAATCATCATCTGCACCATTTAACTCCACCAAAAATTCTCTTCCACTAGTGGTTTGGTAATCAGGATTACCTATATCAATTAAAGTATTTCCTTCTATAAGAGCTACAATTCTGTAAGTGTATGTTCTAAATGGTATTTGCCCCTCCGAACCATCACTTTTTTTACCTATTTTTCCAGTTTCAATTTGTATATTTAATACTGATGGGAAGGTTGTTCCTACTTTTAAATTTTTATTCTCTTCGCCTCTACCCGATCTAACATCATTTACATCTCTGACTAAAGTATCCTTTAGTTCTGTTATATCTAAGGTCACAAATACTTCCTCTACGTTTGGATTGTATATTGTGTGGACCACTGGCAAAGCCCTTTCATCAAACGCAGCTAAAGAATTTTCTCCCCAATCTGAATAATTTCTTGATTTATCTTCTGCGTCTTTTCTTTGATCATCACTTCCCTCATCTAAAGGCAAGCCCCCCTCTAAAGCAGTATTGTAATTCGTCGCGCCTATGTCCACTACACTACTTCTTGTTAACATCGAAGCGTTAGTCATTATCCTTTGTGGCGAATTGCGTTGATCGCCGACTGTGTTAGGGTTGCCATCAGCTTTGGCTACCCCAAAAGGACCAAATAACTCTCTGTCATATACATGATCTATAAAAACTTTACTAAAAAACCTAAATGGATCTTGCGTTTCGGTGCCTTTTTTTAATTCTGCTAAAACATTACTGTAGTTATATTTTAAATTTGTAGTTTGAAAATCATTTGTAAGCACCTCTGATTCCACGACCTCTTGTGTCGGCATTTCTTCATCTGCCGCAATAACTTTACTATATTTAAAAGAATTTAAATCACTTAAAGCGTTTATAACTTCTCTAGGCACTTTGTAAGTATTGGCGTTTCCATAAACCCATTCATTACCTCTATTAGTTAAAACACTTGTTTCTACAGAATCATTTTCGATTGGAAATTCAAAAATAACAAAACCATGCATAACTCCAGTTAAGGTGCCATCGGTGTTAATTTCTGGGCAGGTAACGTCTGTCACTCTCATACCTGCGTTTTGCATCACTGCTTTTAGATTAAAACTATTTTGTGTTCCAAATGGAAGAGTTGACATGTCAAACATCTCTGTTCCGTCAACAATTGTTTTGTTTAAGTTACTGTTTGAGCTTTCAGTTTTAACTATGATAACTCCACCATATTCTTCTGGATTTAAATAATTTTTAATTAAGCTTGTGACATTGCCATCATTATAACCGAGTCTATTTAAAGCTCTCAAAGCTAAGTCTCTTTGAAAAACATTTCCCTCTTCTTGATTATTATTTATATATAAATCATAAATAGTATTAAGTTCTGCAAGAATATTATCATTTATTATTTCTTCGTTTTGATCAAAGATTTTCCCTTCTTCATTTCCATCCCCAAACCCATCGAGTCGAACTGTAAAAGATAAATTAGGTTGGAAAGAAAAAATAAATTTAGCTACATTTAAATCTGAAGCATTTGACCACAAAAGATTATCTAGTGTCCCCTTTGCTCTACTATCATCTCTAAAAGCGGCATTTGAATCGTTATAACCAGTTTGAAGCTCTCCATTTAAAAACCACGGGAAAGCTTGCGCTCCAGCAGCCCCTCTAAATTTCATGTAACCTCTTATATAAATAGCGTAATCTGACAAACCCGCTGGGATTAGTGGGTCT
>VTLG01011269.1_pt1 | contig 28597 bp, 47 predicted proteins | sample 4694571 | NCBI WGS metagenome assembly VTLG01 (sample SAMN12604809, study PRJNA352737) | marine metagenome | biome: ENVO:00000447; feature: ENVO:00000209|ENVO:00000569|ENVO:01000036; material: ENVO:00002151; isolation source: viral sequences binned using virsorter ...
TGTTATTACTTTGATTTGGTGGCTTAATAACACCACAACTACCTTTAAATAGTTATAAAAACACCTTAACAGCACTTTAAATAAATAAACATGAAATACACTAAAGAACAAAAAGAAAATTTAAAAGAATATAATAAGCTAAACAAATGGTATAAAGATCATTGTACTAAAACTGGTACAAACCCAGTAGCAGATTATAAATACAAAAACAAATACGAATACAAAAAACCAACGGAAGCTGGTATAGAAATAACTAAATAATTATGATAAATAAAATAAAAGTAAAAAACATGATTTCAGAAAAAGGAAACGATATACCTAATCAGTTTGAAATATCAACACCACAAGGACTTTATTTTCAAAGCTATAACTCAATAATAGCTTTTGTAGATAAGACAGGACAAATTTGGCTTGACTATACAGCTTGGGATTATTCAACAACAACTGGTAAATATAGAAATATATTTTTAAGAGAAAAAAAACCAGAAACACAATACAAAATAAATAAAGGTATTTATAAATTAACAAATTTAAATTAATATGGAAGCAGTAACATTTGGAGTAATAATACTAACATTTTTAGGACTAATAATAATATCAATATGAACTCAGAAATAAAATTAATAACCACATTGCAAGAAGATAACAAACAGTTAAGGGCAAAAAATGCAGAGCTTAAAAAAGAATTAGAATCATATGAAAAGAAAAAAAGATTTTGGAGTTTTACCTTTTCTATTAGAAATATATTTAAATGATATATAAACAAGAAAAATATTACAAGGTAGATACTGGCGGACATGGTAACTGTATTAAACATGGTCACCATTTGAAAAAACTAGGTTTTAAATATAGGGTAATAAGGCAAAGCGGTTTTAGTTATGACTATGATCTATTTGCTAATATTGACAAAAAAGAATTTAAAAACATAATTAATAATATAAATAAAGATGAGCAGTATAGAAGATCAAATCAATGAAGAAAGACAATTTAAAAACATACATGATATAAACACTTTTCAGTGTGTGAAAAATGAAGTTTATTTAGGTGGCACAGATGAAAATGGCGAAGACATTACAATAGTTTTTAGCACTTTTGAACTATTAGAGTGGTTAGACATTAAAGGAATGAAAGAACAATTAATAAAATATATTAATGAATTAAATGAATAAAATGAAATATACATTAAAGTTTTTACAATTCTATAAAGAATTTTTTGAAGAAGAAGGGTTTAAATGGAGTTTACAAGAAGTAAAACAAAAACTTATAGAAGATAATATAAAAGAATATAAACTTAACTAAAATTAAATAAAATGAAAGAAGACGTACAAGTTTTGTTAGATAACAAAGTAAAAGAAATTATAGCAACTGTTGAAACTTTAAGAGATTTAAAAAAAGGTTCTTTAAACTCTAAAAGTAGAAGGTTAAGTGTAGCTTTACCAAGACAGGTGGTTAGTAATTTTTTAATGAATGAATTAAACGTAAAAATAGGTTTAATGAATAGGTATATAAATAGAGATAGAACCAATTTTTATTATATGCAAGAACTACACGAAAAGGTAATAAAAAACTTTCATTTTTACCCAGAATACCACAAATTATACCACCAGCTAAAAGCTATATATTATGGTAATAATAAAAAGGTAGCTAAAAAACATTTGGCTTTAGTTATGGAGTTAAAACAAAAAAAAGAAAAACAGGTTGCTTTAGCAAATGACATACAAAAGCTAGAAGATCAAATCAATGTAGAACTTTTAAAAACTAAATTATGCTAACAAACTTTGAAGAACAAACCCACGAACTAAAACCAGAAGAAAAAAAATTAATACCAATTATAATTAAAAAATTAAACGAAAGAATAGGTAAAGACAGGGCTATGTCAAGTACTTACATTTGCAGTAAAATAGATTATTTTTTAAAATATAAATTAACAAAACCTAGATTAAGGAAAATTATACATTATATAAGAGTTAAAAATAAATTGGTTTTTTTATGTGGTACAAACAAAGGTTATTATATAGCTAAAAATAAAGATGAATTTCAAGAGTGGTTAGAAAGCTACGAACAAAGAATAAGGTCTATGCTAGAAGTATTTGAAGCTGGACAAAAACAGTTAGAATTTCAAGACAAGTATAGTCAAGTATGAATGTATTAGAATTATTTGGCGGTTCATGTAGTTTTAGTAAAACAGCTTTAAATTATTTTGAAGATGTTAAAATATTTACAACAGATATAAAACCATTTGAAAATATTGATTTAGTCATAGATATATTAGATTTAGATTTAGACTTACTTATGAAAAAATTATTTAAAAAAGGTATTGATAATATTGATGTAATTTGGGCTTCACCACCTTGTACGTATTTTTCTGTTGCAAGTATAGGGCATCATTGGAATAAAGACCATACACCAAAAACTGAACAAGCAAAATTAGGTGTTAAGATTGTTGAAAAAACAAAAAAGATTATAAAGGCACTTAAACCAGATTATTATTTTATAGAAAACCCAAGAGGTAAATTAAGAAAATTAGAAGTTTTAAAAGACATACCAAGAACAACTATTTGTTATTGTCAGTATGGTGATAATAGAATGAAACCTACTGATATATGGTCTAATTTTATTTTTGAAGACCACCCTTTATTCAGTTTAGATAATAAAAAACAAGGCTGGAAACCAAGAAAAATGTGTTTTAATGGGAATAAAAACTGTCACCATGAACCAGCACCAAGAGGAAGTGCAACAGGAACACAAGGACTTAAAGGAAACTATTTAAGGAGTGTTGTGCCAGAAGAACTATGTTTAGAAATTTTAAGATCAATATAATGAAAAAACATACTAAAGTAGTCATGGACTTTTACGGTTATGGTATAGATGACATTATACTTTGCGGTAATTGTAAAGATGTAGCAGTAGATGTTCACCATATAGACAGCAGAGGTATGGGCGGTAGCAAGTGTAAAGATTATATAGAAAACTTAATACCTCTTTGTAGAACTTGCCATGACATAGCCCACAGTAATAAAGATTTTAATAATAAATTAAAAATTATTAACTTACAAAATATTTTAACAAAACTATTTGAACAATGAAGGGCTGGATTAAATTGCATAGACGAATTTTAGATAACGGTATAATACAAGATGCAGATTTGACAAGAATGTTTGTTTGGTGTATATTAAAAGCTAATCATACTAAAAAAAATTTTTTAGATATTAAAATAGAAATAGGTAGTTTTGCAACTGGTAGAACAACTGGTAGTGAAGAACTAAATATGAAACCCAGTACATTTTATAAGAAATTAAATCAATTACAAAAAAGAGGATATATAAAGCTAGAACCTAATAAAAAATTTACTTTAGTTAATGTTTGTAACTATAACCACTACCAAATAGAAAATGAAAAAGCACCTACTGAAACTATTGATAAAAGAAAGAATAATTTTAAAGAGCAAATAAAAGAATATATACAAGAAGTACCAAAGCATATTTTAACAGAGTTTTTTAACTATTGGACGGAAACAAATAAAAGTGGTACTAAAATGAGATTTGAACTTGAAAAAACTTATGATGTAAAAAGACGTTTAAAAACATGGATTAAAAATACATCTAAATTTACTGGCAAACCAATAGGGTTGCAACAACATAACCAATATCAAAAAAGAAACAAATACAGTAAAGGCAGTGGTACTAACCAAATAGGAAAAATGTTGTAATGGGCTTTAAATTAAACAAAAGTAATATTTCAATAAATATACAACCAGTAGCCAAACCTAGAATGACAAGAAGCGATAGGTGGAAAAAAAGACCAGTTGTACTTAAATACTGGAAATTTAAAGATTCACTAAAAGAAAAAGCAGAACAAAAAAACTGGGATCTATCAAAAGATATTACAATTTATTTCAGTATAGCTATGCCGAAAAGCTGGAGTAAGAAAAAGAAAAAACAAATGAACAAGCAACCACATCAACAAAAACCAGACATAGACAATTTAATAAAATCTGTATTAGATAGCTTGGCTGAAGAAGATAGTTATATTTATAGCGTTAAAGCTGTAAAGTCATGGTCTGAAAAAGGCAACGTCTGTATTATTAATAATTAAGTGTTAATAACTTTTTAGTTTGATCTAAAAAAATACTTTTTAAAATTACTAACTTTTTATGTGGATATTAACAAACTTATTACAAAAACGTATGATAAACTTTACAATGTGGCTTTACAAGTATCAAACGAAAAAGACGCAAAAGAGTTATTACACGAAGCATTATTAGTTGTATTAGAATACAAAGAAAAAGGCAAGGCAGATAAGTTAAAAGAACTCAATACTAAAAGTATATTATTTTTTGTTAGTAGAATCATGGTTAATATGTACCATAGTAATACAAGTAGGTATTATTATAAATACAGAAAGTTTTACAAACATATAGTAATAGGTAAAGACCGAGATAGTATTAATGGTGATAAATTTATATTTAATAATAAAGAGGGTAAAGAGTTGATAGAAAAAAAACTAGAGTTTATAGATAGCACTTTAAAAACTTTATATTGGTATGACAGAGAATTATTTAGACTTTATTTTTTTGGTGAAAAAGACGGTAGGCAGTATTCTTTAACTTCTTTAGCAAAGAAAACTGGTATTAGCAGAAATAGTATTTTTAATACTATAAAAAATGTTAAACAGATAATTAAAAAGAAGTATTATGATTTATAAAGATTTAAAAAGATTAATTGATTATCAAATACCCATAATAGAAATATTAAACGAGTATGGAGAAACTGAATATATAATCAACTTAGATAATCTAGATTTTAAAGACATAATAATATTAAATGACGATAAGAACCAATACTACGGAAAAGTGGTATTACAATACAAAGAACATGAAAAACCGAAAACCTACTTTATTACGAAAATTGATTAACTTTACAACAGCTTATGTTAAATACGCTTTTAGTGGTTTTAAAGAAGTTGACGTAGATACTTATATGAAAAGATTAGACACTTGTTTAAATTGTGACCATTTGGCTACTCTTAACGAGTGTGCTATATGTGGTTGTCCAGTATTTGACAAAGCTAAAATGGAAACAGAAAAATGCCCTTTAAATAAATGGTAATTACAAAAGAACAGTTAAAAAGATTAAAAGAATTAATGCCACATATAGAAACAGGCATCGCAAAAGATATTTCATATAAAACTAAAATGATAGATTTGTACAATGAAATATACAAAACGAAATACAGAAATACAACTAATTGCAGTAGTTGTTTAAATTCTGTTTGGACATCTTTAATAACCTTAAATAAAAAGTATGATTAAAAAAATTAAAGTATCAGAATTAAAAGCTAATAAAGAAAACCCTAGAACTGTTAGCAAAGAAAAGTTTAGCAAACTAAAAAAAAGCATCAAAAACTTCCCTAAAATGTTAAAATTACGCCCTATTGTTATTGACGACAACAATACAGTTTTAGGTGGCAATATGAGATTGAAAGCTTTAAAAAGTTTAGGTATAAAAGAAACTTGGTGCATAAAAGCAAGTGATTTAAACGAAGAAGAAAAAGAAGAATTTATTATTAAAGACAATGTAGGTTTTGGCGATTGGGATTGGGAGCTTTTAGCTAATCAATGGAATTATGAAGATTTAGAAGATTGGGGCTTAGATCTAAAAATAGAAGATTTAATAGACGGTTTAGAAGAAGACGAAGAAATAGAAATACCACAATCAGTACAATTAGAACCACCAAAAGAGTATATTATAATTTTATGCGAACCTAACAGCGTGGAGTGGGAACAATTAAAAATGGATTTACAATTAAAATTAGTCAGAAAAGGGGGCTACAAGAAAGGCAGTAGTTTTGACGCTGTAAGTACAGAACGAGTATTAACTTACGAAGAATTTAAAAAAAGATATGATAATAGCAATACCGAGTAAAAACAGAGCAGGTAGAACAACAAGCCAAAGGGTTTTACCTAATGCTACTTTTTATGTACCTGAAAGCGAAGTACATCAATATAAACAATTTGTTAAAAATGTTATAGCTGTACCAAAAGAAGTTAAAGGCATAACACCTACAAGAAATTGGATATTAAAAAATACTAAAGAAAGATATGTTGTTTTTATAGATGATGACGTAAAAACTTGCGGTTGGACTAAATGCGAAAAAAGAAATTGCAAAAAAATAGAAATAAAAGACGAAGATTTTTGGAATAAAGAATTTCAAAAGTTTTTTTATTTATGTGAAGAACTAAAGTATAAAATGTGGGGAGTAAGAACAGAAAGCTCACCAAGAGGTGTTTACCCTTATAAACCTATTTTGTTTAGAACTTATTTAACAGCAAGTTGTATGGGTTTAATTAATGATGGAGAATACTATTTTGACGAAAGCTATATAGTTAAAGAAGATTACGAAATTTGTTTAAGACATATAAAAGACAAAGGCGGTATTTTGGGCATAAGGTACTTGCACTGGGAAAACGAACATTGGAAAACAGAAGGGGGTTGCAAAGATTACAGGACAGTTAAGATAGAAAAAGAATGTATAAAAAAATTAATAAAACAATACCCTAATATGATTAAAAATGCTAAAAGAAAAAATAACGAATTTTGTATTAAATTAAATTTATAATGGACGAAAATAGACATATAAAAAAGGAAGCAGTTTTAAATGCTTTAGAAAAAAGTTTAGGAGTTGTTACAACAGCAGTAAAGTCAGTAGGCGTAGCAAGAAGCACTTTTTACAAATGGATAAAAGAAGATCAAGAGTTTGCAAAAGCTGTAAAAGAAATAGAAAACATAGCTTTAGATTTTGCAGAAAGCCAATTACATTCACAAATGAAAGACGGTAATACTTCTGCTACAATATTTTATTTAAAATGTAAAGGCAAAAAAAGAGGGTTTTATGAGAAGCAACAAATAGATATGACTACTGATGACGAACCTATAAAAATAAACATAAATTTAAATGGCGGAAATAACTCCTAAATTAACTGACAAACAAATAGAAGCGTTTAATTACCTATTAGACGATACCACTAACGAGGTCTTGTTCGGTGGTTCTGCTGGTGGTGGCAAATCTTATTTAGGTTGTGCATTTACCATAGCACATTGTTTAAATCATAAAGGTATTAGATGTTTAATTGGTCGTAGTAAATTAGATAATTTAAAAAAGACAACTTTAAATACTTTCTTTGAAGTTTGTAGTCAATGGAAAATAGAAGCAAATAAACACTATACTTATAATGCACAAAGCAGTGTTATTAAATTCTTTAATGGTAGTGAAGTATATTTAAAAGATTTATTTCAATACCCAAGTGATCCTAACTTTGACAGTTTAGGTTCTTTAGAATTAACATTTGCTTTTATAGACGAATGTAACCAAATAAGCGAAAAGGCAAAACAGATAGTAAATAGTAGGTTACGTTATAAATTAGATGAAAACAATTTAATACCTAAAATGCTTTTAACTTGTAACCCTTCAAAAAACTGGGTTTACCATACGTTCTATAAGCCAAGTAGGGAAAACAACCTACCTAAACATAGAAAGTTTATACAAAGTTTTGTAGATGACAACCCACATATAAGTAAACATTATAAAGAGCAATTAAATAAATTAGATGAAATAAGCAAACAAAGGTTGTTATTTGGTAACTGGGAATATGACGACAGTTTTGATAAGCTAATAGAGTATGACGCTATTATAGATATGTTTACTGGTGATTTAAAAGAACTATCAGACGGTGATTATTACATAAGCTGTGACGTTGCTAGATTTGGTAAAGATAAAACTGTAATAATACTTTGGTGTGGTTTAAATATAAAACAAATAATTACCATGAATACAAATACTATAACTCAATGTGCAGAACAAATAAAGAAACTACAAATAGAACATAATATAAATTTAAATAATATAATTGTGGACGACGATGGCGTTGGCGGTGGTTGTCGCGATATACTTCGTTGTAAGGGCTTTCAAAATGGAGGAAAAGCTTTAAATAATGAAAACTATAAAAACCTAAAAACACAATGTTACTATGTCTTAGCTAAAAGAATTAACGATAGATTAATAAATATTAATTGTAGTAATATAAATGTTAAAAATGCTATTATACAAGAATTAGAGCAAGTACGTAGAGATTCTATTGATAAAGACACTAAATTAAGTATAATACCTAAAGATAAAATTAAACAGGCAATAGGTAGAAGTCCAGATTATGCTGACGCTATAATGATGAGAATGTTTTATGAGATAGATAAAAATGCTGGTAAATATTTTGTACAATGATAAAATTTATTATATTTAGAAACTTCATTGGTATTTGTTTGAAAAGGGGTTTAGTTCTGTACTGCCCCTTTTTCTATTTTTAAACCAGCAATATTAATTTTATATTTATTTGTGTATGGCTATAATACAAGTTTACGAAGATAAAAAATTAACTGAATACGAATTACCAGATAACTGGTGTGATGTTAAACTACACCAGTATTGTGATTTTATGCGTGTTATGGACGGAGAAAAAAATAACACAGAAATTATAATGCGAACTATTGAGGCTTTAACTGATTTAAAATTATATCAGATTAATAGAATGCCATATAAATATATGTTTGAAGTTTATAAACATTTGGCACATCTTTTAGATAAAAAGCCAAACAACGCTTTAGTTTTTAAGCTACAAGGTAAAGATAAAGTTTATGGTTTTCACCCAGATTTAAACAATATGACTATGGGCGAGTTTGTAGATTTAGAGACAGCTATGGAGAACCCATATCAAAACATGGCTAAAATAATGTGCATACTTTATAGAAAAGTTATTAAAGAAGAAGGCTCAAAATATATAATAGAAGAATATACTGGAGTAAAAGAAGAAGATCTAGAATTTATGCGCAATATAAACATGGATATAGTGCATAGTGCTTCTGCTTTTTTTTTGACTTTAAAAGAGGAGTTAGTGCAGAATTTAGTTCACTCTTTGGAGAATTTGACAGAGGAGCTGACGGAGGAGGGGTACAAGGAGACACTGAAGAAGATAAAAAAATTGAAGAAGAAACCATAAACAGTAAATGGGGTTGGTACGCTATACTTTGTAATATAGCTGACAATAACTTTTTAGATATTGAAGAAATAACAAAAAAGAATTTTAAAGAATGTTTGACTTATATGAGCTACATGAGTGATTATAACCAAGAACAAGAAAAAAAAATAAATGGCAGAATTAACACTTAATACAATAACATACAATCAAATAGTAAAAAAGTTTGAGGATATAATAACAGCTAATAAGTTTATAAAAACATTTGTAGCTGGTGATATATACGAAATAGATTTAACAGAAACAACGTACATGTATGCTCACTTATCTATTGAAAGTGCAACCTTTAATAATTCTGAATTAACATATAATTTCAGGCTTTATGTCATGGATATAGTAAACAAAGACGAAGGTAATGAGAATGATGTTTTAAGTGATACTTTGCAAGTTATAAATGACGTAATAAGTGAATTTAAAAATGGCAGTACTACTTTTGGTTTAGAAACTATGCAAGATTACGAAATACAAGATACTATTAGTTGCGAACCTTTTACAGAAAGATTTGATAATGAAGTGAGTGGCTGGGAAGCTAATTTAGAAGTAACAGTTATTAATCATTATAACGCTTGTAATAACCCTTATAGTTAATAATTAAATAATAATAATATGTATAAATTAAAAACAAAATTTAAAGGTAACATAATTTCAAAAGGTGGCTTTTTTTATGATCTTGATTCTATAAAACCAGAAAGAGTAGAAGAACTAGGATTACAAAAATATTTTACAAAATCTACAAAAAAAGAAAATGATAAAAAAACTAAAAAAACTAATAAAGAATAAAAAATTTTTAATAACAATTTTTAAATATAAATTTTAAATGGCAACAACAATAACAAATGCAACTTTAACAGTAACCTTGACAGAAAGTATTTCTTTAAATGGTTCTGAACAAGGGGCTTCAAATACATTAACAATAGCTAATATAGACGAAATATCAAAAAGAATAGTAACAGTACCAGCTTCAGAAGTAACAGTAATTGCTATGGGTACTGCTGTTAGTAATGGTACGTTTGTAGAAAGTGATGTACTATATATCAGAATTACAAATAAAGATGACGCTAACCATGTTACCTTAACTTTTAAAGATGAGAACAATAGCGAGTTTGCAGTTAAATTAGACAAAGGGCAATCGTTTATTTACAATGGTGATTTAGCAGGTGGCGTAGTAGACACTATGGACGCTAATGGTTCTGCTTTGTCTTTGGCTTTAGCAGATTTAGTTGACGTTACAGCTATTGCAGATACAGCACCAGTTGATTTAGAAATATTTGTAGCAAGTAAATAATGGCAACTAAAAAACAAGAAAGAACAAAAAAACTTTTAGAAGATTTTGGTAAAAGAGTTGTTAAAATGTCTAAAAGAAATTTAACTGACAGAGGAAAAGTAGCAGGTGGTACTTTACATAAAAGTTTAGGTTTTGAGCTTAAATTTGAAAAAGGCGAACCTGTTTTTGACTGGGTTGGTACAAATTATGCTACATTTGTAGATAGGGGCGTAAGTGGTACAGAAAGAAAATATAATACGCCTTATGCTTATAAAACTAAACAACCACCAGCAGATAAAATAATACCGTGGATAACAAGAAAAGGTATACAAGGTAGAGATAAAAAAACAGGGCGTTTTATAACAAGAAAATCTTTGTCTTTTGCAATAGCAAAAAGCATAAAAAAACACGGAATAAAACCTACTAACTTTTTTCAAGACGCTTTTAATAGTGTTTATAAAAATATGCCTGACCAGTTTGTAAAAGCTTTTGGAGAAGACATGTTAAACACAATGGAAACAGCTTTTAAAACAGATTAATTATGGCAGTAACTTACGATATAAGACCTTTACAAATATATGACGGTACTAATGAAGCTAAATTTATACCAGCTTATTCAGACGCTATATTTCAAATAAAAACAAGCACAACTATATCAGGTGTTTTTAATTATAAATTTTTAGTAGATGTTTATATACAAGCTACTAAAGTTATAAGATTGAAAGTAGAACCTAATGCACAAAACAAAGGTGTTTTTGATGTTTCTAGAATTATACAAGATTATGTACAAGCTGAAGAAGTAGCCCACAACCAAAATTACAGCATACATAAAGTAAGAGATTTTAGCAGAAGTAATAATAGTGCAACTATGTTTTCTGTAAGAGTAGGCGAAGAATACGCTACAACACAAGGTGGTTCTGTTGTTGTTTATGACGGTAATGGTAATGCAGGTAACCCAAATGTAAATAGTGGTGGTTTTAGATTTTGGAACGGCGTTAACCAGTGGTCTGATAGTTCAGAAGGCAACGAGGGTTTTAGAAATAACTGGCAAACATATTTTTTAAGAGGTACTGACAGAAGGGCTTTAAGTCAATTTACACCAAGTAGTACAATAAAGCAAAAAATAGGCAGTAATGATTATCATACTTTATACATTATGTATGGTAGGGTAGGTGGCGATAGTAATGCTTTTGACGGATATAGTTTAGCTGGTACATCTGCTACTTCTGGTAAAGCTATTATAACTTTTTACGATAGTTCTGGTTCTACTACTGGTAGTGCTGTTACTTATACTACAAAAATGTTTGACGGTGGTGCTACTGCTATGGGTAACAAAGCTTCTGGTTTTGATAACTTTTTATATGTAGGTGTAGGTACTCAAAACTTAATAGATGACGGACAAACTGTTCCAAGTGATACAGCTTATTATACAGTAGTTTTTAAAGACAATAGTAATACACAGTTAAGTGATATTTACTATTTTGAAATAGACAACTGTAATGGCAAAGGATATAATCAAGTAAGGTTAGCTTGGCTAAACACTTTAGGGGGTTTTGATTACTTTACATTTAGGCAAAAAAATGTTACAGAAGTAAATAATATAAAAACTTATTATGGTAGACAACATGGACAATGGAATATAGGTACATATAGACAAAGAATACACGAAAGAGGCAAAGCTACTATTAATGTTTCTGCTACTGAAAAATTATTTTTAAATACTCATTTGATTACAGAAAGCGAAGCAAGTGCTTTACAAGATCTATTTAGCTCACCAGAAGTTTATATGTTTGAAGGTACTAAAGTAATACCAGTTTGTGTTTTAGATAAAAGTTATACTAAAAAAACAAGTGCAAATAACAAAATAATACAATACGAATTAAGTATAGAGAAGGCACATGGAATTAAAGTACAAAATGGATAATGAACACACAGCTAATTATATTTACACAAGACAATGTTAACGTTATACCCAATAACAGTTCGTTTGATAATGCTAATACTACTGCTACTGCTATAACAGGTGGTTGGCAGATTATAGAACCTTCTGGGGCTTCTTCAAGTACAACACCTTTAATAACAGGTAGTGGGGCTTTACAATTTTTAGGTAATACTGGTTATGGCAACCAAAGTGTTAAACAACAAACAGCTTGTATTTTTAATCAAAAATATAAATTAAAATATCACATATCTTATAACTCACACTTAAATAATGCAAGTAATGATGATAAATTAAAACTAACAGGGGGTGGTAACAATATTGTAAATGCAGATGTTACTTTAGCAGATGACGTAGGTACACATGAGTACGAATTTATTTGCAACGTAACTAATGGATTAATAGAAATTAGATTAGATACTATTGGTGCTAATGTTACAAGCCCAGTAGGTAAAACTATTATTGATTATATAATGATTAACCCAATAGGTGAAAAAGATACTTTAGATCTATACCAAGATGAAACTATACCTTTAACATATACTATTAATGATGTAAGAGAACTGGACAGTAAAAAAAGTTCATATAGTAAAGATTTTGATTTACCAGGTACTAAAAAGAATAATAAATACTTTAATCATATTTACGAAATTACAGCAGATACAACTTTTAACCCATATAGAAAAGCAAGGGCAATATTAAAGCAACAAGGTACAGTTATATTTGACGGTAATTTGCAGTTAATGAAAATCAAGAAAAAACCAACAGGTGAAATAATATATACAGTAAGTTTATTTAACGAAAGTCAAACTTTTAGTGAATTTTTAGGTAATAGAAAATTACACGAACTACCTTTAAGTGATTTAGAACATACTTTAGATTTTACTACTATTATGAATAGTTGGAATAGTGCTGGGGCAAGTGCAGTTGGTAGTGGTACTTATGGTAATACAAACCCTATGGGCGATAAAATTCTTTACCCTATGGTATATTATCAAAACACCTTATCAAGTTTACCTGCAAATAAATTTAAAATAAATGATTTAAATGGCACTTTTAGACCTTGGATTAAAGTTAAAGAATTAGTAAATAGAATGTTTAACGAATCTGGCTATACTTATACCAGTGATTTTTTTAACAGTGATACTTTTGGCAAAATGTATATGGACTTAAACTTTCCGACTGACGAAAGTTTTTATACAGCTTTAGAAAGTGATAACGTAGCTATATTGTATAACACTTTTGGTCAAAATTATAATTTATATGCTACACATGGAAGTCATACAGCTACTTGGAATAGTAGTGCTGGTGGTTCTGGTTCTGGTGCTTCTCCTACTCTTTTTTATTTTAACGCTTATGTGAACAACTTCCCTACTACTACTGATTTTTCTTATAATGATACTACCGAAGTTTTTACCTCTAACATAGATGGATTAGTAACACACTGCTACGGTTGGTTTAGATGTCATACTTTATATGGTGGAACGATACATGCAGAGCTACACCATACAAGCCCATACCAACCAAGCCCTATTGTCAGAACTATTACACAAGGTTATACTAATACTTGGAACCATTTTGACTTTCACTTTGATTTTGGTAACCTTGTTTTAGATAATGGAGATACTGTTACTTTAAAATTTAGTGGTTCTGGCTACCCTCAATTTTCAAATGCTGGTAATGAGAGAACTGTTGTTGACGCTGGTAGTGGTACTGCTCTTGCTGATAAATCAAAATTTTATTATGACGTGGGGCTTTCTTATATTAAGCCAAGCGAAATATTAGAAAATACAAAGGACTATACACAATGGGAGTTTTTTAGCAGTTTGATTAAAATGTTCAACCTTGTTGTTGAGCCAGACAAAGATAACCCTAAAAATTTAAAGATAGAACCTTATAGCGATTTTGTAGATAGTGGAGAAGTAAGAGACTGGACAAGTAAAATAGACCATAGTGTAGATGCTGATATACAAATGATAGGTGATGTAAGCAAAGAAGTTGTTTTAAAATATCAACCTGACCCAGCAGATACAGGGCAAGAAGAATATATAGAGCAATCTGATATATCAGAAGAATACGGTAGCCATAAATACGAAACTGATAGAGATTACTACGACAACCAAGAAATAGAAATAGACGCAGGTATTTTTTCTGCTACTATTTTTGAAACTTTTGGTGGTACTAATCAAGTTGCTATGCCTAAAATAATGGGCGAAAATGGAGAAAATATACAAAATAAACCTAGAATATTATTTAACAACGGTTGTCATGATCTTATAGCTGGGGGTTCATGGGAGTATGAAATTATAAATTCAGCAGGGTCTTCAACTGTTTATAATTCAGGTACAAGTGGTTTAACACAAGCCAGTAAAATTTTAGTTTTTAATCATTATGGAGACGATTATTTGAGTGCTAATTTAGGTAGTGCAGATGACTTAAATTTTGGCAACATACAACCTTATAGATTTAACCCTACAAATACGTTTAGTACTCCACCAAACTTTCCTACAAATACTTTGTTCGTTAAATATTGGCGTGATTATATAAATTTAGTATTTAGCAGTAAATCGAGGTTAGTTATTTATGAAACTTTTTTAACACCTGCAGATATACAAACTTTTAGCTTTGCAGATACTATTAGAATTAAAGGAGAAACATACAGGGTAAATAAACTAGAATATATAGCAGGAAGCAAAAACAATAAAACGAAAATAGAATTACTTAAAATAGTATAAATGGCAATAACAAGTGATTTTTCAGACAAAGGAATTGAAGGCAATAGTATAAAAGGTACTATTAAAGGTTTTAATGATGACGGTACTGTGTCTTTTAAAGATAGTGCTGGTAGTGATATAGTTGCTAATAGGTCTATTTGTAAAAACTTTGGCTACAGGTGGGATAACCCTACACAAACTTGTAAGTGGAGAAAAAGGCAAGAAAATCAGTTTAAAAAAGAGATGAATATTTTTAAAAGTTTAACTACTAAAATAATTGGTAGTGTAAACAAAATGTTCGGAACTCTTTTGAAGAATGTATTAATAGTTGGTGATGATAACGAGATTTATGGTAATAACGAAAATGGTGTTTTTATAGGTACTGAAAACTATATAGGTGATAATACTAATAATTGTAGCGTTTTAGGTGGTGGACAACATGAGATAGGTAGAAGGGTAAACGTAACAGATGAACATACAATAGATACAAGATACAGTAGTGTTTTAGGTGGTCGCGGGGCTTTAGTAAAAAGATTTGGTGAGCAAGTTCTTTGTGCTGGTGGTCGTGATAATAGTAACAAAGGTTTGCAAACAAGTCAATTTATATTAACAGGAAGCACAACAGATAATACTGCAACAGAGTTGTTTATATGTGGAGAATATACCACTGCTTTAGCTACTGCTGTAACTGAAATAGAAGGTGATACAGAAATGGGTTCAGAAGCAGACGAAGAAGCTTCAGACGGTTTTACAGGAGCAAGTGGCACAAATGCTTATAGAATTGATTTTAAAAATGATAATTTTCTAGCAACTTTTACTGCTGACTTTATGGCTTATCAAACAGGCGGTAGTTCTGGTAGTGTTGGCGATAGTCACACTAAAAGAGTGCAAGGTACAATTAGAAAAGTAGGTGCAACAACAGATCTTGTAGGTAGTGTAACAAATAGCTTGGCAAAATCAGATGGCTTGGCTTGTACTTTTAGTGCAACAGCAGACGATACTAACGATAGTTTAAAAATACAAGTTACAGGGCAAAACAATAAGAATGTTACTTATGTAGTGGCAGTTAAATTAAACCAAATTAGAATACCAGTATAAACAAAATAATATGGCAACAAGAAAAATAATAGGAAAATTTGAATTAACAGGCGTAGATCATGCTAACGTTAAAATATCAGAATTAGAAAAAAGTTTAGAAGAAGCAAGAGAAGCTATAAAAGGTGTAGCGATAGGCAGTAAAGATTTTGAAAGATTAGCACAACATATTCAAGAAACAGAAAGTAGAGTAAAAACTCTAAATAAACAAATGGAAGGGCTTGAACCTCAACAGAAAGCCGAAGCGTTTTTAAAAATGGGCGAAGGTATTGCTGGTGGTTTTGCTGTTGCACAGGGGGCTATGGCTTTACTTGGTTTAGAAAGTGAAAACCTAGAAAAATTACAAACAGGAGTACAAAGTGCTATCTCTATCGCTATGGGTGTAAGAATGATTAGCGAAGGGGCTTTAAATGTTGCCATAGCAAAAAGGGTAGCTACCGAAAAAATAGGTATTGCAACCACAAGTTTATATGCTAAAGTAAATAAAGTTGCAACTGTAAGTGCTAAAACTTTTAAAAAAGCTTTAATAGGTTTAGGTATTGGTGCTATTGTTACTTTAGTAACTACACTTGTAGTTAAAATTCAAGAGTGGACAAAAGAAAACAATAAAAATGAACGTTCAGCAAAAAAACTAAAAGAAGAATACGAGAAAGTAACTACTACGTCACAAGATTATATTAGAGAATTAGATAGAATTATAAACTTAAATAAACAATTATCAAGAGCAGAAACAGATTTAGAAAAAGATTTAATACGAACTAATGATGCATTGGCTCAATCTGAATTAAGACTTGCTGAACATAATACAAAATCAAAAGAATTACAAGAAGAATTAAAAGGATTAAAAAGAAGACATAAAGACAGAAGGGCAGAAGTAGAAAAAGAAATAGCAACGTTAACAAGACTTATAGAGCACGAAACACAAAACATAATAAATCACAAAACAGTAGCAAGTGCTATAGATGACATGATTTTTAAGCAAAAAGAACAAGAACAAGTAAGACAAAAAAATCACCAAAACCAACAAAAAAGAAACCAAGAAGAAGAAGCAGAAAGAAAACGTAAAGAAGATTTACAATTAAGAGGGCAAAGAAGAATGATTGAACTTTCAAGAGAATTGGCTATACAAAGTTTAGAAGATGAAGACGCTATTGCTTTATTAAAATTACAACACCAAGAAGAAGATGAGTTAGCTTCTGCTATGCAGTTTGAGAATTTTGAAATTTTAAAAACACAAATAACTCAAAAATATGCTAATTTAAGGGGAGATATAGAAAAAAGAGTTGACGAAAAAACTGTACAAAATAAATTAGATTTAGAAAGGTCAAGACTTCAGCAGATAGGTATAGCTTTAGGGGGGCTTTCTGGTATGTTTGCAGAAGGTACAAAGCAATTTAAAGCTTTAAAAATAGCTGAAGCTATGATTAATATGCAAATGGCTATTAGTAATGCAAATACGGCTTCTTTTGATATGTTTAAAAATGCTACATTTTTTGGTTATCCAGCAGCTATGGTTATGAGGGCAGCCATGATAGCAAGTGCAATAGCAACAGGAGTATCTACTATAAGAAGAATACAAGAAACACCTGTACCAGAAGATTTAGTACCTGTAAGAGTTTTTGCAAGGGGTGGTGCAATAGGTGGCTATGGTACTGGTACTACTGATAATGTACCTATTTTAGCAAGTCCAGGCGAGGTTGTTATAAATTCTAGGTCTGCTCAAATGTACAAACCTTTATTAAGTTCAATAAACATGGCAGGTGGTGGTGTTGGCTTTGCAGAAGGTGGACAAATAGGGGGTTATGATATGCCAGACATGTCCAACCAAATAGTGAAGGCGTATGTAGTTACAGACGAGATGACAGAAAGCCAAGACATGTTAGCTAAAATTAGAAAACGAGCAACATTATAAAACAAATTAATATAAATTATATTTATAAGTAAAAACTAGAATTATGCCTTGTACAAAATGCGAAGACGGAAAATATAAATGGGGAATCAACGGAATGTGTGCTTATGATACTGAACAAGAATGTATAGACGCTAACGAAGGTAGAGCAGAATACACTACTGACATAGTAGAATTGGTCATAGATGAAAAGTCAGAAGATCTATCAATAGACGCTATATCAATAGTTACAGCACCAGCAATAGAAGTTGATTTTGTTTACTTTAACAAACAAAGAGAAAACTTGACTTTAGCAAAAGTAGATAAAGAAAAAAAATTGCTTGTAAGTCCAGCTTTAATACCAAACAAACAAATTTACAGGTATGACGCTAACAAGGACAAAGAATACTATGTGTACTTTTCACAAGAAACTGTAAAACAAGCAAGTCAAAACTTCCTTAAATATTTCAAAAACAATAACGCTACTATAGAACATGAACAAAGAGTATCTGGTGTAAGCGTAGTAGAAAGCTGGATTGTTGAAGATCCTAAAAAAGACAAGTCAAACTTGTATGGTTTTAATCTACCGAAAGGCACTTGGTTTGTTACGATGAAAATAGAAAATTCAGAAGTTTGGCAATTAATCAAAGACAAAAAATTAAAAGGGCTTTCAATAGAGGGCTATTTTATAGATAAAATGCAGACAATGAGCAGTGATATAAGTAACGATATATTATTGGCTTTAAATGACATATTACAAGAAGAAAATCAAACAAAATAATACAACCTATATATATAGGTGTATAGTATAATCTTTTAAAAAATATTAACATGGATTTAAAAAACAAAATTAGAGTTGCTTTAGGTTTAGAACCTATTGAAGCTACTGAAGAAAAAATAGAATTTGCAGTACAAGAAACTTTAACAGACGGAACTGTTATCGTATCTGAAGCTGAACAATTAGAACCAGGTGCTAAAGTAGATATACTTGGCGAAGATGGTGTTTTAATGCCATTACCAGCAGGTAAATATGAAACAGAAAGTGGTGTTGGTTTTTCTGTTGAAGAAGACGGTTTTGTAGCTGAAATATATGATGACGAAGAAGTAGAAGAAGAAGCTGAAGAAGAAGCTGAAGAAGTAGAAGCGTCAGAAGATACAATAGAAGAAGAAATAGCAGAAGAAGTAGCAGAAGTTATAGAAGACAAAAAATATAGCTGGGGCGAAAAACTAAAAGAAGAAATAGCACAAGAAAACATAGCAAGTAAAGAAGAAATTTTAAGTGCTGTATCTGATATGCTAACACAGTATAAGGAAGATTTGTTAAAAGAGATAGCAGAACTATCTGGAACTAATGAAACTTTAAATGCTGAAATTGAAGAAAAAGATAATCAAATAGCTGAATTAAAAAAACAACCAGCTGTTGAGAATCTTAATACTAATAAATTTAACTCAAACAAAGTTGAGTTTAAAGAAGTTAGTGCAAAGGAATATAACAACCTTTCACAAAAAGACAGGTTTTTATACAACTTAAATAAAAATAAATAATAATACTTAAATAATTAAATATGGCTTTAACAATAACGAGTTCAAGTTATAATGGCGAACACGCTGGACAGTATGTAAATGCTGCACTACGTTCTGCTAAATCTTTGGACTTTGTAACAATTTTAGACAATGTAAACCACAAAAGAGTTGTAAATAAAGTTGCTGGTGCTAATTTAGTAAAAGACGCTACTTGTGATTTTACTGAAAATTCAGCTACTTTAACGCTTACAGAATCTGTTTTATTTGTAGAACCGTTCCAAATTAACATAGACGTTTGCAAAAAAACTATGTTAGCTGATTGGTCACACAAATTTGAAGATGATTTTATGGCTTACGCTATGACTTATTTAGCTGATTCTATTGCTGATTCAGTTGAACACTCTATCTGGCAAGGATCTACTGGTACTTCTGGTCAATTTGACAAAGTAGCTACTGGTAGTATGACAGCTTCATCTGCAAGTGCAGCTTATTCGGCAGCGAATATAATAGCAAATCTAGGAACTTTAGCAGCGGACATACCTTCTAATGTTTATGGAAAAGAAGATTTATATATTTATATGAACAAAAAGACATATAGATTTTATATTTCTGCTATTTCTGCTTTATCTGCATTTCCTTTCAACCACATGGGCGAATATACTCCAGAGTTTGAAGGAATTAAGATTGCAGTTTGTCCAGGCGTTGCTGACAACGTAATGTATGCTGGTCAAAAATCTAACATTTTCTTCGGCACTTCTTTAGAAAGTGACTTAACTGCTGTAAAGGCGTTAGACATGGAGAACTTGGACGGAAGTAACAATGTAAGAATGGTAGCTAAATGGACAGCTGGTGTACAAACTGGTGTAGCATCTGACTTTACTTACCAATCATAATAAGGATTAAAATAACCTACTGAATTAAGTAGGTAGGTTGTTACCTTTAAAAAAGAATTAATAACATATAAAATAATAACGTATGGCTTGTGAATTAACAAAAGGTAGAGGGCTTGATTGTAAAGACGCTATAGGTGGCATAAAAGCTGTCTATTTTGTTCAACATGAGGACGCTACTATTGCAACGTCAGCAGGTGAAGTTACGGACATAGATTTAACTACAAACTTGTTTAAATACACGTTACCAAAAGGCACTGGAAGTTTTACCGAAACTATACAATCTTCGGCTGAAAATGGTACTGTATTTTATGAACCAAGTGTAAACATTAAGTTACATAAACTTACAGTAGGTGATAGAAACGAAATTAATCTATTAGCACAAAATAGATTAATAGTATTTGTTGAGATGAATTTAAAACACGGAAACGGCAAAAACAACATTTGGTGTTTAGGTGTTGACAATGGTTTAGAGTTGTCAGCAGGTACATCTTCATCTGGTACAGCTATGGGAGATTTAAACGGGTACGATCTAACATTTACAGGAGCAGAATCTGCACCTGCATTATTAGTTGAATCGTATACTACTACTCCATTTGATAACACTGGGTTTACAGTAACAGTAGACGCTGACTAACATATTTCTACTTTTATCTAATAAAAGGGCAATTAATTTAGGTTTTTTGCCCTTTTTTTTGTGTTTAAGCAAACAAATTATAAGTTTTTATATTTATAAGTGTATGATACATATAACGCGTGGGGCTATTAATTACATTTACACAACTTTGAAAGAAAAACAAACTAACACAACTGGGGTTTATTATCTTTTTGAGTGTGAAAATATATTAACAAAAGAGAAGAAATATTTTTTGCCAGAAAGCGTAGATGTGACTACTGACAGGTACGAAAAAATAAAAATGAGAGAAGACGATAGCGAAGTACCAGCAAGTGGTAAAGTTAAACTAAAACCAAGTGGTACTTGGAAGTACACAGTTTACGAGCAAACAAGTAATAGTAATTTAGTACCAACAGCAGAAAGTGTAGTAGGTGTAATAGAAACAGGAATTTTGCAAGTATCTAATTCTACTGAAGAAGTAACCTATAACTTTCATACAACAACAGAAACAAATTATATACATATACCTTAAATTTTAAAATTATGAGTTTAGTAGACAATAGCAATATATTATTAAGAGAACAACTGGGCAAAGGTTCTGGTGTGGTTTTTACAACAGCAAACCAAACAAGTAAAGACTGGTACGCTGTTCATTTTGTTACAGAAAGTGTAATATCTTCTATAACTATGACTTACCACACTGGCGAAAGTGCTTTACACACTACGATACCAGCAGGTACAGTTATTTTTGGACATATAACACAAATACAAATGTCTTCTGGTGTAGCAATAGGTTACAAAGAAACTGACGAAAAAGCTGGGTAATGAAGCTAGGAATAGGATTAAGTTTAACACGTCAAAGAATACTTGGTAGTGCTTTTTCACCAAGCGACATATCTAATTTAGATTTGTGGTATGATTTTAGCACCTTAACAGGTTCTGACGGTGACGCTATTACTTCTTTTGCTAACGGTGGTAATGCTGGTAGCGATTATAATTTAGGACAAAGTGACGCTGGTAAAAAACCAACTTTAGAAACAGGAGACATGGCTTTAAATTCTGTTAAATTTGACAATTCAGATGACAGGTTAAATTTAGATAATGTTTATGTAACCACAGGGCAAACTTTTACTTTTTTTGTAGTTTTTGAAACAGGGCAAAGTGGTTCAGATGTTTTCTTTGGTGGTACTGCTTCTGATAACGACCAGAATATAATATCGTTAGCAGGTGCAAATGGTGTAGCTATACAAACAAGGTTTACAGGTACTTCTGGCGGTTCAGCAAATAACCTTGTAACAACTAAAACAGACGGAACAGAATCAGGAGGTACAAACGGTGACGCTAATTATACTTTTAGAGAAAACACTCCAGAAATAATGGTAATGACAAGAGCAGATGACGAAGAAATGAGATTTTATAATCATAATGGAGATTTAATCTGTACAGAAGATAGTGCTACTAACAATAACAGTGATACAAACTTTAGGGTAGCAACTGTTGGTGCTGATGGTGACGGTGGGGGTGCTCATGAAGGAACAATAGGCGAAATAGGTTTATATAATAAAGTTTTAACTTCTACTGAAATAAGCGATTTAATAACACACTTAAAAGACAAGTGGTCAGTATCATAATATATGAAAAAGAAAACAAATCTTAAAAAAAACAAACCTGTGTTAAGTCCATTAATGCAAGTATTTTTAGAAAGTCAATCTGCACCTAAAATATCAGAAAAAGCTGGTGACGATTGGATAAGCTACGGAGTAGGTGACTATGCTAATTTATACCCACAGTTTTTGATAGATCTATATAACTCAAGTTCTACACATTCTGCGATTGTTAATGCTACAAGTTCAATGATAGCTGGACAAGATATACTTATAGACGCTGACGAAACTAACGGACAATATGCTTTATTAAAACAGTTTATAAATAATACTAAATTTCATGATGTTTTTACTAAATGTGCTTTTGATCTAAAGCTACAAGGTTCTTTTGCTATAAATGTTATTTGGTCAAAAGACAGGACAAGCATAGCTGGTATGCACCACATACCAGTTGAAAAATTAAGAGTTGGTAAAATGAATGATAAAGGCGAAATTGATACTTTCTGGATAAGTAACGATTGGGAAAATTACAGAAAAAAAGAACATAAGCCACAACCGATACCAGCTTTTAATATGAATGATAGAACAAACCCAAATGGTATTATATATGATGGTTTATATAGTGCTGGTTTAGATATTTACCATGCACCAGATTATAAAAGTTGTACTAACTGGATATTAACAGACGAAATGATTTCCGACTTTCACTTATCTAATATAGCAAATGGTTTTGCTCCTAGTTTTTGGATTAACTTTAACAATGGTGTACCAACAGACGAAGAGCGTAGAATGATAGAAAACAAAATAGCTAAAAAGTTTACTGGTGCCAAAAATGCTGGTCGCATGGTTTTAACTTTTAGTGAAAGCAAAGAAAAAGAACCTACTTTAACACCGATACAATTAAGTCAAGCTGATAAACAATATACAGTTTTAAATGAATTAACAGTTCAAAATATTATGATAGGTCACAGAGTTACAAGCCCTATGTTATTAGGGGTAAAAACAGAAGGACAATTAGGTGGCAGAAATGAATTATTACAAGCACATGAATTATATAGCAATACAGTTATTAAGCCTTTTCAAGAAATTCTTTTAAAATGTTTTACAAAATTATTAAAAGTAAACGGTTTTTATTTACCTATTTCTGTTAAACAAGCAGAACCTATTACCTCTAAATTTGATACAGATATACTAAAAGAAGTATTAACAGTTGACGAAATTCGTGAGGAACTTGGTTATGAACCTTTAAAAGCCCAAGAAGACACCATAGAGGACGAAAATCAAACGAACTCTAACCCAGATGATACTAACCTCCATAATGACAAAAAACCTCTTAAATCGCTTAAAAACGATGGTAAGCAAGTTATTAGTGAGCAGTTAAGTGAAAGAATATTAGATTATTTAGAAGATAAAGGCGAAAACCAAGATGATTTATTAGAGGATTACGATTTAGTAGACGTAGAAGATGTAAAAGGTGCTGATGTAAATTTAAGTAAGCAAGATTTAATAAAAAGAAATTTCGCTATTAATAGCACACCAAACAAGTCAAGTGTAGAAGATAATAAATATGCTTTATTAAAAATTAGATATAGATATGTACCAGCTTCTGGGCAACCAGCTATAATAAAAACAAGTAGAAACTTTTGTAAAAGATTAATGCGACATACTGCTAGGGGCAAAATATTTAGGCGTGAAGATATATTACAAATGTCAATAAGTGGCGAAAACTCTAATTTTGGTATTTATGACATTTTTGATTATAAAGGTAGTTATAATTGTAGACATATTTGGCAAAGGTTATATTTTAGACGTAAAAAATCATCAACTGGTGAACCTTTAGAAGATAAAGGTATGACAAATGAAACAATAATAAAAAGAGGTAGGAATGAAGATTTACCTACAAGTAGAAACCCTAAAGTAGTAAGATAATGGCAACAAGTATTTTTATAAGTGAAGACAAATTAAAAAGTAGTAGTACCATAAACGGCAACGTAGACGCAGAACTACTAAAACCATATTTAAAAGTAGCACAAGACCTACATATACACCCAGTATTAGGAACTGATTTATATAATGCTATACAAGACGGAATTGAGAACAGTAATTTAACAGCAAACGAATCTGCTTTATTAAATGATTATATAGCAGACGCTTTAACTCAATGGACATTATACGAAGCGTTACCATTTTTAAGCTATAAAATAATGAATGCAGACATAGTTAGAAAAGCAGGAGAAAATTCGCAAAGTGCTTCTAAAGACGAAATAACTTTTTTAAGAGATATAGTTAGAAATACAGCAGAATTTTATACAAAAAGGCTAGTGGATTACTTAAGACATAATAATACCTTGTTTCCGGAATATACTACAAATACAAACGAGGATATGTCACCAAGTAAAATTAGTTATACAAGTGCTATGAATATAGAAAGCACAGGTAAAAGAGCTGGTAAAATAACTTTAGATGACTTTTTAACACCTGATCTTAAACCATAATGAAGTACAAGCCAAAAAGAAAAAACGAAACAGCTTTAAAAAGATTTTTAAATGAAAAAAAAGAAAAGGTACAAAAAGAAAAAAAAGTAATAAAAAAATGATTAGTAACACTGATATTTTGTATGCTTTAGCTGACATAATAAATCTAGAAAGCTATAACGATTACCCACAAAGTGCTACTAATAACGCTAAAAGGGCTATAAAATGGAAAGAAGAAAACGGTACTACTTGTGGTACTCGTATTGGCTGGACAAGGGCTGGACAATTAGCAAGAAAAGAAAAAATAACAAGAAAAACGATAGCGAGAATGGCAAGTTTTAAAAGACATCAACAATATAAAGATGTACCTTATGACGAAGGTTGCGGTGGTCTGATGTGGGATGCTTGGGGCGGTACAAGTGGCATTGAATGGGCTATAAAAAAACTAAAGCAAATTGATAAAAAATGATTAACGAAGTAAAAAAAGATTTAATGCAAGTAAGTGGTTTAAATAGTGGTGTTTTATTAGTGTCTTTAACAGATATAGAAATAATTTTAAAAATTTTATTATTAGTCATTACAATAGTTTATACTTTTGAAAGATGGCGTATAGCTAAAAAAGATGGCAAGAGGTAATACATTTGTTTATAGAGAAAAGAAGGTAAAAAGAAGAAAAGGAGTACACGCAAAATCAAAAACATCAAGTTTAAAAGGATCTAAAAATTATCAAAAAAAATATAGAGGACAAGGAAGATGAGAAATTTACTATTAATTAGAGATACATTCAATGAAAAATCAACTTTAGGTAAATTATATCTAAATGGTGAGTTTGTTGGACATACAGCAGAACTACCTTTTAAAGATAACCAAAGAAGTATAAGCTGTATACCGCAAGGCGTTTATACTTGCAGTATAAGACAAGGAGAACAAAGTAAAAGCTATAATTACGAACACCTTATTGTTGATAAAGTGCCAGATAGAGATTTTATTCTGTTCCACGTTGGAAACAACCCACAAAAAGACAGTAAAGGTTGCATACTTTTAGGCAATTATAGGTCTGATGACGAAGTACAAGTTTTTGAAAGTAAAAAATGTTTTAATACATTTATGGAATTACTAAAATGTTATTGCAAAAAAAACTGTAATAAAACTATCTGTATCAGTGATATAGGCAAATGCTGTTGTAGTAATAAAATAAGTTTAATAATCAAAAATAGATAAGATGAAAAATTACATAATTTTCGCTATGCTAAAATCTAAAAAATTTTGGTATACTATTGGTGCTATCATAGTACCTGTTATTGCTAGAAATTTAGGACTTGACGAAGCAGAAGTAAACAAAGTATTTATCGCTATTGTTACTTTGATTGTCGGCCAAGGAATAGCTGACAGCAATAAATAATGACAAACCCACAGTTTAGGTTAAGTTCTACCGAGCAAGAAATAATAAGAAAACATAGAAAAGGTAAGGACAACCAGAATATACTTGTTATAGGTGATTTACATAGCCCGTTTATTCGTGAAGGATATTTAGAGCATTGTCAAAAAATTTATGACAAGTATAACTGTAATAAGGTAATTTTTATAGGTGATGTTATAGACAACCACTACAGTTCATACCACGAACAAGATCCTGACGGCTTTGGTGCTGGTGAGGAGCTGGACAGGGCTATACATTTTATAAAACCTTTTTACAACTCTTTTCCTAAAGCAGATGTATGTATTGGCAATCATGATGCTATAATATGCAGAAAAGCTTTTAGCAGTGGTATTTCTAATAGGTGGATAAGAGATTACGACGAAGTTCTAGGTACTCATGGTTGGACTTTTGAAGATAAATTTGAATATAATGGCGTATTGTACGTTCATGGCACTGGGTGTTCTGGTAAGGGTGCTATAAATCGTATGACTAATTGGAATACAAGCATAGTACAAGGGCATATACATACTGAATCTTTTATAGCTTGGCACTGTACAAAATTAATTAGACATTTTGCTATGCAAGTAGGTTGTGGTGTAGATGACAGAAGCTATGCTATGGCTTATGCTAGGCACTTTACCAAAAAGTACATAGTGTCTTGTGGTGTAGTTTTAGATAACGGTAGATTACCTATAATAGAACCTATGCAATTAACGTAACAACCTATTATATGATTAAAATTCTATTAATCATAACAACAACGTAACAACAAAATAACACAACTTAATAATTAAAGAACTATATATATATATTAGTATTTTATAGAGTTGTTTATTATATATTATTACTACTACTATTACTACTACTAATTATTGTTAATAAAATTGTTAATAAACTTTGTTAGTAAAATATATAACTATTAACATTTTATTATTATATTTGTTTTGTAGTTCAATAAAAAATTAAACAGAATTACAACAAATACAAATGGACTTAAATAAATGTATCTTAATATCAGGTAAATTTTTATTAACCTTTAATATTTTCTTTTTATTAGCTGGAGTTTATTTTACTTACTTAATAATGAAGTGGAATAGCAAAAGAATAATTAAAAAAATAAAAAGACAATATTATACAAATAATTATAATTATGAAGTTTAATATTAAAAGAGAATACACAGAAGAAATAGATCTAGAATTACCAGTATGCTTTGTAGAAGAAAAAGAATACTTTAAAACTGTATATTTATTAACAAATATTGACAATAATAAATTTGAAGGTATTACTGTTAATTTTTTTAAAGAAGAAAAAAAATCAAATTGGTACTTTTCAGGAATAAGAAAAGGTCTTATATTTGATAGTGAAGTAAAACAATTTATTAATGGTGATTTTACAGAACAAAACACAAACTACTTTAGATTAACCATGAAAGAGGTTGCTAAAGGTATGGAGGGCATAGCAGATGAATTAAAAACAATTTTAAAATAGATAAAAGTTAAATTATGAGTAAAAATAGTAAAATAGAATCAATAGAATTAAAAAGCGATTTTGAAACAAAGTTCGGTACTATGTATAGCCACCACATTAAATTTGAAAACGGAGACGAAGGACAAATAAACACAAAAACTTCAGAACCAAATTTTAAAGTAGGTGATAGTATGGACTATGAAATTACAGAAACCCAGTACGGTTTTAAAGTTAAAAGAGCATATATGCAAAATAATAGTGGTGGTGGTTTTAATCAACCTAACCCAGACAGAGATGCTAGGATCTGCAGACAAAATGCTTTAACAAATGCAGTAAGTTATTATAATACTTGTAGCGGTATAACAAATGAAGTAGCTACACCAAAAGAAATAATAGAATTAGCAGAAGAGTTTAGCAACTGGACTTGTAACGGAGAAAAGAAACAAAACCCATTTTAGTAATAAGTGTAGGTGAGTTTGAATGTTATTACTTTGATTTGGTGGCTTAATAACACCACAACTACCTTTAAATAGTTATAAAAACACCTTAACAGCACTTTAAATAAATAAACATGAAATACACTAAAGAACAAAAAGAAAATTTAAAACAATATAAT
>VTLG01004260.1_pt1 | contig 28592 bp, 45 predicted proteins | sample 4694571 | NCBI WGS metagenome assembly VTLG01 (sample SAMN12604809, study PRJNA352737) | marine metagenome | biome: ENVO:00000447; feature: ENVO:00000209|ENVO:00000569|ENVO:01000036; material: ENVO:00002151; isolation source: viral sequences binned using virsorter ...
ACCTTGGAGTTATGGTAGTTTGAACGGAATGCACTCGACAGCCTGATAGGATGGCCAAGAAGGGTGCGAAGGTCATCAAGACCACAAAGTGCATCAGAATTAATAAAGATTTGACCAGTGCCTTTACAGGCAACTTCAGGTGGCTGAAAATAACGGTACGGCCAAGAGCTTAATGGGATCTCGTCGTAGTGTTCAAAAAGCACGATCAAGCTCACGCTCTTGCTGAAGCAAATCGGCTTGGCTCATCATCATTTTATTTAAATCCACGGGTATCTCCATTCGACATGCGCCCAGAAGTAGCCCCAAAATTAACATTGTTAATCCCACCATAATCGCCCCCACGATTGATTAAATTTTAGTTTCGTTGTCCAAGAATTGACTTGGATCTAGCACGATGCCTTGCAGCCATGCCTCAACTTGAAAAACACTCAACGGCCCTGCCTGCGACACACAGTTCTTTACCGTCATCACCATAAACACTTGTCGAGCGCCCAGTTTGTAATAAAACCGAATCCTATCTGCTTTAATGTCGCTTGGCGGTGGTGTTTTATTATACGAATTAAGAAAAACGAGGTGATCTATTTCGCCAAGATCCCGAAATGTAAGGTCTTTGTTTGCTTCCATTAAAACTGTGTGCAGCCCTTCTTTGTACATGGCCGGGCTTGATCCACAGTGTTTCTCTATTGGCTTTTCTTTCTTTGCCATCTCTGTCGTTTGGCAGGCTCCTAAAAGCAAGCCTAGAATCAACATGGTTAAACCAACCATTATCTAATCCACCTTCGGGTGCGAACCATTATGGAGTGCTACCAAGTGGTCAATCTGCGACTGCATAATAGAAATTTGGCTTTGCATCGTAGCCATTTCTCTATTTCGATGCTCTAATGCGGGAACGGAGTTGATCTCTTTAAGCACATCGATTTGGCTAGTGAAGACGGCCCGTTGGCTTTCAGCTTCATCAAGTCTCTGGTCAAATGCAGACTTTGATTGTTCGTACCGCTTAATGAATGCTTCCAAATCTTCCATCACGCGAGCGAGTTGGTTCTTTACAACGCTGTACCCCCCAGCAATGGTAGCGAGCATGATGGCAAGCTGCATACCTAATTTACCGTCAATCTCGATTTTTCAATCCTCCATAATAATTTTGACGGGGTACTGTTTACCGTCAATGGTTTTCAAAAGTAGTTTCCCCTTGCGGCATATCCATCGCTCTTTTCCTTTTGGAGGATCGCTGCGCTCGATGACGCGCTTGGCTTTCAAGCAAGCACTCAGGCTATCGCGTGGCGTGAACTCCAAGAGCGCCCCCGCCGTTGTGTAGAGGTGCAATATGAACCCAGCAAACATCTCCATGTCATTTCCCGTTTATCTGCAAATGCCGCTGGGCGTCCTTCAACTTCTCGACGGCGCTGCGAACTTCCATCATGTCGGTCTGAAGACGGGTAATATTGACGCTGTTATTAGATCGGTCTTCGACCTTCGCCGTCAGCTTCTCTAGTTGACCACTAATATGCTCTATCAGCATAAAAGCCTCCTTCACGGCTGGCGACTGAGGCCGCTCAATCCGAAAGGTTGTGTTCTTGTCGATGTCCAGTTTTAGAGATGCAATGCTAGTTTCTAAATCTTTCTTGACTAACTGCTCTGAAGTTTCCAGGCGGTTCAGTCTTTCTTGAATTATGAAATAGCTGTAAACCCCCATTCCGACCAACGCGATTAGCGAGATCACCGTTTTCATAGGCATCTGTACGTTTGTGCTATCGCTGATTTGAGTAGCCATACTGTCACCTAATCTTGGGCGCGGTTGCCGCCCACATGACAAAGCCGATCATCGCCCCTGCAAATAAAAGCACCAAGACTACCTTGCCCGTTTCCACTAAAATTTTGTGCCAAAAGATTTTGTCAGCCTTCGCTTTGCGAAGTGCGGTTTCTTTTGCAAGTTGTTCAGAAGCTGCTTTTGCAGCTAATAGCTTTTTCCTTTGGTCTAGAATCTGATCCCAAGTTGTTTTCTCACCAACTTTTGAAGGCCACTTGCGATTAATTTCTTTGGCTAAACTTGCGATAGCAGCCTGGGTTTTCTTTTCTTCCAACACTTGGTTGGCAACGGCGCTGATAGATGTATCGTCGTCATAGCCCTCGTCCCCCGCCCTCATACGGAGAACTTGTTGCATCCTTGTGGAAGGCTTGGCCTTCTGTTTCTTTTTCTTGTGTTCTTCCTGTGCTTTAAATAACCCGTCTAAGGAATGCCCAATGGACTGAATGTTTTTGGCTGCACCTATCGCCGATTTCACGGCTACAATACTGGCTGCTATGGTTACCGGGTCCATGTGAAATCACCATCGTACCGGCTCAACTTAAAACCATTGCTGTTACCAACATTCCAGCAACGAACCCACTGGCTACGCATTTCCAATGCGCCTTTAAATATTCCATTATTGTTTCTCCTTTGCTGCACGGGCAGCATTATATTTGCGCCGTTTACGTATTTCTGATAGCCACGCCCGTCGCCGACATCGAAATGCTTGCTCTGCTTCTTTCTTTTGTGCGGGGATGGGATAATATACGTTGCCGACTTTTAGAAAGTTAATCCGGCTAGAGCTTTGATCGCTCTGCGGCAATTTCCGCCTCTTTGTTGGTCAGCCAGGTTTTGCCGTCAGCAGTAAGAACTGAATCACGTATACGCCTAGGCGTAACCTCTGCCTCAAATCCAATAATTTTATCCATGATCACTTGTCTGGCTTCAAGACGACTTATTTCAGTTTGTAAATCTTCGTCGGATGGAACAGTCGTTTTGCCATCTGCAAAAACTACCTTTGCACTATCTTGATCATCAATTGAAAAGTTAGCGCCAGACCGTAATGATTTGATAGCTTGATAAATTAAACGATGTTTCATGGGCCAATCTCTATCGCTGTGATCGATGACGCTGCTCGGAATGTTGCCGCAGCATCAGTATCGGTTTCTGATTGATTTAAGTGGAAATCTGAAGCACCTCCACGCCCTCGAACCTCAACTGAATAAGTTGTTTCGGAAGTCGTAGCGGGGCTATCGACAGTAATTATTGTCATTCGCTGAGCATGAACGCTTGAGGTGCTATCCATAAATGCGCTTACTCTGGTACGTGAACTTGCAGCATCGCCAACATAAATATCAGTAGTGTCTCGCTGGAGTTTCGCTTCGCAACCACTTCCAGTTGCGGAAGCTGCACTTAAGTCAACAAGTAGAAGAATTGTACTGGACTCAGATGACGGGGTTATTGCCGCTGTCAAGCCTGTTATTTCAGCAAAGGATGTTCCAGTGTTAGTGAAAACAGCCGTTTTGTTTGTTGAAACAACTTGCAAGACTTTACCGCCACCAGCCGCTTTCATTAGACCACTAGCGCGGCCTACATTATCTGAAAGAATACCGCTCATGTCTACCTCGTTTGATCTAGAAAGCTGACCACAATATCGATGTTGGCACTGCTTGCCGCCGCCGCGCAGAGATGGTCGGTGTCGGTGATTACAAACTTGTCATTCCAAACAAAAGTTTCGTTTGCGCCAATAGCTTGATCCGAAAGCAATTCGTAATCCGTGCCGGAGCCATTTTCGTCTATGTAGAGATCCAACGTCTCAGCGGCCCCGGCTGTTTCTGTCGCAATAATACTAATTATCGTATAGGTGTGGCCGTCAACGCCGTTTATTAAAACGCTTTCTGAGTTTGTTACTCCCGCCGTTAGAGAGTAACTCAGTATTTCACTTGCCATTTCTATTCTCCTTTAGAAGCCAAAGACAATTGCTTTTCCTGTTGATGAAATTGATGAGTTCATCGATCCTTGAACATCAACAATGCCAGTTCCGTTTGGAGCTAGCGTAATTGCTCCGTTGGCCGCATCCGTAATAATTATAGTTCCTGAGTTAGTGCCGCTGTTGCTGCTAATTTTCATATCATAGGCACCGTTGCTGCTAACGTGTCCAACCTCACTACCCCCGCCAATTGAAACAAGGTCTGTTTTTAAAACCACGTTCCCCGTTCCGTGCGGAGTTATATCCACATCGGCGTTACTCAGGCTCGTTACATCGCCGCTAACCGTCAAGTCTCCCGTCACCGTTAAATCTTCGTCAAACTTTACATCGCCCGCATCAACCCACAAAGCATAGTTGCTGGAACCCTCTGTTGGAGCCGCTGCAATGTATAACGTAGATGCCGCTGTAACCGTCCCTGTGGCCGTAATATTAGGCTCATTAAGCTCTAGGGACGCAACCACCGCAGTCGTTCCCGATGGCACTGTGACGGCACCCGCTGGAGCTACATTAACGTGAGCATAAGGCGTGTTCGCTTGCGCCGTTAAAGCCGCTGGAGCGACAAGGTGAAAAGCACTGGAGTTTGTGGAGTCGTGTCCAATACGCTCTGTGATTGAGTTCCCAACCGTTATATCAATTCTATCGTCAGCCGTTGCACCAATCTTTGTATCCGCATCAGCATCCAACTCAATATTCTGACCATTAAGATCAAACGCCCCTGTCATGGCGTTCTCGCCATTCTTAGCGATACACGCATTTATACCATCACTTAGGTCTTGATCGTGCGTATCATGTCGGGATGACGTTATCTTGGTTCCCTCGTCTCTATCTTGCGTCCAAGTGGTCGACCCCGTATTCGTGCCGTTGGTGCGACTAAATGCACCACTTCCATTCCATGCCATGTCTTTACTCCATTAAAAAAACCCGCCGAAGCGGGTCACTTTTGCCGATTTGTTTGCCTTTTAAGCCCCACCCGCTTTTAAAAACTCCGCTAACCGTCTTCGATCCATTAAACTCATTCGATTGTCTGGCGGGGATGCCGCTGGCGCACCCATTAACGCCCTTGCCAAAGGACGCAATACTTCTCTCTCACCTAACCGTGTTCTTGCATCAGCAGCCCTTGGTGCATACTGACGAACATTTGGCATACTTTGGGCCAAGGCTGAACGGCTGCGGATTTGTTCGTCCAACGCTTTTACTTGACGTTTCGATAAAAGATTGGCAAGCGTTTTCGATCCATACCCTACGGCTGGCGGCACAAGTCCTAACAACGCTAACAACGGACTGCCCCCCCCGGAATAAGCACCGACTCCAAACCCCAAGCCGCCCGTTACTCCCATACCAAGACCGCCGCCGCCACCTAATAAATTTCCCAAAAACCTTGCCGCGTTCTTGGTTGGCTTTCCCATAATAATATCGTCAATGGCTTGCTTTTCAGCTTGGCTAAAGCCACGCATCGCCCTGTCGTTAAGTCTTAAACTAGTCAACCTTTGTCGGATAGTATTGTCGAGGTTTCGACCAGAGGCGTTTGCTGCCGTCCTTAATCTAGTGGCTTCGTCTAATCCTTGAATTGCATCGGAACGGAATCCCGCCGCCGCGGGCTAAAGCCACGCATCGCCCTGTCGTTAAGTCTTAAACTAGTCAACCTTTGTCGGATAGTATTGTCGAGGTTCCGACCAGAGGCACTTGCTGCCGTCCTTAATCTAGTGGCTTCGTCTAATCCTTGAATTGCATCGGAACGGAATCCCGCCGCCGCGTTAGCTCTTGCTTCTTCATACTGTTGGGCAATTTGTCGTTGCGCTGCGGGACTTGATACCTGTGCCTGACCGGGACGCGCAAGCGGCGTTGTGCCTCTTGCGGGAGAGGCTCCAGCCACAGAAGCCTCATCACCAAACGCTTTAACAAATTTGTCCAACTCGTCCATAGCGAACATGGCTGCTTTCCGTATTTTCTTCTTAGGACTATCGGCAATATCTCCCAAGCGTTCACGCAGGATCGTGTACGCCCCAATGGATGCTCCTGTTGCATCGGGGGGTGGGCTAAGCATCCACTCGTTAATAACTTTGTGGATGTCTTTGCCAGCGGCTGTTTTTTCTGTAAAAAGTTTTTCATTTAATTTTGACTTTAAATCAGTGCCAAATTTAGTTAGCGACTCAACACTAAATTGAACGGGTGACGCTCTAACAGCTTCATATCCCGCATCCGTAGCCTCTCGCAACTCTTGCCGCGTTGGTGCGCGGGGAACCATTGTTCTATACGCCTGTGACGCCGCCCTGCTTGCCGCTGAACCCGGAGAAAATAAGAACGCTGTTTCCGCTAATTGTTCTGGCGGCGCTTCGCCTCGTAACACGGCTCCCGGTGCTTCAATTCCTCTTTTTAAAGCTCCAACTATTCCCGCGTTAGGGTCAAAGCTAATATTGCCATAAACATCATCTGACACAGAAACAACCGCCATCGGAGGCAACCGCTCATCTTGAGTCAAAACTGCCGTTTCTTCTAACTCTTGCGGAGCTAAAAAATCTTTAAACAACCCCGTGCTTTTTGGTGCTACGGGCGCACTTGGTTGGCTTGTGTTTGCCTGGGGCTTCAATAAGTCATCAAACATTCCCATTATTTTAGCCCCGTTAAATCTATATTTGGGAATTTCTTTTGCAGACGCTTACGAACTTCGTCCCGAACATCATTGCCTTGAGAATCTTGATATTCAATCGCCGCGTTAGCGTCTCTGATTGCGTTATTATGGATAGGATTAGGAACGTCAAGAAGCTGCCAAGTAGGTGTTTCGTTAGGATACTCTTTTGCAAATTTATCTTGATCTCCACGAATTCCTTTTTTGTAAAGATACATAACAGTGTCGAGGGTTTCCGATAACATACTTGGGTCTGCCAACGTATTTAACGAACCAACTTTATTAACCAATAGCCCCATTTCTTCCTTATTAAGCGCACCCATTGTCGCGCCCGTTGCCTTAAGCCGCACAAGGCTGTCTAAACCAATTAAACTTTGAAACTGAACAACTGCCTCATTTAAGGAGAATTGGTCAGATGATGGGTCTAGCCCTGTAAGTACGCCTAGTTTACCCGAAGTCGTAGGCGAAGCTGCTAAGTCTTTAACTCTTTGCAGATTTCTGTCGAGGAATGGCAAATTAATTAATTTACTCTCAATTGATTGAATCCGTGTTGGCAGTGCTTCGGCACGTTTAACTTCTGTTCTTGCCACGCCTTCCGCTGTGACAACCGCGCCCTTATGCTCTGGTCGATCTTGAGGGGCAAGCTCTGCTACGCTTACAATTTCAGCCGCGCCATCCCCTTCGGGTCGCACTCTGACAACTCCTTGCGGCATTTTGAAAAGTTGTGGTTGCCCGATTCTCAAAACTTGCATAAACCGCTTTACTTCGTCGCTGTCTTTTCCATATGTCCCAATTAAACGATTTAGCTCATTGTGGTATTGTATCTTTGCTCCCGGCCTACTGGTCAGTGGGTCACGAAATGCAGGGTCGAGCTTCATGCCCATCGTCACCAAATCGTCATGCCCCGACCCCATAAGAACGTCTGCCATTGCCTGACGGGAACCCGCAACCATTGGGCCTTTTGGTGACCGCATAAGTCTTGCGCCCGGTTGCCGTGAAACAGGCAATCCTTTTTGGAAAGGCCGTGTTAGCTGATAATATGTGTCATCTGGGTTTGTCCAACCACGCCCCGCACGGATGGATTGCTGTAACTTTGCTTGCTTGTCTGCCTTGCGAGCATCTTGCAAATCACCCGCCTGCCCCGCCATCTTCCAGCCCATGTAAGTATTGGCAAGGTTGGAAATTGCATTCCAAGGGCTGTGAACAGGTTGGTTGGCGTTTCTCATCAACATTTGCGCCATAGCCATTTTACGGGCGGCTGGCCCGTATGTCGTTGCCATTATCCCGTCCCCATCATTGAACCCATTATTGCCGCACCGCCAAGACTTGTAAGCCCGCCCATTGCCGCGCTTTGCTGCGCCATCTGTTGATTATATGCGTTTTGATTAGCCGCTTGCGCCAAACCATAAGCTCCCGTTACGTCTGTTGGCTGCACATTCACTTGACCGCCACTCATTGGCGCTGGGCCTTGTATAGCTGGCGCACCTTGCAACATTGCCGCCAACTCATTGATCTGTTGGTTACGTTGCATCAATTGCTCATTAAGGTATTGCTGACGGGCTTGGTTCGCCGCGTTATAATCAAACACACGCTCCCCTATTCCTTGCCCCCTGGTTTGCATAGCATTAGCAAATAAACCTTGCCGCATAGCTTCACCAGCTTGGATAGCGTCATACCCCGCAGCTATTCCCATATCACCTCTGCGCCGAGAAAACTCATCCATTGCCCGTGTATAGCCTTCGGAACCGCGCATAAATCCTTCATTCGCTAATTGCGTCTCCAAGGCCCGTTGCTGGTCATCATACTGTGGGTTTAATCTGTCCATCACCCTGTTAAAAGCCGCATCCGATGCCGCCTGTCTTGATGTCTCAAAATCACCTAACCCCGGGATACCCTGTAAACCTTCATAACTAATTCCTGACTGATAAGCTGGCGCACCCTCTAAAGTAAACGCTTCGGTGGGCAATTGACCTACCGCGTTTTCTGCCAACCCAAGCATCCCGCCACCTATGCTCATTTGTTGATCATAAAGACCTTGTGAGGCTGGCGATAGCGTTGTGTCGGAACGCCACCTATCGTTTCCTAAATCCGTCCACGTTGTCGAACCTCCCGGCCCGTATACATCAGGTCTATTTAACCCCGCTTGTAACCGTGCCGTGGCCTCATTTGAAGCGCTTTGCGCTGCTATTGTTTGCGCTGGATCTGGATATGATGGTGCGCTTGGTGATGAAAACAGATTTCTTATAAAACTCATAGCTCTTTCCTCAACAAAATGGCTATTTTTTCGTAGCCGTCTAAGGTCCGCTCCCAACCAGGGCGTCCCATTATTTCAACTCGTTTAAAACCATTATTAGCCGCGTAAACCGTTATTTCTTCTTCTATGTCCATTAGCTCCTCAATATCCCCGCCCGCCAAGCCTATGCGAAGCGTTGACCCATCCGCTGCCGTTACCGCTGCGCTTTTTTCTCTACTAAAAAACGAAAATTCACCTGTTTTTATTGCGTCCCGAACTTCCGCTTTGGAAATGCCATCTCCCATTTGAACCGCCTCTTCTAAAAGAGGCCAGGAGCTATCAAAGTCCAGAGCCTTGTGTAAATTGCACGTCTGTTGCATGCCACGTAACACCTTGATCTGTTGTTGACGTTTTAATACTCACCGCCGCATTATAGCCAACGCCCGTAACGGACCTCCACGCCTGTATTGGTGTGCTACTCCCGGCCCAAGTTGCTACGTCCCACGCTGCGGTGTCCCAACCATCCCCTTCAGCTTCTACGCTTTCCGCTGTGTAAAAAGACGCGGCATCTTTAAAATCCACGTCAAACCCTATTGAAACAGGCAACGAACCGCCAGACGCCATAATTGGACGAATCAGTGTGAATTTTTTTAAGACACTCCTCCCGCCAAAATACTGGAATGATGTTTTTCCAAGGCCCGCAATTGCTGTCCCCGAATCATTCTCGCCAGTGTCTGCCAAATACACTTTTCCTACGCCGCCAAAATACAATTTGCCGTCATGCACCCCCCAGGCGTTTCCATTCATCCCGGTAAATCTACACCATGACCCTGTTGTTAAATTTACAACATATTGGTCATAATCTCTCCCGGTAGACGTTGGCACGTTGAACAACCCAAACCCGCCTTTCGGATATAAAACCGCTTGCCAGCCGAATGTGTCTTTGAAATTTCGCGCCGATTCTTTGACCGCACCCGATATTTTGTCGGATATAGCTGCGCTTGGAGCGCTCAACCCTAATGGGAGAACTTTTGAAAGCGGTACAAACCCGTTTTCCGTTATTATAATAAGATCAGCCCCAACCTTTTCGACGCACCGTCTTCCTATGGGCCGACCTATATTAAACACTCCGACTAATGACCACTTTGTCGCATCGCTAGGGTCCGTGCCAGCATAAATAATACCTTCGCCTTCACTTGTAATGAATACGGCTAAGTCATCCGCACCATCCCCGCCATCGCGTGTCCACGTTCCTATCGCCGTTAATATACCGCCTTTAGTCGCTAAACTAGCCAAATCAAAGGTTGCAACCGTCCCCGCTACGCTTGCCACCGGGAGATACCCGAATTTTAAGCTGTCCGTTAAAGCAAAGAATAGCCGCGTTTTATGCGCTGTTACATTGACTATTGTGCTACCTGTCACCCCACTAATACTTGGCGTTGCCCAAGCCGAACCGTTAAAATGTCGTGGCGCATCTTCCCCGTTGCATATCCATAGAAAGTTTCCACCAGACGTTCCAAAGTTTACATATTGAAACCGTCCATTACTTAAACTGGCTATTGCCGCCGACCCTACCGCGCCCGCGCTGGTCACGTCATATACGTTGCCACCATCTGTCGCTGCAAACAACTTGGAAGCAGCTCCACTTTTATAGGACAGGATCGTTTCTACATTGTCCGTTAAACCCGTGGCGTGATCCGCACTGCCATTCCTTAACCGAACTTCGCTTTCGTTAGGAAAATAGTTTTCTAACACTACCGCGTCCGCTGGCCCCATCATGTCCACCGCATCACGGGCGTTCCATCCTCCTATTGGTGCGGGTATTGTTGCCCCTTGTGCCTGTCTCATGGTTCAACTTCCATTAGTGCTTTAGCTAAATCTTGCCCATCGCGTTCCAGCATCTTGGAGCGGTCGAGAACGTCTTGGTCCCATGTGACGTAGTTGCGGGTGCGATAAAAATCGTCCGCGTATTTTTCTGCCTCACTTTTACTTGTAAATGATTTCGTTTGATTCGGTGCTTTCCACCCCGGATTAACTAGCCAAATGTTTCGTTTAGTTTTAGGATCGCGGCGCGGCAGCACCCGAACATTATCGGCTCGACTGCCTTGATCGAAATACTTGAGGCCGGGAATGCCAGCTTTGCGGAGTGCTTCGGATGCGGCCTCACGTCCACCAAGACCCGCCACGGCCCCCGCATAAAATTCTTCCCCTGTTAAAGAATCATCTAAAAGAACCGCCTTTAATTCTTGTAATTGTTCTTTTAGTTTATTTTTCATTTCAGTCCCGCCAGAACGCTGAACCCAAGGATCATTAAGTCTGGCCTTTACCGCTTTAATTTCTTTAGTAATCTGTTTTCTATCAGCGGCCGATACCGAAACCATATTCACCAACGCTTCACGAACGCTTTTCGGTTGCTCACTCAGCGGCTTGTCCCAATCAAGATACTTGGCAATGTCGGCGTCGGGGAGGTCGAGCTTGTAGAGGGTGCCAACATTCTTTTCGTAGCTCTTGCGAGCGTCAGGCCCATATTCATCTAATCTTTTTAAAACGTCGGGTCGTCCCGCCTTTTCTGCACGTTTTTTCGCATAATAAACTGTGTTATGCTTAAATTGACCCGCATCTTTTTCGCCAAATTCTAAATATTTTGCGACTTCAAGATCAACATCATCTAACGCCTCGCCACGCAATTTGCCTTTTGACGTCGTTAAAACTAGTTCATCAAACCCAGACAGATCTTGTTTATATTGCCTCGCAACCCCTGGCGCATCCGCACTATAAAACCCGTGACCATACGCCTGATGGCCTTCGCCCGTTCCCATCTTATCCAGCCTTGGCCGTCCATGCGGGAAGTCAGGCTCTGGCGACCATCTGTGCGGCCCACCATGAAATACATTGGCACCAAGCGCACCCGCTGGAACTTTTGTTGCCATGCTTGCAACCGCTGACATTGGCATAATATCTACAGCCATATTTGTCGCACCCTCTAGCGTTGGCTCCTTGTAACCCGTCACAACATCACCGGGGTATAGCAACGCTTGCCCCATGTCTTTTAAGGCTTGCGCTGTTGTTGTGCCTTTCCATCCCGGCACTCCTGGCTGAATGCCTCTTAAATATTGCGCTACCTCGTCACGATTAAAAAATTGCATAGGTTAGCTGCCATACGCGCTTTCGGGTACGTTGACCCCCAAGTGTCCGTAACTGATGCCGCCCATGTCAATGTTGGGTTTTGCGCCATCTTGGTTTTTTACAATTTCCAACCGCTCCCGGTATTCCATTAGCACGGCCTGATAATCTAGCCCTCTTCCCTTTAACCACCGATAAGTAACACCTAACGCCATTATTTCCTCATCGAATACCACTGTATTAGCATCATTATTGAAACTTACCCCATCCGCTACCGCTGGAGTCGCACCCGTGCCTTGATCGACCCACCGCTCAGAGTAATACTCAAACTTAACCGATTGGCTCGCAGTAGGATTCGGGGTAAAAAGCAACGTCCCGCCCCTAATACGAAACCAGTTGTTAACCCCACTGGTTACATCTGCTTTTACCCTTTGCCACTGCACGTCCGTTAGCGGGCCATAGATTTTAGTGCTTGTTGTTCTGTTCCACATCGTGTCATTAGCAAAACGGTCAAAATCCCCGGCTATTGTTGTCATTACGCCCTGGCTCTCTTGTGCCGCTGTCGTGACCGAACCCTCTTTTTTTAGTATTTGCCAATTGTATGACTTGGCTAAATACTTACCCTCTTGTGCAGCCGCACGTAATAGCTGCCGAACTTGCGGATCATTATTTGATACAACGGTAGAAGGTCGTTCTAGCCCTATTTCGTCAGCCGCGCCCTCAATGATAGTTAAGAGAGTCATCCAACCAGACCAACTGGCTCTTTGTTGTTGCCCAATAACTCTTGTGCTGCTTGTCTATGGGCATAAGCTCCCATACCTATCGCATCCAGCCCGCCATCATGCACGTCCGCTAATTGCTCCGCTGTATGAATATCGTTGGCTATTAACTTTGCCGCTAATTTTGGGCCGACACCTTTCACGTCTGTTAGTGGCGTACCCTCAACAGGCGCATCAACTTTGCCACCAGAAAACGCCGCCCACTCTTTTGGGAACCGTTGTTTATGCTCTTCGCGCACCTTTGCGACACAGGTTGACGGGTCTCCAACAACACTGATCTCCACCAAAGTAGCAAAACCATTTGCTCTAGGCTCCTCGTAAAATTTAGCTCTTACATTGCCGTCCATTACTTTTTCCTCGTTTTGATCTTCTTGATCGACTTCATTGGCTTCTTTTTGCCACCGCGCTTCATGCCGCCTTTTTTACCCATAGCCATTTTGTAGTCTCCTTCTTTCTAGGACTAATGAATCGTAAACGTGAGTTGGAAATTTGTCGTAATAACCTGTTTTGTCCAGAGCGGAACTTGCCTTGTTAAGCGCACTCAGGCTTTGAATGAAAACCATAACGTAATCGTCATTAAAGTCTGGTTCCCAATCATTATCCAATAAATACACCTCGCCATCTTCTGGCGGGTACTCAGGATGAAATAGCATCAGATGCAAATCGTTTTTTGCGTTTTCTTGATTCCAAAACGTTACCCAGCGGTCCCACAAATCATACCGGGATAGGTTAAACGTCACCCATATTCGCATATCTTTTAACAATGGGTCAAAGCCGGTTATTGCCGTCTTGAGGCATTGCACCCCGTCACCCTTGACCACCTCGACCTTGTCGTTCTTCCATCCCGCCTCTGCAAACGGACACGCCTTCATGCCAGATAGATGCGGGTTGGCTACCTCTAGCACCTCTCTTGACCAAGATCGTATTTCCTTCCGAACTTCTAGTATTGAGGGACTCACGTTCTTGCAGTTTTTGCCGCCGCACGAAATGCCGCCGCTGTGGGCGCACCCTTAGTTCCCGGCTTGCGTTTGGTTTTCGTCTTTCCCGCACCCAACTTCTTAAGCGCAATGTTTCTATACAGCCCTGGCTTTTGTTTTTTTAGCTTTGCAATCTTCTCTTTTTTAGTCCGCGCCATTACAATTTCCTTGATTTAGTTCCCGCACACTTCCACCGCTTCCGTGACAGTCGGAGTGGCGAATTAGGATCACGGGCAGCTTTGCCGTGCTTCTTCATTTGACCGGCAGACCGCGCACAGTAAGCATTGCCCTTCTTAGTCCCAGGCTTAACCCTTGGGCCACCGCCTCGTGCCCTACCTGACTGTCCGTAGGATACCCGTTTTCCCGAAGATGTTACCTTAACCTTTGCTTTACCTTTTTGCGGGGTTGCCAATTTTCTGCACCTTTTTCTATTGACAGTTAGATTATAACTGGTTATATTATAACCATACACAGACAGGAGAGAGAAGATGATCCGTTACGAAGTAAAAACCCCGCACAAAACATTCGCTGGCTGCGAAGGCACTATCGAAGAAGCCAAAGCATACATTAACGCCTTAACTGACGCTGGCGTTGAAATCCTCAACGTCGAGTACTTTGACAAAGATCAGCGCATCGCAGACATCCGCGCTGGCAAGGTTTAACCCGCCAGATAAAGGAGATTATCATGGCCCATTTTCTTCCCCGCAACCCTTCCATTATAGAGCGTTTTAACGTTGCCACGGATTTAGTTCCGCTTGGCACAGGTGAGCGTCATGCTCCTACATTTGGAGAGGCCAAGGCTAACGCCATCCGCACAATGAAAGCGGAAAAAGCCATCGCTTCTGTTACCGCCATTGCCCTTCGCGCCAATGACGATCTGGAGTTAATTGAGTTTGGCCCACGGGGGAGAGCCACAACTCTCTGGAATTTTACCACGGGTTAATATTTAACCCATCGCGTTCATCGCCGCTTCCCCGGATACCGCGCCGGGGTTTAGCGGTGTAAACTTTAGGAGAAAAACATTGGATATTCAGAAAATCAGAACCGACCTAAAAAATAGTGGCGATAAGCACCTTGTTAGTTTGGAAGCCACCGTTTCCGATAAGCAACTTGTACGCCTTGCCAACGCCTTTAATAAAACTGACGGCACTCCCGAAGCAGTTATTAAACGCCTCGCAAGTTAAAAAGAAAGGGGGGACGCAAATCCCCCCTAACTAATTACCAAGGAAAGTCGCAAGCAACTTCCTTGTCCGATATATCACCCGCAATCGCGCAGACGTTATCCGTAACTCCCGCAGATACATCTAACGTACCGTCAGACGAACCCGTTGGGGTTAGTGGATCACCATCCGCACCAGCGGTTAGGGCTGTGGTTAATGTCGCTGGCCCTTTAATCTGAACCCAGCAATATTCACCGTCACCCGGTGCCGACTGAAGAACACCCGCACCGATCTCAACAGAGTCGGACAGGTCAGAAGTTACCTGATTGTTCTTATAGCCATCTAGCGTGTAGTAGTAACACACGTTTCCTGATGCAGCCGCAACACTACCCGATCCTGTATCGTACAGGACGTATTTGTAGATTTTGTTGGTTCCATCGCTAGTACCCAACTGCCCGAGCAGAAATTCTGCTGAGGTGTGGACGGCGGTTTCGTCAATACCGACTTGATACATAACAAACCCCCCTTATGCTACTATGACGCCTTGGCGCGCCCGGTTGGAGACGGTCATGTTCCCCGCCCATACAACTGGCATTACCATAGCATCTTGGTTGACAGAAGCCTTCTCACCCAAAGGCACAAACTCACGGCCCTTCGCAGGACGCACGAAAAGATAATCCGTGTTGAGCATATACATATGTGTGGTCGGCGCTTGATCGTCGTAGAACACCGGGGCATCCATAAACATTAAGTTCATGAATCCAGCCGCAGCTTTATTGTCGGACGTAAACCGTTGATTAGACTGCAAACTCGACAAGTAAAATGTGAAGTAAGTCGTGTCTGCCGTCACAACATCAGGCTTATCCGCTCCACGAATACAGCTAATCCAAAGCGAGTTCATGGCCGCTTGAATAGTAGAAGATGAGGCCGTTACGCTTTCGCCAGAGAAATCATAGAACTGATTTTTCCACCAAGTGTACGTCGAGGAGTTAATGCCGCCAACAGTACCAGTGCCAGCATCAGCCACGAGGCTTTGCAGACCACCGATTTCTTTACCGCTGGTTCCCGTGCCATCCGCATACATTGCGGTAGCAACGGTGTTCTTAAGCGACTTTTCAAGGTTGCGAATCCGCGACTTGAGAAGGTTGTGGACCGCTTCACGGCCACTGTTTTGTACCTCTTCAAGACCCGAAATCACTACGTTACCGGCCAACTGCTTATAGTTGTACTCGGCAGCGGTGAAAACATCGCTTGGTGACGTGTCCAGAGCTTCATACCCACTATACCACTTTGTAGTGGCATTCGTGGTGTACTCTAACTCTTGAACGATTGTGCGCCCTGTGGCGACTTGCTTGTTGCCTTTCTCGTCCATATGTCGGAGCAAGGCATTGTGGTTCGTAACGTTATCCGCAAGCTGTTTAGAATAGCCTTGCAGAGTGGTCGTTACGATTTCCGTAAACGATGAGTTGGGTGAAGCCATCTCATACACTCCTAAGTTAAGGTTAAATCACCTCACATCCCTGCATTGTCCAAAACCCCAGATAATACACCATCTAGATCGCTTGCCTGTACCGAACCCGCTGGCGGGTTGGCTGATCGACGTGTTGGAACCTTCTTAGCTTTAGCAACCGCTTCCTTTCGGCGCGTGTCTTCAGCCTCCTTAACTTTCGACTTCTCAGCCTCAATGCCTTTTTGATACATCGTATCATCAAGCCTCAATGCTTTTTGATAAGCCTCGTCAAGGCTATTAGCCGCACCCGCAGTTATTAGCTGCCCCATGTTTACACGGAGAGCATCAAAATGCGGATGCTTTAGGTTTCCAGCCTCATCTTTCTCGTTGGCAAATCCATCTATTGACTGTTGAAGCCCAGCCGTGCGTTCTTGTGCCGCCCGTTCTTCACTCGTCTGGATATGTCCTTGAAGGTTTTGCACTTGTTGTTGCAGAGTAGTGAGTCGCGGATCTGCCACTGGCATTTCCGCTTGTTCAAGGGCTTCAAGATTTATCCCGGCATTTGACGCTAACCACTGGATGGCCCCTTGTGGGTTTTGTTGCAGCATTTTGTCCGCTTCCATAAGGCGGTGGACATACTGCGCTTCGGTCATTCCCTGTCGTTGTAACTGCGGGCGAACCGAATTTAAAACGTGGTCTAGGGGTTCCATAGCCTGTCGCATGTGGGCTATTTCCTGAGTTTTGCGGGTATAGTCTGCCGTCATGCTTTTGTCCCGTTCTAGCACGTAGTCTTGTGCATCACGGGGCATCGCACTAAACCGATCCTTATCCGCTTGTGACCAATGTTGAGGTGCATCTAACGGTGGAACCTCTGGGGTTTCCGTTTCCGCTTGGTCAGTATCGCCCTCGCTGGCCTCAACTTCTGGAGGTGCTTCGGCGTTTTCTTCTTCTGGTGCCTCTTCGTCTTCAGAGGTGGACCCGTCTTCTTGAGGCGTTTCGGGTTCCTCTGTAAATGCTTTGTCTATGCTTTGCAATAGAACGGTGTCTAAATCGTCAGCGGTCTGCTCCGGGGTTTCCTCCGGGGCATCTTGACCCGCCGACTCCTTTTCGGGAGTGCTGTCAGCCATTATTTTCTCCATTAGTGAATACCGCTAACGCGGCGTTAAGGCATTGGGAAAAATTGTGAATCAATCAGCGGAACTTTAGACGCTCCACCCATTTGACTCCTTTCCCTTGCCGCTTCTACCGCGCTGTTTAAATCAGGGAACCGTGGGAATTGTCGCCCCACCCTCTCCTCATACGCTAAGGCTTGCGCCATCGCTCTACGCGGGTCTTCCAAATAAACCGGGCTTCCGTCTTCCCCAAACCAAATGGTGGGAAAATTAAATGCCAGACCTTCTGGATCGCCAAGGTCCGAGAATTGAACGTGTTCTGGGTCAAAATCTGTTGAAAGGTACTCTGTGGACAGGCCACCAAGCCCCATGTCCTGTGGCGTATGTTTTTGCGGATCAAATGGCTCTAATAACAAACGGGCCAATGCCTCCCGGTCATCCATGCCGATCATCCCACCAGCTTGGTTTTTCAGACGAGGTGTAGTCATTCCCACATTGCCTCACCTGATGCTTGCGCTCATGCGCTCTAATTTGTGAGCGCGAAGTTAATACCGTGCCATCAATTGGTGACGTAAACGGCTCAACGTCACTTATAACGCTATGCCCTCTAACACCTTGAAAAACACTTTTTGGAATTACCTTACCTTGATCCTTGTCGTAAACATAAGTGGTTCGCATTACATCAACCCCGTGCCTTTCATTATTTCGACTTCGGCGTCGGTCATTATCTTCTCTCTGGCTATCTCCGCATCTACCGCCATCTTCTCACGATCAATCTGAGCTTCCTGATTCATCTTGGCCCGTTCAATCTGCATATCTTGCTGTAGCTCTGCCGATTTCAGTTGGCCCTTCTGTTGTAACTCTGCCTGATCCAATTGAGATTTCTGTTGAACCATCATCATGGCTGGGTTTTGCTGCGGACCTTGCTGTTGTTGCTGTTGTTGGGCTTGCATCGCGTTTTGTTTCGCTTCCTCAATGGTGTCCTCAAACTCACGGCCCACCTTAAACCCACGAACCATGAACTCCATCGCCTGGAATGCTAACGGCGTCAATTCCGGGGCCACCTGTACAACCGACAATGCTTTTTCTAAATACCCGCCCAACGTATTCACAAATTCTATTCGGCTTTGACGCTCCATTTGAGCATCTTCAAATACCGTGGAGTCTGTCTCAATATCTATCCTGTATGACCGCAGCTTATCCGACTGCATTATTTGGCGCATTTCTGGCGTGACTTGCATTCCCGTCATATTCTGCAAAACGTATGTTTCAAAATGCTCTGCTATTAATTCGGCACGTATTCTATAAAGATCACGAATAAACCGCTGGACTGCCTCTTGCCTTTGCTTTAACCGCATGGACCCAAATTGACCCTTTAGCCTTTGCGCGGTAGCCGTTTCATTTGGATTTGTAGAACCTCTGATAACGTCACTTATTCCCGTCACCTCATAAATGGTCTGGATAAGCTGCGAACGCTGTTGATATAACCCGCTCAATACGCTAGCCGTTTGGGTCATGTCCTCAGATTGAATCGCACCTTGAAGCCCGCCCTTTTGAGCTAAATTGGTGTAGTTTTCAGCCGGGACGAACGTGTTGTCCCCAGCTTCCGCTAACTTTGCTAATTCGGGAACGGATGCGTCATAAATACCACGCCGCCGCAACGCATCAGTCAGCTTGGCAATCCTTGTGGTAATTCTATCTAATTCATCGGCTTGGTCTTGATATAGCCGAAACTCTGGTATTGGTACGCCACTGCCATTCGTTTTAACCGACACAAGCGGTTTCGGCGTGGGAAAGAACCCCTCTAGCTCATAGGGGTCTTCCTCTTCAAATAAGACGGCTGGATAACCCTTAACAATATAATACCGTTTTAACGAATCATTATCCCATATCTCCCAAACCTCTGCCCGTCTAAATACGTCAGCAACGTCCTTCTTATCCCCGTCTACAGGTGACCAGTTTAGCGGAACCTTGTCCGCATGCTTTGGAGATAACGACCTTAACTCTTCACGGTTCATCAAATGACGCCGCGCTTTCCACCTTACGTCCTCTGGCCGTTTTGACGGGCTTTCTCTGTAATCTTGCCAATGGACGTATTCAAACCAACACCGTTGATCCCCGACCACTTCCTGAGTTTCACCCGTAGGCATTCCAAACTCATCGGTCATCGGCAAACCGAACACGTCGGTGGCTTCCACGTCTACCATTATGTCTTCTTTTAAAACCCAAACGACACCCCGCCCCGGCAATAGATAGTCTTCTATCGCCCCTGCGATTATGTCTCGTTCGTCATGCACGTCCGTTGAATATTCTAACGCCCGCTCTAAAAGAGTTGCCACTTGTCTGCCCGCTGGGTCTTGATCCAAATACCGCCGCCGCACATCAGGTTTCGCCATCCTTGCAAACAGCGCACCCTTTAGCGTCTCCGTGTTTGACCATAATAAGTTAAAGCGTTTTTCCCTCCCCATCTGCACCATGCTTTGATCTGCCCGATAGCGGTCAATTACATCATCACTCTCATCGCGCCACTCTTGCTCCTCTTCGTCGGCGGCACTTAATTCAATAGCCCAATAACGAGCTGTGCCGTGCGCCCCTTCGTAATCTTCCCGGCTTTCAATTTCTTCGCTCATATCGCGCCCACTTGGTTTGTCAAAACTCTGTCCTCTTCTCGTCAAGACCTTCTAACAGTTCATTTACTGTTAATGGCTCTGGTTCAATAAACTCAGGAATTACTTTCGGTGCGTCTGGTTTAATTTGTTTGTACGAAATACTGGCGTAACGAATCGCATCCGCTGAATGACTTGTCCAATCATGTAAGGGTTTTGATTTGAGCGTTAAAAGACGCTCGTCATAATCTTCCCGGTACTGCATTAAGCACTCTAAAAGGTACTCGCATTTATCCACGTCAAAATACATATGCGGCAAAAGCTCACGAACCGCGTTTATACCATCGTCTACCTTGTGCGTTGGCACTATTCGCACATTGCGCTTTTTACGTCGAAGCACTTCTACCCTAGTTAAACCCGTGCCAAGCTCTCTCACCCTTGCGTCTTGCGGGAGCCAGTCTACGTCTACTTTATACGGTAACGATTCTAGCCACTTAACATAATGAGGCAGTGGTTGGGAGTGGTTCTCGTAAGCGTTTATAAACCGAATCTCTTTTGCAACTTGCTGCCACAGGACAATCGCAAGACTGTCACCAATTCCTAAATCCCACGCGCTGTAAACTGGCAAATCTGGGTCGTATTCTACTTTAGTAATGTGACCAGCCTTGCGAATTTCTGATATTAGCGCAGCGTAATACGCCCCCCCTGTAACTGAGGCATACTCCCCATCCCATATGTGTACAGCCTTCTCCGGGTCTTGAGAACGATCCCGCTCCATGTCCGCTTTTAGCGACTTTGGGAAAAACTTGTTGTCTTGCCAGTTTGCCTCGATAACCGTGGAGTCCTTTGGCTGATACCTTCTTAACAGCTTATCAATCGGGTCTAACCTAGATACAGGGTTCCAGCTAAACCATAACTCCGAACCCTCTGCCCGTATGGTAGGGGTCAATAAATCCAAACTGCGCTGGCTAATCGTTTGAGCTTCTTCCAGCCACGCCACCTGTACGCCCTCTAGCGATTTGATCGAAGCTGATGTTGAGTTGTGCAACCCTCTAAAGATACACGTCGAACCCTGCGGCCCCCGTATCTCTTGCTCCGTAATGTCGAATAAACTCTCTAACCCATGCCGTTCAATAACGTCTTCAATTAACTGCTTCACAGAGTCCTTAATTGAGTTTTGAACCTCACGTAAACAAACGACCCGCTTGCCTTCTAACAAGGCTATGACCGTCATCAGGCCAAAAAACCATGACTTGCCCGAACCACGGCCACCCCATGCGCCTTTGTATCGGGCTGGTTTAATCAGAGGCGAGAATACCTCTGGAAAATCAATTTTTAGATTTAACTGCATTTAACTGAATATTCACTGCCACGTTACCAGCGTGTTCCGTTACATTGGTTTCTTTCCAACCCATCCGTGTCTTGGCCCAGAATATAGCCGCTGACGTGTCTCCGTTGACGGCTTTGTTGAATAACGTCCCGCCTATCTTCGCATTGGCCTTTGTTGCCGCTGTGTCTAATTCCTTGCGGAAATGCTTTCTCAGAGTTTTGTCATCAATCCCATCACGGATGACCATCGCTATATTAGACTGCGGTATGCCCACCGCCGACATCTGTTCAACCAGCTTCCGCTCTTCGTCCGTTGGCTTAAACGTGGGCTTTGTGACCGTTTTAGGCGGCATCGGCCTTTATAGTCGGGAAAATCTCCCCGCTATCCTCCAGCTTTGCCTTTTCGCCCGTGAAGTCTTGCCACCGCTTTACAGCTACATCAACGTATGCAGGGCTTAATTCCATTGCGTAAATACAACGCCCGGTCATCTCTCCCGCTATGATTGTCGTTCCGCTACCAGAGAACGGTTCATATACGGCCTGACCGGGGCTTGAGTTATTCTCTATGGGTCGCTTCATGCACTCGACAGGCTTCTGAGTACCATGACCGACACCATTGTCGTCCCGCGCCTTGATATTCCACACCGTCGATTGTGACCTGTCCCCCACCCAATTAGCCGTTGATTTTGCTGCGTACCAGCAAGGTTCATGCTGCCAATGATAGTGGCCCCTCGAAAGAGCAAACCGATCTTTCGCCCACACTATTTGAGATCGAATTGCAAAACCCGTTTGTTTAAGGCTCTCTGCTACTGTTCCAGCGTGTAACCCACCGTGCCAAACATATGCCACATCACCGGGGAAAAGACTCCATGCCTCAGACCAATCAGCGCGGCTGTCGTTCTCTACCGCTCCCATCTTGTTTTTGTTCTTGTTAACTCCTGCTTTGGCCCTCCACGTCGGATCGTAGTCAACCCCATACGGTGGATCAGTCACCATCAAGTGAGGCTCCACACCCGCTAACAGCTTTGTGACGCTTGTCTCTACCGTGCTATCGCCGCACATCAATCTGTGCTTTCCTAACAACCAAACGTCACCCTCTTTTGTAACAGGATCGTCAGGTAGGTCAGGCACCTCGTCGGGGTCGGTTAAGCCTTCATTCTTGTCTGCAAGTATCGCCGCCAGTTCGTTGTCATCAAAACCAATCAGCGAGAGGTCGAACCCTTCCTTGTCTAAGTCCCCCATCTCTAGGGAAAGCATCTCCATATCCCAACCCGCATTTAACGCCAGTTTATTGTCTGCAATGACATATGCTTTGCGTTGGTTTGGAGTCAGGTGCGCCAATTCAATGGTTGGCACTTTATCCAGGCTGAGTTTCCTTGCCGCTAGGACGCGCCCATGTCCCGCTATGATGCCCCCCGTTTCGTCAACAAGCACAGGGTTATTGAACCCGAACTCCTTTATAGACGCGGCTATTTGTGCCACCTGTGCGTCATCGTGTGTTCTTGAGTTAGAGGCATAAGGGATTAACCCTGCAACCTCTTTGTCGATTACTTCCATAACTACTCCGCTGGCCCCGTGGGGTGCTACAAGTGTGGATAATTTAACGCCAACTCATAATGTGTCCTAACTCTGGACGATCCTCTGGAAACTCAATCAGCCCGTATGGGTCAGCTATTTCATCCCGATCAAAATGGCCACGGCCTGGGTTGCCAGTTGCTATGGCTTCCCTTGCATCAGTGGCTTGTGCCGATGCGCTTCCCGGTTGTTCATCCCCGTAATTAAATCCTAAATCAAACAAATCTGACACCCCGCCACCCACTGCACTCGCTACGGGGTTAGAGCTATATGAAAACGTTTGCCCTGTTGTCGCATCATAGCCATACGTTGGCGAGGCCAACCCCCCAACTAGTTCTCCTATGCCGGGAGCAAATAATCCACCAACAGCCGCGCCGGGATTAAACTCCACACCTATTGGTTGTGGCGTATCTATACCCGCAAACGCTCTACTCCAATCTGGCCCAATTAAATCCTGACCCGTAAATTCTGGATCAAACCCTAAAACATTTCCCGCAACTTCAAGTGGTGCGGTAATTGCGGTTAATAATAAATTGCCCAGTTCCGTATTCGGTTCACCGTCGTATGCCGTTGGGTTATACTCTTCTGGTGGGCTTCCTGATATGTCCTCTGAATCAGGAACATCCGTAAACATTCCCGGTTCTTCAAATCCTGTCATATCATCAATAAAAAACTCTGGCATGCCTGTTATGGGATTTATTGAACCCCCATCGGTCACAGCATTTAATAGCATGGCCTCTTGGGGATTGATATGAGCTAGGATGGTATCGCCACCCCTCCCCATATTTTGAAGAAGCGCAGCCATTTCGTGAATTTGACCTTGCATGATTTTCCCATAAAAAAAGCCCCAAAGGGGCAAAAAAACGTGGGGGCTTGCGATCCCCCTTACTGCAACGGTGGGCGGTCAAATTTGACTAGCCAGACTGCCCCTGTCCTTACAGCTTGCCTAGACTAGCGTTAGGTCGCTATCCTAACTGATCCACCATCTAAGCCAAAATACCAACATATATTATGTCAGCTTATCTTTTTCTACTACATTTGGTTGCAACTCTTCAAGTTTTTTCTCACCATCACAACAATCTAAGAGGGTATTCTTACAGACCGGGCAACTGTAGTGACCCCTGACTTGTTCTAAATAACTAGTATAAACGCCGCACCACCCGCATTGCTTTTCATACCGCATAATGGTCCGCAAGCTGATCCAGAACTATTCTTAACGCTCCTAAAATCTCTCTGACATCTTTCCCGCTTTTAGTTACGGGTTTCTCTAACCCCACATAATTCCATAAATAAAACCCCCCGATTTTGCCCACATTTTTTATTGCTTCGGTAACTCTCCGTCTTGCCTCCAAGGTTTTAACCGCAATGTGATCTGACGCCATCACCCTCGCCACCTTTTCTAAATCCACAATGGCGTAATTGTCCCCAAATTGAGCCGTTTCAAAATCAAAGTTAAACTTTATTGCAGCGGTAGCATGACGCTGTTCTAACTTTCCCTCACGATGCCAGCGTTCAAAGACACTCAACCGCCTTTGACGGTAAACTCCCGCCTTCGGGGTTTCCTCAATAACTACGGGTTCACCGGGGTCAATTTTAAGAACGTTTTTCATCAAACCGCCTTGATGCCTTGCACTCTCTTGCCAACCTCAAAAGGTCTTCAGCCAATCGGATAGCTTGGTCATCCGATACTTTAACCATCGAATAATCACTCCTATCCTCACCTTGGAGACAAATCCCAACTTCTCCATCCTCATACCTTGCCCAAATCAATTTCATTTTTCATTCTCACCATCCCATCGTTCAAGTGCTTCTGCATACAATTTGTCCATATAACCCGAACAATCTTTCAAAATATCGGCTTGCCAAAGCGTGTTCATTTCAAAAAACGCATCTGTCAAAACAACTTTTGCTTCACCATTGTCCGCATTGACTTTGATGTTTATCCATTTGCTCATCTACTCTTATCCTCCTTATCTATCTCTTCCCTCTAAGTTTGACTCTTGGTGAGCGTCTGAAGCTAAAAGGCATAGCAAGACCACCCTGATAAGAATCAAGGCGGTGCCAACCTTAAGCGTGAAGTTTGACTCTCGGAGCCGCGCCTTCGCTTTCGGCCTATTACGTCAGATAGCTCCGTAATAGTTTGTGTCTGCTTCCGACCTCGCTATCAGGCCGCTAACCGCCCCCACACATTTCGCACCGGGCTTGCCCTTGGTTAGACCCCACAGTAGGGCTTTAAATTGAGGTGCTGCCGTTTTAGCCGACCACACTCAATCGAGGCTTCTCCATGCGTTCCATCAAGGTCCGCATCTTGTTAGCCAGTTCTTTACGTTCGTCTTCGTCTGTGTCTTCAAATCTCGCTTGGTTTAACCAAGTCGATGGCATTGGAATAAATCGCTCTTCCTGTTCTTCTTCGATCCGCATTTTCCAACGGAAGGCTAAAGCCGCCTCAACCAATTCCTCTGGTGTAGCCTTCGCCAGAATCTTTACGCCACAAGTCGAGGTCATTTTCCCGTGGTTCGTAATCTCATCAAAGGTCGCACGGGCCACCGCTTTCTGTGACTTGCGCGGGTAGGCTTTCCAGAAATCTTCAAAACTCATGTTACTGTCCCCTGGTAAACCGCTTCGGCTAGGCGTTGGCATTCCGGGCAAGCATCAATGCCCCCAACTTCCCATTCCTCTTCAACCACAATCGGCAACCATTTCGCTTCATGATAATTATAATAAGTGCCTCGTTCGTGTTCTGCCGTCAGAGTGCGGATTGGGCGGTAAATAATGCGCTCACCACTACACGTCTGACACATCGTCTAATTCCTTGACCGCCAAAACGGAGTAATAGCTGTGGTGGCAATTCATCTCTTTAATTTCCCAACCATCAGCCTTGTAAGATGCTATCGCTTCGTGATCGTCTCTCAGAATCCACTTGCACATTTTAATTTCAGCTTTCATATGGACTCTCAAAATCTATGCGGCCCGTAATACCGTCAGCCCGTTGCATTTCAATCTGCTTTAGGCTGGCTTTTAAATTCTGATAAATGTCTTCAAGCTGTGGCTTTGAATATTTGCCGATGGGCTGAGATAATTCGGAGAGCCTATCTGAAACGCTGCGGCCCAATTTCTCATCAACCCAACGCCCAAATTCGTGTGGCCTATCGGTCAAATGACTGTGACAAATGGCACAATGCGAAACCGCGTTAATTGGCTCCCACCGGAGACGGCGATATTTTCTTGATACTATATGGCTGCAATGGAGCCGCTGGCGTTCACCCTCTGGGACGTAGCAACCGCAACGCTCACACGTCCAATTAGAACGCTCTCTTACAAGCTGACTAAATACAGTGTCTCGCTTGCACCTCTTCATGCTGCCTCTAGGAAGTCATCTGGCAGTTTAACTCGTTGCGTCATCGCCATCATCGCGATTCTATTTCGGTATTTCCACGGAATCCCTCGCCGCTTCCAATTAGTGACATTCTGAGGGCTTACGCTCAGCGCTAACGCTAAAGCGACTGTACCACCCAATTTTTCAATCAAAAATTTATGTGCCATAATTCTTGTATAAACAAAATGAATTTTAATTCAACACTTTTCTTGACATTTATAAAACTAAATGTTTATATCGTTACATCATATTGATAGGAGAGAGAGATGAGTATTGTAGATGGCTGGACTTTAAATAATCACGTAACCGCTGAGAACCTCGCAAACGAGGCCGAAAACCTTTGTGACCGCCTCGCTGAAATTGCCCTAAAAATTGATTCGCTCACCAACGTATTAAATGCCCAAGACCATAACGAAGGCAAGTGTTGGGAGATTGATGATTTGCGCGGTGACGGTTTGGACGAAGTTCAAAGTTTTTTCGTGAAATCCCGAGATGACATTCGAGAAGTAATCGAGACTTGGACCGAAAGTAACGCAGCATGACGCAAACACAAAACATTCTTGATTGGTTAAAGCAAGGCAAGCCAATCACTGCCATCGAAGCGTTAGATAATTTTGGATGCTTCAGACTTGCAGCTAGAATTGCTGATATTCGGGCAACAGGCATAGGCGTTAAAACCGCCACAATTAAAACCCGAAGTGGCAAGTCTATCGCGCAGTATTCATTAGGAGATGAATTATGAGACCGCTAACGTATGACGAAACAGTTGCTGTGAGGCGTGAGTTGCGGGACTGCCGAAGAGTGTTTGCGAACGCCGACAAGTTTTCAAGCAATACTGTCAAACTATTTTGGGCCGCGAAGCAGTCCGCTGAAAAGTGGCACAACATATACGCTCACCCAAAGCCGTTTGAACTGTCGTGTCACGCGTATAACGCGTTGATTCCATTCCCGGCCCCCACCCATAAGGATAAAGCGTAGTGGACAACCTCTACCACCTCCACGGACCATCAATGATGGCTGCGGAGATTGTGAGCAAGCTAAATGAGATCGGTGAATGCACTGACCAGCTACCCGATGAGTGCGTTGAGTCGTTACGGGTAGCCGGAAAGATGATTCTAATATTGACGAATAGGAGAGAGAACCATGAGCCAGAAAGTCCAGAAACCGCCTAGCGTTGAGGTTTCCCAAAGCAACGTTATTACGCCATTAGTTTTTATCAAACAAGCTCTTGACAGCGGAACGCCCGTTGACGAGATTGCAAAACTTTGGGACTTACAGCAAAGTTTTATGGCGGTTGAGTCCAAAAAGTCATTTGATATAGCGATGGTGGGTTTCCGAAGTGAATGCCCACCGATTACTAAAAACAAGTCTGTGTCTTTTGGGAATACCGCTTATGATTTTGCTGCCCTTGACCATGCCATAGAAATTATCAAACCCGTCTTACAAAAGTTTGGTCTTAACTATCGGTGGGAAGATGACCAGATAGCCGATCAGATTATTGTTAAGTGCATCGTCACACACATTGATGGTCACTCCGCTGAGACACGGTTATCTGCACCGCCTGATGAATCTGGTAAGAAGAACAGAGTTCAAGCTATCGCTGCAACGAAAAGCTATCTCAATCGTTACACACTATTTAGCTGCTTGGGGTTGGCGGCAACCGATGAGGATACGGATGCTATTGTAGACGACACACCCGAAGATCACACTTTGCCAGATTTTATTACCGCCGCCGAAGCCGCTCACCTAGAGAAACTTGCGAATCAGGTTGAGGCCAACAAGAAGAAGTTCCTCGCATATTTGAAGGTCGAATCCTTTGCACAGATTCCAGCGGATCAATACAGCGCAGCCGAAGCCGCCCTTAAAAAGAAGGGAGCCGCAAAATGATGGTGCAAGGCTCACCCGAATGGCATCAAGCAAGGCTGGGTAAAGTAACCGCATCCCGAATCAGTGATGTCGCTGCCAAAATAAAAACAGGCTGGGGAGCGAGTCGGGCGAAGTACATGGGGGAGTTGATAGCTGAGAGTTTAACCCACGAACCCACGCCATCTTTTTCTAATGCTGCGATGCAGCACGGCACGGATACAGAGCCACAAGCTGCCGCCGCATACGCCTTCTATACGGATGCGGAACTAGAACTGGTTGGTTTTGTGGATCACCCCAAGATTGACCAAGCGGGATGTTCACCAGACCGTTTGATTGGGAAAGATGGGTTGGTTGAAATTAAATGCCCTCAAACTTCGACGCACATAGACACGTTGCTAGGTGGGTCAATCCCTAAAAAATACATAGACCAAATGCAATGGCAGATGGCTTGCACTAAGCGCAAGTGGTGCGACTTCGTTAGCTTTGACCCAAGGATGCCGCCCGAAACCCAATTATTCATTCAGCGGGTTGAGCGGGACAAAGAACGCATCAAGGAATTAGAGGAAATGGTTGTCGAATTTCTTACAGAGATGAACGAGAAAAT
>VTLG01005272.1_pt1 | contig 28592 bp, 20 predicted proteins | sample 4694571 | NCBI WGS metagenome assembly VTLG01 (sample SAMN12604809, study PRJNA352737) | marine metagenome | biome: ENVO:00000447; feature: ENVO:00000209|ENVO:00000569|ENVO:01000036; material: ENVO:00002151; isolation source: viral sequences binned using virsorter ...
CTTTGATTCCATCATCATTTTCATATACATCTATACGAGCATGAGAACTGCCAGCAACATTGAAGCGAGCGTTCCAACTTCCATCGTTAGAAACACTTCCGGTGTCGTTGCCCATTTCAATGTAGTTGCGCCCTAAACTTTCATTAAGACCAAAAGTAGTTCCACTTAGATTTAGTCCTGTGCCAGCACTATAGGTAGTATTAGTGTCTGTATTAGTGACTGTTTCCGTAGCACTAGCAAGACTAGTAACGTGACCGTAAGTGTCTAGAGTTACGTCTTGGATATAAGTGCGTCCACTATTGTTAACAGAGCCTTGGCTGGAAGTATCAGAGTGACTAAAGGTTGTACTGCTTAAACTAAGTCCTGACCCTGCTGAGTAAGTTGTATTTGTGTCAGTATTAGTAACAGTTTCAGTAGCCGTGGCTAATCCGGTTACGTGGCCATAAGTATCCAGCGTGACATCTTGGATGTATGTACGTCCACTTCCGTTTACACTACTCTGGCTCGATGTATCAGAGTGACTGAATGTAGTTCCACTAAGACTGAGGCCAGAACCAGCGCTGTATGTAGTGTTGGTGTCCGATCTAGTATTTGTAATCGTGTTTCCAGAAATACTTATACCACTTCCAGCAACTACGTTTCCTTCATCCCATACAACATAAGAGTCATCACGAACAAAATTTCCAGATGAAGGTATTGATAAGCGTTCATCTCCAGCTTCATCCAAAACTTGGAACTCACCGGCATCAGTAAATAGTAAAGTGCCATACGTTGAACTTCCCGCATCGAAGCGGACAGCAGACTGCGATGAAGAAGCTGCTGCTCGCATACGCATTGTGTTCGTATTTACTGGGTAGATGTGCCAACCCGCACCTACACCTGTATTCCAGTAAAGTCCGTAAGTTCCACTAAACTGCAACCATGTGTTTGCGTTGTAGTAAGTAGTCTTTCGCAGTACATTACTGTCTACGCTAAACGTCGTGCCACTCAAAGACAGTCCTGTGCCTGCCGTATACGTGGTATTTGTATCCGTGTTGGTGACTGTCTCTGTGGCACTAGCAAGACCAGTAACGTGGCCGTAAGTATCTAACGTGACATCTTGGATGTAGGTACGCCCTGAGTTGTTTACAGAGCCTTGGCTAGATGTATCGGAGTGGCTAAAGGTTGTACTGCTGAGAGATAAACCACTTCCAGCACTATAGGTAGTATTTGTATCTGTATTGGTAACAGTCTCAGTAGCGGTAGCTAATCCTGTGACGTGACCATAGGTATCTAAGGTGACGTCTTGGATGTACGTCCGTCCACTATTGTTAGAAGAGGATTGAGAAGAGGTATCGCTATGGCTGAAAGTAGTACCAGACAGAGATAGACCGCTGCCAGCACTATAAGTAGTGTCGTTGTCACTAAGGTCAGTACTGTAGAGCGAATGGTCAAATACAAGTACCTGCCCACTAGTAGTACCATCCGTTCCTACCCATATCTTCCTGTTCGCGCTGTTAATCGCGATTTCACCTTCTTGAAGATTGGTAGGCGTTTTTCCACTATTTTGATTTAGGCCTAATTTTATTGTATTTGCCATCGGTCATTTTAGTTAGTCCAAGTTACAGAACCACCATCAATCGTGTCATCAGTATCTATGAAGGTAGTTGTGCGAGAAGTTACAGCAGAAACGTGACCCTTAGTGTCTACCGTTATCCTATCGATAATGACTTTGTCACTTGTGTTTACGTCTATCGCCGTTTGGGTTTGGTGAGCGCCTTGGATAAAAGCGTTAGTTATCCCAAGGTTTGTGCGAGCCGTAGTAGCATCAGAAGCACCTGTACCACCGTTAGTTACCGCAAGATCAGTACCTGACCAGTTGCTGTTGCTGATGGTACTTGCGTCAGCGAGACTGCCTAAACTCAAGTCAGACTTCAGTTCAGATGCAGTCCTTCCTTCTAAACCTGAAGAAGTGAACCTAGCGTACTCGTTGTCATTTGGAGAAGCGGAACCATCGACTTTAAGAGCATTACCACCTGCGATTCCAAAAGTAAGCGCGGCTTGCTTGTTGTTCCACGTAGTGGCTGAAGCAATGTTTCCGTCAGGCAGACTTCCGGTTACATCAGTAGTCAGGTTGACTTGGCCACGTGTAATGGTCTGGCCAGATATTGTGATGTAATCGTAAGAGCCAGCAAGAGTCACATTGGTAGAGTTGTCAGTACCTGCGGCATCAACACCTAAGCTAGTACGTGCTGTGGCTCCATCTTCTGCAACCCAGCCTGATGCACTACCTACGATGAACTTACCGTCAGAATCAGACAAACCTGCAATAGCAGCCAAGCCAGCATCGTATGCCTGTACGTTGGTTCCAATGACGAGACCAAGGGAAGTACGTGCAGTTCCCGCATTCAACCCTGTAGAACCGCCGTCCCACTTCAGGCGGTCGCTGTAAGCAGTATTCCAATTAGTTGAACTTCCTCCAGAGGCTGAAACTACACCTGACGATGTGATGGCCCCTGTAACATCTAGAGGCTTGTTCATCGTCCAGAGACCACTCCCGCTATTGGAGTACTTTATTTCCGCACTCCCGCCATCAATTACAATACCAGAACCATTAGCAGCCGCAGCGTCAGCCGATCCTTTTGCTAGTGTTATCGTTTTATCAACAATATCGGTATCAGTAACATTAAGAGTATCGACCGTTCCAGTAACCTTGAGGTCTCCAGAAATAGTCAAATCACCTGCTACTGTGATATCGTCAGGAAGCCCGACAGTTACAGTTGTACCACTTGTGCCGACATCTACTTCATTACTTGTGCCTTGAATAGTAAGATTAGCACCAAGAGCTACGTCCTGAGAGTTAACTTGTATCTTCGGTGACACTAACTTGCTGTTAGGAATTGAGCCTGCCAGCTTGTCCTGACCAATGCTCCCTGCTAACTGTGCGTTAGTGACGGTTCCGGTGAGTGCTGAAGTAGCTACACCTGTTATCGTAACAGCGCCACTTGGGCCTACGTTAAAGTTGGTACTACTGAAGGAAGCACGTCCAGCAATAGCAGACGTAGCTAGGGCAGTAAGCTCAAAAGCAGCTACCGTTGATGTGCCGGTTTTGTGTCCTATCCAGAGCTTCTTGCCGTGGTTGTTCCACCCCAATTCACCTTCAGCAAGCTGGTTGGTTGTTGGGTTCTTCGACTCATTGTAGGTCGAGTGCCGTTTTACTTGAATTGTGTTTGCCATTTTTAGAGGGTTTTACTTGTTTTTAATCGCCTGAAAAAGCTAATGATCCTCCATCAAACGTAGATGTAGAATCTGTAAAAGTTTTATTTGATATAGTTTGTGCGCTTGTTGTGTCCACGAAATCTCCTGTTACTCCTGCAGTTAATTTCATGGTAGCCAATGTCATTGTTTTTTCTTCGATATCATCTTCTAGCTCCTGCGATCTGAATAGGGTATACTTGTTAGAGTTGTCAAGGTCTAGTTCAGTCAGCGGAGACCCAGCTTGAAAATCAACGTAATGAGTCAACTTAGGAGTCACTCTCTTTACCTGCCACCTGTAAGTCGCGTTAGCAGTTAAACCTGAGAAGGTTAAGGTAGTACCTACTAGGGTGTAACCGTCAGACGGGTTAAACAAACTGATGTCACCTGCCGCCAAAGCTGTGTTAAAAGAATCTAAAGTTTGGTTAGCTGAACTCAGGTAGATTTTTATGTGATCAGGAGTCAGCCAATCGAAGCTGCCGTTGGAGGGGTTAGAGATAGAAGCAACAAGGCCCCCAGCCCCTGTGGCTGTCCCACTTGCTATGTATCTTGAATATGCCATTATTAAAGTCCCATTATTCTTTTAGTTTGCTCTGCTTGCTGCTGCTTGAATGCAACGTAAGCCTTTAGTAATTCAGGATAAGCAGCCTTTGTGTTGTTCCTAGCCTGTTTCCTATAGTGCGCCATGACCGCTTTGACAGCCTTAACGCGCTCATCTCTGTGTGTTCCTGAGAACTGAAGCGTCCCTTCTGCGTCAAACGTGGCCGCCCTTTTATAGGCGTCACTTTCAAAAAGTCGAGTCAGCGATTGACGTAGGGTCATACCATTTAACTTAATTTTACCGACTTCTTCTTGGAAAAAATCGTAGGCACTTCTACCCTTATCGTCATAGAATCGACGCATATCTAAATGCCTGAGACCGTTTATGCGTGGTGTAGGCGCACCAAATCCGTATTCGAGTGACGCCAACTCATCTAGAATTGGATCATTCTTCTTCCGTGAAATCAGGAACGGATTGAATCCAGCAGCCCACACGCTTGGTTCGTACATCGCTTCCAAAGGCTCACCAAGGTAGTTTCGCATTGGCTCGATTCCAGACGCCAACGTAGGGACGCGAGAAGCGACTCCATCCAGCAGTCCGTATGTTTTTTTCATGTAATGATCATCCGTCAATGGCGTCCATTGGGAGATGGCCTTTGGAACATAGGCTGTAAGCTGGCGCTTTAAGAGTGGCTTTAGCTGTGTTTCAGGCTCAATGAAGGCCTGCAATACGTTGTTTATTCCAGCGAGATAACTCTTATCTGCGATGTTATTTGATATTGAGTAGGCTCCTGCTTGCATGACTCCTTGGAACCAGTTTTCCTCAATGTCACCGTCCCGTGCCAGAAGTGCAAACTTCTCCCACACGTCAGCCGCAAGTCCCAGCACGGTAGCGAACGGATCGAGACGGGCGTATGAAATGTATGTATCGCCAACGACAAACGAGTACGGACGCCAGCCGGTTGCCATCTTGTTTTGGCGCTCTCTAGGGTTCGATGGGCCACCTCCAGTAATCATTTCGGAACTAGCTGCCATCATAAAAGCGGCCCAATAGAAGTTGCCAGCGCTCACACGCCCATGAGCTTCTGCTTTTTTAATTGGGTCGTTGCTGGCCATATCAGCTTGGTAGCGCATGTGCAGGTTCTTGGCCCACTCGTATTCCTTTATGCCTAAAACTTTACCTCTAGGCGACATAGGGAAGAACGGGAGACGTTGTATCGGAAACTTCAGGATGTTAACTGGAGTCCTGATGAACGGCATAATGAGGCGCATCCAAGGATGACGGTGTACAGTATCCTGTATGTCCTTCTGCCACGTAGTTCTATTTTTAGATATCTTACCAGCATCCTGAAGGGCTACTAAGTCTTTATCTAGGGCGCGTGTGAACGTGACATCTTCAGCCCAATCCATGCCTAACTGTGACAACTCACTCGCATCTGCGTCAAAGTTTTCAGCAGCATAGTGATCCACGAAGTCTTCTTTGTTTCTGAAGTTGCGAACAACATCGTTAGAAGGATCGTTACGCATGTCTTCGTATTTACGGAACCCTTCTTCTCGGAGGGCCTGCTTGGTGTGCCTCCGTCCTGAATATCGTATTATTCCAGAAAATCCATCAGCAATGTACTGTGCAAGTTCAGGGCCTTCTAGGCCTGCTTCTGCGCCTTCGCCTGCAAGCCGTCCCATGACGTTAGCCCTGAAGCTGATCTGCTTAAACAACTCATCAGTACCAATCATAAAACGACTTGGTATGCGAATGATGTTGCCAATGTAGTCTACCGTGGCCTTGGCTTTTTTACTGGCTGATCCAGAGAGTAAGTTCTCGCCAGAAATAGCCTTCGGAGGTTCTACGTCAAACAGGTCAGCGCCTTCTGAAAGAGTTCCCCTTCCGGTCTTCCACGATTTCTTTGCTCCAGCGACTGCTTGGATTCCTTGGGCGTACATTCCTTCTTCTTGCCCCTGCTTGTAGAACTCAGTCTGCTTTTTAGCAAAGCCTTCTTTGTCAATTAGGCCTCCTAAGTGCCTAATGTTTTGCAGTCCCAGCGCACCCATCGCACGGATTACCTGCAGGTTGATTGCAGCGGTGTGCATGAGAGTGGAAGCAAGCTGTTTGCGAGCCAGTTGCATGTCTTCTCCGTCGCGCAGTACTGTACCAAACATACCTTCAATAGGTTTATAGTACATGTGCAGCCCTGTAGAGATCATGTTGACTAGCTGTGTCTTGGTTCCACTAAGAATCGAGTTAATCCAGTATTCGTTATGGACGTCGATTGCGGAGCTAGTCTTGCCGAGGTAGTCCGTAGCGGCGGCAGCTTTATCCATTGCTTTACCTTCAGTTGCCCTGAAGATAGCACCGGCTCTAGCAGCGTGTTTCTTAATACCTTTGGCCCCACCCATGTGTTTAGTGAGGTCGCCAAGCGAATCCATTGAAGATGTTATTTCATCCTGTATTCCTCTCCATGATCGCAACACTCGACCAGAGGCTTGCCTCAGTTTCTGCATACGCCTGATGCGAATGTTCTGGCGCTCCAGTTCTGTCTGATACTTTTTAATCAGGTCAGGCTTTTGCATCAGTTGGTCTTCAGTCAACTTGTCGATTTCTTCGGTCAGTTGCTTGAAGTTTTTCATACTGATGGCTTGCTCCATGCGGTAGGCTAGAATGCGGATGTTCATTTCCTTCATTGCCGCCACATCTTGCTCACCTATGTAGCCTAGTTTTTCGTCAACAGATATTTCATCGTAGTAGTGGGAAAAGTCACCACGCCCTTTAGCGATACGGTTGGCAAATGAAATGCTATCCATTTGGTAGGCTTCTGCCATATCGTCGGCATTGTTTAAAAAGTGTTCCTCAAGGGCTTCCTTTAAACCGCGAGGATTGCTTTGCATTTCGGTAGCTTTAGCAAAGGTCTCCGCATCAGACATCTTGTTGATGTTTGTTTTAAGATTCTGATAAAAGAAACTAAACATGCGGCCAGAGAAGTACTTCATCCCTACGTCACTAAAGGACGTGTCGGGCCTTAGTATCTGAATGGCTTCATCAAAAATCTGGTGAATGCTTTTTGCAGACTTTGCGGTTCCGTTAAGTTCAGAGACTAGGTTCTTAAATTCTTTTAGCCTTTCTGGCTTAACGGTTCCGTCTGGATTTACAGCATCATCCATTAGAACCCGTGCCTGCTGTGTAGGTGTAAGCTCTAAGTGCTTGAGGTGCTTCGGAGCCTTGAATTCGTACTTATAGAAGTCACCGATTCCTTGGCGTTTCGCTGCACGAACAGCACGCTTAAAGGCCCTTACTTTTCCTTTAGCTCCTTTAAGAGGAAACTGCAGCTTCGCCCTTTCCAGTTCTACGAGGAACCTTTCAAAGTCGTCGTAATCGTTAAACACGTCTTTAGGGAGTGCAGTTTCAGATACTCCGTCAAAAGCGTGGTACGATTTGGTTGGTTGCCACTTGTCCCAGTACTGCTGGGCATTCATTCTGGAAACCATGATAAGAGGGTTCTTTAGAAAAGCGCTGCTTGTGTGGCTTGAAGACAATGATTTAGGGCCATCAAACTTGGCAGGGTTTATTCTGATCTTGTCAACTAATGTGTCCGCGACCTCGGCAATGTTATCGATGAACTCGTTCCCCCTTGGGGTTAGGGAAGGGTCACCCTCATAATTAAGACCTAGAGGATCACCAAGGTCATCATATTTATCAGGAATGCCTAGATCATTTATGTCAGCACTTATTTCTCTGTTAAATACGCCTTCAGGCGATGCGTCGAAGATGTCCGTTTGGGCGGCATCTTCAATAGTATCGATTAACTCGTCTTTTGACAGCGTAGGGTCATTGACTGCTCTCCCTACTTTTTGGAGAAAGTCTATTAAATGGTCTCTTGTGCCATCAAAATCATCTACGCTCATTAAGTTAAATATCTCGTTGGGTTTAAACCCAAAGGCTCCAATGGCTTGTTTTACATCTTCAAGCGCTTTTGCTGCTTCTCCTTTTAGTTCATGTTTAGCTAAGAAGTCTTCGGCAAAAGCATCAGGTAAAGCGTCGTTTGACCCATCAGCCATCCAGTTTAATATTTCTTTTGTTTCTTCATCAAACGCTTTGACGCCTTCTTGCAGTTCTCCAAACGTCTCTGCTCTCCCTCTACGCATCGCAAGGGTCATCCACCTTCCTACTATGGTTGCTGCGTTTGCAAAATCGACAGGCACTTTAGTTGGAGAAGGCTCATCGTAAAAACGGACATCGACATCAGCGTCATGTGCAACTGGATCGTGTTCAAAATTGTCAGACCGTTGGTGCGCCCAATCTTCTATTTCCCCGTTGTCAGCAATTTCATCCTCATCCATTGGGTTGGCTTTAGAGTCAGGCTCTAGCGCTTCTCTTGCGGTCTTCTGCTCCAAGGAAGCCATCTCGTCAGCATCTGTCAGAGCTTCAGATAGTTTACGCCTAGTTTGTTTTACTTCGGTGTTTCCCTTAAAGGCTTCATCTTCTGGCCCTGTTTCGGCTACGTCGTCTGCAGGCCTTGGGGCTGCTTGCCTGTCAGCCGCTTCTGACCCTCTGACGTCTTCGCCCTTACCGGCCTTGGTTGTGCGTGCGTCCTTGCCTCTCGCTTTTCCAATGGCTGCTTTTCCTAAAGCAATGATGTGGTTAAACACCGCACCTATGACTGCACCTTCAGCAGCAAATGCAGCGCGTCCTAATACGTTTGTACTCATCTGCTCGAAACGGCTTTGCATTTTTTCAGCCGTCACAGCAGTAGGTTGGTTTACCCAATCAGGGTCACTTGTGGCGTGTTCAAAATGATCCTGCATTTCTGGATAAGTCTCAAAAAAGCGAGACAGGATTAGTCCCTCATCTTGACCACGAAACGCAATGAATTCAGTTATCGCACCAGTTACAGCGCCTTCTTTGGTTATCCTCCAAAAGTCTGCCGCAGAGTATGCCCTCTTTTTTCCACCTTTCTTACTAGAGAGTTCAGTAGGTGTATCTGGTTTTTTCCTGCGCCTTCCCCTAGCCAAGCGCTTTAAACCTGCTTGTCCTACCTTCTTAATCGGCCCTCCGAGAAGAAGACCAGTAGCAAACTGGAAGATATCAGACGTCATCGTACTGGCGAAAGACTCTGTGTTCTCAGGCATCGCGTCTGAAAACGTAAAGAAGCGTTCTTTTTCTCCAGCTAAATCGGTAGGCAAGTTGGCAGTAGACTCAATAGCAGACAGAATACCGTGGCCTGCTCCGTCCCACATGTTCTTGCCTAGACCCTGCTGGCGCTTCTGGTATACCCTGAAGTTCTCAAGACCCGTTAAGTTTTGATTGTAATTCTGGTAAGCCTTTTCCAGCTTATTGAAGCTGTCGTCTTTGCTTCCTTCTATTAAGTAATCTCCAAGTGGCATTATTCAGGTGGGTTTGCTTTAAGTTCTTCTTTTGTTAGCGGGGCTGGCTTGTGCGGAATTAGCATCGGTGCTAGACCCCATTTGTTTGGCACTATTTGTCCGGTAGTGGGCCGTACTATATCTTTACTGTCCATTGCGGCGGCGAGTGTATTGAATGCTTCGGCTAAATCCGAGCTAGGAACATTCCTGTTTTTATGCACGTTTCTGAACAGCGTCTGGTATTTTTGCTTTGCTGCGAAATACTTGGTTTTGAACTCCTGCTCATTTGTTCCTACGGAGTCATACACACGCTGGAACCCACCTCTCTTCATAAACTGGTGATGGTGTGGGTTTGGCAGTCCTAAAGAAGCGTAAGCAGTTTCAATAGCAATTACACTTAGGATTGATTCTTCAAAATTGACACGGGTATGTTTTTTATCAAACACCCCTGCGTCTGCGATAGGCTTTCTTCTGGTTAATCCTGCTTTAAAGCGTTTCTCCCAATAAGGCGTCCAACGGCGTCTAAATGGCGAACCGGAACCGTAGAGCGGCATCGTGTTTCCGGTGGATTTGCGATACAGGTCAATAAACTCATCAAGGCTGATTCCATCTTCGACGTTATATTTACCAGCAATTATGTCATTGTTCTGACGAAACAGGTGCTTTGCGAACTCCTTGTCATTTGAATCCACTTTCTCCCCTTGCCATGTGTTCCGGTCACTATTAGTGAAACTCTCTAAAACACGGTGACGTATCGCTTTAAAAGTTGATTTAGGTACTGACTCAGGACGCTTAACCAGCAGCATGTTAAACTGTTTTTGAAAGTTTCGGCTAAGTTCCCTGATGCTATTCATGCGTTCTTTAGGAGAGGAATGAAAAATATCAAGACCGTGTGTCGCTTTAACAACCTGTGCGAACTTTTGTAAGTCTTCAGGGACTTGGTTAAGTTCGATAGGCTTATCTGGATAATCTGCTATTACACCTCTAATGCTGGTTGCGATGTCCCTCATTTCAGCAGGAGAACTAAAGATGAGGTGCTGCCCCAAGTGAACATCTGAATGAGTGAAAGGTAGCTCAATGTCTTCTCCCATTTTGGTAGGCACGCTGACTTTACCTTCTGCCAGTTGTTTCCACGGTATAACCCCAAACGCTCTTATGTGTGATTTGATTTGCAGTTCCCGCACGCCAAGTGCTTTTTCAGCTTGGGTAAGTTGATCTGCAGGTGAGTCTTGGTTGCGTAACGTGGCTAAGTTGTTTTTAGCAGTAGCATAGTCAGCAAGTTTCTTGTCTAGGGCCTGTGCTGCTTCGCGATTAGTTTGGCGAATAAAGTTCCACGATTTCTCTCCGGTGTCTCCTGCAAAAAAGCGTTCCATTAAGGACGAGCTTCCACCTTCAAGTGTGTTCTTTATTGCTTGGTTTGAGGTCAGCTTTTTATCGGCGTAAAAGTCACCGATTTCGTTGGTAATAGCTGTAAGGCCCATGTGCCTCTGCTGGTCTGCACCTGTCAGTTCTCCACCTGCTAGTGCTGCGTCAGCCTTAGAGGTTCCTTTTGCACTTTCAGTTTGCCAGCGTTCTAGCACTTGATCCTTTAGGCCATTCAAGCGCGTCTTCATTTCTTCCCTAAACATCTTCTGGCCCTGATTAGCCCACCAAGTGTCTTTAGGTTGGTTAGGATCAATCGTATCTAGAGTGGCTTCAATGGCTTCATTGGCTGCTTCTTGGTAGGCATCGTTCCGCAGCCAGTTCATTACTTTCTTAGCTGCTGCTACCTTATCGTCAGGTTGGCTAAAAGCACCCTCTGTGATGCTTCTAAATTGAAACTTTTCGTTATCAAGTTTTTCAATTTCGATGAACAGGTTGCCGTCAAACCCTGTACGCCAATCGCTATACACATCTTCTATAAGGTCTTTTTTAAGAGTTGGAAGAGCGGTGTGGTCGTATTGCTTGGCGTTGTTGTTTAGTTTTTCTACTCTAGTGATCCAACTAGCCACTTGGTCACGTAGCGCACCTGTGGCCTCATCGTTTGCTAAGTCAGTAGAGACAGCCATCAAGGATCGCAAGTCACCTTCGTCAGTATCTCTGTTATTATACTTTTCACGGACTCTAGCTAAAAGTAGTTCTGCTTCTGCGACAATAGTGCCGTCAACGATAGGCCTCATGTGCCTTGTTATTGCTGATTCAAACGCGACTGTACCATAAGGTATGTCAGGGTTGTCTGAATAGAACATCCGTTTTACGCCCATCGGCCCCCACTTGGCTAACCACTCAGCAGGGTATTGTTTGGAACCCTTACCTTTTAAAATGTTCTTACGAACCATCCCACGTAAGTCTTCTGCAAGTCCTCTGCTATCGACCCAACGTCCTACCATGTTGGCCGTGCTTTCGTTAAAGGCGGCAAGAGCGTCTGTAGAACTTTTTGCGTTAGCTACTTCTTTCTTGTTAGCAAGGGTCACAGCTTCTAGCCAGACATCATAAAAAATTCTCGCCTCGTCAGCTTCAGAATCAGCGAGTGCGTCTGTGTCATCCGAGTGAATGTCCATGAACAGTCCAGCGACTTTTCGCATTAGAACTCTATCGGTAGCGTCAAAAGGAAACTGAAGATCAGATAGGTTGGCAGCAGCAAACTTGTCAGCGTGTTGTTCTTTTAAGTTTTGTAACGACGATAAGTCCTGTGAGATTTTCTTAGCGAGTCTCGCTTCCCGTTGGGTATCTCTAGTTAACCTTCTGGTAGCCGCAGTAGTGTATTTGTCTTCTAACTCTGCTAAGAAGGAGGCGACAGACTCGAAAGTGTTGTCGTTGGGGTTAACGTCAGAGAATCTCTTAAACATGCTGACTCTATTGCCTTCCTCAGTCGTCCGAGTGAGAGAAGTAATCTTGTCATACATATCAAACACGCTGTCCAAGTCTTCACCCTGTTCAACCATCTGCTCAAACATAGGCTTAATAATGTTTTCAAAGACTGCTATGTTGAACTGCAGTTCGTCGTCAGGAAAAGATGTAAAGTCCTCTGTAAGAAAATCGCGAAAGATGTTTTTATCGTCCGCTTGAATAGCGCGGTGCAGGGCGTCTTGTCCCTTCTCAAAGAATGTTTTCTTTACTAGAACTTTCTGGTGTTCCGAAGAGAGGTCAGCAGCCTTGTTTAGGAACGCTTCACTTTCACTTACCCAGCTTTCACCGTACCCAACGTCCCAGTAGGCTCCTTCTTTTTCGTACTCTGCCTGCCTATCAAAGTTAGCTTTTTTGTATTTTTCTAAAATCTCCTTGGACTCTTCAGGAAAGTTTGCATCACCTTTAATTGCATTTATTTCTGATTGGAACTCAGGGTCGCGAATGATTGATGCTAAGTCTTTACGGGCTTGGAGACCTGCTACATTTATTATCTGCTTACTGTATACCCACGGGTTCATCCATTGGCTAAACCCATTTTTCTTTAAGTACTTACGAAAGCCATAGGATTTATTACTTATCTGTTCAGACGCAGTCATGCCCTGAAGGTACTGCTGCGCTTCTTCTTGCGCCTTGTCTAGCTTACCCATTTGGTATCCGACAAGAGATCGGTTAAAGCGACTTAGCGACTGACTTAACTGCTGGAGCGGCTGGCTTGATGGGGGAGGCGTGGCTCCTGTGGCAGCAGCGGTAGGTACGTTTACACTAGAGCCTACAGAGGGAGTGCCTACTTGTGGCCGTGGGGAAAATCTTTTGCTTTTAGCTGCCATTACGAAGGTGTAGTTGCTGGTTGAATTGGTTTTCTTTTATTTACTTCGCTTTTTATTGCCAAGGCATCCCCTGCAAAATCGAGCGCGGAAGTAAGGGCGCTGGCTTGAGCTATTGGGCGTGCGTTGGATTTGAGGCTGGCAAGGGTAGACCTGTTGGAAGACTCCATACCTCGTAAATATTTATATGCGTCGGACTTAACGTCACGTGAAATGCCAAACAGTATCTTTGATGAATGCCGTGTGAAGTCATCCATGTAGGCATCAAAAGAATCTCCGTGTGCGGCGTTAGCTTCAATAGCGCCTAAGCGTGCCTGAGATTTCTGCTGCATGATTGCGGTTTTAATTTGTTCTGTTTTACGTGCCGCCACTTCTTCGCCTTCAACCCTTCGGAGGTTCAGGTCAGTAATCCTGTCAGCACCCTGCTCCATGATGGAGTCAGCCAAATCTTTTTGATACGCCTCTTGCGATTTGGCGGCCTGACGTTGCCCCATGTAATTCGCACCTGCGGAGGCGGCTGCTACTGTTAATGAAACTGGTTCACACATATCTGCTAAAAAGTAAAAATTTTCTCCGTTCTACTCCGTACTGTTTGATTTCCTTAATGGTCTCAAACCCCATCCAATCAAGCCAATGTAAATGAACTTCATTGCGAGCATCAATGACATTGTACAAAAGCCTGTATTTTTTATGTAATTCATCTATCCACAATCTGGAATGTCTGAGGAAAGTGATCCTGTTTGCAGTAAGATCGTCAGTTCCGAGCATCCAGACCACACCGCTTTCGGGATAGCCAGCGTCACGTGTACCGAAGATGCCGCAGGGTTTTCCGTCTCTTGTCTTGACGGTGTAGCAAGGAGTTGATTGTCTGATTCCATTGATAAGCACGTCCACAGGAGGCTCCCTTGTGACGGCAGAGAGTTCGTCGAGATCAGCTTCACGCAGGTTTCGTCCGACTGCTCTGGCATCTCTAATGGAAGAAGGTTCAACATAAATTCGTCCGTGGTTCCATCTAACCCTTCCATCTACTTCCTCTTGAAAATGCTCTAGCTTCATAATCGATGCTTAAAAAATCTGAAGGGTAAGGTGTGTCGTTCTTTAAGACAAGTTGTAGCCTGTCGTTCCGTTCCTGTACTCCAAATTTAAAAGACCCAGCCTCTAGTTCTGCAGTCCCTGTCAGCACGTGGTGTAGTGGTGTAGTGGCAAATTGATTTGTGACCGTGACTTTGTTAGGCGCACTCATCGTAGGATTGTGTACGACATCTACAGTAAACGATCTGGCATTGGCGTACTCTAAGTAAGCCCTCTGTATCTGGTAGCGTCCTGTTTCTTTTATCTTATCTGATTTAAGGAACGGCTGACTGAACTGATACTCCAAGGTGTACGGAACACCTATGTGGAAATCTTTGCCGGTCAGGTTAACTCCTACAGTAAATATGTTACTGTCTACAGAAGTGCTTGAGTAGACTGCAGAGTCTTGGGTTACGAGACGTGTGGCGGCGGTGACTACATACCCAGTTGGAAGTGTGATTGTTGTGGTGTTCCCGTATGTTATGCCTGCGTTGTTTGCTGGCTTACTCCACCTGTGATCTAAGAGGACTTCGTAGTCCATCGAGGCGTCCTTTGCGTTGTCCTCAAAAGTCAATGACTCAAGATAGATAACATTGCTACGCTTGATCAGCATGTACAATCGATTACCAATAAAGGAAATGTCGTTAATAAAATCACCATTAGAGCCGAAGGTGTACTTAAACCATGCGGACTGCACACGCTGGCGATTGGCATTGTTGAAATACTTATATACATAAAGGGTGGCTGGTACTGCTGTTTTATCAGAAGGCTCTGTGATAAGGCAGAAGGCATCTTCGTTAGTAGCAGCGGCTATTTTTAGTACAGTTCCCTCTATGTACTTTGGAATGTGTGCCGTGGCGTCATTGACTTCCATGAGCGATGAGTCTTCTCTGCTCACTCCTATCTCTCCAACACCACTAAAGTCAGACCGCTGAAATCCGTAGTAGACTGAATCACCACTAACAACTGGTTTAACTCTAAAGTTATCGATCTCGTTTGCGGTAGACAGTTTAACAGTCGTTGGCGACAGAAACGGATCAGCGTCTAAAACAAACTGAGACTGATCGCTGAAGAGTAAGAGTCGCTCGTTGTACGGTACAGCGCTGTGGAGATGGCTCACCTTGTTGGTGCTTGCGGTAACTCCTATCGGTGCGGTGTCAAGAAGGGCGGCGGCTGTAGTCCTAAAGAAATTAAAGTATTCTCCAGCCTCACTAAAGATTACATCTTCGCCAGAAAGGAACCCAAGGCGATTCCTAAACAGAAAAATGTCATCAATAGTATTGTCAATGAAACGGGGGAAAGGGTTACTTTGGTCATCTCCTGCGTTACGTGCATCCCACGTGAGTGGCTTCAAGGTGAATGTCCCGTCTGATTCTTTTACTAATCCGACAGGCATCGTGTCAGCGTCAAACTGGTAAGGCACATCAGGGGCTACGCACTCAACCCATCGCCCGTGTTGTAGTTCGTGGTAGTTTTCTACGTCTGCTTCAAAGCGTAAGTAGTAATCGTCAGCGTCTTCCCTTGGATCGCCTACTACTTTTACAATGTGACCATGACGACACACGTTAGGGAGATCGGCAGCTTCGTCTACTTCAAAGTAAGTTAGCTTCAGACCGTTACCTCCTAAGTCATCCGACACTTGGATAGCAAACTTAGAGCCTTCTGGATTTCTGATGGCTATTGTGTAGCCCTGTTGTAAAACGCTCCAGTTACTTTCAGCCCCATCTATTCTTCCTGTCCCTGAAAAATTAGCAAGCCTACCTACTGTAGATTGTTTCATACTCAAACCAACACAATCTTCGTCGGCTGCTTCAACGAGAGAAAAACGTAAAGGAAGTCCATTAGCTTGTGCTGGAGCGCCTGACGGCAGTACTTTTACTCCTTTAGAATAAACAGCATCTGACGCCAGCATTGTGGCAATCTTTTCCGTGCCGATTGGTTCCTGATTGCTGCTTCCTGTCCACTTAGGAGATTTGTAAAAGAACTCTCCGTTTTCTACTATGCGACTTGTTTGGTTAGTGTGTAACTGAGCGCCTGCGCCTGACGGGGCTTGCTTTGTTCCTTTGTCTATCCATGCCCTACGCACAGTCACTTGAGTAGAAGCAGACGGCGACAAGTATCCTTCTTTTTCTACCATAAACTTGCCACTCTTTCCTACGTAAGACCCAATGCTTTCGTCTGCTCCTGCGTACCAAGTTAGTTCGTAGGTTCTGCCATAAGACGCTGAGAGCTTGTAGGTGTTTGTCTTCTTTTGCCCTCTGGCTCCTAAGTAAATTTTATCAAAGGTTAAAGTATCGGCTGCATCAGAGTGTGTCTTGATGGCTTGGAACTTATCACCGATTGAAGACGACGCGATAGCTTTGGTAAGGTGATCCCATGTAGTTAGTTTGTTTTTTACTGCGTCTCTGTTAGCCCAATGAAAGTTGCCCCAAATGTTTATTGTTTTCCCTACCCACTCAATGGCTACGAACTCATTTATTCTATGGGCTTGTGGAGGCAATAAGTCTTCGTACTGCGAAAATCCCTCCTGCCCTGCGCCTGACGGATGGAGACGTGTGGGAACAATTTGTCCCTTATGGGTATAGCGCCAGTTTTGTATTAGCCTTATCTGATATCCGTTTAAATCGGTTCCAGAGTCCTTAGCTTCGATGCGTCCTAGTACTACAGACTTGCCCTCTGAATCCCTTCCCGTGATTTCAAACTGAGCTTTAGTGGGGCTTGAAGAGTATTCTTTATTAACCTCGTTTCCTATTTTAACAGTATAATTTTTACCGTAATCAGCAGTACGTACTGTTATGATTGCCTCATGCTGCTGTTTGTATTTTGGCAAGGGGTCACGCGCCACCGTGTTGTTCTTATTTACAATGAAGGTGTAGTCAGCGATTGTTACGGCTTTTAAATCTGCTGCTGGATTGGAGGTGTTGTTCAGGTACTCTAACCCTCCGTCTACGTTGACGGTTTTTTCTGCACCTGACGCTAAGTCATACACACGGATGCCGCCCGTGACTGCTTTGAAGTCTTCCCAGTTAGTGTCAGTTCCTATTGTTACACCTGACTGTGGGTTTTGAATCTGTCTTGGGTTAGAGGGTGAGGCAGGGATCGTGCTAGTGGTGTCTCCCCAGTACGCCATAAACACCCACGGCGGGGAGCTTGCTGAGTAGCTTGCATCAGAATCTGAATCAACTAAGTCGAGTACGTTTACCTGATCAAAATGCAGATCATAGCTGTTCGTGTTTCCTAAATGATCTGTATGTGGCCCTGAAATGCTAGTAATCTTAACACGGATTGCTTTGTCTTGGCGTCTGCTGGAGCCTAGCCGTATTAGGTCTCCAACCTCAAAGTGATTTAAATTAGCATTCCAGTTCTCTAGCTCTTGGCCTGTACCGAACTTGGCTACGATAGTTGAGGTGCTGTTGTAACGGATGCGGTTGACAAAGTTGTTGCCTGTGATGTCTCCTAGAATAGTAGAGCCATTGTACAAAGCCCAATGCACGTTCGTGCCGAAAGCGTTCCAGCCGTCGTCGTCTCCGTCTTTGACCCATTGGTCATCGACTGCATACCCAAGGTTGTCGTTGTAACTGTTACCTTCTCCACCTATGCGACCCAGCAGGAACTTATCGGCAGCAAAAGTTAAGGCTTCATTGGAGTTATTTACCTTGGCCATGTCTGCTGCAGGTTTCCTTAAAACAAACTCTTGGTCTGAAGGAACCATAAGAGCAGAGTCTCCGCTCAACCCATTGATGTTAATGACATCACCTGCTTGCAGCCCGTGGCCTGCTGTGAATGTAACTGCAATTACTCCATCTATCCATCGACCATCTGTGTGCCGTACAGACTCAATTTCCAGCCTGTTAATGGTAGCCTTTCCTATGTTGATCGCGCTGCCACCTGACGTATCAGAAAGACCCGTGGTAGCATTAGCTGTGGTTGTGTAATAGGTTTGCTGCGGTTCTATTCCTGTAGGCAGTTCTCCTTCTTCTTTCGTGGAGACAAACCGTACCGGAGTGTTAACTGGGAGAGCGCTGGCCAAGGTGATTGTGTTGTTCCCTGCGCTAACTCCGCTAACTGCCACGTCAGTAGTTTTATCAATAGCTAATACATACTGCTCATCAGAATCCCTATTGATTGTATGTATAAAACTTTTATCATCAGTAGCTAAGTCCGTTTTTGTTATGAACTTTGTTGGAGGCCTTTTGATTAAACCTTTGATTGGCGACGAGTAAGCATTGATCTGCTCTGACGCCTGCGAAGGGTAACGCTGTGACTCGGCCTGCTGACTGACTCCTTGTGCTAAACTGGTAGTGGCATTCTTAACAAGGGGCATTAGAGTCTAGATTTAAAAGGGTAAGAGTTGGATGAATCCCGCACCACGGTGTAGTTGGAAAGGCGACTATTAAAGATACTGTAGTCTGCGTTCTCAGCTTCCTTGTGTATCATGTTCATACGGGCTTCGTATTCTTCCTGCGCTGCGAGTTTTACCAATTCGGGATCGCCTACGTGGCGCGAGGCAAACACACGTGCAGCTTTGGTTACGATGTAACGCCGTGCGTACTCTGGCACAGTAGGTTCACCTGTGTCTGTAGTGGCCTCGAAAGCTAACTGGTGAGTGACTATTGCTTTTACATCGTCATTGAATTGATAAGTACTATTCTTTCTATCGAACAGAAACTTACCGCGAGCTACTGGATCAACACTTGGGTAATCGTAAATAGATAGATCGATGTTGAGGACGTTAGTAGGTACTGCGATTCTCTCGGCGTAGAACAGGACGTTTGTAGACGGGGCAGCGCTTAGAGTTGCTGACTTGTCGTTGACGATTGTAGCTACGGTTAGATTGGTTCCACTACTGGTTACTGTTTCATCCTTTTCTAAGTAATGAGGATTGGATGTAGTAATGGTAGACCCTGATGTACTGTGTGTTATCGAAGCAGTTCCTTTTGCCAGCGTTACATCTTCATATCTATTGAAGTGCCAGCCCTCAGATTGAACGGCTTTATCTATTTCCTCTAAAATTTTTTGGGCATCATTTGCTTCACCTGCGCTTTGAAGGCTGGAGATACGCGCTTGCCCTATGGTAGACAGCATCTGATTGACTGCCTCCAACTTACTTGTGTTTGCTCCGTAGGCCATAATTAAAATAAAAAAGAGGGAACCCCCATATTTCAGAGGGTTCCCAATGTTAATCAATCTTACCAGTTGGCGTCTTTAGTCGGACGAACGCCGTCAGACCAAACAACAACTGACTCAGGACGTAACGAACCGTGGCCCATGCTGTACTTAGCAAGGAACAAGTTACCTTGACGCTCGATCAAGTACTCGGATTCCATTGTTAAGTCCATCAGTTTCAAGGTAGCGAAGCCACCCTTCTGGAACACGATACCTGCACAGTTACCGTAGTTAGCGCGGTAGTCATTACCTTCGGTGTTAGACAACCAGCGGTTAGACTGTGCTGCACTTGACTCGTCAGCATCTGGCAAGTGGTTGCTTACCAAGATGGTGATGCCAGCCACACGTACTACAGTACCAGCAGCCAACGAACCTTCACCTCCGACATCCTTGTTGATGACTGAAGAAGAAACCACGTCAGTACCAGAAGAGTTGTTGACCAACTCGTAGTACATAGCAGGGGTTACGATAGCGTAACGATCAGACTTAGGAACGTCCTTCTCGTCCAACAAACGTGCTGACTCAAACAGAGCGCGACGAATGTACTTAGCATCAGGAGTAGCACGTAGCTTTCCTTCAGCAGCAGCGTTGCCTCCAGACGCCTCTGAAGTGTTCTCACGTGTCAGCACCGTGTTAGACGGTGTGGTGTTGAGAGTACTCTTGGCGCTGTAGATAACAGAACCACGCTTGGTTTGTCCTGTAATGAACGGATCGGATGGAACGAAGTCATCCGAATGGTCTTCGCCGCCTGTGTTAGTTCCTTGCTTACCGCCAGTTTTGACAGCAACTCTAAGTACGTTCTTATCGAACTCGTTTGCCAGAGCCTCACCGAGTTGGTGATTGTATGGCGCACGCACGTCAAAGTGAGATACCAATTCATCGATAGAAGCCACGAAGGTGGAAGCCATCAGGACTTTATCAATGTGGATTAGTTTCTCAGTTTGCGCGAACTTATTGAGACCGCCGTTTGCAGGGCCGTTGTTTTCCAAGATGGAAGAACCCGGCGTGTAGTAACCAGCAGCCGCAGTACCGATAACAGGGAACTGTGCCGATTTGCCCTTCGTGATGGTTCGCATCGTGTGAAGGGGTTTCATTATGTTTTTCTCATCGAAGACCGTGAGAACCTCTCCTGCAAATTTCTTTAAGAAAAGTGCAAGTGTATCACCCGTACCTGCGCCCGAACTTCCTTGAGCGCCTATACGGCCAACGCTATTTGTGAATATATTAGCCATGTTATATGCCTTTCTTTACTTACGTTAACAACTTAAAACGACCATAGCACCCGCTATAGTCTCCTTACAATCCCTTCAGATTGCCTGCAAGTTGTCCGTCGTAACGGGCTATTCAGCTTCCCCTTCGGGCAAATCCAATGGCCCCATCAACCAACCTTCAGGTAGAGTGACCTTATTCTTAGTAAGCTCCCACTCTGTACCGTTCCAGTAGTAGACTCGGCCTCTGACATTGGGGCCTGTACGCACCAAGTTGTCAGTCGGCTGAATGAATACTGCTTTTCTTCCACTTGTCAAGCATCCCGTTAACCCAAGCGTCCCGCAACTTGCGAGGAACAGCAGGGGCAACGGTAGCTGTAACAGGTTTCGCAGCATCACTCAGCAGGAGTTTTAGTATCTCCTTCAGAATTACTGTTATTATTTCCACCATTTAATTGTACCTGTGCATCTAGTGCATGTTTTTTCAGGGTTAGCCTAGAACCTGTGTAGCCTAGAGCTACGAGGGTCGCTGTGATTAGCCCTACAATCTTGGCGGCAAACTCATTGTCTTCTACAAGACCTGTGCTTGCGATAGCTCCGACAGCAACGGCTGCCATGCTCATCCAGAACTCTGTACTTTTGTATCCTGCTTTTTTCTCTACTTGTTTCATGTTAAATCTCCTGACATTGCCAACCGGCGTTCAACCATTGCGTGGAACTGAGTGTCTCCTGCTTTGTACAGGGGGTTCATCATGTCCTTCTGCATCTCGTACATGGAACCGTAGCCTCCTTCTTTCGGGGCGCGTGTTCCTTGAACTAAATCTGGACTTCCTCCTACTCCTCCCGCTGCTAGGTACTGGGAATACATCCCTTTAATAGCCATGCGAGCGACAGCACTAGAACCTTCGACAGCTTCATTGAACGCATCGATGTCTTCTTGGTCTAAAGACTCGGACATCCATTCGGTCATTGCTCCGTAGGTCTCTTCACCTCCAGCGAGGTTCATTAAGTCAGTCACTTCAGCGTCCTGCATCTGCGATTGACCCTCAATGTAGTTGTCTACTAGCTCCCTAGACAGCCCTTTCTTCGCTAAGTCAGCATAAGTCTTGTCACTTAGGCTGCCGTTTTCAGAATACTCTTTGGAATATTCTTGGAAATCAGCATCCGTAAGGAGGCCTTTCTCTTCCGCTTGCCTTGAAGAGAGCTTCTTTTCAAGACTTTGATAGGCCTGAGCCATATCTTCAGGGCTGCCAAATTTTTCTGGGAGCCACTCTGGTCGCTCTGACGGCGCTGATGGTTCTTGTTGTAGGGTCTCTTCAGCTTCCAATGGTGCATCTGGCCCTGATTCTGGTTCTGTTAGTGTTATACTCTCTGCCATTTTATTTTTTCTTTTTATTAGGCCACCCTTTATCCTTGGCCCGTAACTTCTCTACGTTGCCTCTGGCGCTGGTGCGTCCAACCTTTCGTTGTTGGTTCTCCAGTTTCTTGGCATCGATATTCTTTTGTTGTTCTGCTCTCCCCTTGCGCTCCACCTTTAAACGTCGCTTATCACCCACACGTTGACGCCGTGCGTCTCCCTTTGTGCCGCCCTTAAAGTATTTTTGAACGGTATCACTACGGTCTTTAGCTTCAGCTTTCTGTTTATCGGTCTTGCCGTAGTTCTTTATACGGGCCTTCTTGGCATCAGCCTCCCGCACTACTTTCTCAAGTTGAGTCGTAGGTTTTTCAGGGTGTTGTTTGCGAACAGCTTTGTGACTGTCGTGAGTCTTAGAGGAGCCACGTGGGTCTGGCCCACTACGCTTTGCCGGTGTTTCCTTAGCGGCTGCTTCTTTTCTGTTAGCCTGTAATCTCTTTCTGGCTGCACGGCGACGAGATGGAGAGGTCAGTCTCTTCTGGACTTCTCCTCTGGCTTTTTTCGTAGCCGTTTTAGCTGCCTCTTTTCCTGTTTCAGCTTTGGAAATATGCTTGGCTGCATTGGTAGTAACAGCTTTAGTTGCAGCTTTCTGGCCAGCGACACGTAGCGCTGTGACCCCTGCTCCAACTCCTGTGGCAACGGAGGCTGCGTCAGCACCATAACCAATTACTTTAGTGGCGAGTATCTTACGGTCTATCTTCTTTGTAGCCGCTTCGTAATTCTTTCCAACCTTTCGCAGCCCTTCTTGTTGAAGCAAAAGGAGCGCCTTCCTGCGCTGCGCTGGGGTCTTGAGGTGAGAGGTGCGAGACTTAGGCATTTTATTTGTAATATTTGTAGTGGTCTACGTTCTGACGCCCAAGGTGCTTATGCCTGTCGCTAAGTTTCATCTTAGTTTTCTTGCGGGTTTGCGCTTTAAGCTCATGCTTCACCTTGGAAATGTAATTTCTCTTTTCCTGTTCAGTCATCTGCTCACCTGTTTTGTGAGTCCCTTTAGGGTCAATGATCGAAGCGCGTTGCTTTACCGTTAAAGATTTCCTAGCACCAAAAGGAATGTTGCGACCAAATTTTGAATTCTTTTTGGGTCTTCCTTTTTTGCTACCGTAAGTTCCCTTCCCGTCTGGCATATTATTTTGTTTTAGTTGTGTCAACCTGCCTGTACCAAGGCCAGTCTTCTTTGTTAGATTTCTTTTTCTTTTTGCACTCCCCTTTGCAGGTATCCTCGAAACAATCTTTGTTCTTACACATGATTATCTCATAGCCTGTGAGGCTTGTTGGGCCATTGCTTGGAAACGCTCTGGGTTTTCATTCGCCATCTTACCGGCAGCAGTAGCTACATTAGGAGCCACTTGTTGAGCCATCGCTTGTTGAGCCGCCTGTTGTTGTTCAAATTGTATCTCTTCTTCGGTTTTGATTAGGCCCTCAACGTCGATTCCCAACGAAGTAGCACGGCGCTTGAGGTAGTCACTCATGTTTACGTAGGTAGAGAAGTCCTCTCCTAGTAGTTGAGCGGCCCCTTGAATAAAGCTGTCTAACTTATTCAAGTCATGTCCTCGTCCTAGCGCCTCTAGCCCTGTGACAATAGTAGTTTTAACTATTTTCTTAGGTAGCTTAGGAAGCCTGCCTGTCTTTGACATGCGATCCATCAGCCTGTTTACCAAGGGCATTTGAAATTCTTGTGACAGGATCGAGTACACTCCTCCGAGTACATCCTCTAGCTCCTGTGCCATGAATCTTATTTCCTCTGCTGTGACTCGTTCACCTTGGCGTTGGATCGACGTGTTCATTAAGAACGCGAATCCTAATCTTTCTTTGATCTGCTCTACGGTTTCTTGAGCCACCCTGAAGTCGGCAAATTTCTCCATCTGCAGACACGTGACGTCCTGTGCATTGCCTTGAACAATAGCACCATTAGGGGAATTAGCCAGAATGCGTGGGCGAGTGGTTCCATTTGGATTAACTAAGAATAAAACTTTAGCTGCTGCTGCTGATCCTTCAACGATTGCTTGAGTGAGTCCTTCTAGGGACTGCAGGTCTCCAATGTATTCTTCAATGAAGCCCCTGCCATAGTCCTCGTTCTCGATCCGTGTGTACCGCAAAGGCATCCACGGGTTTTTGTCTAGAGCATACTCCCCCCTCGCATCCGGTATGTCTATGTCGGCAACCTCCTGTCGTACAATCCATTTCCCTTGATCTCTGTAAATTCCGGTGTAGACGTTGACTGTCTTGTCCCTCTTGCTGCTGCCAATAGAAATAACCTGTGGGTTCCCTGCCTCCTCCAGTTGTGCCTGTATCTTTAGGGGAAGCACCTCTGGATTGATCGATTCTTTTACGATAATAGACTGAACATTTCCCATAGGGTCACGCTTAGTGACGTATCGATCTAGATTAAAGACCCTCAAACCTCCTTTGTCAGGGACGTACAGAAGCACGTTGCCTGCAACGATCAACTGCTTGAGGGCCTCAAAAACACCTACTCGGACAGCGGATGTCTCAACCTCACTCTGAACTGCTCGCTCTATTTCGGCTAATGCTTTTTCTAATTCTGTCTTTAGGCTTGGGTCAACTTGTCCTTCGCTTGCCTTCTCGTACTCAAATTTATCTATGACTAGCCTAAAAAAAGGTGAGTTAGGTGGTAGCAAGGCCAGCAATAGCTTCGATGCGAGGTTGTTTACACCTCTGGCTCCCACGCCTTGAAAGGGAGTAGGGTAAGAAGTGTTAGAAGTATTGCTATCGGGAGGAACAAGGTAAGGAATAGTAAGACCTGCAGAATCCCTAGCCCTACGGAGGAAAGGATCACGATCACCTTCGCAGGCTTCATAATAACTTTTGAGCGACCCAGCGTGCATAGTGCTTAGTTGTATACCCCACCTTTGCCTGAAGCTGTGTTGACTCCTGATGGAGATGATTGAGCAATGAGACGACGCCTAGCCTGACCTCGTTTCTGTTTCTTACCTCCCACAACTTTCGGCTTGGCCCCTAAATCTACCTCGCCTGTAGAGTTTGTCTGAATCGGAGGGGGAACAGGGGCCTTCGGCTTGATCCGTTTAGGTTTCGGCATACACATTCTCTTTTGTCTCCTCGTAGATACTTTCTAAAGTTTTTACTACTGATATCTGGCCCTGCTTGAACCTTAAATCATTTAGATTTATTTCATTATCAGGCATCCGGTCAGGAAAAACTTCCTTCAACCAAAGGATAAGCCCCTTGCTGACCGGAGGCAACTTCTCATTAGCATAATTCAAAGGCAGGTCAAGCGGCATTTTTTATTATTTTTAAGGTGTCCAGCATCTTTTCTATAGATTCACGCAGATCGGCTTGCGACTTATCGTTGTTTAAAACGTAATCAAAGTAGCTGTAGTCATCCATGTCGTGTTCCGATACATGGCCTACGCTGATGTCAAAGTCGTCATCAGGGTGCATCGTGGGGATGCCTCTTCTTTCAACCCTGACTACATGTCCTCCTGATTCTTTAATGAAGTCAGCCTCATTCTTAAATCGTAGGTCAGTAACGAACATGATGTCGTAGAACTCTGCTGATTTCTTGAGGATTGCGTCCATCTTCTCGATCCAGTAGTCATTTCCTGAGAATTTTCTTCTGAAATCTGTACCCCATACTTGCATGAGAGTCCTGAAGTCCTGCTTATGCTCCTCAATGAAGGAGGCGTTGTACCCTGTGATGGTAGACAGTTCGTGCTTCAGGGGATCAGCAAAACCAACGCGACCTACTCTTGTACCCCAATCTTTATAGGTATCCTTCTCGGCCAGCAAGTGGCACGTCTCTACGTAGACTGTATCTTTTCCGCTACGTTTCTTCCCGCTTAACGCTATGATTTTCATTTGGTATCCAATGTTTTATGATCCCAGCTTCGTTATTGTAGTTACAACTTCTGAGAATTTTAGCTAGACGAGCTTGTTGAAGTGCGTCCTCCTCTGTTAACCCCTGCTGTTCAAACATCGATACCACAGCCTCCCAACTGCAGTTACCGTCTAAGATTCTTTCAGCCCTTGTCGGGCCTATGGATGGACAGCCAGCGTATCCATCTGTGCTGTCTCCGATTAAAGTTTGATAAAGATGGAAACGATCTGCGCTTTCTAATGTTATCTTTTGTACTCCCAAGTCAGGCTTCTGTGGGTTGTACAGGTCGCAGGGGATAGTCTTCATGTCTTTGTCGGTGCTGACTATTATCTTCCTGTACCCTTTTAAAAATTCTGGATCAGTAGCCCATATACCTAGCAAGTCATCTGCTTCTAACTCAGCGCGTGTCTCTGCGTCCCATTCAACCTCCAGCCAATCGCGTAAAGAAGGAAGCCCTATAGGTTTTCTAGATTTCTTGCGTGAGGCTTTGTAAGACTCATCGATACGCCGCCTAAAATTTTCTTTATCTGAAAGTGCTATTACAATTTCGTCGGCTTTTAGTATTGTTACTAGGTCTTTCAGATCAATCTCCATCTGATGGCGAGCTTGTGCAACATCAGTATGTAATGTCCATAGGTCGTCTCCCCAATCTGTAGGTACTTCACTACCTGCTGCGTGTTTGTACGCAATAATATCTCCGTCTATTAAAAGTGCTGTTTTCATAGGTGTCCTGTCAGTTGTTTGTTTATCCATTGAAACACCTGTGGGTTGTGTGTCCACACGGTACACAAGGCGGTCGCTTGGCGTGTCGTTGCCTCTTCTTCAGTACTGCTATCGGTGATCCCCATTAGATGGTTAATAGCGTGAAGAAGTTCATGTAAGAAAGTGTCGGCTGTCGGTTGTTTTGAGTAACCCTTAGCCATCTGGATGACGCACTTGTCTAGGTCTACGCAGCCGTGGTTTTCGCAGGTGTCTACCCACTCGACTTTGAACACTTGATTTAGAATCACTACCTTAGTGGGTCTCCTCAAGTATTGCGTAGTTTTCTTTGTACTCATCGTAGATAGTGGCCCTCTTACCACACAGCGGGATGTTGAGGGTATGGCGCTTGTTGGCTACCTGCCACGGTATAAAATAAAAGGTATCAGTAGGCACAACATAGCAGGCTAGTATTGAGTATCCGCTACCTTGTGATGTCCTAAACCTGTAGTACTTACCTTTGCCACTCCCAGCTACCTGAATGACATTGGATGACTTCACCTGAATTTTGTTCATAGCTGACTCACTATCGCATAGTAAATCGTATGGACAACTCAGCGTGGGTACGGAGACCATAAACCCCTTTGCGATTAGCTTCGCCTCTAGTACCAATTCTGCAGCAACTCCCATAGCTTCTTTCCTAATGAGTTTCTGCCCAATTTCTACCGGATCGAGCTTCACCGTCGAGAGGACATCGGAATCCGAGTACTTTTCCTGCCTCTTTAATTGCATCGACTGATGCCACTTCAACAACTCCAACGTGTTGGGGTCTGACTTCCATTTGAAACTCGTCATGCACATGTGCTACAAAGGCCCAATCGGAGCCGTATCGGAGTCCCATTTCAGTCAGGCTTTTATATAGCTCGACTGTCGCTTGTTTCATTATTACCGCACCTGCTGATTGTAACAACGTGTTAAGTGCGGAGTGTTCACTACGTATAAACAAGTGTCTCCCATCTAGCCCCTTCAGGAAGTCTCTATCAGTAAGAGTATTACTAATACAAGCCTTTAATTTAGCTAAAGCTGGAAGGGAATTCAGGAACGTCTCCTTAATAGCACGTCCTGCCGCCCTGCCTTTTCCAATGACCTCTCCAATCTTCGCGTCTCCCGCGCCATAGAGGAAGGCGTAAATAAATCTTTTAGCAGCGTCCCTAGTCGGTAGGCCAGCCGCCTTCTGATTTTCCACATGTATATCACTTTCGAGCAACTTTTTTGTATAGTCTCCATCATCATAAGGGGCCAAAAAATGGGCCAAGCAGCGTAGTTCCAAACCAGCGGCGTCACAGCCGATAAGTGTATACCCCTCGGAGGCTTTGAAAAGCTCTCTACATTCAGCACCAAACGGGGAGCCACAGCTAGGAACCTGTGCAACATTGGGATTGCTATGCGTACACCTGCCAGTTACGGCCCCATTTGTGTTCACCTTGCCGTGGATTCTTCCATTTGATTCTAACTTAATCCATGCCTGCTGTCCCTCTGCTAATTGTCCCATGCGTTTGACCAGCATGAGGTACTCATTCAAAAGCTGAACAGCCTCTTGTCCTTCAGCCAGTTTAATAGAGGACAGGATGGACTCATCAACTTTAGGCTTACCCTCATTGGTCATCTCTTTAGGCTTCCAACCTAACCGCTGCAGGCGATCCGCAATGTGATCACGTGAAGCAGGATTGAATGGGATTAGCTTTATCTTCTTAGGGCCTTTTTCTATCTCAGCGTCCTTGAACCCTAGCTCTTTGGCTGCCTTCTTAGTTTCATGTAAGGCCCCATCAGGGGTACGCCAGAGTGATGATTTCATCTCCTGCTTATCGTCAGGAAACATGGCCTGTAACTGCTCCTGTAGTTCTAACTTTCTGCAGGACAGTTTAACGTACAGGTCTCTAGCTTTATCTATGTCGAAGCTGAACCCGTGGCGTGACATTTTACTGATGATAGTAGCGAACTGGTGTTCAAGCTCGATACTTCTGACATCCCATGTGACTACGTCCTCCCACAGCATGTGGTATAGCTTGTAGGTCACTTCAGTATCCTGCACGCAATAGATAAGCATCCCTTCAGAGTAGTGATCGTAGCCATGCTCCTGTAGGTACTCTCCCTTGTGGCAGTCCAGCCGATACCCCCAAGCCTTCAGAGAGTGTGACCCAATGAGTCGGGGAGGGATGACTTCTGATTTAAGATTCTTGATCCGGTCTTGGTCTCCGAGGTTCGTATGTACGAGGCGGGACGTGACCAGAGTATCTGTTATCAGGGGTAAGGTTTGATTAGAGATATACCCCAGT
>VTLG01007783.1_pt1 | contig 28589 bp, 45 predicted proteins | sample 4694571 | NCBI WGS metagenome assembly VTLG01 (sample SAMN12604809, study PRJNA352737) | marine metagenome | biome: ENVO:00000447; feature: ENVO:00000209|ENVO:00000569|ENVO:01000036; material: ENVO:00002151; isolation source: viral sequences binned using virsorter ...
TATAGTATAGTTTAGCATGCTCTGGCTTTGAGTATGATTTACTACTTTTCTTTTTAAATACTCTGGTATGTTTATAATCTGTTTTATATGGTATACTAGGCATTACTTAAAACTTTCTAAATTACTGTTATATAGTTCTACTACCATAAACTCAAACAATCTAGCATTATTAACCTTTATGCCTAACTCATTATTTAGTTTATCTTTTAAATCTTTAAATAGCCTATGAGTAGATGCTTTACATGAGATAGATAACTTCACACTATACTCTGTATCATACACATTACTACCTGCTATCTTTATTAGGTTTGTTGGGTTTATTTCTTTACTCATATACAACTGTTTAAAATATCTCTACATAATTCTTTAGGCACTATACTTCTTTTATAATTTCCCTTTATTCCCTGTGTTCCTGTTTGCGATCCTCTTGGTGCAGGTTGGTGATGACAATTTTTATTTCCATTAAAGCACATTTCTCTAGGATTCCAGCCTTTTTCATTAAAACAATCTTTTAAATGATTAGTCCAAACATCGGTGGGTTTCATTCTATTTTCTTTATATTTACAATAGCAAACACTTGCTCTAGGTATTCCTTTTACTACATCTAATTTTCTTAATTTACCTCTTGGGTTTTCTATAAAAAAATATCTTGGTTTTAAAAAATCTATTATATCTAATGTTTTTTGAACTATCTGAACACCTAATTTTGCCTGTTCTGTTTTGGGTGTGTGATTTTTATTCCAATGATGGCCTATTGATGCAACTGAGAAATAGGTGCAGGGTGGACTTGCCCAAATAATATCAACATTATCAATTCCCTTTTCAAATAATTTTTCCATTAATAAATCATTGTCTAAATCTAATATATCAATAACTAAATCTATTTTATCAAATGGCTTAATATCGGTTGTAAATGTTTCTATTCCCATTCCCTCAGCAACTTTACTAAACGATCTACTTCCTGCAAATAATTCTAATACTTTCATATCTGTTGTTGTATTTGTATTAATACTTTTTTTATTTTTTTACAATACTCATTTGAAAATTCGTCATTTTCTTTTTCAAATAATTCTAATTGCCCCATCAACATATCTTCTAAAAAAGATAAATTTTCTGATTTTAATTCTATATTCATTGTTGTTATTATTATATATAAAAAAAGAGGGCACATAGTAAACTACATACCCTCATGAAACACAATACAAAAAACTTTGTAAAAAGAGATGCTAATATACAATTTATTCTATTATTTAACATTATCTAATTCCTTAATTAATTTTAAAAATATCTTTTTTAGCATCTTTTTTTCTTGGTTAGATAGTTCATTAAATAAATCTAATTCCTTATCTATTCTATTGTTATATATAACTGCTCGCTCACCTACTGTAGTTATATACTTATAATACTTATTGTTCTCTAAATCTTTTAAACTCATTATATATTATCTTTAATAGGCATGCCGTCATCTTCTAGCACCTTAATCATATTTTTTAAATGTATTATCTGAACTCTTTTATTAAAATCTTTATTATCACATTGTATGTGACATGCTCTGCACAAGGCTACGAGGTTAGGGACTTCGTTAAGGTTGTCACATTTACTATGAGCCCTAGACTTTATATGGTGAATGTCTACAGCAATTTTTTTACAGACCTCGCATAATATTTTAGCATATCCATAATCATACCCAAAAAATGTGCAGTATACTTTTTTATAATTCGTCATCACTAAACAAATCGTCTTTATTAACAATCTCCCCTATTCCATTAATTTTACCATAGTAACATTCGCTCCAATCTATTTGCTCTAATAGTCCATAAGAACACGACTCACCAATTTTACTTAACAAATCCAGGTTAGTTGATTTTAGCACTCTAGTTACAAATACTGAGACTGCTGGTATGTGTATCTTGTTATAAAATTTTGCTCCAAAAATAACTGCTGCTCTGTCCTCAATATTTATGTGTAAATTTTTACCATATTTTGAATTAAAGAACTCAGTATCTTTTATTTTATATGTTTTATTTTTTTCCATTTATTTAGTTTTTATAATTCGTCCTCGTTTAATATATTACATAGTTCACCACATTTTTTACACCTACCTATATCTGAGTTGCTAGGTGCATTACAACAGTCACTAATACCATCATTAATAGTTAAATATAGATCAGTCATTTTGTTTTTTTCCATTGGAATTTACCCTCGTATGTTCTAGTTTTTTCATATCCTAGACTTATTAGATGGCTATGGTATTTTTTAGTCATGTCTACATCTAACTCTATTCTTTTAGCAAAATGTATATCATAATAATTAGGCATTTTTATACTATTATAATAATCAACACCACCCTTATTATTATTCTCTTTATTATTATTATTATTATTATTCTTATTATTACCAACACACTCTGTAGACACCTTGTTAGCACCATGTACACAACATATCAAATCTTTGTTTTTAACGGACTCTAAGTCCTTTTGTATACATTTTCTAATGCTAGGTGATTCAGAGCCGTTATATTTAATAAAATTAACTATAGCCACCTCGTTAGTGTCTTTGCTATATACTATTTTTTTTATATTTTGAAATAACTCTAATAGATTGTTTATAGTATCGTTGTTATAGCCCGTCTGGTATGATATTTGTTTTATACTTATTTCGTATATACCGCATTGTTTTACATTCGGATTGGTTAATAAATATATATAAAAATACTTTTGCTCTGGTGTTAAATCTAATATTAGTGTATCGTCCCAGAAAGTGGTATGCAGTTGTCTGTATTTAGCCATAGTTTAAAGTTTTTAGTGTTTGTGTTTTTTTAAAATGGTAGGTTTGTTTTTTCTTTAAATTTTTTATCCTCTTTATTTAATCCGTCCCAATTTTCGGGGACAATACTTTTTACCATTAATGTATTATAATACTTGCCGTTGTATTCTCTGGATTTTATGTAGAAATGAACGGTTATATAAGTATCGTTTTTAATATCTTTTTTATGCAGGACTATACTTTCTGTTCCAAATATCTCAAACTGATATTTATGGTTAAACCCCGTGTCTGATTCCTCTATAGTAAATGTCATTTTTTCCCAATCACCTTTACTAGTTTTAATGTTCTCGGTTTGTTGATCTATTACCATTCCCCTTAATTTATACATAATATTTTCTTTTTTTAATTCTTAATTTATTTAACTCGCTTTTTAGTTTATAATTTTCATTTAGTATTATTTCGTATTTTTCTGCTAAATCTGCATCGTGTTTAGTTTTTATTAAACTATACTGTAAATCTAAGTCTGTGTTATTCCAATTATCTAACTGTGTTTCTATATTCTCACACATACTAGTATAATGATTAATAACATTATATTCTGAATTATGATGCTCTAGTATATCAAATATATATAAATCATTTTTATTAAATGCTTTTGCTACTTCTTGGATAGTGTAATTATATTTTTTAGTTAATAAATGATATACTATGGCTCTGGTGTCTTTTATTCTTTTATTAGCATAGTCTCTGTGAAATTCCAAAGGCTTTATACTATTAAAATAACATGCAATCCTAATTAGCCTGTCTATAGTTTTCATCTTTAGTAATATCATAATTTACACCATATTTAAACATATAAAATTCGCTGCTCTTATACTCAAATACCCCTCGGACTTTAAATTCATCGTCACCAAAAGACAATAAAAACTTATCTAACTCGCTTTCTGTTCCTGTGAATAACATATAACCGCTACCCCTGATAATATCAGAATAACTAGCACCCGTGTTACTATCTATCTCTGTACAAGTTGTATAGCCCGTACCATCTATATACCATGTTTTTTTAATAAAATCTCTAGTCATGTTTTTTAAAATCTTCGCTTTCGTCCTCACTCATGATTCCGTGCATATATAGCCCAGAAATCTGTAGCACGACTCTTGCCTTAGCCCGTTTTTCTGCGATGGATATTGGGTAATTGGATTTATTATTCTCTGGGTTACATTCTCCAAAACTAGCCATCATGTGCTTTGGCTTTGGTGGTTGCCCTTGTTGTGCTATACCATCACCAAACACTACCCCCGTGGCTAAAATGATACAACTCTTATGGTCATCGCTAACCTTCTCTAATTTGTATTGTATCTGTATTTTTAATTGGTTTTGTATTTTTTCTATACCAGATCGTGTAATAATCGGTTTTTCAGTTGATCCAAATTTTAATATAAAAATGTCCTCTTTTGCTAGATTATATTTATTATATATATCTTTTAATTTATCTCTATTCATAGTCTTTTATTAATTTTTTTAATTCTACTTTTAACTTACCAGACAAAAAACGATTTACAGTTTTAAAATTCTCGTCTATATTATTATTATCTATATTTTTTAATTTGTTTCTATATACTAGATCAAACTCATAGCCATAGTCCTCAATCTCTAATGAGTTTATCTCTGTTTTATCTAGTCCTAATAGATACAATATTACCTTTTGAGCATCTGTACTCATATTTAAAAAGTGGTGGCTAAGATACTCTATTACTTTATCTATTTGCTCGTCTGTCATTTTTTATTTTATTAATTATTAAACCCTCAATTATTCGCCACTCATTTTTATAGTGATAAAACAATATATTATATACAAACTCGGTACTATACAAATAATAACCATGTCTATTAAACATATTTTTAATACCACTAATTCCCAGCAGCAGGTATCTATTTAATATATCCTCGTCCTCTACTATTATACCCTTATTTTTTTTAGCCTTCCGTTTTTTGAGTTCTAGAATAATCTTAATAGCAACATCTCTATTGTTATTATCACCCTCATAGGCTATATTATGCTCATCTAATATATTATATAATTCTGTATAATCCATTATTATACAAAATTACTAGATATATATTTTTTTTTACTATCTCCTAGTTAGTATCATGTCTCCGAGTTCTGGGGTTGTTAAAGTATATAAATACATTTTAAAATCTCCTTTGAACTCTTTTTTAACTATAGTGGGAATGTCTTTGCTAGTAGTAGTGTCTAGTATGTGTCGTACTAGAATCTTTTTAAAATTATACATAAGTTTTTTATTTTGGTTTCCCCAAATATCTAAAAACCAACAATATATACAAAAAATTTCCCTCTAAAGATATTAACAGGGCATTGTTAATTGACTATACCGTTCCACCGTCCACCTCTTTTTAAAACCATAGGTATTAGTTTGGGTTGTCCGTTAATAATTATACCGCACCCAAGTATAACCCTAGCACTATTAATCTTATTATATGAAAATGCTAGGCTATGATCGTCTATAAGGCAGCCCACCATCATTGACCAATGTAGAGACATAGGGTTACTAGTATACGAGATATTAAATTCCGTATGATAGTGCCCCTGTATACAGGACATACCCATCTCTTTTGCTAGTGTTAGCCCGTTTTTTTTCATTCCATGAGTCATAAATACATATTGCCCGTTAATCATTTTATGCTTATAATCTGCATACCATTTCCACCCTTTACCCACACCTATTACCTCGTTATAATCTCTGAGCATGTAATTAGGTATACCATGCTTTTTACCTCTACGGTATAACATAGAGCCATGGTTTGAATGCACTAGAGTCATTTTTGGGAATAAAGTTTCTAAATCCTTAAACACTTCCCTAGCCTTTAATGTCTCATCATACTGAGACGGTAAAGACGGCTCGCTATCGTGCATGCTTATTCCGTGAAAGTCGCACTCATCACCCACATTGAAAATGTGATGGTTGGGGTTGTCATTTTTTATATTGTATTTTTTCTTTATTGCATGTAAAAAATTTAGACTGTCCCTGTGATTATAGGGTATATGCAAATCTGACAATACTAAAATTATCTCGTCTTTCATTATTTTTTAATTTTCTCTATACCTCTAGAGCCAAAATAAAACGATATTATAGTAACTAATGTGGTAGATAATAAAGTAATAAATTCTGGTTTGACATTAAAATCTATTACACCCGCATCAATAAAAACAAGTAGCATAGTACATACAATTACAAAAACTAATGTCATGGGACGGACATTTTTAGATAGCCAACTGTCTGATCTCATGTCGTTTTTATGTCGCTCTGTTATATTTTTTTCTAGTTCTATTCTGTAATCAAATATCAATTTTTTTAATCGCTCTTTGGCGGTTGCTCGTTCTTCGTCTGTTGTTATAACTTCGTCTAATATTTCACTTGCATTACCTATTAAACTGTTTAATATTCCTTTTATCATAGTGAGGTATATTTAGTTGGGTATTCCTTATATTTTGTTTTGTTATTCTCATCTTTGTAGGCTTCTAAAACTTGTCGCCTGTTACCATTTTCGTTATAAGATATGTGAATCCATTGTCCCCCAAACTCCCAAATCATTTGATCAAAATCTATATCTAAATCTATTACGGCATCAAAAATAATTTTATTGTCCATTTTACCATCTCTAACTATAATACAGTCTGCTGCTTGTCCTTTTGTATGTTGTGAGATTGGTTTTTTTTGTCCCCCTATCGCCCTATTAAGTGCGGGGCTACGATACCCAGAGGTGATGCGGATAGCACCAACTTTGTCTCTAATTTTTTGCAGTACATTTAATGCGAGCAGTTGTAATTGTCTAATGGTTTCGGGGTTTGCAGAATTATCAATATTTTTTCTAGTTGCCGTGTTGGATTTACACATCTCAAACAAAGTGAAATTGCTAGATAACCTCATAAATTAATTAAATTTAGTTAGTAATATACTATCTACATCTAATTGTAATTGTTTGTAGTCAATATCAAAAGTAAATAGTATGCTATTTTCATATCTTTTTATCTCGTTACCGTTATTATATATAATTATAGTGGGTAGTTTTATATTAAATTTATCCATGTATTTAGGATTTTCACATAAACTAATATTATATATATTGCAATTTTTTAAGTTATCTAACCCCTCTAAATGGTTTTTTTTATTCCAATCACTATTAAACTCAACTATAGAAATCTCATTTTTTAAAAACGATTGACCATTTGCAGAGCCAAATATTAAACCCATTAATAAAATGAGCAGGTATATATAGTTACTTATATCTATTTTATTTGTTAATTTCATGAAATATTAATTTATCTAATTTGTCTGAGTTTTCTTGCACTTGCTTTTGAATCATATATATAGTCTCACGGACATTAGAGTCTTTTAAATCGTACTCTACTCTACTTATCTCTGGCTCTGGCTGCTCCATAGCCACCTGTATATCTGCTTGCAATTTTGCATACATACTAACCATACTAACCACAAAACCTATAATCAAAATTAGGGTTTTTAAATCTAGATTAATATTAGTTTTTTCATTTAATGAAATCATTTTATTATATAATTTATACCTGTATTAATATTATAATTTTCCCTGCCTAAATAACTTAAATAGACACCCTCTAAATAAAAGGACATATTTTTTTTAAATTCTTTTTGTATTAGTGCTCCGACTTCATAATCTATACCCCCTGTATACCCATACTCAGTAATAGGTTTATGGTGAGGTAATACATTAGCCCATAGCAAAGTATGGTATTTATCATTGTATTTATACCAACTAGCACCCGCTATAATAGATAGTGTTTGTTGTATTCCTAGTGAGTCTATTTGCTCTCTATTGTATTGGTTTACTATACCGCTATAATGATATTTTAAAAATTCATTTGTAGTGCTGGCTATTTCATTACCTTTAAAATACCATCTATAAAAAGACTGCTCTAACCTATCTAAATGGTTGTTATTATTTAAGTCTATAAAATAAAACTCACTATAATAACCTAATTGCTCTGCTATGTCTATAAATGAATCGCTAGTATTAAAATCTCTACTAAAAGGATCAACACCTACTGCATTATGAAATCTATAGCACCCCCCTAATGTTAATTGTAGTGCCCTTATATCTTTTTTTAATCTTAAATCTAGTTGCTTATATTTTAAATCTACACCCTCTAAATTTGTAGACTCTATTTTAAATTGATAAAAACCCCCTAAATACCTAGCCCATAATCTAACATTATTATACTCTAACCCCCTGTCTCTTATTATTTCATGTGCTAAATTATACTCTAAACCAGACAATAAACTAGAGCGAAACACCCCCCAGGTAGTCTCGCCCCCATTTATATATGATTTACCTTTAGACTCAAAATTTAACCTCGCTAATCGTCTAAAACCGTATGCTATTCTATAGTTAAATTTATTATCTATACTCGTCTCTGATAGTATGCCGTTTTGTATGCTATAAGTATTAGTTTCATTTAATGAATTTTGCAAACTTATACCACTATAAAATGTAGAGTATTTAAATAGTCCTAATTGTGCATTACATTTAGTAGATAACACAAATAAAAACACAAAAAATAAAAATAATAAAAATGCCCTCATATTAAGTTGTATATATTGTCTGATACCATAAATGCAGTATTAAAATATTAGATGCACTCGTCCAATCCGCAGTAGTCCATAATGTTAGTGCATCACCTCTAGCATCGTCACTACGAGATTTAGAGGTAATTTTTGAAAAATCCGTACTAGCCCCTGCTCCATAACTACTAGCCCCAACTTGGTATAGCATGTTATTTCGTTGTCTATAAAAATTGGTACTATCCATACTAGCCCAATAATCACCAGCAGTAGTGCTGCTTGAGTCATGCCCTATATATAAATCGGCTTGAGTCATCTCGTCTGCTCCATGTATTAATTGAATGTAGCAACTAAAAGGCATGTGTATATAATTAGTTACACCCGCTAGTAAAGTGTAGGGGGTGGTGTTTAGAGCGGTATACTCTGCATTAGTTAAAGTGAATTTTTTATATAATAAACCCTCAGACACCTTTTTAATTTGTTGCTTATTGTCGGCTATAATATAACTACCACTAGGGTAGTAATCCGCTTTTGTAAACACCGTAGACGAAAACCTAAGCAGAGTAGAGGTACTATTCACATCGTCATCTGCGGTGAGTTGAGTAGATCTAAAAGTATTAGTATTAAAGATATAAAATGTATCTCCCTTTTTTAATAGGCTATCTACCCCCGTAGGTATTATATTTAAACTCGTTAATGTACCATCATATATAGGTGTTTTAGTTCTAGCGATGCAGTTTTCTATTAAATAGTTATAAAATGGGCTAGACTTTTGATTATCAAAATAATCTCTTTTAGTTAAAAATGCCCCATTAGTGCTGCTACTACCTTCAAACCAATTACCACCCCTAGGCATTGTTGGTGTTCCTTTTCGCACCCCTTTACCCTTTAGAGTAACCGCTTTGCTTAAATTACTGAGCCCACTAAGAGACTGCAAAGGTACACCGCTAACCTGTGTAGATGGTTGTGGGGTTTGTTTTTTTAAAAAGTTAATATTTTTACCGTATTTTTTAGCCATTACTAGAGTATGAGGTGTCTGTTAAATTACTTTTATTATATGTAACACAATCCTGCATCGTTATTGAAATTCGCCCCGTCCCCGCTACAAATTGTCCACCAGAGGGCATATATGCTATATCTACACTAGATTGGTTTTGTTCCCAACTACCACTAGCAAACCTATATAAAGAGCCAAATAGCCCCATCTCTACTAGCCTATTGGTTGTGGTGTCTACTAATTTTAATTCTAATTTTCTTTTTATTTGGAATCTATGAGACATGGCTAGCCGTGCCCTTTTTTTATGTAGTTTCATAAATTCCGATGCAGTACCAGATGGTAATTGGTGTATAGTACCCCAACTACTTAGATACTCACCCGTGTTACTAACCCCCTCTTGATCTGCGGTGTTATAGAGTTTGAGTTGTCCTAAATAGTCACCACCAAAACCCTCTAAATCGTCATCATTTGCATAAGGGTTAAATGCTGGCTCATCTCCTATTATTATCTCTGGGCTTTGTACTTCTTCTTCTGATGGACTACCGTTTGTATTTTCATAAATACCATACGAGGCATCGTAACTATCTAAACCTGCTACCACCCCCAATACATATACCTTAATATTATTTAATGTATAGCCCCATTGTACACCCCTATCTTTACCTGTTAGATTTTTATTTATAGTCCAATTTTTACAACATACATAATGTGCTACCCCCGATGAGTCTATAACTTGATCCCGCCTAAATCCATAATATAACTGTATTTGTGATATACTAGACCACCCATAATTGTCGTCTACCTCGCTAATGTGCTTTCTGTTCCATGGTAGTTGGGGTGTTACATAAGAAAATGGCTGCACTATATAGTCATCTGTTAAATAGTCACTAGTCCACCCATAATTATTAAATGTAGTACCAAAATTAGCAACGGCTAAACTATCGTTATAAAAAAACGGACTAAAATAAGCCCAATGATTGTCTACGGGATCTGAGATATAATCGTCTGGCTCGCCCCTATACCAGCCAGATGTAGAGTCCCACCACTCGCACCACATTTGTACCCCGTCATCATTAGAGAAGATAGTAGAGTTTGTACTTGGATCTGTACCTAGTGACATATCAAATGCTACCCCCTCAGTAGAGGTGTCCCACCCCTTATAATTATCTGGGTGTTGATCGGTGGTATAGGCAGTACCGTTTTTATTAGCCCATGGTACACTACCTGCTAAACTTAAAAACTGAGTATTATATAGCCAATAGTAGGCTTGTTGGTTAAAATCTCCTGTACTACCGTCAGCCTCAATAGTCTCAGATAGTGTATATAATTTTAGCCCAAACCTAGGGAACACCCAAAAATCAGATTCTACAACTTGATAAATACCTAGTCCCGAATAATAAGAATTGATAGCAGAGTACCACTCATTATAATACTCACCACATGATGAGTAGCCCATCAATCCCCCCGTTTGGTTATAGGCTAAATCTATAGGGTAGATTATAACCTCACCTGTGATTAATAGTTTCTGTCTGGCTATTCTCTGTGCTGCTCCCGTATAGCCCTCTGGTGGTATGTTCTCCTGTCCCGTTAGTTCTATTCCTAAACCTTCCCAAACATCACCACCTTTACTAAATGATAATGTAGTGCCGTTTTGATGATCTACACTATTAAAATTATCTAACATAGTTGCTAGAGATGAGAAATTATTGTGACTGTATATACTTCTATATGATAATAGTGGTGCTACAAAAGTCTCTAGCCCCCCCGTTTCTCTAGCGGCATTAACTAAATTAGCATCGTTACTATAGGTGGTGTAACTTAGGGCTACATCTGTATCTAAATCTTTGTTGTGTAACATCATTAACTGTGTACCATCATAGGCAGCATTATCGGTGTCATTATGAAATACCATAGGGGACTGTAATAGCCATACGGCATCACCTTTAGAGCCAAAACCCGATACCGCAGAGTCATTTTTAATAGGTGTCATCATGAGCCTAAGTTGAAAGCATGCGAGCACCTGCTCTAGTATTTTATAATAAGTCCATGGCTTGCCTTCCCTATCTTGAAATATATTCATATTAACCCGACATAGTGCTAGAGGATCATGGTTTACATTTTGTCGCCATGTAGTATCTAGGTTAGGTGTTCCCCCTATGTCCATACCTTTACTATAATAAAAAGGGGTGTGTGCTAAAAAAGTCTCTGTATCTGCACTACCTGTGTTAAACAATCCAAAATCGTCATCTGTAGTAGGTATCTGTGATAGGCATAATTTAATAATATTAAGCATAGATCGCTCACCCCCCTCTGTGTTGGTGTTATTAAATTGCTTATACTTTAGTTTAGTTAATCCATCTACTGCCTTTATTTTTACTATTCTATTTGGGCTAGTATCTTGTATCTCTGCTAAATCGGACAATAAAACCCCAAACCAATACCGTCTCCATGCACCATCATAATAACGATATATAGTTACTATATATTCGTTTTCATTTTCACTAGCAGCAGTATTAAGATCGTCAAAAATAGACTCTAGAGAACTGCCTTCGGGGACTACCATATTAAATGTTACTGATGAGGTTTTTATAGGTGCTAATAAGTCATCGTCCTTACCGTCCATACTTAATACAAACCCCTCGCTAGTACATAAAAATATATCGGGACTACCACCCCCCGTCCTTTTGTCTATATTAATAGACCATTTAGTATCGTTTTGCTCACTATAAAAATCACATTTATATTTAGTATACATATCTTAAAAATCTGTAGCACTACCACTAACCCTATCTTGGGTGTTAGTAGAGCGGGTATTACTTAACAATATATTAGAGCCTATTATCTCACCGTGTAGTCTATTACTACCACCACCTATATACTTCTTTAAATCTGATAAAGGGGCTATAATTTCTGGATTGTTTGCAGAGATGTTTCTACCTTCACCAACAAGTCCCATAACAGGTGAGGTGACTATACCACCATTACTAAAACCAGCCACATTACCCACCACCTGTGCGGTTACAGTAGCACTACCCGTAGGCATACCAAGTGCCGACATAATAGCCTGCAAAACCGCCATTTTTATTATAGCAGCCCCTAAATCTTTTACCATTTGTAATAAAAACCTACCCATAGCCTCAGCCATGTTACCCCCTTCTATAATTGTAGTAGCCACCATATCTGCAAAACTATCTGCAAAATGGTGTCCAAACTCTGCTATAGTTTGTCCCATTTGTTGATAGGTGTCTTGGAATTTTTTAAGAGTATTTTCGCTCCACATGTTAAAGGTTTCTGTAGCCTTTTGTGTTAGAGGTGGTGGTATCTCTAGTTGAAAATCAGTTGCCGTAGGTACAATAGGCTCTAGTTTTATTGGTGTTATTTTTGGTTTTTCTCCGTCCTCATGCCCGAAAATAAAACCACTAACTAAATCTTTAGCACCTTGGAAAGTATCTTTCATGCCTTGTATTACATTCCCTGCTATCTCCTTCCCTTTATCGGCATACTCTTGTATATCTTCTGGTGTAACTAGTTCAAATTTTCTAAATGCTATATTTTGTAATGCTTTATCATAGTCTTTTTCCACTTTATCAAAATAGTCTTCCATGTGTTTCATGCTTTCGTTGCCCCAATCGTCCCAACTAGCAAAAAACCCCGACCAATCACCCTTCCATGCTGAGGTTAAAGCGAGTTTTAAATTTTCCCATGTAGTACCTACCAAGTTAATACCAGAGATCATTGTATCAAACACAAAATTACATATAAAACCTAGTGTTTCTACGGCTGTTCTAACAAATAAAATCTCATTATATGCGGTAATTATTTGATTTACAAACTCGGCTATTTTTACCTTTGCATTGTCCCAATCTTTATATATATGATAGGCAGCATAACCAGCAGCACTCACTAGAGCCGCAAAGACTGCTACTGCAATCAAAACAGGTGCACTAAGGGCAGCCACTCTAAGTATTAAACCAGACAGGACTTTGGTGAGTTTACCTACTACTTTTACCACACCCCCTAAAACAGTCAAAAGTGGGCCAGCAGCCATAGCCAAACCACCTATCATGATAGCATTCTTTTTACCTTCGCTATCTAAGTCATTAAACTTTTTTGCTAATTTGCTAATAGCATCTGCTATTTTAGTTGCAATAGGCATTATCTGATTACCCAACTCTATTGCTGCTACCTTTAAGTCTGCTAGTGCTTTTTTAAATTTAAATGCCGATTCTTCAGAGACTTCGGCAAAACCATTATTTACATTACCTGTGCTTTTATACATACCCTCTAGCACCTGTCTAAATGTTTCACCCTGTAACCCTGTCGTAGCAAAGGCTGCTTTAACTGCTCTAGCAGAGCCAAACACTCTCACTAGAGCCTCATCGTTACCCTCTAACCCCTCAAAAATCTTCTCCAGAGTACCCATAAAATTATTTTGCAGTTCTTTATTTAGGTTATCATAACTACCGAAAATTTTATCCAATATTTCTTTTTGTTGCTCAGACGGTTTTTTTAATTGCATCATTAATTGATTAACCGCAGTTAATGAGCCAGCGGCATCACCAGAGACTTTAGACATAGTAGCAACGGCTGCCCCTAATTGTTCAAACGATATACCAAAGGCAGCAGCAGTAGGTAGCACTTGCCCTATTTTATTCATAAACTCGGCAGCATCAAATTTACCTTGTTTTAATGTTTCGTGTAATAAGTCACCCGCTTGGGCTGCCGTCATATTTTGATCTTTATATGCCGTCATTATAGATGTGGTAGCATTGGCTATGTCTTTGAGTTCACCCATACCAATAGCCGCTCCTTTTGCAGACACCTCTAGTGCATCTAATCCTTCCTGCCCTTTAAAACCTGCTGACTGTATAAAAAACAAACCCTCTGCTAAGTCCCTAGGTGCTTGTGCCGTTTCACCTGCTAAGTCTAATACTTTCTTTTTTAACTTCTCTACCTCATCACCACTAGTACCTACCAAAGTCTGTATTTTAGTCATGCTTTCGTTAAAGTCTGATGCGAGTTTAATAGCACCACCACCAGCCGCTAGTAAAGGCATGGTTATATTACGAGTCATACTTTTACCCATAGACTGCAACTGACTTCCTAGTCTCTGCAATCTCCGTCCTAATCTCGTTAAACCCTTAGTAAATTCTTTGGAATTTAGATTGACATATACCGATAAAGTTTTAACACTTTTAGCCATTTTTTTATATTATTTTTTTGATGATTTTTAGATGATTTTTGTAGGTTTTTTCCATGTTTTTATGATTTTACTAAAATCTAATTTAAACCCCTAAATTTGCCCTCTAAGGACTTAATAGGTTTCTGTAGTGTATATATATCACCCTTGGTGAGTTCGTTAATTCACCTCTGTTACGATTCATGTTTTTTAACCCTGTCCCCGATTAGACTTTGCTATTAAATACATAGCCTTTTTATACTCACTTTTAGACGATTTTTTTGTCAGTTTTTTCTCCCAATCAAAATGCAATAAATCTCGCAATTTTAGTTGATCTTTTCGCTTTCTGTCTTTGTTAATTAGACATACAGTTTGGTATCTCATTCGCTCCCATTCTGCTTTTTGCAACTCAAAATCTGCTCTACTTTTGCCCTCTAATTTCAACTGAAATAGACGAGGGGTATAGTCCCAAAACTCGTCTACCTGCATATTTAGATAGCCCAAGGCAATCTCTAAAAGGTAATCAAAAGTTACCTCTATTTCTTCTATTTCTATTTGGCTTTCTTTTTTTTTTCTTTTGGGTTAAGTTTCGCCATGTGTTCTGTAAACACTTCCATACACTCGTTAAAAACTTCCATACCCTCGTCATCAATCCAATCACCAATGTCATCAATTTTAAAATTAAAATCTTCATTATTTTTTCTAGCCCCATGTTTTAAACCTACATAAATTAATGCTATAGCATTTGACAAACTTAAATTATCACCTAATTTGCCTAAGTCATTTAGCCCTAGCCCTGAAATATCACACCATTGAGAGAGAGCCGAGAATCCAAAATGTATGGCTCTCATCTCTCCCCCTATAGCAATCGTTTTTAGTTTACTCATAATATATATTTTTATCAAATTTAAAAAACATATATATATAATTCACTATGCACCCGCTTTGGTTAGTTGCCCCGTGCCTTGTATACTCACCGATGCAGTAGCCCACTCACCAACACCAGCCGTCTCTGCCCATGAGGTGATATAGCCTTTGCCCGTAAACTTTTGCGAGTCCGTTTGTCCCGATCCATCGCTAAACTCTACATCTATCTCTGTACCATTGTCTAGAGCCGTGTAAAAGTCATGAGATACATTAGCCGTACCATCTGAAAGTATATACACCTCACAGTCCATAGTCCAACTAGATACACCATCTATAAATTGTTTTCTTCCGCTTGAATCTTTATTTGTCACATCTATTGTCTCATTACTGACAGATAATGTGCCCGATGTACTAGCAGCCACCGCACTCGCAGAGCCACCGCCAGACAAGTCTACACTAAGTACAATAGAACTGCCCGAAATTGTTTTAACCGCCATTTTCTTATTATTTTATATTATTAAACATTCTTTTATGATGCTGCATAAGTTAGCACCCCATCACCTGTAATACTCACAGATGCAGTAGCACCGTCCTCAGTTCCACCCGTCATTGAGATTGACGAGATATAACCGTAGCCCGTATATTTATTACCGCCTGTATTACCTAAAAACTCTACATATACTCTACGAGGGTAATTAGCCTCTACGGGTGATACACCCGCTGCCGTACTCACACCGTATGCAGGTGCAAACATACTAGCAAAATCTACTGTTTCGTCCTCATTGTAAAACATCTCTGCATCTACTGTCCATGATGTAGACAAACCTACATTAGACTTGTGATCGCCCTCACCTTTTACCGTGCACTCTGGGGTGTCAATAGTCACAGATAATGTACATGATGTAGCAGCCCCTATTGCAGTTGCACTAGGTGTAGATGCCGTACCCGCAGTAGCAGTATCGTCTAATTTTAGTACCATATTAGTACCATTAACAAAAGTCGCCATATTATTATCTTTTTAATTAATTAATTATTTACTTCTTTATCTTTTTTTTTGCTTTTTTTTGCTTTTATTATTTTGTGTTCATCGTCTATATAACCATCGTTATATAATTTAGTGTAACCATCTAGGTTTACACCTACTAATACCTGCCCCTCTTTATAGGGTGGTCTATCTTTTATTAATTTAACATTGTATACCATATCAATTATTTTAATGCTTTGTATTTATTTAAAATATAATCTTTTGCCTTTTTATAGATTATATCTGTAGGTTGAAACGGAGCAGCATCTGCATCTATACCATGAGTAGTAATAGACTCTGGTACAAATAATAAAAACTCATATATCGCAAAACCCGCAGAGCCCGTACCACCGTTATAACCGCCTATAGTTGCAAAGTTACAACTATTAGAATAAGTTACACTATTACCTGTAAAACTATTATTTTCTAGTATTTGTCCCGTTGTTAATTTAGTAGTATTATTTGAGTTGAAATATTCATACCACCCACTTTGATTATATGAGCCCCCCGTTTGTGCTTTGTTACCACCTATAGAAAGTGCTAAAAAATGCTCGTCACCCGTCCACATATCAGCAGACTGCCCAGATGCTAGGGTAATAGTTTCGCTTGAAAATGTAGAAAACTCACCCCTAGGGTTAAACTCTATATCAACATTAACACCATCTAGACGGTGAGATAAACACATAGAGGGGTTATAAATACCAGACGAATAATCACCACTTAAAAAATTATATCCACCACTTGTCCACGGTTTATATACATAGATTAGTAGTGCTCCACTAGACAAGTCTATAGGTTTAGTATTATTATTTACACTCATAATATCTGTACCATTAAAAAATATACGGGGCTTTAAGTCTACTAGTACGGTGCTATAATATTTAGGTGTGCCCCCCCCTGTTAAATAATTATTATATAGGGTAGCAGTAGCAGTAGGTGTATCTTTTGCATAAAAACTACCTAGAGTATTATACCATTTAGATACAGTTTCTTCATCAGAACACCTCTCACCCCCTGCATCTCGCATTAAGGCACTTTTAAAATCACCCCCCGAATCTTGCTCTATACTAGCATCTACCTTTAATGATAATACCAGAGGGTTTGTAGTGTCTTTATAATTAAAACAAAATTTATTTATATTATCGTAATAGTACACATGATAAACCAAAGATCTAGAATATAAAAACAGTTCGTCTATGTAGTCGTCCTCTTGATCTTGGTAAAATATCTCTGCTATATCTACATTTGATATTAGATTGTGTTTGCTACCCTTAGAGTCTACATAACCTCGTATATCGTCCATGCCCTCATAGGTTTGATCCCTATAGTTATCTAATAAATACCGTATGCTTTTGCTTACATCGTCTGTCTCTTTATATGTTTTAGACACCACCCTAAACTCTACTATAGCCTTTGCTATATCTGGCTCTGAATTTTTAGAGGTTTCATAGTTACTAATAATATTATATATTACTGCGGGTTTATCACTTAAATTGGTAGATCTTTGGGGCATAACAACAGGGTATATACCACCTGTGGCTAAGTCTGATATATGAGTCTTTAATATATTATATATTGCTTTGCCTACCATGTTCCTAGCATATTTTTGTGTTTTGAAATCATGTATTTTTTTATCTGCATATAATTTGGTGTACCTAAATCTATAGTGTTATTAAAAAATGCAAAATCATATAAGGTGATAGCATCACTAAACCCTGTTCGTTTACTGTGTAGACTTTCAAAATTAAATAAATCACTAGCAAAATCTGTGCCTGTTGCTGACCAATTATAAGAGGTAGTGTAATAATCTCTAACATCACCCGCCTGAGGTATACTAGGCATACTGCTAAATATACAATCTATTTGTCCCGTTATAGATGTAGGGGAAACATAGTTTATATTTACATATATGTAATTAGGTTGCGACCAATCTAAGTCCGCATTAGTACCACCCGCCACCCATTGTACGGTAGTATATAGGGTAACATCTTGAGTACCCGAGTCTGTTAGCACTCTTAATTTTACATAATACCAAGTTAAAGGATCGCTAAACACAGTCTCTAACCATAGGCAGCCAGACTCGTATGTCGCTAGTTGATTGTGAATAATAGCACCACTTTTACTAACACCAATAGAATCGGGTAGAGTAGCCACACAAAATATACTGCATTTACCAAAATAGGTATCTCGTAAATTAGAGGGCTCAGACTGTACTATATCACCGCTAGCAAAATCTATATAGTTTAAACCATTAGAGTCGGTTTTTATTTCTGGCCTTTCACCTGTTACAGATGCGAAATTTTGGTAATTATTATTGCTAAATATAGACTTGCTAAATAGGGTTGCTATCTCACCATCTATGGCTATGGGTTGCGAGTATTTGGGATCAGAGCCCGAATAACTTTGCATTAGGTTTAAGTCTTGTACATCTATATCTATTATTGCTCCACTAGTATTAGCACCCTCTAAATAAGTTAATTTAAAATTTATGGTGTTTCTATATAGTTCTAATTTTTCGTCAAAATCTTCTATAGAATTAATTAAATTAACACCTATAATACTCATGCCTGCTATGTATTGTGTATCACCTGTACAGGCGGGTGCATATCTACCATAGGTAGTATTTGTAGTGTTTGGTATTCCCGTGCCCCGTGTTTCGGTATCATTATTTGAGTTATAGTTATTTTTATATCTATGTAAATTAGCAATTATAAGAGCAGCAATTTTAGTGACTATAGAGTAACTTTCACCTAGCACATCTATATCTAAGTCCAAAGTAGTAGCAGGTGCTCTAGATGTTTTAATATTATGGGTATCTGTATCTGTGATTGTATATACTATTGCTGGTGTCCCGTAGTTTTGAGGTACTACATTTGGGAATACATTAGCACCCACTAAATTATACACCTCATACTGTGCATTATATGAGTCCGTAGTTTGTCCTGTTATTAATGTCTTTATAACTTGCCCTATCATATTACCAATTTTTCTCTAACATTTTGTTGGCTACTACTTCTATATTTTTTAATACTGTTACTCTTTTGCTTAGTCTAGCCCGTTCTACAAAGGGCTTTTTTTCTTTTATATTAGGTGTACCACCTATAACAAAATGAGCATACCAGCCGTCTAGCCTTTGGTTTCCAAGTACCTTTTTGTGTAGCCTGCCTATCCTTGGTGCTACAAAAATACCCCTCTTGCCCGCAAATATAGCCACAGATCGTCTAACTGTACCTTTCTTATATGGGACACCTCTTTTAGTTTTTTCGCCCTTAGTTCTATAATAATACCATCTCTTTTTAGGCTCTTTATTATTTGGGTATACAGGTGCTAGCCGTTTCATCTCGTCCTTTAACGGTTTTGATGCCTTACGAGCCACCTGGTTTGTTTTTTTATCTCCAAAATCTCGCCTTATTCGCTCTAACGAGTTTATAATCTTATTATACTCTGATTTATCTATATGAAAATACCTATCTTTTACTGTTGTTGTACCCATATTATTTATCGTCTGTATAATAGCATTTAATTATAATACCCTTACCCCTGCCTTGGTATTCCATGCTGCTTATATTCCAATATTTATTAAGGTATAAAATACTAAAATGCTCCTCTGGTGATATAGTGGTGCTATCTAGTTCTAAATCATCGTCCCACCTTACTAAAAAATTTACTTTACTAGTAGATACTATAATGTCATCTGTAGTACCCTCTTTACCGCCTTTGGGTAATAATTTAGCCCACACAGTTTTAAGTAGTGCCCTTGCCTGTGTTATTTCGCCATACTCATTTTGGGTGTTGGTATATGAGTATATTTTTATAGGGGTGTCTAATTGTCCCGCTTTTATAAATTCTATATCCGCCATTTTAATAGGTTTTTATTCTATAGGGCTCTAATAGATACTCGCTAGCCTTTGGTAATCTACTTACTGTATCTTCTCTTTTTTCGTATAAGTGCCCTACGATTAATAATATAGCCTGTTTTATAGCATCTGGTATATCACTACCACTAGAGCCAAAACCACCCGTAAAATTAATCTGTATAGCATCTGCTCTCTCATAGACATCAGGCAAGTCTGTTCCTTTGGTAATCTCTATAAATCCCTTTTGATTTGTAAAGGCAAAACTATTATAAGATGAAAATGATTGTTGTACATTCGCTCTATCGTAATATTGTACACCTGTGATTCTATCTAGTGGTGGGTATGGTAGTATGAACTGTGCAAGTCCCGTGTATGGGCTATAGTAACCCCCTTGGGCAGTATTTAAACTAGTCGCCACATCTCTATATAAATAACCATCGTAGGTATTAGAGACATAAACATCTGTCCATGATTCTAAGTACATGATATAGGTGGTACTACCAAACCTCATATTGGTAAAATTCTGTGCAGACTCTATACCAGCAGCAATAAGGCTACCAATTAAAGTATCGTCCTCAGAATGTGTTACCCTTAAAAATTCCTTTGCAGTAGCCACACTAATTAAATCTGTAGCAGTCGTTGTGTTTTGCTCTAATAATCGTACCATGTTATTTATTGTATTTTAAAAATTGAATTTTAATAAAAAGGGGCGGGCAAAACCCACCCCCTTTTAAAAACATAAACTAAATATATATAATTACTAGGCCTCAATTAGACTAGCAAAGGCAGTTCCATTTTGTACTGCATCACCGTCTACTAAACTAGTAGCAATCAATGAGCCAAACCCACTTCTACTATTAGTATAAGGATCAAATAATATATCTAAACCGCCAAACTGAGCAATATGCACTCTAGAGAAATCTCCAAATAGAGCATGTGCCTTATCAGCAGTACCGCCATTACCTACATTAGTAGAGAATAATGAGAAATAACCATTTAACATCTTATCTACATTACTGTAAATAGGTGAAACATTAGACACCTGTGCTAGAGTCTTAACAGTAGTATAAGCATCTTTATCTAATAAGTATGCAAATCTACCACCCTCTAAAGGTACATTATTACCTAATACTGTAGCCTCACAGTCTAAAATTCCTGCTGCCGTAATTGCAGTAGAGCCAGCCGCAGCATCTGTAAATATAGATGTAGGTGCATTTGTATCGTCAGCACCAGCCGTTAATAATGCCGTCTCTAAAGTAGATGCTATACTAGCAGCCATATTTCTACGGATTGCATTTTCTAGCCCTGCATTTTGAGTCATTGATTCAGCAGACATATCTACAACACTAATTAACTTTTTAGGTGTTAATGTCAAACTAGCCATATCACCTGCTGCTGAGACAGTAGTAGCATACTCAGTCGCCCAAGTAGACGAAATAGCACTAATAATAGGAAATTTCATATCGTTTACACCAGAGTAAAAGTTAGCCCCTGCACTTGCTAGCACTAAGTTGGCCTCTAGTTGATCTGTAAAACTCATAGCATCTGTACTATTAACATCTGCATTACCTATCGCTCTATACTCTAATACAGACGATGGTATAGCAATACCTCTAAATGATTGGTGAGGGTGAGCAGTACGAGCCTCTTTATCCATCTCTTTTACTAGTCCTTCTAGTTTACCAGAAACAGATTGTTTCATAGCATTCTGAAATGAGTAGTCTCTTAATTCTTTAACTTGTTTTGTTGGCTTTGCTGCCGACATATTAGCCGCAATAGACTTGTTTAATTCTTCCTGTCTTACAGCAATACCAATTTTTTTGTCTAGGTTTTCAATTTCAGTATTAAACCCGTCCCATTGGCTTTGCTCATCTTCTGTCAAATCTCGCTCCTCTGTTTTGGCTACATCTATGAGGGTTTCCATATTTTGAATAAATACGGCTCTTTCCTCTTTTAATTTAAATGAATCCATTTTATTTACTTTTTTTAATTTTTAATAATTCTAATTTTTTCTCTAATAAATTCCTTTTTATTAAATCCTTGTTTTGTTTTTCATTTTCTATTTTTTCTAACTCTGTCCTAAATTCCATAAAATTTCTTTTAGCCACCGTTGAATCGGGGTAGGCAGGGAATGAGACAGGCGATACATCTAAAAGTCTACCAACTTTTTTAATAGTTCTAATTGTGTTGCCTTCTTCGTCTTGTGCCCAATCGTCTTGCTCTACGATAAATCCGAATGAACTTTGCGAAACATCGCCCCGCTCTAATGAGACTAAAAGATCGTCACCGTATGTAGTTGGTGGAGCAGTAAAACGATATTCTAATCCTCGCTCATCTACTGCTAGTGATAGTGTGCCCTTGCCGTTTTGTGACCGTGCTAATATTAAATTACTATCGTGATTAAAAAGGGCTCTAACATCGTCTGTCAAAACATCGTTAAATGCACCCTCGTCTATTCGTTCTCTAAAACCCCCCAAATTTTCTGATAGGGAATTAAATACACTAGCATAGCCTACCACTTCTCTAGATTCAGCATTTTCTAGTCGTATCTCGTTGTTAAATGTTCGTCTTTCAATACCCTCTGGGTTTGTGTTATTCTTTTTTGTCGCCATTGTCTTTATTTTTAATGTTGTCAATATCTGCTAAATTTAGTGGTACGAAATGATCGTCACCGTTTTTTATTTTATTTAGATGCTCCATTGTCCTAATCTCGTTAGGGCTCAATGCTCCTATCTCAAATAATTTTCTATAATAGTCTGCTCTACTATTAGCATCAGACCGTAATAATTCGTTAGTTTGGAATTTAAAAAAATGTGTAGACTGTTCCCTGTCTGCTAATAATTTCCTATTTAATTCCTGTTCCCAATTTGCTAAGTATGGTGTTAAACTATATTTTGCAAACTCTAAACTCTGCTGCTCTATATTTGAGTATGTAGAGCGGGTTAAATCCTGCAATAAATGTAAAGGCACTCTATATATGCGGGCTACTTCTTCTGTACTAAATCTGCGAGTCTCTATATATTGCAAGTCAGCAAGTGGTAACCCTATGGGTTTAAACTTTACACCTTCTTCTAATACTGCCGTCTGGTGCGAATTATGTACACCTGCAAACCTTTGAGCAAACGATTCTCTAAGTCTATTAGCAGCATCGTCTGAAAGTCTAGCAGGGTGCTCTAATACACCTGCTAAGTTTGCCCCTCTACCAAAGAAATTAGAGCCGAACTGTTGCGAGCTCATACCAATAGATAGGGCTTGTTTGCATGCCTGTATAGGGGACTTGCCTTTTATACCATCAAAAGAAAAACCTACTATATGTAATATTTCTTGATCTGAATATATTATGTCTTTATTTTTATAATATATTAAACCGTCATCACCAGCAAAGGGCTCTATATTTTCTGGATCACAGATTTTTAATTCTATAGGGCGAGCACCACCGTTTCTATTTATTATAGCATAGGCATTACCATACAACAACAAATGAGTCATCATAGTTTCAATAAAATTATAACTAGTGTAGTTGGGGCTTGGTGATGTAGAGATTAATTTATTTAAGGGGTTAGGGTAGTCTATGAATTTAGAGCCGTCCCTGTCCATTTTATACACATTAAGGGGTAACGATGCAATAGTCTCTGAGAGTAGCCTAATAGCCGACCATACCGCAGTTAAGGCTATAGAGGTTTTTTCACTAACCCCAACACCACTAGTGTTACCTAATAAATTAGCATTTGCTAAAAAATTTGAACTTCTTTTAGAAAACTTAAAAAAGTCTAATAAACCCATTGTATATAATTAATGATGTTGGTATAGTTTAATATACAAAGATAGGGAATAAATAAAATATATTACTATGGTATAGTTTATTAAAATAAAGTCTTTTGCATGGTGTTAGGCAGCCACTCATAATAATATAAAACATATTGTCTATTAGGTTTATATTTGTCCTTAAATATTTCTTGATGCAATAATCTAGAGTTTTTATTTATTAGCATTGTTATTCCTTTATGATTAATCATTATATCATGTTTTCTACAATGAAAGGGGACACCCACTAGTGTTAATCCTTTTAGGGTAGATTTTAACCTATACCCTTTTATTAATTTTCTTATTGTGTAATGTTTCATAGTGTTTTAATTTTTTTTTGTTTATAATGCTTTTTAACTTTATTATTATTAAAATCACCTTTGGGACTTCGCAAAATAAATCCACCATTACAAAATCCGCAGGCTTTGTCTTTTATTAGTGCTATCCTTTGACATCGTAGACAAAAACTAAATACTTGTTTTTCTTTATTCATTTTAAATTATTTACGGCAGTTAGTATTCCTTTTTTACTAATTGGTATATCATGGATCTGTAGTTTTATACACCCATCATAATATCTATTTGCTTTTTTAATACCTCTAGTTAATTTACTTTTAAAACTGATAGCCTTTTTTTTATTTGCAAAGGCTCGTATAAATGTCTCGTTATGCTGGTGTAGCGAGGTGTCTTTTATAATATATATTTTCATAACTCTATTTATTTTATTATTTCTATTTATTAACAGTTATTTTCTATCCAATCGTTGTGTGATTCTGTAACTAATTGTTTAACCGAGTAACCAATTAAAGATTCTTTTTTGTGCATTTTATTGTAAAAATCCGCAAACACAAATTCACACACTTCAATCATTTCTGCAATGTCACCTTGTTCAAATAATGAATCGTCTAACAAATACATTATCAAATCATATTCGCTAGATATACCTAAATTTTCTGTATATTCTTTTTTTATAAAATTCTTTTTTTCAATAGATACTAATTTTTCCATTTTTATTGTGTTTTAAAATGGGGGGAATTTCACCCCCCTGTTATTATTTATAGTAAATATATTTTAAATAATCCATTCTCGCAAGTTTTTTGCCCTAAAATATGCCTTAAAAGGCAAAATAAATACCTCTACCTCTGTTAAATTTTTTGAAAGTTTTTTGATTTTTTTTTCTTTTGGTGTTGTTTTTAGGGAAAAATGGTTACTAATAGGGCTTTTACATACATGACTTTCACCATTTAATCCCATAGAATTTATACAAATATGAGTCCCCTATCATTATAAATAGAGTTACCCTCATCGTCTAATGTGTTCATATATTCGGCTAGAGCCATTACAGTAGCAGCAATAGGATCTATTTTGCCCTTTGCTTTTTTCTTAGATAGTTTAATATTACCAGCAGCATCGGACTCTAGCACCACATTTGACATGCACCACCGCAGTACAGGGTGTCCCCCGTGATTAATTTTTTTATCTAGTACCAGAGACTCAAACATCTTGGTAGGTGCATTCTGGCTAATATACCCCATACCTATTGGATTTAGGGTTAGTCCCTCTTGCATTAAGTTGATGACGAGTTGCGAACTATTCCACCTATCAAAACTCATAGAGATAATATTAAACCGCTCTGCTAGTTCTAAGATTTTAGCCTGTATAAAATTATAGTCTGTTACATTCCCCTCTGTCACTATTAAATGTCCACTATCTCGCCATGTATTATAGTCTACACCATCACCACCCTTAACCTGCTCTAACTTTGCAGAGGGTACAAATATAAAGGGCACTATAGTATAATACTCACCATCTGAGTCGGGGAATACCAAAGTAAAACAACTTAAATCTCTAGTGCTCGCTAAATCCAAACCGCCAAAACAATCGGCTTTCTCAAATTTTGAAAGTTCTATTTTTTCTAGGTTACAGTCCGTCCACTCTTTATCTGTAAACATACCCGACTCTGCATTAGTCCATAGGTTTAAATGTAACCTCTTAAATGTGTTTTGAAACGATGGTGTATTAATAGCCTTTTGATATTGTTGTCTAAAATATTCCTCTTTAATAATAGTACCATAGCCTGCATTTGCTTTTTTCCACACCTTAGGATTTGTCCAATCGTCCTCTGGCTCGGCTCTAAAAATTACAGGTAAAAAACTATCGTCTTTAATAATACCGTCTCTAACTTTAAGAGCATATTGGTTTAGTTCATAGCATATACTTTGACGATCAAACCCTGCGGTAGTTATGCAAATTAATAGCGGTTGCTTTCTACTACCCATAGAGGTACTGATAACATCGTACAATTCTCTATCCTTCTGGGCATGCAACTCATCAAATATTGCACATGATAAATTCATACCGTGAGCCGTAGTAGACTCGCTAGATATACTTTTATAATAACTGCCCGTACTTTCAACACTAATTGAATTACGAAACACCCGTCCCCTAGCAGACAACTCTTTAGAATTTAGTACCATTTGCCGTGCTATTCCAAATACAATATTGGCTTGGTTGCGGTCAGCGGCAGCACTAATAACCTCGCCACCTATCTCACCGTCTGCATAGAGCATGTAAAGTGCGATGGCTGCTGACAGGTTACTCTTGCCGTTTTTTCTAGGTATCTCTATATAGCAAGTGCGATATTTTCTGAGCCCATTTTTATCTACCCAGCCAAATAAAGGTTTTATTATTTGCTCCTTTTGAAAGTCCTCTAATATAAATTTTTGTCCCCCTAGTTCCCCCTTTACATGGGTTATAAAACTTTCAATAAATTTTACTGCTCGCTCACCCCTTTTTTTATCGTATATATATTTTGTTTTTTTCATTTACCTTGCCCTCTATATACCTTAAAATAATTATCAGAGTTTTTATTTTTACTCTGTTTGGTTTTAGCATGTATACCCCGTCTCTTTTTTTTCTTTTTTATTCGGTGTATGTATTTATGTTGTTTCGCCATTTTTTAAAATCTCTTTAATTAAATAATACATTACATCAACTGTCATTGAGTTGCCCGCTTGTTTATAGAGTTGGGAATCACTAATTCCTATTGCTCTACATTTATCAATAAAACAGTCGGGGAATCCTTGTAGTCTAAAACATTCTAACGGTGTTAATTTTCTTATTCTTTTTTCCACTTGAATAATGCTATCTAGTTGGTGTGTTGTTACTGAGTTGGCTAAACCATCATGCCTAACCTCTACCCTTTTGGATCTACCCGCCTGTCTGTCTTTATCGGGGTTTGTTGTTCTGGGGTGAGTTCTAAGGGCTGCCCCTTTAATCTCTATTTCGTCTACTAATACATGTGGCTGTCTACCCCCACCTGTAGCAGTATCTATAGTACCGCAAATTTTATTAATATCATATACTTGAGTATTAGTTCTAAATCCTTTTCTATTATATAATACATTACCTGTACCTTTTTCTAAAATAGTATTTTTGCTTAAATTATATTTACTATCAGGATTATCTTCTAGTATATCTTTTAATTTTAACTCTAATTTGAAAGGCTTAGGGAATTTAAAACTATGTTTATCGTCTCTAAATCCTACTATAAAAACTCGTTCTCTATTTTGTGGTATTCCAAAATCTTTAGTATTTAAAACTTTATAATATATATGATAATTTAACCCCTCATCATACATAGTAAAAGAGTATTGAGTATTGACTGTCTTAGCAAGGCAGTCTAATATAATCGCAAAAGTTCTTCCCTTCTCATGGCTCAATAAACCCTTTACATTTTCTAAAATAAAATACTTTGGCTTTTTAGATTCTAAATATTTCAACAAATCAAAAAACAAAGTCCCTCTAGTGTCCTCAAATCCTTTTCGTTTACCAGCCATTGAGAATGTTTGACAAGGAAAGCCAGCGACATATAAATCTACATAGGGTGTCTGATTATGGTTTCTAGTAGTAATATCATTATAAAAATTTTCAGTATTATAATTTGCTAAATAACTTTGCTTTGCATATTTATCAAAGTCACAGGCAAACATAGATTTATGTTTTATTCCAAGTTTTATAAGTGCCTGCTCTGGGCTGCCTATTCCACTAAAATCAGTTCCAACTTTTAACATAACTAATCATTAAAAAAATTAAACTCATTGTCTTTAACTTCTATGCGAGCAGGTGCACTAATTTTACTGCGGGCACTAGGGGTTAGTCCAAATTGGCTCGCTAGTTTTAAACACATCTCTAGAGCCTGTTTGCTCACCGCCTGTAGTGGTACTATTTGTGAGTGCTTAATGTCGCCCTCATCATTACGGTAAACCATTACCCGCCCATTTTTTCTAAGGGTTTGCTCGCACTCAATATGTAGAGCCATGTTATTTGCATAGGCTACTATTAACTGCAAGTCTACCTCGCATAACATGTCTAAACTGTGCAACTGTTTTACCACCATATTAAACTGCTCTTTCCCTATTTTAGATAGCCATTTAGGAGCAGCAGGTACATCTATTTTTTTTACTTGCATTGGGTT
>VTLG01011270.1_pt1 | contig 28585 bp, 29 predicted proteins | sample 4694571 | NCBI WGS metagenome assembly VTLG01 (sample SAMN12604809, study PRJNA352737) | marine metagenome | biome: ENVO:00000447; feature: ENVO:00000209|ENVO:00000569|ENVO:01000036; material: ENVO:00002151; isolation source: viral sequences binned using virsorter ...
GGCTTTCTTTTGCTCATCACTAAGCTCAACATAGCGCTTTACATACACCTTCTCTGGCAGGTCTAAGCACTCGTCTTTTGTTTTACGAATTGAAAAGTCTTTGATGGATTCTTGTAGTTCTTCCAGCTTTTGAAAGCCAACAATTTGCTGGAAAGAATGTGCTCCCATTCTGCGTGCCTGGGTGATCGCATACCTTGCACTAAATGCGTAGTAACTGCTAAAGCCGAGTAAATTAGGCGACAGAAAATAACACTGACTGTACAAATCTAGGGGGGCTTTAGTAATGGGAAATCCTGTTAGGATTCTTCGATAATCAGCAAGAGGAGCTAATTTAATTAAATGTTTCGTTCTCTTAGCTTTCGGATTCTTTATCGTAGTGGATTCATCAACAGCCATCATTACATCATGTGTTACTAAAAACTCTTCTACAAACGTACAGGCTTTAACAGTTGCAAAAGCCTCTACGTTTACCAAGAAAATGTTTAAAACACCGTCACTGTCTTCTCTAACCATTTTCTCATAGTCCTGGGTCCATCGTTGAGTGTGGTTTGGCTGCCATACCAGGACATTTCTTTCTATTTGATCAGGCAAATGCTTGCTGATCTCGTGTGTGTCCCAGTTCCTTAAATTGCCTTTTGGTGTTACAATAAGCAGACCAGTTATTTTTCCTTGCTCGAAAAGTATCCCGGCATTATCCAAGAGTATCTTGGACTTACCGAGTCCCATTTCAAGGAAAAGTGCATAGAGATTTTTGTGAGCACTCCTGGTAAGAGTTTCGGTCTGGTGTTCATAGGGCTCTGTTTTATAGTTATACGTTCTTATATCCATTCTTTTCATATCCTTTGTTCTTTTTTAAAATATTTCTTGCAATCTATTCTACATATAGTATATGATTAGTGCAAGCTATGAATAAGGGACGAAGAACAACAGTAAAATTAGAAATCTGTAGTGACAGGAAAAATCGCTGGTTTATAAATTTTGCTCCTTTTGAAAAAAACGGAGAGTCTTTAGGCCCTTTTGCTAGTTTAGACGAAACTTTAAGGTATGTTTACAAAGAGTTGGACCTGCCGGAAGGAAGTGTTGAAATTGTCGAAGTAAATAACGAAGGACTAATTTTTTTCATACCAGATTTCGAAATAAACTATAAAAAAAAGAAAGAACGAACAACAAATAACGTAACACCTATAGATAAGGGGAAGAAAAAATGAAGATGAACGAAATGTTTGAAGAAAACATCAAAAAAGCAGTTGAGGACATGGATGAATCTGCTATAAAAAGTCTAAGTAAGTTGTGTCACGACCTACTGGTCCTAGAGGGAGAAATAGGAAACACAGAAGAGCGGCTGAGAAAAATTAAATCTCAGCATAAAGAACTTTCTGAACAAACTATTCCAGATAAATTAGCTGAACTCGGCGTTGCTGATCTAAAACTTAGCGACGGCTCACGAATTTCAGCGGATCCATTTTATAGTGCACGCATTACTGCCGCCAACCTGGAGGCAGCGCACGATTGGTTAAGAGATAACGGACACGGGGACATTATAAAGAACACCCTAACCGTTTCTTTTGGTCAAGGCGAAGATGCGGACGCTTCGAGATTGGTAGAACTGCTTGCGAAACAAGGCTACTTGCCAGCAACGAAAGAAGCAGTTCATCCAAGCACCCTTCGAGCATTTGTAAGAGAAATGATCGAGTCGGGTAATTCATCGTTTGATGTGGACATACAGAAGAAATTCTCTGTGTACACAGGCAAACGCACAAAAATAAACCGTTGAACGAATAATGAGGAAAGAATATGGCAACGAAAAAAGGTAATGGGAAATCTATAACATCCCTATTTGAAAACATCGAAGAAAAAGGTTTCGGAGATGTGGGCACAGAAGACCTTCGTACACCACGTTTGAGTATAGTCCAGGCATTGTCTCCGCAGAGACAAAAAACGTCTAGTGACTATAATCCAAACGCGGAAGAAGGCGATCTGTATTACAGTGGAACCAACGTCATCTTTAATGGCGATGATGGTCTCCTGTTTCTACCAGCTTACTACACCAAAACTCTAGTTGAGTGGGGGTTGCGTGAGAAAGGTGGAGGCATAAAAGCTGTGCATCCCGCAGACTCTGATCTTTTGAATCGGTGCCAACGCGACGGCCAAGGAAGACTAATCACTCCAGGAGGGGAAACCCAACTGACAGTGACAGCCAACCACTATGGCTACGCGCTCGTTGATGAGGCACCCCAAAAGTGTGTTATCAATATGACAGGATCGCAACTAAAACACTCTCGTGCTTGGAACACAATGATCCAAGGAACGAAACTAAAGGGTGTCAAGGGGATGTTTACTCCTCCTGCATACTCTCACTGGTATCGTTTGAACACCCAAGTCGAGTCCAATGATCGTGGTACATGGTATAGCTACAGTATTACACAGGAGCGGATGCTCAAGGAAGACGAAAAAGATCTTTTCAGTGAAGCTGAAGAGTTTTCTAAATTCGTTGCCAAGGGCGGAATGGACCAATTGAGTGGACAGAGTAAAGGTAGCAAACCTGCGTTAGAACAATCTAAAAAAGATTGGGAAGACGACTAAGTAAACGGCGCTCCTTTCCTTTGCGGGGGCTCAGGGAAGGGGCGTTACAACTGAAGGAGATGAGTGGAAAATACAGCGGAAAAGCTTATGCGGATTTTCTCCGGTTTAGAAAGAGCACATGGAATCTATGAAATAACCGGAAAACAAAAGAACACAGAAAAGGGAATTAAAAAAGAAGGTAGAGGCAGAACATTACACGAACCATTAACTATTGAGCTATGGAAAAACCACTTGGCGGGTAATCTATCTTTGGGAGTTGTCCCCTTAACTGATAACGAGACTTGTTCTTGGGGATGTATCGACGTTGATGAATACCCAATTAACACAAAGGAAATCTTAAAAACAATCAGGGACATGAAACTGCCCCTTGTGCCTTGTATGACAAAATCAGGTGGGGTACATCTTTTTCTATTTACTAAAAAGCCCATAGCAGCTTTTAAACTCCAAAACAAACTAGAAGAAATAGCCGCCTCAATGGGAAGAACAGGAGACGAAATCTTTCCCAAACAATACGAATGGTCTAAGCAGTTGCCACAAGAAAAGCAAACCGGAAACTGGCTTAATATGCCTTATTTTGCTGGAGAGGACACCACTCGGTATGCCCTCAATGCAAAAGGAAACGCTGCCGGACCAGAAGAGTTTATTAGAATTGTTAAAAGAAGAGCAGTTAGTGAAGAAGAATTAGATGCTTTTGTCCCAGTACGCAAGGGCCGGAAAAAACAACTAAACGGAGACGGCCTATGGGACGAGGCACCCCCTTGCCTGGTGCACATGAAACTTAATGGTGTCCCAGAAGGCACCAGGAACAATGCTCTATTAAACTACGGCGTGTTTCTTAGAAAGGTTTTTCCAGAAGGAGAAGAGTGGAAAGATAAACTACAAGAGGTTAATAAAACAGCTTGCACAAGACCTTTGTCTCATAGCGAACTTAATACAATTATTCAAAGCCTAGAAAAAACAGAATACAGATACCAGTGCAAGAAGGCGCCTCTGGTTAATTTTTGTCAAAGCGGTATTTGTATAACCAAAAGACACGGCATTGATGCGTCACAAAGAGAACCCGTTTATGGAGGCCTGAGAAAATATATGACGGACCCACCTCTTTGGCACTTGGACGTTGATGGAAAAACTATTGTTTTAGAAACCAAACAACTACACAACTTTTCTTTATATCAACAAAAATGTATGGAAGTTTTAAACGCCTGTCCACCTGACAAGAAAAAATCAGATTGGGTAGCACAGCTTAATAAATGGCTACAAGAAGTACAGATTGTAGATGTTCCATCAGACATGACCAAGAAGGGTGTTCTAAACGAAGCAATACTAGAGTTTTGTAGACTTTCAGAGTCAGCCTCAAGATTAGCTGTTGTATCAGCAGGAGTTTATAGGCACGAAGAAGAAGGAAAAAAAGAGTGGTGGTTTACTGGACGAGATTTGGTTGTGTTTATACAAGAGTTTAAAAAGATGAGAAACATAAAAGAAGCAGAAGTGTTTACCCGACTAAAAGAAGTAGGAGCTGTTAACTCTTCCAAATGGATTGATAAATCAGTAGGAAACAAAAAAGTATGGGTCATGGATGTAAAAGAAATAGACGAGGACAGCATTTCCCCAGAAGAGTTTAGAGTGCCAACGGAGGAAAAACCATGGGAATAACAAAATATTATGGTCCTCCAGGTACAGGCAAAACAACAACTCTTCTTAATATTATAGAAGAGCACATAGACAGAGGAACACAACCAGAAAGAATCGCTTTTATTTCTTTCTCTGTTAAAGCAGCGAACGAAGGAAAGAACAGAGCACACGCTCGTTTTGGACTAGCTTTTGAAGAAATGCCTTATTTTTGTACAAGCCATGCTTTTTGTAAAAGAAACATGGGAATATCTCATGTGGTGGGCGGTAGAGATGTTTTTGATTTCTTGGAAGAATATCAGTTTAGTTTAACAAAGAAGTACCCTAATAATGCAAGGGCTATTAGGTCCGTGGTCCAAGATCCTTATTTCGAGATCATAGAAAGAGCGAAAAATAATTGTCGTTCTTTGAAAGACGAACGTTTGTCCCTGGACGTTGAGCAAAGAAAAGGAGTGGTCAATCATTTGTTAGAACCTTTAGCTGAATCTTGGGAAGTGTTTCGCTTAACACGAACCCCGGTCATTTATTCTTTTGCCGATATGATCGTTAGTTTTTTGGAAGATGGGACACCTCCACCACTTGATCTTTTAATTGTGGACGAAGCACAAGACTTGGCAGAAATAAACTGGAGATTGGTTGATAAGCTAGCATCAACAACTGAAAAAACTTTTATAGCGGGAGACGATGACCAGGCTATTTATGAATGGAACGGTGCCAGGCCACAAAGGTTTGTTCAATATAAAGGAAAGAAAATTGTCCTGGACCAATCTTATCGCATCCCTAGCAGTGTTCATCCGATTGCTCAAAAGATTTCAGAAAGGATTTTGTGTCGAGAGCCAAAAGAATATAAACCAAGACAAGAAACAGGAACCGTTAATAATGTTAGCTCTGTTGAAACACTGCCCCTGGACAAAGGAGAGTGGTTGATTATGGCTTCTTGTGATTACATGCTTACTGACACCTCCAAAGGCTATAACATCCGAAAGTTTTTAGTGGACAATGGGTACCCTTTTATACACAACCAATATCGTTATATTCCTGCTAGAATGATGTCAGCTATAGATACTTGGGAAAAGATTAAAACGGAAGACATCACTCTGTCTGAGCTAGACGATTTATATTTTCATTTGGGAAAACAAGGAGTCAAACGAGGCTTTATAAGTAGAGTTGCACAAGAACCGGACAAAGGACAAAAGATAAGCTTACAAGAAGCAATGGATAATTATGGTCTAAAAGAAGAAATAATAGATAAAACATGGAAAGAACTGTTTGATAAAAGTATTGATGTAGAAAGAAGATCGTTTATAGAAAAAGCACTAAAAAATAATGAAGACTTGCACGGAGAACCGCGAATTGTCATATCAACTATTCATCAGGCAAAGGGCGGAGAAGCGGAGAATGTTGCAGTGTATTTAGACTTATCTAAAGCACAAAAACGTTCTTCAATATTACAACCAGACGGGCTTCACAGACAGTTCTATGTTGCGGTAACTCGCACTATTGAGAATTTGTATTTTATAAAAGCCCAGGACGATTACTACAGGTACATTATATGAGTTTTGTTTACAGGCCACCTACAGAATGGACACCACCAGACACTTTTCCAACCCAATTATTAAAAGACGCTGAAGAAATAGCTATCGACCTTGAAACCAGGGATCCAAATTTAAAGTCTTTAGGCCCAGGATATATCAGAGGCGACGGAGAGGTGGTTGGTGTGTCCATTGCTTGCGAAGGGTTTGCTGATTATTTTCCTTTTGCCCATGAGTCCGGGTTTAACTTTCCTAAAAAACGAGTGCTGGATTTTGTGAGAGATGTAGTGTCTGAACAACAAGACAAGGTATTTCATAATGCTGGTTACGATGTGGGCTGGCTAAAAAACGAAGGCATTACAGTTCAAGGAAGAATTATTGACACCATGGTAGTCGCTCCCTTAATCGATGAAAACCAGTTTTGGTATTCCCTTAATGCTTTAGGAAGACAATATGTTAATGAAGGTAAGACAGAAGGAGAGCTAATACAAGCAGCGGAAGAATGGGGCCTAGATCCAAAAGCAGAGATGTGGAGACTGCCCTCAGCTTATGTTGGTACTTATGCCACCCAGGACGCGGCACTCACTCTAAAGCTTTGGAACCGGTTTAAAACGCTTTTAGAGGAGCAGAACCTTTGGAACATTTTTGAACTAGAGATGAATGTTTTGCCGATTATATTAGACATGAAACAAAGAGGAGTCCGAGTAGATGTCGAGAGAGCAGAAGTATTAAAGAAAAAACTAATCGCTAGAGAAAAGAAAGTAGTAAGAGAAATAATGAAAGAGTCTGGCGTTAAAGAAGTACAGCTTTGGGCTGCCAATTCTTTGTCTAAAGTCTTTGATGCTTTGAAGCTGTCTTATTTAAGAACGCCTACAGGACTGCCAAGCTTCACTAAAGCTTTTTTGGAAAACCATTCGCATCCAGTAGCACAGCTAATAAGAGAGGCCAGAGAAATAAACAAAACTCACAGCACCTTTATCGACTCTATATTGAAGCATGAACACAACGGGAGGATACACGCTGAAATAAGACAGCTCAAAGGAGAGTCAGGAGGAACAGTAACCGGGAGACTTTCAATGAGTAACCCTAATTTACAGCAAGTCCCGGCTCGTAATAAAGAGATTGGACCACTTATTCGCTCTTTGTTCTTGCCAGAAGAGGGACAGAAATGGTGCTCAGCAGATTTTTCACAGCAAGAGCCCAGGATACTAACTCATTATGCTAGTCGTTCTCGTTATGATGGCGCAGAAACAGTTGCTGATGCGTATATAAACGGAGACGCAGACTTTCATCAAGAGGTTGCAAACCTAGTAGGCATTGATCGAAAGACAGCTAAAACTATTGGTCTTGGTATTATGTATGGTATGGGCAAAGGAAAGCTTGCCGATCAGTTAGGGGTCGGTGTTCCTGAAGCCTCTGATATTCGACAAAAATTTAATACCTACGCACCTTTTGTTAGACAGTTGGCAGACTCAGTAATGAGAAGTGCAAATCAGAAAGGCTATATTAAAACTATTTTAGGCAGGCGCTGTCATTTTGATATGTGGGAACCACTAAAATATGGCACAGGAAGACCACTAAAATATAAAGAAGCTGTACATGAGTACAACGGAGAAATTAAAAGGGCGTTTGTTTACAAAGCGCTTAATAAACTAATTCAAGGCTCGGCTGCTGACATGACCAAGCAGTCTATGGTTCATTGTTACCGAGAAGGGTTCCCCCCTTTGTTGCAAGTACACGATGAACTGGTGTTTTCTATAGACGATAAAAAGGATGTAGAGAGCATTTGTAAAATCATGGAAGAAGCGGTGCCTTTGGATGTTCCAAACAAGGTTGATGCCGAAGTTGGAAAAACTTGGGGCGACTCTATGGTCGCTAAAAACTAGGATATATCCTAAAATATAATGTATAATGCAATTTGCAGGAGTTAAAATGGACACAAAGAAGTGGAAAAGCGTAGCAATACGCAGAGAAATCGTTGATTTAGCGTCAGATATTGGGGAAAAAACGGAAAGACCGACCAGTAATGTCTTCGCTTTCGCTGTGAAAAGGTTAAAAGAAGACCTGGACACTGGGCGTTTGGTTGACGTACCGAAACAGTGAAGCATAAAATAATTTATGAGTCGCCGTACGAGTATGGCGTGTTTTCTAGTGAAGACAGGAAAGGGGCAAGGTTCTACGATTGTAATGGAGAGAAGCTGCCTTCTGTAACCACTATTTTATCCGGTACTAAAGAAGGAGACTTCTTGAAAAAGTGGATAGAAAAGGTGGGGGAAGAGGAAGCAGAACGTATCCGCAGTGAAGCCGCGACCAGAGGAACCTATATGCACGACATTCTGGAGAAACAGATTGTCAATGGGGAAATTTGGGAATACAAGCCTGAGAACGCACAACAGAAAAGAGCTTTGAAAATGGCTGGTACGATCATGGACCAAGGGTTTCCTAATATCTCACAGGTATATGGTTGTGAAGTGTCTTTATATTATCCCGATAAATATGCTGGTAAAACAGACGTTATTGGCGTGCATGATGATGAACTAGCTATTATAGATTTTAAACAAACCAACAGACCAAAACGCAGACAGTGGGTGTGGGACTACTTTCAACAACTTGCTGCATATTCTTTGGCACACAATGAGCTGTACGGCACTGATATTGAAAAAGGTGTGATTATGATGTGCTCAGTGGACTGTCTTTACCAGGAGTTTGTTTTAGAAGGAGACGAATTTAAACGTGCTGCCGATGCCTGGATGGAGCGTGTAGAAAAGTTTAGTCTTCTTCCCAAGGAACCGGAAGATAAGGGTTCCCAAGAAGACTGATTTTTGCTGCGCTAAGTTGTCGGTGTCTTTTACTTAATTCTGCCCTGGGCCAAGTTCTTTCTAAACCATATTCCCTTTTAGCTTTTATAAAATCTCTTTGAAAAGTGGGAGGAAGGGTCCACGGCGTGAAAACACCTTTCTCAATGTTTCTTATAATACTTGCATCAACACCAGCAATTTGTCCTAAACGAGCTGTTTGTTCTCTGTATTCTTTGGGGGAAACCTTTAGTTTTTTGAAAGCCTGTATTTTCATATAAATATCTTGTTGTATTAAAAACCACGCTTCTTGTGAGTCTTGCCACTGATCTAAAATATATGCTTCAGTTATTTTTCTTTTGTCCCAACGCACAGGGTTCATGTTAAAGGCAACCGTATCTGCATGAAGGTCTTTTACTTTCTGTATATAAAAACCTAAACTAAAATCAGGAGAGGCGTCGCTTTGTGTCATTCCACCTAGCTTCAGTGCAGAATCAACTACTTCAACCATTTTACCGCTTTTGGTGTACCTGTCGTCTCCTTCTGAAACGGCTTTATAGAGATCTCTTACTTGTCTGTAGCCACCTGGTCCTGCGTTATCTAAAGCATATTTAAAACCAACACTAAGCTTCTCTCCTAAATTATCCGCAGGGTTATAGATTTGTTTGTTTGTTGGCGTTTCGTTTTCCAACAGCTCTTTTGTTATCTGAAAAGCAATAGAAGTCTGAAGATAGTCTTCTGCAAACTGTGTAACACCTTCCCACAACCCTTTCATAACTGCTGGTGGAAGATCTGCTCCTTCTTCTTCTCGGTCCCTTATGTTTGATTCAACAGCGTTGTATGATCTTTGTAAAAACATAAAAGGAAACAAATAATCCAGCAAAATAAAGCTAAAACCGCTTCCATCGTCTCTTACAGTGCTTGTTGGAGCCCTAGTAGAGTTTTTAGAATACTCAGCACCAATTTCATCGGCCGCCTCTAAGTCTTCGTCATCAACATCGTACATTATCTGTGACATTGCAACAAAAGCAGCAGGAAGACCAACCACGGTGCCTCCTCCAATCAACAAACGTTTCATTGCTTTACGATGAAACGGTCTCTGGGCTATTTGTCTAATATAAGGCTTCGTAGGCACCCATTCACCTTCCGCATTTTTCTTTGCGTTCCAGACAACCTGCTCAGGAGGAAGGCCTGCCTCTAGCATTAACTCTTCTGGAATACTATATGTCGCATCTTTATATTGCATTTGAACCAAATTTCCTGTCACTCGTGTCATTTCCGTTGGAAAAGCAATAAAATTACCCAACGGAAGTTGGCGCCAAAACCTAGCAAACGCTCCTACATAATCATAGTTTGGTATAGTGTTTCTTGTAATGTGTCCTGCTAAATGGTCTATGTAGCCGTCTAAGTCGGTTACGTTTCTGTATAAAACCGCCGCATTTGAACGATATGTTCCTATGTTTGTTGTTAACGTGCTCGAATAGTCGCGTAAAATTTTAAGTTTAATTTCATCGGACAGAGGCGGATTTCCGTTAGCCACAGCAGCGTCTGATAATCGGTCTAAAGATTTTCTTATTTCTATTTTATTTGCGCCCCATGTCATTAGTTTAAAGAAATCATCAACCGCTGCGTATGTTCCTTTTAGAGTTCTCCAAACTTTCCCCACAGTTTTATCAATAACAAAACCCGGTAAAGTCATGGCCGTAGTAAAAGGAGTTTCTGTGTTTAAATGTTTTAGAGCATGAAGTCCGTGTGTAATTTTTTCAGTGGTGTTGTACTTACCGCTGCTCATTTCATTAAAAATACCAAAAGCATCGTTTAAGGTTGCACTGGTGTTTGATATACCAAGTAGTCTGGCTGTTCTCATGTTTTTACGGGCCGTTTCTTGGTCGCCTTTAATACTTCCATCTTGGTTATAGGAAAGTCCAGGAAAGAGCTCTTCTCTAATAATGTTAATACTGTCTGTCCAACTTCCTTGGTACAAATGCCCTCCCGCGGTGTACATAAGAGCCGCTCCAAACGCGTTTCTGCTTTGCGTGCCTGGACTAAGAACAATCATTCCAGCCTGAACACCTCCCTTAGCTCTCAAAAAAGTGTTTTGATAAAGAGTAATGAAAGCGTTCCAAGCATGTGACTCAGGAAGTGTAGAAACACCAAGCTCTCCCGCTATGTCTTTGGTTGTCCAAAGTCCTTTTAAAGGATTAAACTCGTCTAAGGGGTTTATTTGAGTGTTAAAGGGCCCTACTTTATTTTGGGAAAACATCATTTCTCCAGGCATGTTGTTAATTCTTAACAAATCCCTATAGTAGTTTTGTGTCTCAATAAGCTTGGCAATACGAGAAAAAGACGAAGCAACCATAAGTTTGGGATCAGTTATCTCTCCCATGAGGCGTCTAATAGCAAAAGGAATCTTAAAGCGCTCTTGCAAAAGCTTTGGTCCAGAAGGAAGTTTCCCCGTTTGAGCAGCATCTCTAACCCTTAAAACCCCTGGTAGAGTTGCTGTGTCAGCAGCCGAACTAAAATATGTCTGGTTTACAATATCGTCCACAACAGCGAACGCATCGACAGCTGGGTTCCAATCAGGATCACCTGAGTTCATTTCGTTTACAGCTATAACAGCCGCTTCATACAGTCTTTGAGCGGTTGGGGAACGTAGAAATGTTTTACTAAACTTAGGATTAAACCCTAGTTGAGGCTCAAACATTGCAAAAGAAGTAACGGCGTAAGAATCTAGCTGGTTCTCTAAAACCTGTCTTGTGAGCCCTTTTTCAGTGTCCGTGTCTCCCAGCATTTCTTTTGGGAACTCATTTAAAATTCTAGTGGTCAATGCGTCAATTCCTTTCCGTGCTTTTACAGCCGCATTTTTAAGTTGTTTTGTAGGCAAATCTTTTACCGCTGTAGTGGTTGTGACACTGCCCGCTGCAAGATCACGAAGATCCCTTATTCCTTGTTCGTATTCCGTAGCCTCTTGTTCATTGGCAACTACTGCCATGCTTCTTGCTGCTTCAAGCCTTTCTATTTCTGCTAAAACAGCCTCCTTTTCTTCTTTGGACAACTCTACATACGTTCCTGTTTTTTTAAGAAAAGAGCGAACCAGGTTGCGTATTTTTTGCTCTTCTTGTAAGTATTTTTTGTTTTTAAACACACCAAACGTTTTAGGAACCGCTTCGACCGCTGCTTTTATAATTGCCACCTCTACATCTGAAGCTATTTCTTTAGCTACTTGGTCGTGCATCCTTAAACGAGCTTCTGTGGCTTTTTGTTTTGTGGTAGCTACTAAGCCCATTTTTCCCATAGGCCTAAACAAAGAAGAAATCCAACCTTTCCCCGATGTTAAAAACCCTCTTTGGTCAGCGGGTCTTGTGCTTCCCACAAGACGCAAACTCGTTAATTCAATATCAGCTATTTTTGTCAAAGGATCTATTACAAGCTCCTCAATTGTTTTGCCTTCATAGGACGATGAAAACTCTTGTTGAGTTACTCCTTTACCTGCTTTGGTTGCTACCAATCTTCCTAGTTTTCCTACTGCCGCTATCTCCGCATCAGACAAAGGCTGTTCTTTGTCAAAGATTGCTCTTGACACAAGGTTGTCAAAGTCCTTGTCTTCTAACAGTTCTCGTTGAAAATAAATGTTCCCTTTTTCTGTGCCGTCTATGTTGTAAATAGTGGCTGCTGCACCATACGCGTTTCCTTCTTCGGAAACTTCGCGAATTGTGTGAGGGGTAATTTTAATTCCTTTTTGTTCTTCTCCAGCTATTTTTTCTGTAGGCTGTACATTAACTACTTCTGGTCGAATAACCCTTTCTTTTTTTAACCGTTGGTTTTCTAAAACCATCATTCTGTCAGCAAGTGCAGCGGCGAGCCCTGATTTAGTGTTGTACTTTGCTTTAATGTTTTTTCCAAGCAAATCCTCAACGGCTCCTTCCAACTGGTTTTTGTTGTATTTAGATGAAAGATTTTCAATGTAGTTTCTGTACCCGCCCCTTCCTTCTAGGGAAGACCAAATAGGTCCGCTAGTTGCCTCGTTGTGAAGCAGCCCCGCAGACGTATGAGCTAAGGCGTTTCTCGCTTGTCCCCATTGTCCAGTCATCTCTGGATTGTTATACATCTCGGACTCAAAAGCCGGAGGTAAAAAACTGTAGTCTCCTTGGTTTTCCGCCCAGTACCAGTAGTTGTCCCAAGTTTTTTCCGGGGTCGCTCCTTCAAACTCTCTTTGTACATAGTCAAACAGGTCTTGCCCTGACATTTCGTCAAATATTTTTGACTGTTGGTTGAGTCTGTCTTCAAACGTAAGCTCGCTTAATATATCTCCCTGCATTTCTGCAAAGGCTATTTCTTGTTCAGCATCGGCTATGTATTTTTCTTTGATTTTATTAAACATTGCTTCCGCGTTGTCTCCCGGTAAAACAGTGACATCAACTACTTTTGCTATTTTTTTAAGAGCGTCTGTGTTTATACCGGTGTAATCCTTTTCTTTTAGTTCTTGCTCTAGTTGTTTTCTTATAGCAGAAAGGTCGTCAGCTGTTTGATCTGGTGCATCTTCAATCAGCTCACTAAGTCTTTGCGTCTCCATAAGCTCAAGCTGCTTTTCTTTCATAAGCACGTCTAACAACTGCGAATCGGCAGCCCTGTCTAAGACCGCTTCTGATCTTTCTTCCCAGTTTTTTCTGGCTTCCTCCCTTTCTTGTTTGCTCGTAGCCCTGCTGTGTCGTCCTCGAACACCTGAAGCTAAGGCAGGAGCCTCAAAAGCAAGTTCTCCAGCAATTCCTCTAGCTACTCCCGTCGTAGGGTCCATGTTGGGATCAATGTATTCTTTAACCAAAAGGTTTCCTGTAACAGTGTCACCTGTTTCTGCTCCGGCTTGAAGCATGGCTTGAATAATGGATCTTTTTAAAGGCGCTGCTGCTCTTCCGACCAAGGCCAAAGGAACGGTTGCAGCATTGATAACGGCGCTGAGACCTGATTTTTTAAGCGCGTAGTTTTCTGCCCCTTCTTTATCGTCAGGGTTTTTTTCTAAATATTCGTAGTAAGCGTTACCAAACTCTTGAGCAAAAACAGCACCACCACCGCCTAACATGGCACCAGCAATCGCGCCATAAGGACCAAAATACATTCCAGCGGTTCCTCCTGCCGCAGCTCCTGCTAGAAAAGGAACCGACCCTGGAACCGCTTCACCTATGGTTGCTGCCCACCATTTAGGGTCTGTTAGGTTTTTAAACTGCTCAACACCTTCTTCGCCGTACCTAGCCCTATAAATTTCTTCTTCCGCGAGAGCTCTTTTTTCTTCAATGGTTTTTTCTTTTTCAGCTACTTCCTCTTCGTCTCCGCGTGCTTCAGCAAGGACTTGTCCTGTTTGACCAAATGAAATTTGTCTTCCTGTACGGCCTTTTAACCAGCTTTTTGAGAAAATCTCTCCAAACCCTTTTTCTTCATCAGGGTCGGTTTCTTCTTCGGGGATAACTTGTTGCAGCGCTTGTTTGGCTTCGTATTCCTCTATTCGCCTTAGTTGCTCTTCGGTGTAAGGCATGGTTTATTACCCTTCATCATTATCTAAATTAAGAAATGCCACAACAATACTACGGGAATTAGACAAAGGATCCCATTCTTCACCTGCTTTTATTGCCTCCATTCTCTTCATACTAACAAAATCAGAGAAGTTAATAGGAAGTCCGTCTATGTTTTTTATTACGGCAAGGGCAGAATCAATCTCTTCAACAAGGTTTTGATGACCGCCTTGGGCTAAGTGAACAGGAACATAAGTAGCCGGGTCCGCAGCTCCCACACCTTCTGTTGCAGCGTCTGTGGCTTGTCTATATATCGCTTGTGGATCAATGATAGCGTCTTCTGGCCCAGGGAAGATGCCCTCTTGCAGTGCCGCTGTCCACTTGGAATCTTTCCCTGTGCCTCTTGTGCCGTATCTGTTTTGCCCGTATTGAATTACATCAAGCTCATCAGACAGAGCTTTGTCCATGGCTGCGGCTTGAGCTGCTTTGCTGGCGTTGTATTGTGTAGCAAAACCTAAAATTCCTCCCTGCTTAGTTGGGGGAGCATAAGCTTGCTTTGCCAGTTTTTTTCGCTCGTTAATGATTTGATTAACTCTTTGCATCATGGCAGTGTTGTCTACTCCTGCGTCAGCAGCAGTGCCACCTGCCCGTGCAGCCAAACTCATTTTCATAGCATTATCTTTTTCCTCTTCTGACATAAGCACCCAAACTTGCCAAGGCAAAGGAATACCGTATTCTTCAAGATCGGCTTCGGTTTTAACTAGCCCGCCTAACTGCATTTCAGGGGCAGTTACCATGTTTTGAATCTCAGCAACAAAATCAGGGGTTAAAAGCTCTTCGTCTGGGTGTACTTCGGTAATGTCAAACTCTCTTTTAAGTTTACCAAGCGCGTTTGAATAAGCGACACTTATACCTTTTAGATACTTTTCTATTTGAGCCATATCTTTGGTTTTAGTAACAAAGCTTCCTATTTGGTCATAAAACTCTTGTTTAAGCATTCCCAAGGCATCTTCAAAACTCTCAGGTCCTTGGTCCATCGCCATTTCATCTTGGACCATTTCTGTGTCTTTAATCTGATCTAGGGAAGGGTTGGTCATGCTCGCCATGTTATTAAGAGCCATGTTGATGTCTTGATCGCCTTCTTCAAATAACTGTGTCGGCATTATTGGACCGCCCATTTGATAGCTGGGCCACGGTACAGCTCCACCTCTTTGCATATCAACGGCGGAAGAAAACATGTTTCTTTTCTTCCAGGCCATTATACCATTCCAAACATTCGCATTAGATCAAAGGCCCCGCCTCCAGCTTGAGTGCCATAAGTAGTGCTAGCGCCTTGTGGCAGCATGCCACTCATCATGTTTCTCCAATTAATCATTCGATTCATAGGCTCTGCTGCCATTTTGTTTGCAGCATCGAATTGGGCGCCGTACATTTGATTTTGTATGCCTTGTCCTTGTTGTCCAAACCTGTCAAACGCCCCTATTTGATTCATCAACCCTCGTTGTCCGGTCATACCTAGTCCAGCAAAATTTCCGCCCATTTGACCCATGCCTTGTCCAAGGTTGCCATATTGTCCAGCCATACCGGTAATACCTTGTCCGAAGTTTCCAAGTTGTCCGCCAAGCGCTCCAAGTCCTTGACCAAATTGTCCAAGACTAGAGCCCAACGTGCCCAGTCCTTGACCTGCTTGTTGTGCTGCTTGTTGTGCTTGTTGATATCCCTGTTGTCTTAAACCACCAACCGCTTGTGTTAGCCCACGGCCAAAGGATTTTTCTCGTTCTTGTTCCATTAATCTTCCACGAGAACCGCCAAAAGCTCCTGATGAAACTGCACGGGCTCTGTCCGCCTGTCCTTGCTGTTGGTTCTGTTGGCTCATTTGATCTATGGTTGATTGAACCACTTGATCTTCATAGGGGTTATAAAATTGTTGTGCAGCACCGGGGGCAAACATATCAGCAGCTCGACCAGTCATGCCTGCTGCTTGTCCATACATACCGGTACCTTGTCCTACAAGACCTGCACCTTGACCATAAAATTGTTGGGCCATAGGCAATGCACCAACACCTTGTTGCATTGCACCATATCCACCTTGCATCATATTACCGCCTTGTTGTATATAAGGTGTAAAGCCTCCAAGACCTCCTGCTAATTGGCGTGCCTGCATACTATAAGGGTCAAGTCCCGCATATTGTCTGACCGGAACCGGCTGAGGCTGTTTCGCCATAGCCGCGGCGGATTCTAAATACCCACGACGCATTGCCCCAGCATAAGGCTGGTCATAATAAGCGCTTGTTGATGGATCGGCATAACTAGCCATAATAAGATCCTCCGTTACCCATGTTGTTAATTTGTTCTAATGTTTCAATGCCAACAGCGTCCACAGCAGGTTTTTGAATAACAAATTCCCCTGGTTCTAGTTTAGCAAAAGTAATGTCTCCTGGTCGTACATCACCACCGTGCATCATCCCTGGAACCTCTGGAATACCAACATCCGGAGGAGGACCCATATTTGCATACCCTACGCCTGGCATTAATGCAGGAGTTAAGTTAGTGACTTGATAATCTTGGTAGTTAAAGGGTTCTGCTTGTCCGTAGGCTTGTTCACCAATAGGAACAACCCCTTTGGGTTCGTCTTTCATTAAAGATTTCATGGCTAAGAACTGTAACAACGGGTTGCCGCCCATTAGACTGCCGAGACCGCCTTCGCCACCGCCACCGCCGCCAAGTATTCCACCGCCGCCTTGTCCACCAAGGCCTAATATAGCACCGAGTATTCCACCGCCGCCTTGTCCACCGCCTAAAACACCGCCGCCCAAAGGACCTTGACCAGAGCCTATAAAAATGTTTCTTAATAGGGGACCAAACTGACCGCCAAGGGGACCTGTTCCAAGGTCTTCTGTCTCTTGGCTTAAATCTATTTCAAGATCAACAGGATCGCTATCGCTATCGCTATAGAAAGCGTTCTCATACATTTCGTTTATTATGTCGTCTATGGAAAATGAGGTGTCGCCAGAGACATCGGAGCCAAAACCAGTGTAACTAGACGGGTCATAGTCACCTAAAACATCGTCGTCTCCGCCAAAAAGGTTGCTATAAATATCGTCATAGTTGATTGATGAATCAAAAGGAGTGTAACTAGACGGGTCATAATCACCTAAAATATCGTCGTCTCCACCAAAAAGGTCGTCATAGTCAAAAAGTAAGTCAGCAAATAGACCCATATCTGTCTCCGTTATTGTGTATAGCTATTTTCATTTTATTCTAACATGAATTTTTGTTAATGTTTATTTTCTTCCGCCCCCGCCACTGCTTATCTTCCTGTCTAGCCCAGAGCGATCGTACTTTGCCTTTTTGCCCGTTAAGGCTCTTGCTGCTGCTCTTTTGGCTAACATTTTTCCAATGTTGCTTGCCCTTAGTCCTTGGTTCATGGACTGTGCGACTCCAGGGCTTAGACCAGATAGTTTTTCAAAAGGAAGACCACCTGTCTCTTCTATTCTGCCACGAAGCATTGCTTCATTCATGGCTATGCCTCTATTAAATGCCTCAGCTTTTTCTTCTGGGGTCTGTCTTCTTTGAGCTGTAACACCTATTTCTTGTATATCTGGGTACAGATCTTCTTCCATGTCTTGTCCCATTCCGTGTTTCTCAGCATAAGACTTTATTGGCAAGAAGCGACTAGCTAGATTCCTTAGTTGTGGTCCCAGTCCTTGGCCCAATATACCTTTTTGTCCGGCTATTCTAGGCTGTACTTTATTCATTAACCAGCCAAGACCTGCTATTTGTGGAAACGCCTGGGCAAATTTAATTCTGTTCATTATTCCTGGGAGCCCTCTTGTTCTGGGGTCTTGAAGTCCTTGCATTATACCTAAGCCCAAAGGTCCTTTTGAGCCTAGTCCTAAAAGTCCTCCTTTGTTTTGTAACAATGTTGCCCACGGACCAGCTTTTTTAAACAAACCTTCTATGCCTGCTCGTTGCCCTAATACCTTGCCGAGTCCCATAGGTCCTTGGTCCCTGAACATTTTAGCCATGCCAAGGTTTCGTCTGGCTTTAGGATTAGACATAATACCCGTCATCAGCATGTACTTGGCAAAGTCTTTAGCAAAAGTGTCTTGAGTTCGTTCTTCCTGTGGTTCGCCTATGTACACAGTTTCCGAAGACGGTTTACCACTGAGCTTAAAGTTTGGAGCAAAAGGGTCTGTTGATTGAGTTACAGGGCCTCCCTCTGCATACCCCTTGTACCCAGAAGCATATGCAGCTCTCGCTTGTTTAGCAGCTTGAGCTTTGGTCGGATAAACCTTCCCAGATTTACCCCATCTGTATCCTCCGTTGACTTCTTGTATTGGCATTATAAAGAAATAGTTGTTGCGCCGTTTGTCGACACGGTTAAAATTCCAACAGCACCGGTAGCTTCCAGTCCTACCTCGGTTCTAGTCGATAGGTCCTGCCATTTATTGCCGGTGTAAACTTGTAAAACGCCTTTAGTCGTGTTCCAAATAACATCCCCAGCAGCGTACTGGTTCCTGTTTAGGGTGCTATCATTATATTGTGGTGTTGCCGTCGGGTCAAATCTTCCAAGATTTATCTCTAAAACTCGGACCATTCTGTTGTAAAGCTCAGGCTCAACAGAACCAATGGCTGTCGGCAATCTAGTTTCTAATAATTTAGCCACTACCTTCTGCCATCAGGCCTAATATCTAATCGCGTATCTCCCAATCGCCAACCAACCCCTGTTCTTGTTCCTGTAGAACCATCATCATCTGATTCCACTCTGAAAACAGCTTGTCTTGCTCTTATTCTTGTGTTCAATTTAGTGGTGGTGCTGGTCACTGTTTGCGTGGTATCAGTAGATAAGCTCTCCCCTGGAAAGTTTCTTGACTTCATTACAAAGTTAATTGTTTGGTCGCTACCACCGTCCCCTGTAAATTTAACATCCGGTATGACATTTCTTACGAATGATATAAACTCACCCTCGTCTATATCAAAATCACTTGATTCAATATACACATTGTCCATGGGCGATCCGTCATCATCATTTCCTGTTTCATGCTTGTATAAATAACTATTATAAGTTGCCCTTGGATAAGAGGTAATATCTTGATCTATCCAAGCGTACCGGGTTAATTGACCTATGCTCCAGGTTTGTTCCTGATAGTTGTAGACGACATAACGATTAATTTCTGTAGTGTCTTCTGAAGGATAAAACCAACCCACTTCATTAAACTGTTTGTTAAGAAAACCAAAGACTTTATATGCTTGGCCCACATTAAAATTACTGAAAACATAATAATGCACAGAGCAAGGCACAGCCGAGACACTTCCGTCATAGGAATAAAACCCTTTTTGGTCCATCCAAAATACGCCCATAGGCGTATTAACAGCGGCTTTGGGTCCAACTAATCCAACACCTTGATTAACCAAATTAACGCCAAACGTATATGGAGGACCCACAAATTGCATACTGTATAAAGAGCTGTCTGTCCAAATCAAAGTTTCTTCTCTTGAAGAAAGACCACCAACTATTTCTGAGCCTGATGAAAGCGTTAAAGACCCCGCTGTATTGTCTGATTTTGGCTCCCACTCAGCCGCGTTCTCTTGGTCACTCCAGGAAACAAACAAAGGATCTATCGACCCTGTTCTAGCTGTTCCTCCTGCATTTAAAGGATCTGCTCCTAGGCAGATAACATGTCTATCTTTTTCTGAGACCATAACTTGCAGCGCTTTTGTTGGAGTCAAATTAGCTCCTGAAAGAGCCGACAAAGCAACTGCTCTGGTACTTGTTCCAGAAGAAGAGTCCCAATAATATATACCTCCGTATCTAGGTCCTATTAATAAGTCTTCGCCAAAGTTATCGTGCGTCCACAGTCTTAATTGGTTAGTATCAGACAGAGCAGTTACAGTTCCCCAAGTGCCATCACTCCACGGGCTTGCGCCCCAACCTGTGCTAGAAACATAATCATCCAGTCCGACATTAATTTGATAAGCCCCAACAACACTTGAGCCACCGTTACCAGAGTCACTACTGTTAGCAGTAACTGTATCGCCGGAAGTGTCTTTAGCTTCAATGGTGTAACTATTAGCATTAACAATAGTAGCAATTTGATATTCCTGATTAAGAACGTCAGCAGTAATTAAACCGCCCAGAGTAGCGGCACCACTAAAAGTAACAAAGTCGTTTTTAACTGCTCCATGTGCGGTGTCAGCTACGGTAATTGTAGCGTCCCCGTCAGAGGCAGAAAAAGTTACGTCCCCAGCCGAAGTTGTGGCTCTAATAGGCGTTACATCATAATAACTATTACCTTCATTCACATAGTATTTTAAAGTTGTTCCTAGTCCAAGGAATCGAGTAGACTCCAAATCCACCCAACTGTGCATAGCACGGGCTGTTCCTAAATAAGTGTTACTGTTTTCTTTGGTCCAGCCTCCTATTTTCTCTGGCCTGCCTTGACGAAAACGTACCAAGTTGGCGTCATACCAACCGCCTTCGTTACTGTAATCAGTTCCTTCTCGGTTTATTCCTGGTCTAAAATTGTATTTACTGTATGGCACTATTCTTTTTCCTCTTCTTCGTCTAACTCCCTATAATACCCTACAACATGCAGGATTTGTTCTATGTATCGGGTAATTTCGCCCATTGTCATGCTTAAATTCTCATAACCTTGGGAAGTTAGTCCATAATACGCGACTCTTGGCTCTTCTCCAGCCTCAATTGCGATTAAATATTCCTGCATCACATCAGGAGAAAGTATTCTCCACTCAATCGCAGCCGATTCAATGGGTTCTGGGAGTGGCGGATGATAAATAGGGGATCTTTTCGCCACACTGACCACTTCCACGGGCTTGACTTGTGGTTGTCTGTCTGCCAATTCACCTAAAAGTGAATATGTGCCACACCCGTTAATTAGTAGTAATGGTATTATCAGCAGCTTTTTCATCAAATTGATCTGGATGGGTTATTGTAGTTAAGTTCTCAACCACTCTTGCCGAAGCCTTATTAACTTTACCTTGCAATAATCCAGGCTTAGCTAGAGCCATGCCTTCGAGATTATGCTTAGCAAACTTATTTCTTAAATTAGTGACTTGCGCCTGGCTTGCAGAATATTGAGTATTCAGGGTTTGAATCTGAGCTTGAGTTTTTTTAGCCGATTCAAGCGCTTTTATAATTTGTCCGTTTTGCTCTTGAACAGTTCTTTCAAGTACCGCTTGATTATTAATAGCGGTTTGTAGTTCAACTTTTGCTTTGTCTAGCTTAGTAAAAACAATAGCATTAATAGAAACAGACACAAATAAAAGCCCCGCCAATACTAAGGCTAGTTTCATTCTTTTTCGCCTTTAAAGCTTTTAGAAGAACCGCTGGTCCCTGCGTAAAGCCCAAACCATGCTGCTCCCGCGCCCACAACGATTGAGATTAGCCCAGATTGTTCAAAGGAAGGCTCAGCTAAATCCATAAACCAGAACGTTGTGAAGTACAATAAGTACATGTAAACAGATAAAAACACCCTTGGAAAGATTCTCCAGCTATCAACGGCCTGTGCCACAAAAATAACTTTTTGAAAAGGGTTATTGTTTTTAACATCCTCTAACTCCCTTATCTTGTCTTTAAGTTCGCCTATTTCTTGTACCATCGCCATGAACTTATTAAGGTCCATTTCAACCTCGTTTCGATCCATGTCTCCACCAAATCTGCCACTAGGATAATGTTGATCATTCATAATTCACCTATACTGTATATACATCCAAGGCATCAGCCTTGCCTTTAACGTTAATTGTTGATATTAAGTTTAACTTAAATTTTGTAAATTGAGCAGTATTTTTGCCTATGAGCAAATCCACACCCACCTCTTTGGTTGCCGATTCAAGTCGTGCCGCCGTATTTACCGCGTCTCCAATAGCGGTGTAATCAAAACGTGATTCACTTCCCATGTTTCCTATGACAGCTTTACCAGTATTAATGCCTATGCCGATAGCAACTGAGGGCATTCCTTTCTTTTTAAACTCTTTGTTCAGGTCTTCCATGTTCTTGATAATATCTAATGCACAATCAATCGCTCTTGTTTCGTGTCCCAGTTGATCTAAAGGCGCATTAAATATCGCCATCATCGCGTCCCCAATATACTTATCCACCATGCCTTCGTATTTTTGTACCGATTGTTGTTGTACCGTCAAGGCTCTATTCATAATATAGGTGACATCTTCTGGGGGAAGAGTCTCGGAAAGAGAGGTAAACCCTCTAACGTCTGTGAACAAGAAGGTAGCGTATTTCTTTTCGCCGCCTAGTTTCAATAGCTCAGGGTTGTTTTGAAGTTTTTTGACTTGACGCGGATCAAGGTAGTGTTCAAATTGTTTTTTAATTTGTTGTCTAAGTTTATATTGTTCTCTGAACCTTAAATAGAAGGCCACTGTAGCAGTAATGAACTGAGAGACTAGAGCCCAGGTAAAGTCTAATAAGATCCCACTAGACTTTATAAGGTAGGCCTCAGTATAAAGTGTAGCAATCATTACCATTAATCCGAAAACCAGTCCCCAGGTAATACCAAACAAATGCAGTATAAACCACACAAGAGACACGGAGGCTATAAGTGTAAGCATCTCTACAGCCTTTGAATAGTCAGGAATATAGGGGCTGTTTTGAATAAGAATAGACTCAGACAAAGCAGCTTGAATCTTATGAGGCTCTAGTAATCCTGCTGGCGTTGCTATTTGAGGCATTACACCCGCGGCTGTTACACCTATAAACACAAAACGATCTTTAATCATGTTTGTTTTACTTATTTCAGACAAGCTAAACTGAGGTGTATCTACCCAGCTTATCCACTTACGACCAAGGCTATCAGTAGGCACCGCGGGTATTCCTTTCACTCTTACTTCTTCTATTCCGTTCTCATTTGTTTTAATTAAATAAGTATCAGCCCCTGCTAAAACCTTTAAAACTTCCGTGCCGTATGACGATACCCAACCATCAGGAGTACGCATCAACAAAGGCATACGCCTAACCAATTGGTCTACATCTGTTGGTGCCACAGCTATACCTTGATAGGCACTGTCCTTTAAAATCTCTATGTTCTCTATAACACCTGTGGCTTTGTAACCACCATTGTCTTCACCTAAGATAACCGTGCCTGTGGTTACAGGATATACTCCATTCTCGTTTTCAAAAGTAGCTAAAACACTTGGAATCCTTTGCAAGCTTTCAGCAAACACTTCATCGCCGCCTAATCTGTCCGCTTGAGGAAATGCAATTACCCAACCTACCCCTATAGCACCTTTATCAATTAAAGCGTTCTGTATATCAGCTAGTTTTGTTCTTGGAAAAGGATACCCGCCCTCTCGTTCCACGTCTTTTTCAGTGATATTAAGTATTGAGAAATAACCAGAAGACACCTTGTCTTCAACTAGAGCGTCGAATGTTTTGAGTTTTAGTATTTCTAATGGTGCCCAATTCTGAACAAAAGGAAAAACTAAAACAACTAAAAGAAATAGAAGCTTTAAATGTTTAATCACTTTGGTTTATGGTTATTGTTTTATTACAATTGTTACTGCAATTATAAGTAGCAGTAATACTTTTATTGGTTGTTCCTGACTGTGTTGCATTTACAGTGTAATCGTCTGTATAAAAATTAAGTCTCATGTAATGATCGCCACTGCCTTCTTGAGTTATGGTGGCGTCGTTATCGTCAGCGGAACCACTGGCGTATATCTTAGCGTAATGCTCACCTGTCCCTGATTGAGTTATGGTGAACTCTGAATCGTCACCGAATGCTCTTATCTCACCTTCTTTATCATCGCCTGTCTGTGTGATTTTATAAACATTATCATCTCCTTGCATGTAGATTTCGGCATCATTATCGTTGCCGTTCTGTATTACATCCATGTCATTACTATCATCATCGGCATCAATGTAGCCGAAGTTGTCATTGCCGTTTTGATCTATTTTGTACTCATTACCGGTGTGATTAGCTACCTGGCTATAGGCTCTGGCCGTATTCCCGGTGCCGTCTTGGTCAATGTCTATCTCAGCGTTACTACAATTGTGGGTATTGTAGACTCCTTCAGATAAACCACACCATACTCTAGCTACATTACTTGTGCCTACTTGGTCAATGTGAATTAGTGAGGAGCTGCCTTTGGTCCTGATTTCCACAGAGTTATCCCCTGCATATACACAGACTGTAAACAAACTAATCAGACTGATTAATAACGATCTCATTCTCGCCTCCTCCATTTACTGTAACATTTATTAGTTTCCCAGCCGATAAGATTTGAATGTTATAGGCCCCTGACTTATCCAATTCAAGGTCAACAGTGTTCTCTACCTGTCTAAACAACGTAAAAATCTCTCCTTCTACAAAAGTATAGATTTGAGCATTAGGATCAAAACCAGGAACTATTCCCTCTAGTTTTACTCCGTCTAGTTCTCCTGCCTCGCCTTCATCTTTACCCCCTGCTGATACTGTTTCAATCATTTCTAATAGGTCTTGTAGAAAATCCACGGCCAATAAGTCTATGTCCAGCCTGGTGATCTCCTCTTGCAACTCGTCTTTAGATAAGTCGCTGTCATCATCTAAGTCGTTTTCCTCTAAGAAATCGGCATCCAGTACATTGCTTGAGCTTTGTGCTTGTTCGTCTACCGCCTGTTGTACTTCATCTGGCGGATTAACTATTAAAAGATTATCAATAAAGTTCAGAGTCATGTTCACTAAAGTTACTGGTTTAGTGGGCGGACTTTCAGACATACTAACCATCGTGGCTTGATAAGGTTTACTGAGTGTTTCTATTCCAGCCATGGTTGCTACTGTTATTTCCCCTGAAGACGAGCCATCAGGGTTGGGTAAAAGTATAACTAAAGATCTCCCTAATTCATCAACAGTGGTGGTAAAGTCAGTTCCACGAATGGAGACCGTCGCACTAGGCGTTCTAATGCTGATGTTTTCCTTATCTATCTTACCTAACTTGCCTGTGATAAAACGAGCGGTACCACTAGCCATACGCAAAGCTAACTTACTATTGGAAGGATCGGGATCGTAAATGTATTCGTCTATTATAATCTTGGAATGTTCTGTAAGCCTTATGACAGACTCATCGACAAACTTGACAGCAATGCGACCATTGCCTGTGCGTATATCATCATAAGAAAAAATATCCAGTGCCAGTGTTGCAAGTAATTTGTCCCCCTCTGATTGTCTGAGAACCTCTCCGTTCCCTCTCAGTTCTGAGATTTCCCCTATTTCAGAATAAGCGTTAGATGCTACAAGGAATAGTATTAACAGCCACTTGTGCATTGGTCTATGTCTATAGTCCCATTGCTTGTAGTCGACGTTATAACCACCACATCAGATACCGAACCAGTGCTATTGGTCTGATCTATGTCTATATTATTGGTGCTACCGGTTACAATCGCGGTTATGGCATGATCTGAGTTTCCCGTTTGCGTGGTGTCAATATCATTTGAATCCCCATCAACATTCCAATTATTAATACAGCCTACTACTTCACAAGTTGCATTAATGTTGTTTGAAGTACCAGCAACCACTATGTCTTGATTACCGGCCGTTGCTGTAGCTGCTGCACCTTGAGTCATTGTTAGAACATTGGAGTCCCCTGTGGCAGCATAATCAAAATCTGTGTTGGCAACATCGCCAGTCGCCCCGAGCGCTAGAGTGGTTGTATTACTGTCTCCAGTGTGTGTTGCTGTAAACGAGGTGCTCGCCCCTTGAGCCACTGACGCAGCTAAAGTATTTGTATCACCTATTTGATCTATGTCCACCGTCATGGATGCTCCGGTAAAAGTGGCTCTGGCTTGTGACGTACCAACCTTATTGGTATCACCAATCTGGTCTATGTTCATTGTCAGCCCCGTACCACTTTGGGTAATGTAGATGTCGTTATTGCCCGCATAAACAGAGGAAACAGCAAAAATAGCGATAAAACTAATTAATTTCTTCATAATTATAGTCCCATAACTCTTGTTCCAATCCTTTCATAATTAATGTGTAAACGGCTTCCTCGATAGCCGCCCTGGTTGCATAGCCCATTGCTTCGTTTTCACTATATCCAGTCTCTACTTCAACCAGTTCAGTGCCCATTTCTATAAAACGAAAGATATCTCGGCTCACCCCTGCGCTTAACACCGTCTTGCTTACCATACAATTTATCATAACCTCCCCTGTTTGGACAAGAACTGCTCTTAAAGAAACGGTAATTTCATCTTTTCTCCATTGATTGCTAGAGCCTATGCCTAGGTACCTAGCACCGTTCCCGCCGGTCCCAACATTGGTGTCGTATTGAACAATTCCACCCTCTATTAGTATTCCAGCAAACAATAAAGGTTTTAATGAGTTGCCTTTCTCTCCGTCATAAGTTTGTCTCGTTTGCTTTATAAGCTGTCGTTCTCTGGTTAAGGCATCTAGTGCAGACCTTTCCACAACAACGAACCAGGCGCCTTTTCCGGCACTTCTAAGGGCATCTATGAGATAGTTGTCCGCTCCTTGAGTCACAGCAGTGCTAAATAAAGCCATTTTCTGTGAGCTTTTGCGCTGTCCCGTCAGGTCTACAAAATTATACACAGCGACCACCGCTTGTTGATTAGGTGGCCTTAGTTCAATTAATTTCTTTTGTGTAGGCCTAACTATCTCTGGTTCTTCAACACATTCAAGAAAACCAATACACCCTGAATGGCCCACAGGGGCAAAACTAGCGCATCCCGATAGGATAAAAGGCAACAATGCCAGTAGGCTTAAATTCCACAGTCGTCTGAACATATTCCAAATATCCCTACGGGAATAATAATCTCAGTTATTGTCCCGTCCTCATCAATAACCGTAAGCGTTATACTGGTTCCGTCATTAACAAACTTTATAGTGCTGCCTTCCAGCACGATACTGCCCCCTGTTCCACCTTTATCGGAATCAAATAAAGACTCCGCTATATCTCTTGAGAGTTGAGAGTACACACGAGACTCAAGATTCCTTAAAAACTTAGCAAGAGTGGTGTTATCCGCTTCTCTTTCCGCTTCCTTTAAAGCGTTCTCAATATCTTCAGTTATTTCATCTCTGCGAGTTTTTTCTTGCTCATCTATTGTTAAGTAGTGAGACGAGGTGCCTACGCCACTAAATGCAGGGCTTTTGAAGCCCTGGACTATTTCATCCCCTGTTGCTGTCGCAGTAAAGCCTAATAGAACAAGTATCGAATAATAAAGCAGCCATTTCATTTCTTTTTCTTTTCGTTTTCTTTTATTTGTAAAACCGTATTAACTTTTTGTTGTAGTCTTATCATATCGTTATCTAGCATTCGTATTTGATCTATTAGTTTAATAAGGGTTAGGTGCATTTGTTTTATTGTTGGATTAATGACTTTTGTGATCGTATTCCAAACAAAATAAACAAAATAGCCTAGACCAACCATTGCAATAATTGGAAAGCCAAAGTCGGCAATCAGCCCTACAATGTTCACTAGTCTCTCCTAGCGTCTATGGTCCCATCTTCTACAAAATTTTCTGTTCGCGCTATTCTATCCAAATCAGGGGAAAGCTCAAGAGCCGCACTGACACTGGTGTCTAGCCGAATCATATCGTTGTTTATCGTTTTAACTCGGGTAATAAGGCTTTCTGTAAAACCTTTGAGGGTATTGATTTGATTAACCACACCCCCCATAATTTGTTTCATAATTATAAATATGAAAACACCGGCAAGTAGGGCCCCCGCTATAGGTGCCCCGACTTCGGCGATTAAAACAAAAACATTATTCATTTACCCCATCAAAGCCAACCAAACGAATGAAGCGTGTCCCAAAGAACATAGATAAAACAAATCCAAAAGCCTTTCTTGTAAAAGTCATATTTGTTATACAGTTCCAGGGAAATCCTGCCTCTTTGATATAGCTCCTCCATGGCTCTCCCTATTGTTCAACGTCATCAGTGGTTTCTTCTTCAATCTTATCAATAACAGTACCAACCGCTTGAACAGGTATAGAAATAGCCGTTCTACTGACATCCACAATATCATCAACAACCGCACTGGTAATATCTTTACCCGCTTGGATGGTTGATTCAAATGTAGAACAGCCTGTTAATATTAGACTCAATAGAAATATAGAAAATAAATTTTTCATTTTTCCTCCTTATTTGTCTTTTGCTTTCCACAGGTTCAAAGCCCCTATGTCAATTATTTTATAAAGTTCTTTCATCCAGCCCGTTCTTTGAGGGGTTGGGGTTATCATAGCGATGACGCTACAAGTGGTGACAATAGTCATTATTATTGCCATTATGTTTGCAAATGTTTGCATAATTAATCTCCTGTATAGATATTAAAAATTATTCCCGCCATGCTTAGGACGAGAGTGATTAAAGTTATTAAAATAAAGTGTTCTACCCTAGCGACCCTGTGAATAACCTCCAGCCAACGCTCAGCGCAAACAGCTTCGTGTTTTTCTATTTTAGCATTTACCTCGGCTATTGTCAGTCTAGTCATGCGGCCTCCTCAACCTCCCAACAATTAAGGTTAGAAGCAACGGTTCGTCTTTCGCCTTCGCCTTTAAATGGATAAACCAT
>VTLG01016479.1_pt1 | contig 28575 bp, 20 predicted proteins | sample 4694571 | NCBI WGS metagenome assembly VTLG01 (sample SAMN12604809, study PRJNA352737) | marine metagenome | biome: ENVO:00000447; feature: ENVO:00000209|ENVO:00000569|ENVO:01000036; material: ENVO:00002151; isolation source: viral sequences binned using virsorter ...
TAGGAGCAACAATGCATCTAATAGCAGACGCAATTAGCATACCATACTTTACAAGAACTAAAGCATATGATGTGGTGATAATGTTAACATTCTTAATGGTAATTTCCTTTGCTAAGTTAATCTAATGACTAAAACATTATTCATTCCAAAGAAACAAAAGGTCAACAGATACACAAGGGCAGGTAACAACGGAAAGGCAATAAAATGTCCTAATTGTTGTGCATCTGCAACTGTATTTCACTTTAGTTGGAGTGCATTAACCTGCCAATACTGTGGCAAGTCCATTAACAAACAAAACTGGTATCTATCGGAGGTAAACTAATGAAATGGGAAGTGCAATTGTATGTTTCAGGTTCAGTATTCAAAGAGGAAGTTCATGCAAAAGATTATCAAGATGCTAAGGAAACTGCATTAGCACGTAATCCTAAAGCAAGGGTAATTGCAGCAAATCCGAAACCATAAGGGGAGATGAGTAAGAACAATGGTCTAGGAATGTTTCTGATGACAGTATTAACTCAGATGACATTTGTTGGATTTCTTGTTATTTTGTGTATTCTCCTTGCCTGATAAGAAGGGGTGACGGTTAAAGTGTCCCTATAGTGTAAGAGGGAAAGTCCGGTAACCGGTAGTCCCGTCAAGATGTAGATGGCAACATCACACTCTTACACAAGTTTTTTCACTCTATTTAATTATGCCTACTTTGAAACTTACACACGATGAAGTAAGACTTCTCAACGATATGTTCTCTTGTATCTCTGACCTCGGATTATTTGAAGGTCATGATGAGAACGAACAGGACTCATCTCCTGACGTATTTGACAACCTATGGGACAAAGTTGTAAAACTTTGATCCCATTTTTATTGGAGAATTACCCATGTCTAACTTACAAGAATTCATCGACTATGTTTGGTCTTTCTATAATACTAAAGATGGGTTATATCCCATTGAAGGTATTACTAAGCAAATGATACTTGATGCCAGTTGGTTATACTTACAGATGTGTTGTTATCCATCAATGCCAGAATATTCATGGGGTGATGGTGATACATTAGACCGTGAACATGTAAGAGATATTATACTTAATGGTCCGTCATTCTTGGGAGGTAACTAACAATGAAACTAACCCTAGAAAAGCATGAGTTTATGATCCTTAAATCAATTGTTGAGGATCGATTAAGTAAACTTGAGGACATCATTAGCAAGAATAGTGATAAACTAGATGAGTATGAAAATGATATCAAGAACTATACAACTTATGACATTCACCGTAAACTAATGGAGGTAAAATGATGACAATCAAGGAAATAACCATTAAGATAGAACAATTAAACAAATGGTTGGATGAATGTCCAATAGGTTATGCACAAGTAGATTATGAAGATGATGATATTATTAACATCGTAGTTCCACAAATTAAGGAGGCAAACTAATGATTATACTAGACAAATTCTATGCATACATGATGAATTATTTCTTATCTAAAGATAACTTTGATCCTGATAAAGTATATTGTACAATTGATGATAGAGTCGTAGATTGTCAAACATGGGAGGAAACAAATGATAACTGATTTAAAAGAACGCCAGCAAATGTGTGTTGATCTTGAATACTTAATGACTCAAGATATGTCCATCAGAGAAGAAATCATTGATGAATATGTGTACCTCTTAAGTGATAAAAGGTTTGAAGAAATGCAAGAGTATATTAAGAAAGAACTAGAGACGATTTACTAGATGAAATTCACACTGTGGTTCATACAAGGGGTCAGCATAATATTAGTAACCCATATCATAATACAGGGAGGAATGTAATAATTCTTCCCTTTTATTTCGTCTTCTTAAGTATATCATAGCTAGAGTAAGTCTTACAGATACGAGATGCGAACGCGCCGATTTTTGTAATAATAAAATATAAACGATTTGAAGGGATAGGATATAAGAAGGGGGTGACGACTAAAGTGACGTATTAGTGTAAGCAACGGATTCATTCAAATGAAACTGACACCAATCGCCGCCAATCGCACCCAGTTAAATCTCAATGACGGCACAGAAGTTTTCTTTAGTTACAAAACACCTGTCGCTGCTAAGTTGCCAAATTATGATTACATAAGGACAGCAACTAAGTGGAGCACAACAACAACTAGGCACATCAATCAGTGGTTAGAAGGTGTTACTGCCGAGACAGTAGATCAATCAATTCTTGATAACTTAGTGGGGGGTTAATCCCTCTCCTAAGTTATTTTTTATGTCCCTTAATATCATGAATCAAATGAACAACAACAATCAAACAAATCAAACACAAACTAACAACAAACCCACTAAATTAGGTAAGTGGAATCCTGATAATATTGATGGGGCACGGATATATGATGAATGGAATAATTCATGGGAGTTATACAAACCAATGAGAACATTAAACAACTATTAGTCAAACAATGCGTATTATACTTGTTGCATTCTTTACAATCTTCGGTGCTAATCTAGTCATCAATGTGATAGATAGAGCAGACAAGATACAGCAAGATAAAATGCATCAACTATGTCAAATTGATCAGTCCTATTGTACAACAACCGATGAACCATTACACCGATCCCAAGTACAAGAACCTATACAAAGAAATCCTCCTTGATTATCATTTTAGGTTCCCAAAGTTTCACCCTATTCCTTATTTCAATGACAATCAAATCTTACATCCAAGAAATAGAAAAGCAACAAAAGAAACCAATCAAAGTACAACTTAATGAACTAAAGATCGCAAGTGCAAAGTTTCTACAATCCCTTGACAATCTCATTGAAACACTAACAATTAAGGAGACTAAATCATGAGCAACAAATGTACAACTCAACTTGAAAAAGACATTGCTTATTGTATAGATGAACTGGACTTAGATGATAATAGAATAGGTGAACTTTTACGTGCTTGTGAAGAATTAGGTAATATCAGTTGTGAATACTTTTGTGAGGAATTTGTATTTGTAGATGAGAATGGAGAAGCAAAAGATAGATGGCACGATGATGACTACTTACGCATTAATTGGTCTCTTAATTAACACTAACTAAACCCTAAGTGTGCCCTCTTAGTTTTCCACAACTAGGAGGGTATTTCTGTGGAAAACTAATACAAATCAGTGGATAAATGCATTAAATAAGGTATTAAATGGTCTAATAAATAGGAACCCCTTGTTTATACGTTTTCCACATACTTGTTGAAAAGGGTGTTAATTAGTGTGGAAATCATGTGGATAAGTGATAGAAACTGTGTCCTTACTATGTGTTAAACAGTGAGATTATTAGGTCATTTAAATGTGCTCAGACGTTGTGATCTAAGCGAGCGTAGTATAACACGAGCGAGCGAAATATACAATACCCTCGGATATATTTTGTAATACTATACCAAACCAGTTCAGTAACAAACTAGAACCACAGTTTAGGTTCATAAGTACTACCCAAGGACACATAAATAACTGACACTAATTGACAGTCATTCACTGATATGTTATAGTACTATTAGTTACCACCACCGGAGCAATCCTATGCCAGTTTCTATCTACAACCGTACACAGAGTAGGTATAGAATAACGTTAGAATTAGATGTAGAAAGTGACTTTAATCCCCGTGATATTAACTGGGATAAAGTATTCGACCTCGGTGGTAATGAGTCAGTCGAAAGTTATATCGAAGAACTGACACTTCCGGTGGATTGGTAACACAAATACCAGGACAGATTAGCACGTAGTTTGTGTTAGTCTGTCAGGTGTTATTGTGCGTGCTTCGTTATCAGTATGGGGTGACGTATAAAGTGACCTCATAGTGTAACTAACCGTTCGTTTCTAAAATGTCTAAAACCTTTGCAATGTTCTTGCTGGAAAATGCAAACAATGGCACTGAAATCCTTGCCGTCCTCGATGATATCGTAGAGGTGAAAGATACAGTCCTATAAGTAACACCAACTGAATAGCATATTAGGGCGGGGTTGTTGACACTCTGCCCTTTTTATGTTATGATATCTAAGTAACACATAGTACACACACAGTTTATAACACTTAACGAACACGAATATGACAGTGTATTAGTATAACGAATTCGGCAGTTGTTCCGCGTTGTTTGTTACCTACCGGCGCCGCGTTGCCTCCGGCTTAAAAAAGTGGGTCCTTCTAACCTACAACGAACCAAATTCGAGATGTATATATAAAAATCGCTCCAAAAAATTTTACCCCCTATACCTTTTTCTAAATATAAAAAATTCCCCCGGAGAAATGAACGATACAACCTATCACATATATGCAAGGGATCAGGTACTATATCATAATTTGCAACAAGAAGATTTCGAAGAAAAATGGGAATTATTAAATGTTATGGTAGGTCTGTTAAAAACTGACTATACTAATGAAGATTTGTCATATGTTAAACTAGCTCCCAAGGTAGGTTATGGGGGACCAGGTAAGGTTATCTACACCGAGCCGCCTGGGAGTGATTCTTATTGACACAATACATATATCAGTGTATAATTGAATTGAAGGTATTAAACAATTATGGCAAAAGGATTTACGGTTAAAGCAAATACCCCAAAGAAGAAACCAGCTGAATGGGATATTGATGCTATTAAAGCAAGGATGAAAGGAAAGACAATTGTATTCTGTCTTCCTGGACGTGGATGTTCATACGTCTTTCTGAAAAACTTTGTGCAGTTATGCTTTGATATGGTTCAGAATGGTATGTCTATCCAGATATCCCAGGATTATTCATCAATGGTTAACTTTGCACGTTGTAAGTGTCTAGGTGCTAATGTATTAAGAGGACCTAAGCAAACTCCATGGGATGGTAAGTTAACTTATGATTATCAACTATGGATAGACTCGGATATTGTCTTTAACACAGAGAAGTTCTGGCAACTTTGTGATTTAGCAATACCTGCTGAATCAGTTAATGAAGATGGTAGTATTGATGCCACCAAGGATCGTCCAATCAGTGCAGGATGGTATGCAACAGAAGACGGGCAAACAACCTCAGTAGCACACTGGTTAGAGGAAGATGATTTCCGCAAGAACGGCGGTGTTATGAATCATGAAACCGTTGAGACCATGAGTAAGCGTAACAAGCCTTTCACCGTAGACTATACTGGTTTCGGATGGGTCTTTATTAAGAAGGGCGTATTTGAGGCACTAGAGTATCCTTGGTTTGCTCCTAAGATGCAAGTTTTTGAATCAGGTGGTGTACAAGACATGTGTGGTGAGGATGTTAGTTTCTGTTTAGATGCTATTGACAAAGACTTCCAGATCTGGTGCGATCCTCGGATTAGAGTGGGACACGAAAAAACTCGTATTATATAAATGAATGTTATCGCGTTGCTCGGACTCATAGTTGTTTTATCCATCTGTGGGTTCGTTTTATACCTTAAATCTTACAATCCACATTAAATTCCATTATGGCAGTTAAAACTAAAGCAGGTGCATGGGGTTCTACAACTTATAGTGATACGGCACCGAAAAAAACTCGTCAAGGAAGGGGCAAACATACTAAATATGCCGCGACCTCTCGTAACTTACCACCTAAAAGGTATCGAGGACAAGGAAAATAAATAAAGGGGACTCGGAAGAGTCCTTTTTTAGTGAAGAGAGGTAAAAAGGATGAAAGAACACGATTTTTTAGACAACTTAGCAAATCACCAACATCAAAAAATGCTTCGTGAGATATCAAATGATGATCTAACACCTAAAAAAAGTGATAAAATGCTCCAAAATGACCTATATGAGCGTAAAGATGGTGAATTTGAGGACGATGGGCTTGATTATGACACTGATATGATCCCTTTGGCAGAATTTTAGTTATAATTCCTTAATAAATAACTCAATAAATAAAGTATTTTTATAATTTCATGCCGTTAGAACGGGTAAGTCAGTCTTTTAAGGATATAAGCTCCTCATTTAAGGTAAATCCCTTGAATGAAGACCTTATTGCAATTAAAAATGAGACCGCAATTGCCCGTTCTATACGAAACTTAATCTTAACAGTACCTGGGGAACGGTTTTTTAACCCACTTTTAGGTTCTGATGTCACTGGACTCCTTTTTGAGAACATTGATGAGTTAACTGCAGAAGAAATTAGTGATCAAATCAAGATAACAGTGGAAAACTTTGAACCACGGGTAGTATTAACTGATGTTGATGTTGTTCCAAATTATGACAATGGTGAATTTAACGTAACTTTAGAATATGATATTGTAGGAATTGATGTATTACCTCAACAATTAGAATTTGCATTACAACCAACACGATAATGGCATTAGTAAATTACGCAGATCTAGATTTTGACCAGATAAAAACCTCAATTAAGGATTATCTAAGGGCAAACTCCAATTTTACCGATTATGACTTTGAAGGATCTAATCTTTCAGTCATCGTTGATACGTTAGCCTATAACACTTACATTACTTCATACAATACCAACATGGTAACGAATGAAGTATTCATTGATAGTGCAACTTTAAGAGAAAATGTTGTTTCTCTTGCTCGTAATATTGGATATGTTCCTAGATCAAGAAAATCAGCAAGAGCAAAGGTATCTTTCTTTGTTGATACCAGTAATTTTACCAATGCACCTGCATCACTCATTTTAAAGGCAGGAGTTGTTGCTACAACGGATCCATTTGGTGAACAAAGTTATTCTTTTTCAATTCCTAGCGATATTACCGTTCCTGTTGTTAATAATATTGCAGAATTTAACGATATTACAATTTATGAAGGTACAAGAATTACAAAAACCTTTACAGTTAGCTCTTTTACTCCAAATCAGCGATTTATATTAGATAATGCCGGTATTGACACTAGTTTACTTACAGTAACTGTTAGTGCTAATGCTACTTCAAGTGCAGCAAACACATATACACTTGCTGATAGTCTTTTTGACCTTACTCCCACTTCTAGAGTGTTCTTTATTCAAGAAGTTGAAAATGAAGAGTATGAATTAATTTTTGGAGACGGTATTTTTGGTAAAAAACTCCAAGAACCCGAATTTATTGCAGCAAATTACGTTGTTTGTAATGGTAGTGCTGCAAATAATCTTTCTACCTTCCAATTTAGTGGAATTTTACAAGATGATTCAGATAGAGCAATAGAAACTGGAATTTCACTCATTTCAGTTACTGATTCTTCACATTCTGGCGAAAGTATTGAAAGTGTAGAGTCAATTAAGAAATATGGAACCCAAGTTTATGCTTCTCGGAACAGAGCAGTCACTTCATCTGACTATGAAGCACTAATTCCGACAATTTATCCAGAAACGGAGTCAGTTTCTGCTTATGGCGGAGAAACTCTTACTCCACCTCGATTTGGAAAGGTTTATGTTAGCATAAAACCTTATAATGACCGTTATTTGTCAAATTTGATCAAAGATAACATAAAAAGGGAGTTACAAAAATATACTGTTGCTGGAATTGTTCCAGAAATAGTAGATTTGAAATATTTGTACATTGAAACCGCTTCAAATGTCTATTATAACCCAAATTTAACACCTTCTGCTAATTCGGCGAAAAATGCCATTTTTTCAAGTATTAACACATATGCTGATTCAACAGAATTGAATAAATTTGGTGCAAGATTCAAATATAGTCAATTTTTGAATATAATTGATGAAAGTAATCAATCTGTCACTTCTAACATCACTACAGTGGTCATGAGAAGAGATTTGAGAGCAATATTAAATAGTTTTGCTGAATATGAAGTATGTTATGGTAATAGATTCCATATTGCCCATCAAGCCGGGTATAATATCAAATCTTCTGGATTTAGGGTTAGTGGAATCGCAGGAACCGTATATCTAGCGGATATACCTACTAATGACCATATGGGAACTCTTAATTTCTTTAGATTGGATTCTCCCACTCAACCACAAATTATTAGAAGAAATATTGGATCTATTGACTATAAAAAAGGTGAAATTAAATTAAATCCCGTTAATATTATAGGAACCACTATTAATAGAGGAACTCCACTTATTGAGATTGAAGCTATTCCATATTCGAATGATGTTATCGGATTACAGGATCTTTATTTGCAACTAGATACTAGTAAGGTAAGTATTAATATGTGGCCTGATGAAATTGCATCTGGAGCAGAAATTTCAGGAAGTACCCTTCAAGTATCGTCAAGTTATTCAAACGGAGTCTTTGTAAGATAAGATATGGAAACTAGAGTTAAAATCCAATCGATAGTTGAGAATCAACTTCCAGATTTTATTGCCGAGGAGAGTCCGCTTCTTGTAGACTTTTTAAAACAATATTATATTTCACAGGAATACCCTAGTGGAGCTAGTGATCTTGTCCAAAATCTTGACAAATACATTAAACTTGATGAAATTTTTAAGAATGTTAATACATGCATATTAAGTGAAGACATAACAATTAATGATACTACTATTAATGTAAGTACCAGTACTGATAAAGACGGTAATATTTTAACAGGTACAAGAGGATTCCCTGAGAAATATGGACTTCTTAAAATTAATGATGAAATAATTACCTACACTAGTAAGACAGATACGACCTTTGAGGGGTGTGTAAGGGGGTTCAGTGGCGTTACTCAATACTCTAAGATAAATTCCCCAGAAGAAGTCGTATTCTCTTCTTCTAAGGCAGCACGGCACACTGTGGAGACGTATGAGGGATATGCTATAGGCCCTCTGGTTTATAATTTAAGTGGATTATTTTTCATTGAATTTCTCAATAAGTTAAAGCAACAATTTATTCCAGGATTTGCTGAAAGAAATTTAATATCTGATTTAAACGAGAATCTTTTTATTAAACAATCTAAAGATTTTTATTCTTCAAAGGGTACTGATAGATCATTTGAAATTTTATTTGGTGCATTATTTGGTGAAGAAGTTTCGGTTATTAAACCAAGAGACTTTTTATTCAGACCATCTGATGCTGGGTGGAGAAGAACTAGAGATTTAGTTGTTGAAGGCATTGAGGGAGATCCTACAAAACTTTTAAATAATACCTTATATCAAGATGCTATTGAAAAATATGGCATTACAGAAGCGTATGGATCTGTTACAGATGTAGAAAAAATTTCTATAGGTAATACAGAATACTATAAGTTAAGTTTTGATGCTGATTATAATAAAGATGTAACTCTGCAGGGCACTCTTTATGGAGATTTTTCCGTTCATCCAAAAACATTAGTAATAACTCCTGTTTCTGCTGGATCTACCACTATTGATGTTGATTCTACTGTTGGGTTTGCACAATCTGGAGAGATTGCTTTTAAATATGATAATGGAATAGCTGGAATAGCATCTTATTCTTCCAAATCTATTACTCAGTTTTTTGGTATAGCAAGTACTACTATTGTTTCTGGAATTGGAACAGCAGCAGAAATTAGATTAGATGCTAGTGCATATGGTTATGCTGGAATAACCACTGATGATGTAGTTAAAGTTAGAATTGGATCTGTCTTGGAAGAGGTTGTACTTCCAGAAACTCATTTATATTCTAAGAATGATACTGGTAGGATTAAGAGTTTAGGAATTTCTTCTGTTACTACTAGAAGAGATAATTGGATTGGTAATGTTGCTAATACCTATAACCTTAGTGATTTTAGTTTAACTAATAGTTCAAATTATACTTATGAAGTAACATCTTATGATATTCATAATTTTAAAGCCGGAGATAGAGGACTTGTTAAGAGAAGTGATGGAGTAAACAAAGATTGTGATATTGTTTCTGTATCTGGAGCTAAGATCTTTACTATTAGAGGACAGGGTGAATTATTCTCTAATTACACTTATGAAGTTCAAAGAAAATTAACAAAAGTAGATTCTACCAGGTATCCTTATCTGAATAGGAATAATGCAAATATTCAAAATACCTACACCAACTTTAATAATCAAATTTTAGTTGGATCCCCATCCCTTCCTTTTTATCGGGATACCTATATTAATCCCTATAGTAGAAAAATTACCTTAAGTGGTGAGTATAGTGGAACTGAGATTGATGTACTTGCTAATGATCCAAATGCTCCATTAGATCATGGTTTTTATACTGGTGATAGAATCTATTATCAACCATATGTGAAAGAAGAGACTGTTGTTGATAGTGATGGTTTTGCTGGGATTCAAACTTCAATGAGTAAGTTCCCAGAACTTGAGGAAGGACTTTATTTTGTTAGAAGAATTGATGCGTCTAAATTAAGTTTTGCAAAAAGTAGATCTAATATTAATAATGGCGATTATATCTCTATTTCTGGAATTGTAACTTCTAATGTTATTGAAGCTTATGATTTTGCTAGACAAGAGATAGAAGCACAAAATCTTTTCAGAGAAGTAAAAGATCCTCAAAATAAGAGTGGTAATTATATAACTGAACCTGGAAGAACAGGTATTTTAATTAATGGAGTTGAGGTTTTAAATTACAAATCATCAGATACTATATTTTATGGAGGTATTGAAAGTATTGAAGTAGAATCTCCTGGATCTGGATATGATGTAATAACTCCACCTAGTTTAGATATTGTAGATTCTGTTGGTAGTGGTGCAACGGGTATATGTGCAGTAAAAGGATCTCTTCAAAGAATTGAAATTATTGATGGTGGATTTGATTATGTAAGTACTCCATTTATTACTATTACTGGAGGAAATGGTAAGGATGCAGGTGCAGAAGTCAATATGAGATCTGTATCTCATAGTGTTTCTTTTGATGCAACTAATCAGGGATCGAGTGGTGACGTATTCATTCAAGCAGGAAGTGCTACTACTAGTTTAATTGGATTTTCCACTTATCATAAGTTTAGAGATTATGAAGAAGTTGTATATAATCCAGGTAAGCAAACTGCTTTAAGTGGTTTAACTACCGGATCACTTTATCATGTCGGTGTAGTAGATGCTCAAACAGTTAAGATTTATCCCAAACAAAAGGATGCTATAAGTGGAATAAACACTGTTTTCATTAGTGGTTATGGAGTCGGACGACAAGAAATTAATTCTACTTCAAAGAAAAATATAATTTCCGATATTGTTGTTAGTAATAGTGGTGAAGGATATACAAATAAAAAGAGAAGTACTCAAACTACTGGTGTCAGTACCTCACTTAATGTTATCAATATAGATTCTCACGGATATGAGACAGGAGAGACTGTTACTTATGCTACAACAGGAACTGTTATTGATGGTCTTAATACTTCCTTAGAATATTTGGTTAAAAAGGAAAATACTAATTCCTTTAAACTTGCTCCTGTTGGATTAGGAACTACCTCTAAAACAGAGTATCTTGATAGTGAACAGTATGTTGAGTTAAGTTCGATTGGTAGTGGGATACATTCTTTTAATTATCCTGCAATTTCTGTTGTTATCACAGGAAATACTGGAGTTTCTACATTAGCTAATCAAGATTTCTCTGCACAGGTTCAACCTATTGTTAGAGGAGAGATTGAGTCTGTTTATTTAACTAACGCTGGAAGTTCTTACGGATCAGATACTATTGTTAATTGGGATAGACAACCCGAATTCTTCTTTAGAAGTGGAGGTGAAGTTAATGGTCAAGGATCAAATGCTGAAGTGATGGTGGTAGTTAGTAATGGGAAAATTCAAGAAGTATTAGTTACACGAAACGGAACAGGATATAATGCTCCTCCTGATCTTGTAATTAATGGAAGTGGAGATTATGCAGTACTTACTCCTATTGTTGAAGGTGGACAACTAAAAGAAGTAAAGGTAATAAGTGGCGGCATTGGATATGATGATACCACTACTATTACTATAAAACCTGCTGGATCTACTTGTGAACTTAAAGGACATCTTCAGAAGTGGACAGTTAATCTATTCCGTAAATTATTAGATACTATAAGTGCAGATGATGGAATTATTGCTCGTTCAGATAGAGAGGATTTTGGATTACAGTATTGTCACATGTATGCTCCTAGGGAACTTAGGAAATCTGTATTTGTAAGAAATGATGGTGGAGTAATACAATATGGTGTTGGTGATTTAAGGATGGCTCAACAGAAGGAACAAACTTCTTCTTGGCATTCACCACTTCTAGGATGGGCTTATGATGGAAATCCCATTTATGGTCCTTATGGATACACTACTCCTGAGGGTGGAGTTGCTAGAGCATTGAAAACTGGGTATGAATTGATTTCTCACTCTAATAGACCATCTCTTACTATTTTCCCACAAGGATTTTTCAATGAAGATTATGCATTTAAGAATAGTGGAGATCTGGATGAACATAATGGTAGATTTGGAATAACACCCGAATATCCTAATGGGGTTTATGCATACTTTACTACTATTGAAGGTGGGCAAACGGATACTTCTGGATCTTTTGATGGATATTATAGACCAGAGTTTCCTTATGTTATTGGAACTAGTTTTTACTCAGAACCCATTGCATCAAATTGGAGTAATGATTTAAATCAAGAAGAATTTAATTTAAATGATTCAGAATGGTTTAGAAATACTTTAGGTTATCAATTTAAATCTTCTAATAGTGATTATGAATTTGTTTTTGATCCTGATAATGTTAGAAATCAAACAGTAAATATTGACAGTGCTTCTACTGGTCAGGTTGATTCTATTGGCATCTTAACTGGGGGTAATAATTACAATGTTGGGGATAGAGTCTTATTTGACAATTCTCTAACAGGTGGAAATAATGCTTCTGCTAAAGTTAAGAGTCTTTACAGTCCTGGTATTTCTTCAGTAAGTGTTGCAACTACTTCATATTCTAGTGTTGAATTTGCTACTGTAGATGGTCGAGGAAGTGTGGTTGGATTTACCACTGCTCCTCATGGATTAGAGAATGGTGAATTAATCACTGTTTCTGGTTTAAGCACTTATTTTGCTCATTTAGAAGATGATTATATTATAGGTATTAGGACAGATAATTTTGTAACTACTTTAGGTATTGGAAGTACTAATGTAACAGGATTAACTACTTACTTCTATACTACTGGATTCCTTGATTTTCCATTTATTAGGGAAAATGATATTCTTGGAATAGGTAATACTGAGAAAGTTAAAGTTCTTAATATAGACAAAGTTGGTAAAAGAATTAGAGTTAGAAGAGCAGTTGATGGTACTGTAGGATTTGCGTATAGTTCATCTACTATTCTTAGAGAAAATCCACGTAAATTTACTATTAATACTGGATTTAAAACAGATTATAGTTATAGCGCAAATAAAGAGATTTATTTTAACCCCAATGAATCGGTAGGTGTTGGAACATCAGCAATCGCGGGTGTTGGATCTACTGCAGTATTCTCCATGCCTGGTTTGGGAGTAACACAAGTATTTGTTCCTTATAGTCAGATTTATATTCCTAATCATGGATTGAAGACTGGTGAGAAGGTTACTTATTCAAATCATGGGGGAACTGGAATTCAATGTTGGCATCCTATAACTGGTATTACATCTGGAACTACATTTGAATTACCAGAAGGTCAAGACTTATATATTGCTAATGTTGCAAGAGATTTTATTGGAGTTTCGACTGTTAGAGTAGGTTTAGGAACTACAGGAACTTTTGTTGGTGTCGGTTCAACTACTACTCAACGGTTACCTTATTTCCAGAATTTTGGTATAGGAAACTATCATAGTTTTACTACAAAGAGAACTGTTATAAGTGGTGAAATTGGACAGAATATTGTTACTGTTTCTACTGCTTCTACACATGGATTATCCTTGGGTGATGAAATTCAAGTTACAAATCTTGGAAAGGATACCCAAACTATAACAGTAAAATATGATGATGATAATAGAAGAGCAGTATATAACTCTACTACTTGGGCTGCATCGGCTATAGACACTGCTGCGGATACTATTACTATTCTTAATCATGGATTGAAGACTGGTGATAAGATTCTTTATAAAGCTTCTTCCCCTTCTGGCGGATTAATTAATGAAGAGATTTACTATGTTCTTTATTATACAAAAGATAAGATTAGGTTATGTAAAACTAGATATGATTTAAATTTAAATATTCCCAATTATATTGATATTACTAGTGCTACAATTGGAACTATATGTGAGATTAATCCTCAGATTGATGTTTATAGAAATAAGATTGTTACATTTGATTTATCTGATTCTACTTTATCATCCAAGGTTGGAGTAACTTCATATTCAGCATTTACCTTTAATTTTTATAAGGATCCTGAATTTAAATATAAGTTTGAATCTACCGGAATTACTAATAAGTTTGAGGTTGTTAAGACTGGTAAGATTGGATTAGAGAGTGATGCTACTGTTAAGTTATTCTTAAATGATGATATTCCTGAAAATCTTTATTATAATCTAGAAGCTATTGATGAAGATTATATTGCGGATATTAAAAAGGAGATTGTTGTTGATACTGATGTAATTAATAATAATCAGATTAATCTGATTGATAGTCAGTATGCAGGAACTCAGAAAGTAGTTGGATTAGGGACTACCACCTTTAAGTATAATATAAGAAAATATCCTGAAGAAGATTCTTATACATCAGCCACTGCAAATTCTTACTACACTACTCAGTCTTCAACTGCTTATGGTGCTATTGCTAAGATTGAAGTTCTTAACGGCGGCACAAAGTATGAATTTAATCCAGGTATTAATACAATTTCCTCGGCATATGGAAAGGGAGCAATTTTAGAAGTTCAAAGTACTTCGATTGGTAAAATTCAAAAGGATACAATTGAAAATATTGGATTTGATTATCCTACTGATTTTACTTTGAAGCCTTCTCTCAACCTTCCAGAAATTCTTACAATTGAACCTCTTACATCATTCAAGAGTATTGGTATTTCATCGGGTGGTAAGAATTACTTGACTGATCCCGGTTTAGTTGTTTTAGATGGATATACTGGTGAGATAATTGATGATGTTATTTTAGAATATAATGTTGGATCTACTCAAGTAAGGATAGTACAGAATACTTATGGGATGAATAATATTCTCCCAACTATTATACCTATTCACAATTCCAATGGAATTGGAATTAATACCATTACCTATAATAGCACTACTAAACTAGTAACTGTAGGAATTAATACTGGATTTAGTGATTTATTCCCTGTTGCTGTAGGAGATGACGTTCTTATTGAGAATACCAGTGTTGGTATTGGAAGTACATCGTTAGGATATAACTCTTCCTCTTATAACTATAAACTTTTCCCTGTTACTGAAGTAAATGCCGCTTTGGGTGGTAACACAGGTTCTATAGTTTATGATATGAGCTCCGTTTTGGAGGGTGATCAATATCCTGGTTATTTTGATCCTATTACTTCTTTTGGTAGAATAATTCCTAAAAAGCAATTCCCAATTTTTGATATAAAATTAAAAATTAATGACTTTAAGGATGGAGAAATTGTCACTACTGGTGAGGATAGTGGAATTGTAGAAAGTTGGAATAATAAGATAGAAACACTTAAAGTTGCTACTGATAGTGATCTTGTGGTTGGATCTATTCTTACTGGCGAAACTTCTAACACTAAGGGTCGTATTAAGAGTAAAGTTGATTTTGATTCTTATATTAAATTAGGCCCTTATTCTGAGGTTAATAAGGGATGGAGATATGATACCGGTGTTTTGAATAATAATGTTCAAAGATTGCCGGATAACGATTATTATCAGTACTTCTCTTACTCTTTAAAATCTAAAGTTGCTTATGAAGATTGGAATGATGCTGTTAGTTCACTAAACCATACTTCCGGATTCTTAAAATTCTCAGATATGGTTGTTGAAACTCAAGCAGAAAATGCAGGTGGAGTTTTTGGTCTTGATAGTGATGCTGAAGTTATTGCAGATTTAACAGGAGAAGGACATCTTCATTGCGTTTATACTTTCGATTTAGCATCTGAAGAAGCAGTTAGAATTGGAACAGCATTAGTTTCTAATCAAATCATATTTGAAAATAGAGCATTGACTGATTATTCAGAATCTGTTGGAAACAGGGTTCTTACTATTGATGATTTTAGTGGAGAATTTAATCACAAACCAAGATCAACAAGATATGCTGTTATTAATAGTGATAAATTAACTGCATATAGAACTAGAAAATATTTTACCTATGTAAGAGATAAGAGATATACTAAGGAAAGACAGATTCTTCTTGTATCACTTCTTCATGATGGAACAAATGGATATCTTAATCAATATGCGAGAATAGAAACTCATCCAGATTTAGGATCTTTTGATTGGAATGTCAGTGGAGAAGAAGGAAGACTTCAATTCTATCCTATTAAGTATGAGGATAATAATTATGATGTTACTTATATTTCACATGATCTTTTGAGTAATAATAGTGGGATAGGTAGCACTGCTTTAGGAAGTATTGTTAATATTAATTCTCACTATAAACAAATGGCTAGTGGAACGAATAGTGCCACTACTATTGTAGGAATTGCATCTACTTATCGTTCTGCTAAGGTTATTGTTGAAATTGGAGCAAATGATGGTTCTTATTATGAGTTTGACGAACTTAATTTAATTCATGATGGATCAACAGTTGATCTAGTGGAATATGGACAATTAACAGATAATAATCTCAGTCCTTATGGAGTGGGTGGACTTGGAACTTACTATCCTTATATTGATGGTTCAAGACTAAAAATTGACTTTACTCCCGATTCCGCATTGGGTGTAGGACATAGTGTAAGTGCAATGTCTATCTCCATTGCAAGTAGTACATCTACTGCAACTGGAGTGGGAACGGCTCAAGAGTTAAGTACTGGTCTGCTAGATTCTTGGTATACATCTATTGCTGCTTCAGGAACTCCTGGTATAAACACTATTGCTGAGTATCATGCAGATTCTCATGCTGCATACTATGTTGTTCAATTGGAGGATACTACTAATAAGCGTTATGAGATGTGTGAGGTTGTTGCATGTGATGACGATGATTATAATGCATTCACTGAATATGGTAATGTTCAATTACATACTACTGGATTAGGAACTATTGGTGCTAATAATGATGGTTCGGGTAGAAATCATTTAACCTTTATTCCAAATCATAATATTAAGGTTCAAGTAAGAGTATTCCAGAATGTTTTAAGTGTGGTTAAGGATGATATGGTTTCATCTCTTGATTTTGAATCTGCTAAGATTACTTCCAGTTTTGCGGAGTATAGAGGAACTCATAGTGATATTAAGAGAACCTTTGGATTACTTCATAATGAGTTGCCAATATTCCAAAGATTTGTAGATGCAAGTGATACAGATGTAGTTAGCGTTTCTTCGGATACAATTACCATTCCAGATCATTACTTTGTAAGTGGTGAAGAACTTACTTATTCATGGGCAGGTATAGGTTCTACTCAAGCAATTAGTATTGCTTCAACTAGTGGTCCTGGGTTTGGAGCAACTACTAAAGTACCACCAACTGTATATGCTGTTAAAGTTAATGATAGTACGATTAAGTTGGCAGCAAGTCCTGAGAAAGCACTTCTTCAGAATCCTGTAGTGTTTGATATTAGTGCTGTTGGTATTGGAACTTCACACTCCTTTACATCAACTAATCAGAATGCTAAGGCACTTATTGCAATTGATAATTGGTTCCAATCTCCTATTGTCGGTGGAGCAATAACTACCACTCTGGATAAAGATATATCCCTAGTAGATGAGAAAATTGAATTTACTGGAATAACTTCGTTCTTTAGTGGGGATCTAGTTCAAATTAATAGTGAGATTATGAAGATCAACACTGTTGGTCTTGGTAGTACTAATATTATTCTTGTTGATAGACCCTGGATGGGTACCGGACTTTCTACTCATAGTTCTGGTGATCTGGTTCAGATAATTGAGGGTAATTATAATATTCGTGAGAATAAGATTCATTTTGTTGAAGCACCTTATGGGCTAGAACCAATATCATCAGATACTAATGCACCTGATGATAGAGATTGGGTAGGGATTGCTACACATTCTACTTTCCAAGGTAGAACCTTTATGAGGAGTGGAAAGACAGGAACAATTGCAGAGACATATACTAATAATCTGATCCTGGATGACATTTCAAATGAATTTACAGGAATTGCTAAGACTTTCTCTTTAACTAAGGATGGTGGAACAAGTGCTACTGGATTCTCTACCAGTAATGGTATAATTTTAATCAATGGTGTTTTCCAAGGTCCTGAGGGAACTCAATCTCGCGAAGAAGATTATGACATGAAGGAAAGTGCTGGTATTTCTAGTATCTTCTTCACAGGAACAGCAAGTTCTGTTACTTACGATGTTAACAATGCAAATATTCCTGTAGGTGGAATTATTGTTTCTGTCGGGTCTACTGAAGGATTCGGATTGCAACCATTAGTCGCTGCTGGAGGAACAGCAGTCGTATCTACAGCAGGAACCATTCAATCTATTGGTATTGGTACTAGCGGTAGTGGATATAGACTTAATATTCAACCAACAGTTAATGTAGCAATTCAAACATCAAGTTTGTATGCTGCTAATTATACCGGAGTTGGTACAGGACAGATTGTAAACGGTGGTATCACAGGAATCGCAATTACTAATCCTGCGGTATTCTATAGACCAAAAGATATTTCTAATGTCGGATATAGTTCAATTACTGGATTGACTACTGTTACAACACATCTTCCTCATGGATTACAGAGAGGAGAAAATATCAAACTTTCTGGTATTGCCCTTACATGTGATTATGCTGGTCCTATTGGAATCTATACAGCAGACTATACAAGTAGTACTGGTGTTATGACGGTCACTACCAGCACTGCTCATGGATTCAATGCTACTAATAAATCAAGTGTTGTAATATTCACTGGATTGGGAATGACATGTGCTATTGATGCTGGTGTATCTACACATTATTATCCTAGAGGTGCTGATTATGCATATAATAATTCACTTGCTATTACAAATGATGGAACTGCTTATACTGTAAGTAATGCAACATATGCCCCTACTACAGGAGTATTAACTTTAACAGTTACTAGTCATGGATTCTCTAATGGAGATTTGATTAGACTTGTGGATAAATCATTGATCTTTACTTGTGCTAAAGATAGTCATGCTACTCAACATTCTTATCCAAGACCTACTGATCCTGTAAATAACAGATGGTTAGAAGTATCTAATAAAACAACTCATACATTTACTGTTAATGTAACTCCATCATCCAATACTTCTGCTCATACTTTTGTTTCTGCTTCTGATGATGGACTAATAAAGCATAATGGAACTGTTACAGTTAATGTGGGTGTTGCTGGTCCGGGAGATCAATATGCACATACCTTTAAACGTGCATCTTCTAATGCTATAGTTTCTGGTGGCAATTATCAACATAATTTTGTTAGCGCGGGAACTAGTTGCCTGATTGTTGGTGGCAACTACTCTCATAGTTTTGTGAGTGTAGGAGTCGGTTCTATTACTGTAACAGGTATTGGTTCGATTGTACCTACAGATGTTACTTATGCTCCGACCACTGGTGCTATGGTCTTAACAGTTGGTAGTGGGCATACTTACACTACCAGTGATACTGTTGGATTTGATACTGGTAGCATAGTATTAACTTGCTCAATGGATGCAGGTATTACAAGTCATGCTTATCCTCGTCCCACAGACCCTGTAACGGGCGTTAACACCTCTATTACAGCTGTTAGTGATGATACAATCACTGTTAACGTTGGAACCTCTGGTAGCGTCTTCTACACACCATCCACAGCGACTTATAATGGATCAACTGGTGATATGGTACTCACAATCGGATCTCATACTTTAAGAGGATCTTCAACTGAGACTATAACAGACGCACAGTATGATCCCAATACTGGTATTATGACTTGTTATGTAGGAACAGCAAAGTCATTTACTACAGGTGATAGAGTTAAATTTGCAACTAATTCTTTAACCTTTAGTTGTGCAAAAGATAGTTATGGATCTAATCATACTTATCCAAGATCTAGTGATTATTCAAGTAATAAATGGTTACCGATTACTGGGGTTACAACCAACACATTTGAGGTTAATGTATTAGAGGAGGGTATAGGAAGACCATCCGCATATACAGGAATTCATTCCTTTGTATCTGCAACTTCAAATGGACTATCGAAGGCAGGAGAATCTGTCAGGATGTTAGATAATGGAATCACATTTAGGTGTGGAATGGATAACTATCAAACACTTCATAGTTATCCACGTCCTAGTGATCCTTATTCTAATACTTCAATTTCTATTGGGGCAACTACTGCTACTACAATTACTCTGAATGTTGGAATATCTACTTTAGTATATCATAATGTTTCTGCTGCAACCTATGATCCTTCAGATGGTGATCTTGTTTTAACTCTTACTGGAGCAGGTAGTACCGTTCATAGTATGATTAAAGGTACGAATGTTGCTATTGCTACAGAATCTCTTACCTTTACATGTGCTAGAGATGCACATGCTACAGAGCATAGTTATCCAAGGAAGCCTGATCCCACATATGCGGGAGTTCCTATTAATAGTGTAGGAACTACAACTACCTTTACTGTTAATGTTGGTATATCTACTGTTCCTACATTCTATCAGGGTGGAGGAAAAGTTCAAGCAGCGATTATTGCTCCTAGGGCGAAGAACTTCTCTACTTCCGGTCAAGATCCTGCTGAGAGTGGATCTACAGTTACTAAGATTATTGATAATAAGAAATTTGAGGTGCTGACGGGTGTATCAACCAGAACTCACTTCTATGCTAGAGGTGGAAAGGTTAATAAAGAATTGAAAGTTAAATTTGATGATCCTAAATCTTATGAGAATTTAGATTTGATTTATAGTTCTGAGTCAACTCAAGGAATAGGAACTCATGCTAAGGTTGATGTAGTAGTAGGGCAAGGATCAAGTATAATTAATTTCTCAATTAAAAATACTGGATATGCATATGGTCAAGGTGAAATATTAACAGTTCATACTGGAGGAACCGCAGGAATTCCTACAGATCCTTCTTTGACTTATAAGGAATTCCAGCTCACTCTGCAAGATACCTTTAGTGATTCATTTGCAGGATGGACTATTGGCGATTTAGAAGTATTAGACCATTTTGATGATTTGTGTGATGGTAATAATAAGTCTTTCCCAATTAAACTTGATGGCACTTACCTTACAATTAGAGCTGCTAAAGGATCATCAATTGATGTTCAATCAGTTCTATTAGTATTCATTAATGATATTCTTCAAGTCCCAGGACAAGCATATACCTTCGGCGGGGGAAGCACTCTTAAATTCAGTGAAGCACCCAAGAAGGGAGATTCTACCAAGGTTCTTTACTATAAAGGAACTGGAGATATTGATGTTGTCTTTAAGGATGTACTTGAAACTGTAAAGATAGGTGATGAACTTACCTTACTGAATGAACCTAGAGATCCATATAATCAAGGATATGGATTGCTTCAGGACGAAAGAGTTGTTACTGGAATCAATACTACCGATTCTGTTAATACTAATCCTTATGGTGGACCAGGAATTACTACTGATGATACATTACTAAGACCAATTAAATGGTGTAAGCAAACTAAGGATAAGTTTATTGATGGAATTAGAATTGGAAAAGATAGAGTTCATTATGAACCACTTGTCCAACCTACTGCTTTCTTAATTCAAAGTGTTGGTGTAGCATCAACATGTGCTTGGGTTCAAAATGCAAAACCATTCTTTGATCCTATTAATGAAAATAATACTGATTTAAACACATATACAGTAGAGATTGTATCTCAAGATAGTAAAGTTTCTGCTTCTGCAACTGCCAATGTTTCTACTGCAGGAACAATTACTTCCCTTAGTATAACTGGAGGAGGATATGGTTATGCATCTGCTCCTACGGTTACTATTGGTTCTCCTGTTGGACTTGGAACAACTCCTGGAGAGTGTCAAGCATATGCATCGGCAACTATAAGTAGCGGTGTTGTAAATGCTATAACTATTGGATCTACTCCAGGGTCCGGATATACATCTACAAATCCACCTCAAGTTCTTATTGGGGATCCTATTCCTGTAAGAGGGAAGGCAACTACTGTAACATATCAAGGTGATTTTGGAATTATAACGGGTGTTCATACAACTACTGTTGGTGTTGCATCAACTGGATTGGTATTTGATTTGTTTATTCCACCTGATTCAGAACTAAGAGATTCTGATATTGTTGGAGTTACTACTGTTAGTGGAATTGGTACTGGATATTACTTCACGGTGAGCAATTCAACTGTGGGTAATGGAGTAACTTCTCTCTATCAAGATAGTAGCACTCTAGGAATAGGTTCAACCTTTATAGATAATGTATATGAAGTTGCTGCTGTTTCTATTGGGGTAACTGCAGCAGAATCTAAGACTGGTGCTGGTTTAACTGCAGTTGCTAAAGTAACTGTTAGTGTTAAGGACTGGAATTCTATAAGCGGTCTTGGATATAGTGGTTATTATGGAAACTTCTCTTGGGGTAAAGTTCTCTTTGGAAATAGGGCTGATGCTCAAGCATATAATGCTTATACTACTGATGGAGTGACTGGAATTATAACGGGAGGAATAGTCAGAAGGCTTTATCCTCTTAAATGGAAAAACTATAGCTAATTCTCTGCTAAATAAGTAAAAAAACTATTGTCCAATGGCTGCAATTATAACTGATCAACTTCGTATATTAAATGCTAAGAATTTTGTGGCAGGAGTTGCTTCAACAGCCAACTCTTACTATTCTTTTGTAGGATTGCCTAATCCAACTGATTATGATGCAGATTGGGAAACTACTCCACCTGCTCCTATTGATAATTTTAATCAAGAGGATAATTATTGGGATACAATGGTTGCGTTGAAGAAAATCAACAAGTCTGATGTGAGACAAGTTGTTAGAAAAACTACTTGGACTTCAGGTATTACATATGACATGTATCGGAATAATATTAGTGCAACTGATGTAGCTAAACCTTCTGATTCTGTAACCTTATATGATGCAAACTATTATATACTGAATAGTGATTATAGAGTTTATATTTGTCTTCAAAATGGAACTTCCCCTGACAATCCTGCTGGGAGACCATCGCTGGATGAACCCACGTTTACTGATTTAGAACCACGGGCAGCGGGAACGAGTGGTGATGGTTATATTTGGAAATATCTCTATACTATTAGTCCTAGTGATATTGTTAAATTTGATTCTACAAATTATCTACCAGTTCCTCAAGATTGGGCAACCAATACTACTGATGCTGCTGTTAGAAATAATGCCTCAAGTAGCGGACAATTAAAGATTGTAACTATTAGCGATAGAGGTGTGGGAGTAGGAACTGCTAATAAGGTTTATACTCAAGTTCCAATCAAAGGTGATGGATCTGGTGCAGAAGCAACAGTAACTACTAATAATGATGCTAAAATTTCCAATGTAACAATCTCTAATGGTGGGTCTGGATATACCTTCGGTACTTTAGATCTTGCTGCTAAGGGAATTACAGGAACTACTGCTCCTGTGTTTAATGTTATTATTCCTCCTCAAGGAGGACATGGTGCTGATATCTATAGAGAATTGGGTGCTTATAATGTTCTTTTATATTCTAGAATTGAAAATGATACAGACAATCCCGATTTTGTAACTGGAAATCAAATAGCAAGAGTTGGGGTTGTAGAGAGTCCTAAAGCGTATTCATCTACTGCAAACTTAGAATCAGATAAAGCAAGTGCAGTTTATGCACTTAAATTAGCTGGAGCTGGTTATAGTGGAGTTACTTATAATCCAGATATTCAGATTACTCAGACAATTGGTATAGGATCAACTGCTTTTGGTAGGGTAGTTTCTTATGATCAAAATACTGGTGTGTTGAAGTATTGGCAGGATAAATTCCATTGTGGATTTAATACTGATGGAACTAAGAATACTGACCCAACTTATGGATTTACGATGGAGAGATTTACTGCTGATATAGGCAGTGGGGGATCTTTTAATATTATTGGTGGTAGTGCAACACTAGCAATTCAAACTTCTTTTGGTAGTGCTGCTAATCCGGGTATTAATACGGTAATAAATAGTCGTACATATAACTTAGGACAGTCTTTTATAAAGGGCGTATCTCAACCAGAGGTGAAAAAATATTCCGGTAATATCATCTATGTTGATAATAGACCGTCGATTACTAGATCTACCAATCAAAAAGAAGATATCAAAGTTATTTTGCAATTCTAAGGAATTATGTCTCAGGAAACTAATCTTAACGTAGCTCCCTATTTTGATGACTTCAATGAACCTGAAATAGGCGGGAAAGCTAAAGACTACTATAAAGTTCTTTTTAAACCTGGTTTTCCAGTTCAAGCGAGAGAGCTAACAACTTTGCAGTCTATGCTGCAAAATCAAGTAGAGCAATTTGGTAACCATTTCTTTAAGGAAGGTGCTAAAGTAATTCCTGGTGATTTAACTTATATTGATAAATTTTATGCCGTAGAGATTGAAGATAATTTTCTTGGAATTCCTATATCTTTATATCAGGATGATTTAGTAGGTGTTTCCATTAGAGGAGAAACTAGTGGTGTAACTGCGAAGATTGAAAAAGTAATTTCAGCAACTGAATCTGATAGAGGTCATATTACTCTTTATGTAAGTTATGGAGAATCTGGTAATAATAATTCAGCAAGAGATTTCAGTGATGGTGAGAATCTGATTACAGATTCCAATATTACTTTTGGAAGTAGTTTTATTACTGCTGGAGAAGGATTTTCAAGAACTATAGCAGTGAATGCTTGTTCTGTTGGATCTGCATTCCGTATTAGTGAAGGTGTATATTTCTTAAGAGGATATTTAGTTAATGTTGTTTCAGAGATTCTTATTCTTGATCAATATGACAATAATCCCAGTTATAGGATTGGATTGGATGTTGTTGAAGAAATTGTAAATGCTGATGAAGATCCTTATTTAAATGATAATGCTAATGGATTTAATAACTATGCTGCTCCTGGTGGAGATAGATTAAAAATTACTGCTTCTTTAGCAAAGAAAGATTTAGATGTTTTTGATGTTCCTAATTTTGTTGAATTAGCGAATGTAAAAAATGGTGTTTTAAGAAAGATAAACAATAAGACAGAATATAATCTTTTGGCAAATGAGTTTGCTAGGAGAACTTTTGATGAATCTGGAAGCTATTATGTTAAGGCATATGATGTTTTTGCTAAAGAAAGTTTAAATGATGGTGTAGGTAATAATGGTCTTTATAATGAAAATCAATTAACTGATTCTGGTCAAAAACCATCTGAAGATTTGATGGTTTATAAAGTTGGGCCAGGAAAGGCATATGTAAGAGGATTTGAAGTTGAATCCCTTGCACCTACTCTTTTAGATGTTGACAAACCTAGAACGACTAATCTACTTGAAAATCAAGCAGTTAATTTTACTTTTGGATCTACATTAAGACTTGATAGAGCATCTGGATCACCTAAAATTGGTCTTAGTACTTCCGAAACTATTAGTTTACGGAAAGATAGAGTAGGGTTGAGTTCTTTAACTCCTGCAGGAAAGGAAATTGGAATTGCCAGAGTTTATGATTATGCTTTAGAATCTGGTGGTTATGAAGTAAGTAATTATAATTTAAATAGATGGGATCTTTCTGTATATGATGTGCAGACTTATGGGGATTTGCAGATAAATCAAGCAGTTACTTTAAGTGTTCCAACACATGTTAAAGGTGATTCTAGTGGAGCAACTGCATTCCTTAAGAATGCTGTAAGTGCTGGAACTGCGTTAACTGTATACCAAATCTCTGGAAACTTTATTAATGGTGAAAAATTAGTCTTTGATAATACATCTGATAGTAGAGTAAGTATTGGATGGACTAATTATGGGTTAGGAGATGTAAGATCTGTCTATTCTTTGGTTAATCATGATAATGCTGGTGCAGGTTCCACATTCTCTGCTGATGTTATTCCTTCAGAATTTTTTGAAATTGGAGTTGCTAAGTTAACTCCCGCATCTGCTGGTCCTGGAAATATTTCAACAGTCACTAGTCCTAATCTAACCTTCCCTGGTATTGTAACGAGTGGTAATTATGTTAGGTATACACGTCCTGGTTATAGTGACCCATCCTTTGCCAAGGTTGATATTGTAAACACTAATAATATTATAATAAGTGGAATTACTACTGTAAGTGGAATTTGTGATGGTGGTCTTAGTCTTTCCGCACTAGAAGTTACAGATTTATCCGTTTTAACTACATACACGGAAAAAACTGAGAACAATGAAAGGATTTTTGCTCCTTTACCTAAGAGAAATGTTTCTTCAGTTGATCTTGATGGTGGTAGTGTTATTATTAGAAGAGAATTTGATGTAACAATCACCAATAATTCTTCTAATGTTCTCTCAGCAGAAGCTGGTTCTAATCAAGTATTCTTACCTTTTGATGAAGAAAGGTATGTATTGACAAGAGGAGATGGAAGTACAGAAAAACTTTCATCTGATCAATTTGATTTTACTAATGGAAGTACTAGTCTTCAAATCAATGGATTAGGAGCTAATGATGCTACTGGAGAAGCTAGATTAATTGCTACTTTAAGAAAGAGTAAAGTAACTTCTAAATCTAAGAAGAAGAGTTCTATAAACGTGTATGTTGTTAATAAGTCATCAAAAGAAGGGTCTGGCACAAATGCTGGTACTCTTTCTACAACTAGAAATGACGGACTAACATATGGGAATTATCCTTATGGTACCAGAGTACAAGATGAGAAGATTTCTCTTAATGTTCCTGATGTAATTAAAATTCATGGAATATATGAATCTTCGGATACTTCTGAACCTACCCTTCCTAATATAGTTCTTGGGTCATTAGATGGTCCCACTGGTAAAACTGATGATTTAATAATTGGAGAAGAATTTGTAGGAACATTAAGTGGAGCAAGAGGAACATATGCTGTTCAAGTTGATAGTGGTAAAATAAGCTTTGTTTACCTGAATAAGAATACTTTCCAAAATGGAGAAATTATTAATTTCTTAGAATCAGGGGTTAATGCTATTGCTTCTACCTTAGATCAAGGTAGTAATAATATAACGGACAATTACACTTTCTACAATGGTCAAACTTTGACTTATTATGATTATAGTTATCTTTTAAGGAAGCAAGGAATTGTAGCACCTACTAAGAGTTTGAAAATTGTTTATGCGAAGGGTTATTATGAATCTAATGATACGGGAGATATTACAACTGCCAATTCTTATGAAGGTTTTGATTATGGAACTCAAATTCAAAAGGTACATGGGTTTAGAAATACTGATATTATTGATGCACGTCCAAGAGTTGATGATTATACAGTAGCGGTGGACGCAGCATCTCCATTTGAATTTGGGGGACGCTCTTTCACAGATGATTTGCATAGTACAAAATATATCTTTGCGTCTGATGAATCTGAGACAATAGCATTTAATTATTATCTACCAAGGCTTGATAGGATTTATTTGACTACTGATGGAGTATTTCAAGTTAAAATAGGAGAACCTGCAGACAATCCTAAGCTACCTCAACCAGTTAATGATGCTATAAATGTTGCAAACATAGCACTTCCTCCATATCTTTATGATGTTAAGAACGCACAAATTACATATGTAGATCATAAGAGATATCAAATGAGTGATATCTTTAAATTGGAGAATAGAATTAAGAACCTTGAATATTATACAACTCTTTCTCTCCTAGAGAATAATACTGCTAATCTCTTTATTGCTGATTCTCAAGGAAAAGATAGGTTTAAATCTGGATTCTTAATTGATAATTTCTCTTCAGTTGGAACTCAAGATCTTAGTATTGGAGTTAAGAATAGTACTGATCTTAAAATGGGAAGGTTGAGACCTTCACATTATACTACTTCTGTTAGTTTGGAAGTTGGGTCTGATGCAATTGCTGGATTAGGAACTACAACTTCTACTAATGCTGATCTGAGTTTCTTAGAAAATATAACTGGTACGAATATTAAGAGAACAGGTCAAGTTGTAAGTTTGGATTATGATGATGTGGAGTGGGTAAATCAACCATTTGCTACACGCACTGAAAACGTAACTCCTTATCTAGTGCTGAATTATGAAGGAGCTATTGACCTTGATCCAAGTGTAGATGTATGGATTGATGTTAATAGAGTGGAAGTGAGAGATGTCCAGATGGAAGGATCTTTCCGAGGAGTAGCAGATGCATTACAAGCAGAAGTCACTGATGCTGCTGATGGTAGTCGGCTGGGTGTAAGTCCTGTAATTTGGGATGCTTGGCAAACTAATAATGTGACTCAAGATCTTGACATGAACCTCGATGTTCGGATGGGAACGCAGCACCTAGATGGAAGGCAGTTCCGTGACGGCGAGGATAGGGATATTGTTGATGCAACTGTTACGGCTGGTGTAGTACTCACAACTACTCTTGATCAAAATAGAACCGGTATTCAACATACTGTTAGAGAAGAAATTGATACTGAATCTTTAGGAGATAGGATTGTAAGTAGAAATATAATCCAATTTATGAGGCAAAGGAACATTTCGTTCACTGGCAGGAGAATGAAACCAAATACTCAAGTATATGGTTTCTATGATAATGTAGATGTCAATGACTTTATGACTCCTAAGTTATTAGAAATCGAAATGATTAGTGGTGATTTTGCTT
>VTLG01000844.1_pt1 | contig 28574 bp, 41 predicted proteins | sample 4694571 | NCBI WGS metagenome assembly VTLG01 (sample SAMN12604809, study PRJNA352737) | marine metagenome | biome: ENVO:00000447; feature: ENVO:00000209|ENVO:00000569|ENVO:01000036; material: ENVO:00002151; isolation source: viral sequences binned using virsorter ...
AAAGTCGCGAAATAGTTGCTCTGTTTTTAATCTAGCTACAGTGCTTCCCCCAACATATTCGCTGATGTCCATAATATCATCAGTCGAAAAGTTAATATCAGAGACATTAGAACCATCAATCATCGCACCAAATATTTTCTGACTACCATCTACTCCGCTTGCAACATCATTACCCCGTTTTACCCAGCAACTAAAAGTCCAAGATGTTGTATCACCTGCGGAAAATGTTCGACTCAAATAAGCAGAATCGTTATCATTAAACCGCAGAGATTGATCAATGGTGTAGTCTTCGGCTAAAGATTTGGTAATGCCGGACTGAAGTAATGTCATTAGACGAGAGCAGCAGAAGCGGAAACGTAAACGTCAGTTCCATCAGAGAAGTAAGTCACCAGATAAGTACCGGCTGTCGAAACGTCAGTTGCAAAAGTCGAAACGGCTTTCACTTCTGATCCCAAAGAAATCGTGTAGGCAGAAGGATTGATCAGTTTGATAAATCCTGACTGGCCAGTAGTTTCGTTATCGAAAGACAGTTCATCGGCTGCTGCTGGCGTGTAAAGAAAGTTGTTACCCGTATCCAAATCTATCAACGTACCTTCCGTAATAGTTTGCGGGGTTCCTCGTTGCGAGCCTGACCAAGATTGATCAGAAGCCAGCACAGCATCACCGATCACTGTTTTACCGTCTAACAGATTCATCTCTGTTTCGGATGCAGTGACAGCGGTCGATCCAGAAAGACCGCTGAACTGGGTCTGGAGCACGGTCTTGATCATGTTGATGTGACCGGGATTGCTCCCGGGCGCATTCGTCGGACCGCCGCCCTCTTTGATGTCGTCGGCGTCTGCCGGATAAGCCGGATTAAGCTGGCTGATGTACGAAGCCGATTCAACAGTCATGGCTAGTTACCAGATGTGAGTGTTACTGTGATTTCAAGCGTGTCGCCAGAAATGACGCTGCGTGTAGAACCAAAATCAACAACGCCGTACAACGTGCCAGAGGTTCCAGACTTTGTGGAATCAGTCACCATAAAGGCGCCAGCTATCGTCGCTGTGTCATTGATTGAAAACGTTGCTTTGTTCGAGCTGTTATCAACCGAACTCGGATCAGCAGTTGTCGCTGTACCTAACGTTAGCGTCTGTCGTACCGATTCCGTGTAATCAACATTTTCCGTCCAGCTTGAATGCGACGCCATCGTATCGGCTGCCACTGCTGTTCCGGCTTCTTTGATTCCGACGTACCAGGCCGCGGTGTATGAGCTTCCCTTGAGGTACTTGGTTAAAAGATCTTGCAGACCCACATTGACGATAAGGTTGTCTGCCACTTCTCGCCATTTTGTCTGCCCATTTACGCCCTTGCAAACAAATTCCCACTTGTTCTTGAGGCGAAGTTGTAGCTCCTTACTTTCGTTCATTGTTAAGCCTCCATGAGCTTTAATAGAACTATTGAGTTGAATCAATTTGGATAATCCACTTTCGTCCAGGTTGTAGACGTGTCGCTCACTTCGTTCCACAAAAAACTATCGGCCATAGTCAGACCGGCAGTCGATGCCAAACTAATTGAGTTTGCATAAAACTCTCCAGGGAATATGCTCTGCTCTGACGCGAGCGTAATACTCTCTGAATAGTTAAGATTGTTTATCTCATCAACAGTTGCGGCGATAGTGATCGAATTAACTAATGTCGCATCATCTGACTGCGTGTAGTTCGCAGTCGCTGCCAAAGTAATACTGTCAGAGAAAACAAAACCACCAACACCCGTTTGTGCCAGCTCGACAGCCATCGATACCGATTCCGGCATCGTATGACCACTGGCAACTGCATCAGTAACACTCGCAGCAAAAGAAACCGTTTCTGACTTAACAACCCGGTTTGTGGAGCTGCCATCTAATGTGGCAGCAATACTGATCGAATTACTTAATGCTGCTGTATTCCACTGGGTTGCAATGCCACTCCAGGCCAGCGGTGATGCTTGTGACCATTTCACGGCTTGAGACTGAGATTCCTGATCTGCAACGCCGAACCACTATGCCGATCACGGGCATCTTGAGATTCAAGGTCGCGCACTGCTTTGTCGAACAACGCACCCCAGATGGCGATCTTTTCATCATCCATCAAAAATGGTGCGCTAGCCATCAAGCTGCCATAAAGATAAATGTCAGGGTTCTGCGTCAGCATGGTGGTTGTCGTGTTCGAACCGGATAACGGCGACACAGCGCGGTAATAATCAATGTCGAGCTCGAGCACCGAATCCGGTGAGGGACCGAGTCGAATGTCGTTCGCAACGATGGTGTACGCAGTTGGTGTGCCGGTATAAGAACCTGCCCATACCGAGTCCATATTTTGCGGTGACAAGTATTGAAGAACCCGAATCGGATCTTGATTTATTCGAAGCGCACGCATCTGCCGATAGTCCGTTGGCAGTGCGTAGTTGCGCTGTCCTTTAACCGTGCTCGCGGTATAACGCCCTTCCATCAATCGAATCCGAAGCTGACGATTCATTTGTGCTTCAGCTAACGTTATGAATTCTGGAATGCGATCGGTTAGGTCAGATCGGTCGAGCCAGTTACTGACAGCCGCCTGGAGCTCCGTGAAGTTGCTGATCGCCATCGATCTGCTCCTACTGGGTCAATTGCGAAATAAAGAGATTGCCGGCCGTTGTGACTTTGATCGCTGCGATCTTTTCGCCAGGTGTAACCTTCACAAAGTAAGGCCAGTCTTTGACGATATACATGCCGTTCGTTGCGGTCGCAGTCGGCGAAGCCTCGATCGAGATGTAACAATTCTCGCTGGCTACGACTTCGACCATAAAGCATTGAGCGGCAACAGCAGCAGAAGCAGCACTGGCGTCAAACGCTACGACTTCATTGACTCCGCTTGGACGAAAATACATAGATTGATTCATCTGTGATACCTACAGTTGGGTTGGTGCAACTTGGAAAAACTTGTTGTCTGGGTCGTTCAGATACTTCGCGAGTAACCGGGGGTTTCGGTCTATCTCGCCGTTGGTTTCTTTCAACCACTGTTCGTACACATTCACCGGAATCCGATGTGTGTGATGAAACGTTTCGTGGCGCTTGCCTGGCATGTTCTTTTTGCCAAATGCGTTGAACTTACGTTTGTTGTCTTCGAGGATCGGACCTACGTCTTGAACGGTGTCGATCGTGACACTGCCATCCGGTTCCTGTATGAAATGATTTGTTCGACAGCCAAATTGGTCGAGCAGCCATGTTGTAGCCATTAGAAAAACCTCTCTTCATCGATACGCGCACCTGGGTTCCTCCAGTCGTGCCGCACTTTTCGATCGCGATCAGATTTATCAATCAGCCGCTCGATTCGTTTAGCAGCCTTTTCTAAAGACATTCCCTTTTTGGGCGCTGGCTTCTTTTTCGCCATTCGATTCTCCAAAAGAAAAGGGCGCCCGAAGGCGCCCTCTCTGTACTAATTGAAACTACGTTTAAGTGATGTCAGCAACCACACCCGAAGATGCTTCGTTCTTGGCACGAAGTCCGTACTCAACGAGGATTTGCCGTTTGGCGCTATCGCCAGTACGACTCAGCTCGTGGACTCTCCAAGGACGCAGGTAAGCAACATCCCAAAATTCGTAGTCGATTAAGAATACATCTCGACCAGCAGATGCAGATGAACGGCCGGTGCCGTCATATCCAATCCACAGGTCAGGCTTAATCGTGTACGTACCGAAGTCGCCGGTATATACGTCGATAGCGGCTACCATCGTTGCTTGCGATTCCTTGTCAGCAGAAATGTAGTTCTGCGCGACAGGATAGCCAGCGGAAGCAGACGTAGCAAAACTGGAAATGGTTTGCTTCTGTGACGTACCGCAAAGAATGGAGTCAGGATGACCACCATTTTCAAAGCACGACAATGCAACCGCCTGGATCATCGCTTCGGTTAGCGTGCGCTGAGTACCATCAGTCGCAGCAGTACCAGCAGCGTTATCCGCGCCACCAGAACCGAGGTCGGTGTTGGAGGTTAACCAAGTACGCAATCCAGCCGTTGCACGCGCAGCCGCAGTATCGCCGCCGCCTGGGCCTTTACCAGCAGATTTGCCGGTGTTACCCACAAGCATGCTTTCCATCTGGCGTTTCATTTCCTTGGACGCCTTCGCTAATTGATCTTGATATTCAAATCGGTTCGCTAATTCCGATTCCGTCTTTCGACTGCTGCATCTTTCAATGCAGAATAGACTATGTAATAACCCCGAAGGGTTCTCCGCGCTTCGAGCCGCTTGGCTCTACTCCTTTCGGATAGTCGTTGCACGTTCCTCTTTCAAGGCTTCGCTCAAAGTTGCCCTCGTCTTTACGTTAGGGGTTTCTCTGAATTCACGGAGTTTGCAATCACTATTTCTAGTGAATGGCGCTGCTAGTTAACGCGAGTGCAGTCTTGCGACCAGCCCAGTCGACCGCATCGGCGGTGCCGGAACTGAACGTGACTTTCGTGGAAATTTGCGTGTAGTTGGTTAAGAGTGTTGGCTCTACAGGAGCGTTCGCTGTCGCGTCGTTTCCTTCAAGAACCCGGTTGCCGCTGGTGCCGCCAGCGGGAGCGGTCAGTGTATCAGTCTGCCATTGGAACAGGGTATTAGACACGCTGGATTTGCCGATTCCACTAATGAACGGCGTTTCCATTGGGCTAATATTGCTGATCAAATCACTTAGATCTTCCCTGATCCCTATAGCGGCCAGATCACCGTCAGACACGTTGTACGTCTGTCTAGTGTTTGTTGGTGCAGCCATTGTTGAAGTCTCCCTCTATATTAGAGAAAAGCCTCGAACGCATTAGCAGCTTCTTTCAAGCCACCACCGCGCTTGAGACGATTGATTGAATCTGCACGCTGCTTTTTCGTAATGTCTTCTTTGTTTACTCCCCGTCCTGGGCGAGCAACCTTCGGCTTGCCTTTGACTTTCTTCGACTTCACATCAGCCGATTTCAATTGGTCATAGAGCATTGCCTTTTGAAGAATCAGAAAACTCCGATGGTCAACAAGCTGTCCGACTTCCTCTTCCGACCAGCCTTGCGACTGTGCGTAAACCGATAACTGTTGCGCGATGTCACGTTGCTTTTTTGGATCAGCCCATTCCGGCATCTTTTCCAATAGAGCTTCGTTCTCACGTTTCAGTTCGGCCGCGAATGCCGCATTCTGATCGCGCTCAAAATTGTCCTGCAATTGCTTTTGCTGCGCTTGCGCGGTTGCAATTTTTTGCTGATGTTCTTGAAGTTCTTGGCGCTTGACTGCCCACTCCATAGGGTCATCAGAACGGAGCTGGTCCCAGTTGATATTCTGGAACTGATCCATCTGGCCTACAGAGGCTTGGAGCATCTGCTCAAGAGCAGAGTGCATTTGTTGTCGCTCCGCTTGAATTGCATCGCGCTGCTGCGTCACTTCTGACGCTTCAGCTTCAAACGCTTTGCGCTGTTCAGCGAGCTGTTGACTTTTCTTCGTGAAAGAAGATGTTCTGCTGTAACCGTTCACGAGCTCTTCGAAGGTGACCTCTACCTCTTCGCCGTCTACTTTGACTGCGAATAACTCAGGTTCTTCTTCCGTCTCTTCTTCGGTTTCAGCTTCTTCCTCGGTTTCCTCTTCGGCTGACGCCTCTAATTCTTCCGGGGCTTCCTCTTCCGCAGATTCGTCTCGATCGTCGTCGGTGGACTCTTCAGCTTCAGTAGGGGCGGCTTCTTCTTCTTCTGGAGTTTCCTCTGGGGGGTCCATAAGATTTAGAAATCCTTGGGTTGCATCCGCGAGATCAATTTCATCTGAGGATGCGAGCGGTCCTGGGACCGGTACATCTCTAGCGCCGGGTGTGACTCCGGCGGGTGCAGTTTGCGTGTCCGCCATGTGAAACTCCTGTTTACTTAGCTAGATAATGGGACCAGTTTTCTTCGCCAATTCGTCAAGACGACCGGTGGTCACTATGGACTCGATATGTCGTTTGACCTGGTAAAGAAGCTGGAGTGCGAGCCAGCAAGACTCCCTGGCATCGGCTTCGTTGGAGCTGCTGTTTTGCCAGCGGCTCTTTAGTTCGTTTTCGAGGGTATCGAACGCTTCAATAAATAAATCATGTTCGAGCACCTCTTTGGCGCGTTCAGCGCGTAGATCGTTTTCTTCCACTATTTCTTTTTCTTCTTCTTTTTCTTTGCGTAAGCTACTTCCGCTTTAGTTGGCTTCTTTTTAGGCCGTCCAGGCTTTGCATAAGTACCTTCGCCATAAACCATTACGTTCTCCCTATCGCGACAGCGCGATTCTGTTCACGTTCGAGTGCGAGCTCTTCTGAGCGAAGCACAGCATCTACGTCAGCTTCTTCTGTTTTCTGTGCGAGCTGCTGACGCTTGAGCTCCAGTTCGCCGGCCTTGATTTCGAGCTCGGCAGCTTTAACCTGCATCTCCTGCTGGTGTATCTGCATCTCTGGATCTGGACCTTGTGGCTGCGGCGGTGGAATCATCGATGGGTCAGTCACAAAGTCACCGACGTTCATAAAGCCCTGCGCTTTAATTAATTGCGCAATGATGTTGTAAATGTTCTGGACGTTGAAGATAGGCAGTCCGCCGGCAATCGCCTGGGTGCCGTACTGAAGCAGGTTCGACAAATGCGCGATCTGCTGGTCTTTGTTTCCGCTGCCCACCCCGACCGCAACCGTCGCATCCATCTTGTCATTCCACTGATCGGGACGAACGCCGATCCACTCCCCACGCAATTGAACAACTTTTTCCTTGTCCTGGTTTTTCTGGAGCAATTCGTAAATGCGCTCCATGAGCTCTTTGACGCCGGTCTCGGCGAAGACTCTGGCGACGAGCTCCAGACGTGAATGCGATGCACTCATCACCTGGTTGACCGCCGTAGCTGTCGTGTGGCTGGTCAGTGCGTTATCGTTCAGACCCTGGCTCATGCGTGAGACGCCGGTCCGGGATTCACGAACGCCGTCGAGGTACTCGATCAATCCAAACGTATGCGCTTCGATCGGATGGTTCGGCAGCGGTACGATCGCGTTCGGTGCTTTGGTTCGAACTATTCCGCCAACACGTTGCGTGAGCAAATCATCCAAATTCACCATCCCTTCTTGGACAGATAATCTCGGCTGGTTACTCAAGTACATCGAGTCGAGCACGTTACGCATGATAGAGCTCTTGATCTCTTGGAGCGGCATCACCAGGTCGGCAACACTGAGCCCGATCGTCTTGCCTGGAATGGGCGTCGGCGTAATCGTGATGAACGGAATATTGTCAACCGCGACGTTCTCTAAAACTTTGTCGCCAATCAGGCAAACTTTTCTGAGCTCGGCCAGGCCGTCATTATCCCAATCGCAGCGCAAGTAACATTCGTACAACCAATAAGTCCAGGTAGACTTATCAACGTTGCCCTCTTCCGAATCGCCCCAGATACCGAATTCGTAAGTGTCATCAAAAGAGTAACGTGCCAGGCGCTGGACCGAGAGCTCGTCCATGTCATCGCCGCGGGGCAAAGTATCGGGATCTATTTCGAATCCCATCTCGCGCAATTCGGTCACCGTCTTTTTAACGCGGTGACAAACAAACCGTGATTCAGATAGAGAGTCGGATTCTCTAGCCAGAAGGATCTCGTCCGGCACCACATTCTCAACTCGGATGCGGCCGTCTTTTGCGGTCCGCATTATCACGACATCGTGCAGCACAACTTCAACGCCGCCCATGTCTTCGCCGGTTTGCGTGTGCTCAATCACCTCGACTTCATCGACACTGATGAGCGATTCGAATTCAATGTCTGTCAGTCTTTCATATTCTTCCCTTTGCTTGTCTTCTGAATAATCCCACCAAACTTTAACGAATCCGTTTTTAAGTAAGAGAGCATCATGGAACCAATCCAACAAAATTTTCCAGCCCTTCATGCTTTTAAGGAAAACCCAATTCACATAGTCGGTGGCTTGTTTGGCCTGCTCGACCTGGTCGGGGCGCGTCGGGTTAAACGTGACGATGGAATCGCCTGATGCAAAGACACGCATCAAGCTCGGCTTCATCCACTCGACTGCATCGGCTACGCTGCTGTCAACGTACTGGCTACGGCCTTCCTGCTCGTTTCCAAAAGGTTCACCAAAGTAATAACGCTGTGCTTCTTCACGCTGTACCGAAACCTCGTCTCCGCCATAACCGATAGCGCCGCGAATCTCTTGGTGAATTCGAGTGAGCAGTTGCTCTTCTGTTAATTTTGGTTGCTTTGCCATTTATGTACCTATGGTCTAGGCATTAAAAAACCGCCCGGTTGGGCGGTTTGTTGGTGCAGCGTTAGAAGGGACGGTCCCCTTATGGGGCGTCTTCTGAAATTTTTTGCCTGTCCTGATTCGAGGATTTGGATTCCGGTGTCGGTGGCTTGCCCCACACCCTGGTTGTAATTGTCCAGCCCCGCGAGTAAATCGGATCGTTGTCTTTCGCGAAGCGCACTTTTGAAGGGCTCGCCAGATCCACCTTGTTTCCAGTGGTCGAATTCACCATGCCAATTTGCCTCCGAATTAAATAAAACTCTGTCTTTTATGCCGAGTTTAACTAAGTCTCTTGTCGCATCAATTGCACGATCTAAATCACCCGATATTCTAGCATTTAAAGCAGCCGTAGATTCGATCACATTGCTAATTTTTCCTGTGGACGTAACTCTCGGCTGGTTCTCCAAAAACAGCGTCATTGTGTTCGTTTCTGGCGTGTAATAACCACCTGTTCCGGCCGCTCCAAGCTCCGACTTCAGAGATTCCAGAAACTTCATTGCCTGGCGCATGTTGGGATTACCATCAAGCACCACTTCCAAAGATAGTGTTGTCCCGCTTTTTAACGGCCGGCCGCGAATCACCATGTCCTGTTGATACGTCAGGCCAATCATGTCGGCCATGTCAGCAGCTCGTTCTGCGGACGCAAGCGCATCAAGCTGAATACTCGGCACCCAGGGATCATCCTGGTACTTGCCGCCAGCTAGATTAGCGTCACCGCGAACACCCACATCAGCCATTAAATCGGGCAGTGTGTTTCTAAAAACATAATCAGTTAAAAACGCCTGGTCCTTGTACGGCATGTTTCTCCAGATTTCACCGTATTTCTGATCAAGCGGAGAACCATGTGCAAAAGTAAGTTCGGTTGAAAGTCGCCGGATATTGCTTTGCAAGGCTTCCGGTATGGTCTGGACACCACCACCAACCTTGTCGCCCATGTACTTCCAGCCAACCGCTTGAATTTCATGCGGTGTCCAATCACCGCCGAGGAATCCTTCCGCATTCGCTTCCTGCGCGAATCGATTCATTTTCTCGGAACCGCGTTCGTACTGTGTATCGAGAACGCCGCCCTTCACATCGACTGCGATGTCGTCGGCCTGGTCGCCGAATTTCTGATGCAGCCATTTCTTAAATGTGTCATCCACATAACCCATATCACGGGTCGAATGCACATCCATGACCGCAGGTCCACCGCCTTCTGGACGATCGCCCATGAAGGTCCGCAAATTCCGCTCATACGCAGAATCCACAAAATCCATCAGCTTGGGGCCGGCGCCAGATTCGATGTCGCCTTCGCCAAGCGCCTGGAGAATTTTCTGTTCACCGAGCCCGGCGGTATAGGACTGCGGAATATTCAGAGTCTTATCTTCAGCTCGCAGCAGGTTTCGCATTGCGCCGGCTGGACTTTCGTTCTGGTTTCCAAGCAGCCAGCCGAGCATATATTTCTCGCCGCGACTTTTTCCGAATACTTTATTGAATTGAGCTAACGCCGTTCCGTACCACTGTCGATAATCTTGTACGACAGCACTTGGCAAAGAAGACACACGTTCTTTCCAGTCGTTAAACGTAATATCGCCAACGACCATTTTCTCGCCGTCTTTTTCAAGTACCTTGCGTTCCTGCGTAGCACCGACCTCTTCCTTTCGGCCGAGCTTGCGTCGCAATGCGCCTTCTGGATCTGGCGCCTTCATGCGCTTAAAAAGATTTCCACGCGGGAGACCGGCTGCCAGGAGCAACGGTGTTGCAAGCTGCTCTCCGGTAAATTCTTTAACCTCTCCGCGATCGGCCAGCAAGGGAAGTGCTTCGCGCTGCTGCTCCGCCAATCGATTCAAGTAAGGGGCCAGCAGGTTGCCGCCCTGGAGCGCAATGTCTTCAATCGCTGGCGTTAGAGCTGAATACGCCATCTGCATAGCCGGCAGGATCTGACCACCGGGTCCAGGTTTAAGCTGACTGGCGCCTTCCATGAATTCGTCTTTCACACGGCCGGGATACTCTTGGAGATAACCCAGCAGCCCCTCCAGTCCTGGGGGGCGGTAATCAAGAAGGTTCGCCATCAGACCAGACCTAGCTCTGGATATTGCAGCGTCCTCGACCAGCTCGGATCATCAGTGGCCTGCGCGAAGCGCGTGCTCATTACGGCATAGCGTGTGGCTGACATGGCATCGTCGTTAAGCGGTACGATCTTTGAGTCTTTGCGATGATATTGACGCCATTCTTCCCACCAGTCGGTCAAGGTATTAAAAACTTTGAAACGCTCCTGTTCCATCATCGTCACCATTTTCTGAATACCGACTTCGATCGAATTACCGCCTTTCTTTTCTCCTAGTGCCGGCGGGTTGGTGAAGTGCATCGGTAGAAGATTGAGACCGAGGTTTCGGTACTGGTCGGCCAGTCCTGGGTTCCCCATCGAATCTCTCCGGTGTCCGTCATGCGGCCACGCAATCGGCCCGGTGTTGCGCGTCTTAATCGATTCTGCGTGAACATGCGGCGGCGTTTTAGTTTGTCCATAGCAGTCAACCACATAAATTTCTTCTTCGTCTGTATCATAGGTCTCTGGATCTATAGCGATCGTGACCAGCGCAGTTTTGTGGTCCCAACCAAGATCCAAGCCCGAAATTCTTGGCCAATCATCCGGTATCGGAAAAGGCTCAATCATCAGCTTCTCTTCCGCCACCGGGAACACCAGGCCGGAACCAATCGAAGGACGGCCGTTTCGGCGCATCTCGCGCTCGTGCGGCGAGTACGCACTCAGGATCTGCTCCATCATCGCTTCGTTAAGATGACCGGGCTTTTGATTCACCACAGTCTTCACCTTATCGGTCGCGTCATCCCAGCCGGCATTCGTCAGGCTTTGCCCTGGCTGCAATCGATTGATGAAACTCGCGACCGTCTGCGTCATGCCGTTTTCCGGCGTGAACGTCATTGCCACCTGGCCGCGCTTATCAAGCGTTCTCGTGACTGCTTGCGAATAAATCTCTCTCGGCGGTTCTTCATCGAGCCAGACAAAGTCAACGCTTCGGCCGTACCAGCGTTCCGGTCCCATCAGGTAGGCGAGAAAGTACAGGTAGCTGGTGCCACCGGAAATGTGTTTGACCTGCGCCACCGAGATCGCATTCGGCACGCCCGGCTTGCGCTCGGTCTTTACAATCTTGTCCCGCGGGATCATGCCGGTGCCGAGCTCGGTCGGATTGCCCGGTGTGCCAAGCAAAGCGAACTGGCAGATGTCCCTTACGGTTTCGTTCGATACGCCGCCGACCCAGGCGACAATTGGTTTTTTGTATCGCTTGCCCTGCCACCAAGCTGGATATTTTCCAAGCAAGTGACAGCTTGTCTCGAAACTTCCTGAATGCGATTTTCCAATTCTGTTGCCAGCCATAAGTAATCGCTGATGACAGTTGGCCCCCGTATCATGGAAACGCTTCTGGTACGGATACGGGTCGTAATACTCGATCGCGTTGAAAGTCTCGTGATCACGGATCTTGGTGATCAGCTCGATCTTACGTTTGAGTTCCCTTCGTTCCGTTGCTGGGTCTGTGGTACTTGGTACGGTCGCGGAAGGTCTTCGCGCCGTTGTACTGGTTTGCGTACTTGGCAACTGGATTATTTCTTTTTGGACTTGCGTTTCGTCTTGCGGCGTTTTTTTGTCGTGCTGCCACTTTCAGCCTCCCAGCGTTTCGCCATCGCCGGTTTGTTGGCGTGCATCCATCGGCGCTGTTTCGCTGACTTGAATGGCATCAGTTGAGGGTGGTCGGGATGTCCTCGATCTCCGGCACGCTCTCATTGCCCATAAGTTGTGCAAGTTCTTTGCGGAGCTCGTCGGTGCTCTTCTCGACTGTGATCTGTTCGATCTTCTCGGTTGGCTTTAGGCCGGCGCGATCGAGAATGTCTTTGGCTGCCTGGAGGCGGACGGATTCGGAATCAGCCGCGGCCGAGAGCTGTTTGATCTGCGCCAGGGCGCCAGGTATTGCGTCGCGCATGGCCTGTCGCGTGGCGTCTTCGATCTCGACCGTGAACTGGTTTTTCAGTTGGTGGCCTTTTTGGTACGCAGTCTTTGATGAGTAGCCGGCTTTAATGGCGGATTGCGTAGCGTTTCCAGTGAGTACAAATTCCTTGACGAAGGTTTCTTGCATCGATGTTCGCATATAAGACATTCCTTAAATACTCGAAAATCCCCCCCGAGATTTCGGAAGAGATATTCATATTAATTTTAAAAAATAAAAGGGGGTGGGGTACCCCCCCATTAACAACCCGTTTTTCGCCCATAAATGGGAGCTCTGCCCATGCCAAAACGGTGGGGATCTGAGGCCAGATCAGGCCAGAAATCGGTCGCCAGTGGAGCTGGCGCCCAGGCCACACACTCGATGAGGGTACGACATGGGCCGATAATCGTTGGTATTGCTCAGGTTTTGCCCGATTGGGGGACAAAACATGGGACAAACGGCGAAAACACTGGCCTCGAACCGGTTCGGGTGGGATGGAATCCCAAACCGGAACACAGTTCGGGTTACTGAACTGGTTTGTGGGAGTTCAGGTTCAAAAACCAGAACCAAGATCTTTTGTGTGTGCGCACACAAAAGATATGTATTTTCAGCCGATCAACCATCCGCTCGCATCGTCCGCCGCGTCCTTCGGGTCACCGTGGAGTTGTTGTACGCGGTGATTTGATGGATGGGCCGGCATGAAAAAAACCGCCTCGAAGGCGGCTATACATACTACGGCGATCGTGATTATCCATATGCCGACTCCTGCTGTCTATTCCATTTCCTCACCGCAACACGCAGCTCATAATCGAGCTCATCGAGAGCTGACATCAACAACCGCAACGATTGTTCGTGCTTGCGTGTCCAGAACTGAATGCCGAGCTCTTGCGCCTTCTGTTTCCGTGTCAAGTGCAGCCCTTTTGAACACACAAAAACGGCCATCTCGGCAAAGCGTAGCCACATCAACTGATCTTTCCAAAGCGGACGTTTCTTCTTTCGATCTTCACCAGCCATTTCCCTGGTTATCGCTTCAACTAAAACCCATGCAAACCGCTTGTCTTCGGCATATTGCAACCGAGCATAGGCCCGGCACAATGGCGTCACTGTAGCCAACAGGTCGCAGACTTCCTGCCAGGTCACGTCAGGCGTTCCGCCGGTCCCAGGCATGAACTGATTGACCTTCGGGTTCAGTAGCTTGAAGTGCTCAAGACTCAGTGCCATCGAGCTCTCTCCGCACCAGGTTGCACCAGGACATCACTGACATCGTGACCTGACTGTGATCTTGAAGGTCGGGCCGAAGATCAAAAAAGCTGATCATCGCAAACCAGTCTTGTCGATCGAATCGGTAAATCAGAACTGGCTTAGATTTGGTCTTAGCCGCCTGCTCCGCAGCCTGCTGCCACGCTTTGCTCAAAGATATGTTCTTACCCCGCTTGACCTCGATCGCCCAGCCTGGCACGCCAGAGAGATCGGCACCTCCTTCGGCAGCCTGCTGCTGCCAGTTCCTGTGGATCTCTAGCTTGAGCTCTTCGCGCAGGATCGTAGCAACTTCTCGCTCACCGGCTGCGCCTTTTTGTCGGCTGTTTATCATTGGGAAAGATCCTCTCGTAGGTCATCCGGTTCGGCGGAAACCGATCGCTCCAAAACACACGACCACCGCCATGAACCCAACGTTCAAACGGCTTGCAGGCAAGGCGGTCATTAAAACAGCGAGCACGGAATTCACAGTCCCGGTCACACGGGGCCAGACCGGCTTGGCTGGCAGATGAAACAAAGTTATTCCACCCGCCTGCATGGTCATCATTCAGAGCTTCCACCGGGAGTGAGGTTGAAGATGAAGTGAAGTTGGCCTCAGAAGCCAGAAATATGATGATGAAGAAGTTCTATTCTTATAGAACTTCTTCTTCATATACTTCATACGCCATTTTGGATATGAAGTTTTTATGAAGTTTGTATGAAGTTTAGGGCTCATATCTCAGACCCTGAGCTCGCTGAATTTTCGGGTGCGGCTCTTTAACCAAACGGCCCTGCGCCAGCCACTCGCTGATGTATTCCTTAGCAGCGTCCTTGGTTATATCGAAGTGAGACATCATCCAGGTGCCGAGATACCTGGACTTCGCAGCTCCGTGATGACTGAAAGGATCTCCGCTCTGGTAGCGCATTGAGACCGCGCCAAAGGTCTCGCTGATCTGCTCGTCAGTCAGATGCCGGTGTGCGTCGAGCTCCTCACTGATCTGCTCGGTGCGGTCAATCAACAGACCGGTCACCTTGTCCCGAATGAAAGTACGTGTTGGGGACAGGCCAATGTCGTTGCTCTTTACCACCGCGCCTTGAACCATATCGAGCTCACCGAGCGGCTCGCCTATGACCTGCTCGACTGCGTCCCGATCGCCAGCCTGCGGCAGCCAGGCCGCCCAGACAAAACGCGCACTATCGACCAGTGACGTAGTTCCACGTACTGACTCCCTCGCAGCCATCGGCCCGTCGATCTCTCGCGAGCCATCTTTCCGCATGTGGTGAGTCGCCAGGACCGTCGCGCCGGACTCAGCGCACAGCTTGCCGGCCGCGGACCAGAACACCTGCGCTGCCGCTGGATCTGCGTTGATGTCGGCCTGTACCAGCGCCTGGAGCGGGTCCAGGACCACCAGGGCAACCTCACCGATTGCGATGACCTGGTCGCACAGATCGAACCAGGCGTCTGTCATGGCGTATTCACCGCCGATGTGAGTCAGCAAAGTGCGCAGGCCGGCGCTGGTGTCAGCCAACGGCACCACCCACATATGGTCGATCAGCTTGGCCTTCTGGAGATCGCTCTCCATCTCGCCACGCACCAGGAGCTGGTTTAGACGGCGGTGGATCGCGTTCTTCGAGTCTTCTGACGTGATGAACACGGTCTTGCCGCGCTTCGGTATCCGGCCGCCCAGGGCGAACTGCGGCCCCAGACCAGGGCCGGCAGCCACTCGCATGGCGAGATCCAGCATCAGGTATGACTTACCTACACCGCCGAGCGAACAGATCATGCCCGGTGTCGCTTTCGGCAAGATGCCCTCGATCAGCCAGTCAACCGGCTTTGCGTTTCCAAAGTATTGATCGATGCCCCAGTCAGTGATCGTGATCCAGGGCTCTAATGGTTCGGGCTCATCCCAGCTATTGAACTTTTGCCGGCGCCTGGTGCGCTCCGCTTCCTGGTACAGCAAATCCTTTTTCGGCTGGAGCTGCTCGATCGCCATCTCCTTGGCTATCTGCGCGGCGGCAATCAGGTCGTCAGACATAAAAGTGCGGGGGCTTGCGCCCCCGCTGAAATACGGGAGCTAGTCCCGCTAAGGAGGATGGTCCCATCGAATTGGCCGGCGATGGGTCCGGCTATTTCCTTTTCGATCGTTTCCGCTTCCTGACAGCCGGAAAGACATCAGGGCGGAGTTCGTTGGCACTCACCTGGTGATCTACCAGGTCCACTAAAGTAGTCACATATTGAGCAGGAATGCCGCGTGTTCGCCAATTATTAACCACTTGACTGGTCACACCCAATTTATCGGCTGTCGCCGTAACCCCGCCCAGAATGGTAATAGCGCGGTGCAGAGGTTTATAAACATTTCGTGACATGGAGGCTAGGATACGTTACTCTCTCAAAACCTGCAACATAAACGATGTGTTTAATCAGGATGCAAGCAATATGAATAGACGATCCCGTGGCCCCTGGGGCAGCAGTTATGATTTCGCTAAACCTACGAGAACTAGGAGCGAACACATGTCTACCAAAATCACGGCGAAGGAAAAGAAAGAACTGCTGGAGATGGATGACTTAATTGCGGATCGAATTCGCGAAGCGTCCGAGACACGCAACATCACAAACCGGGAACTCGCAAAGCAGATGGATGTTGCCGAGCGCACCGTTAACGATTGGAAAGCGAACGGCCAGGTCTCCCGTAAAAACATACCGCTTCTTTGCAAAGTGCTCGATGTCTCTGTTGGTTGGTTGATGACTGGGGAGCAGGATTCATTTCAAAGATCAACTGATGACGAGACTGTCGTGGAATTCACACGACCTCTTAGCGAGGGGCCAATTGGTAAGAATATTGAATTGATCACTCGCCATGTTCCCGTGATTGAAGTAGGCCAAGTCACTGAACTTCTGAACCGTACAAATTCAAAACAAGAAACCCATTATTTAGAAAGTTTGGTGCAGGAATTTATTAAAGACCCCAAAGGCGGAAGTATTGTCATCACACATACAGGCAACACTCCTGGTATTCCAACCTACGCTTTTCAATGCATTGTGGAATTTTTTGATCCGCATATTCGGCAGGGTGAACTGATGGGGATGGCAACCGACATATTTCCAGCACCGGGCCAGTTCGCGGCCTTTGGTATCAGGAAAGACCCTAAAAAAAATCCCGTCTATATGGCTGGTTGGTATTCGCCTGTTGCAAATCGAATCAACCCAACGAATATCTCTGATCAATGGGAGAACGTTGACGAATTTGTCTTGGCAGTTAATAGAGACTTCTCTCCGCATCCGATGGACATCTATGTCAAAAAAGAAAGCAATCCAATCTACCTTGGCGTGATGACCTATTCGACCTTCTGGCATTCACAGGCAAACCGTAACGCGCACACCGGACTTATTACAAGGATGGAGCGTAATTCACGCGCTTCGTTAATTGATACCGAGGATGAAATTTACTGACCTTATACATCCAACATATCTCGAACCCGGCGGGGTTTCCTCACCGGGGAAATTTTTTTGTTTTTTTTCTAAAACTTAGGAGTCAAAGACTCCAACGACACTGAGGGAAAGACGTATGGCAATAGAGTTTAAGAACCCCGCTGATGCGGTCCTAGAGCAAGGATTAAAGATCCTGCTCTACGGTGCCGCAGGGTCTGGCAAGACCGTGACGTGTGCGACGACCGGCGAGTCCACACTGATCATCAGCGCAGAAGCCGGACTGCTCTCGATCAAGGATGCACCAGGCGACATCCAGATCGCGGAGGTCAATACACGAGCCGAAGTCGAAGCAGTGCTCGACTATCTGGAACAGAAAGGTACGCCAGCCTGGGTGTGCATCGATTCCATCAGCGAGATCGGCGAGATCGTATTAGCTGAAGAGATGTCCAAAACCAAGAACGGCATCAAGGCTTACGGCGAGCTCGCAATCATTACGACTAGGCTAATCAAACGTTTCCGTGCGCTGCACTGCAACGTTGTGATGACCGCGAAGCTCTCTCGCGCCAAGGACGACGCGGCCGGCGCCATGCTGTATGGCCCGTCGATGCCTGGTCAGCGTATGTCCCAAGAGATTCCCTACTACTTCGATTTGGTTTGTGCGATGCGCGTCGGACACAACCCGAAAGATGCGGAAAAGATGCTGCGCGAGATCCAGACCAACCGCGACGGCCAGTGGGAGGCAAAGGACCGATCGGGAAAGCTGGACATCTTCGAACCACAGAACCTCGCCGAGCTCAAGAAAAAGATCCTCGGCAAACCACCGCAACTCAAAGCCGTTTAAGGAGAACGTTATGCCAGAACTTGATTTTAATATTTTGGAACCAACTGAAGACGAGGTACGCAGCTACGAGCCACTGCCGGACGGCTGGTACAAGGCGTGCATCGCCAGTACTACACGTAAGACTGCCAAGTCCGGCAATGACTACCTCGAAGTGGAGCTCGAAATTACCGACGCTGATCACGCAGGCCGGCGCGTCTGGCCGAGGTACCACCTTTGGAATTCGAACGAAACGTCGAAAGAAATTTCACAACGGCAGTTTTCAAACCTGGTCAACGCCTGTGGGCTCGCTAACTGCAAGGACTCTGATGACCTGCTCGGAATGCATCTCGATGTGAAGTTAAAAACCAAGCCAGGTAACGGGGAATTCCAGCCAACGAATGATGTCGCAGCGTATAGGACAGCGCCAGGCATGACGAACCAGAAAGCGCCTATCGAAGCAACTGCTGTCAGTTTGGATGACCCGCCGTGGAAGGACTGATTGCGCTGCTGTTCTTGGTTTGTGTTTGGTTGGCGCTCCTGATCTGCGGGGGCGCCGTCGCTGATTACCTGGAGAGACGTCATGCCAAGAAAGTTAGTGATGAAAGAACGCGATCGCGTTCGCCGCGAAATGCTTTATTTACGGGAGACTTTGCGGACCCTACAAGATGACATTAACGAGTTCGAAATTGGGAAGTCTGTTCTGCGTGATTTCTGCGAGCAGTTAGACGACAACATCGAACAGCTCGCCGCACGTCTAAAGGTATTGCGCACATCGGAAGCAGCGCAGGCAGAGCACGACTTCGTTCGTGAAATGAACATGTCCATTCCGAAACCTTCGCTTTGATACAGGAGCTCCTCTAATGGTGCGAGAAACTTCTCAGATCGCTTATCAATCGATCACAAACTCTGGCGTCCTGGGTTTTCAGCGGGAACAGATCGTTCACTTCCTGCGCTTTAACAAAGTTCAGAATCCAGACTGGAATTTCACTCGAAAAGAAATTTCCAAAATCCTCGACATTGAGATCAATGCCATAGCCGGCCGTATCAACGAGCTCGTCAAATCAGGTGAGGTCGTCGAAGACGAACGGCGCCGCTGTTCCCTCACCCAGCGCCTGGTTACACCGGTACGGCTCAGATGACGAAGCTACCAGAACCTAGAGATCCAACGCTCGAAGCCGTTGACGCGGCGATCGTCAAAAACAACCAGCAGGAACCCCGGACCTACCTGGGCGCCAGCGGCCTGGGCGATTCCTGTTCCAGAAAGCTCTGGTACGGCTGGCGCTGGATACTGCCCCAGATCATCGAGGCGACCGGCTGGCGCAATATCCTAGACGGCAACGCAGGCGAGCCCGTCATGGCAGAGCGCCTCAAGGCGGTCCCACAACTGCGTCTAATAACAGAAGACCAGGAAGGCACACAGTTCAGCGTAGCGGCGCTTGGAGGCCATCTGAGGGGTCATCTTGACGGTGTCATTAATGGACTGTTTCAAGCGCCAAAGACCTGGCATGTGTGGGAGCACAAACAGGTCAGCGAGAAAAAGTTCCGTGAGCTCAAAAAGAAAATCGACGAGCTCGGTGAGAAATCTGCGCTCGAAGCCTGGAACGGGATCTACTTCATACAGGCGCAGCTCTACATGGGGCTGATCAAGAACGGCCCGATCAAGCGCCATTACATGACGGTCGCATCAGCCGGCGGCCGGCAGATCCAGAGCGTTCGAACCGACTTCCAAAAGGAAGTGTTCGACTGGGCAATCGAGAAAGCCAGGGAGATCATCGAATCGAAAACGCCACCGATACGGGTCTCCGAGAAGCCTGACTATTACCTGTGCAAATGGTGCAGCTTTCAAGAGCACTGTCATGGCGCCTCTAAGACCGCCCAGGTGAACTGCCGGACCTGCGCCCACTCAACCCCCCTGCTCGACGAGAACGCTGGCGCTCCGGGCAAGCCAGTCGGTCACGGCGCCTGGCGCTGCGAATTCCACGGCAATACTTTGACGCTCAAGGACCAGCGGAAAGGCTGCTCTAAGCACCTCTTTATTCCTGAGCTGATTCCGTGGGCTCATCCTCACCTGCTCGACGAGCTCAACAACCAGATCCATTACCGGACTGACAAGGGAAACGAGTTTATCAATGCGGAGCAGAACGCCTGGGTAACCAAGCCTCGTGCCTTCACATCGAAAGACCTTCAGCACATCAACGATTACCACATCGATAACGATGACCTGATCCTGCAAACCCTAGCGAAGTTCTCGCCTTCGATCACCAAGGTAACCAAGGCAACGAAAGAAGAACTTCCCTTTGATGACGAGATCCCCTTCTGATGGACAGAATGGATAAAAACATGGAGTTGGTAGATAAATTCCGCGACGGCTTGCTAGAGATGCTAATGACAGAGCTCAAAGAAAATGAAGATATTGCGGAGTTCGATGTTTATGGCGCGTTCAGTATGGCGTGCTTGACGAACGCTGCTGTTTCGTTAGCTGCCGCTGATGCCGATAAAGACTTAATGGAAAAACATGCCCTTCTTTTTGTCGGTGCATTTCGAAGAGCAAAAGAAAGCAGAAACGACAAGACGTTAATCAATTGAAACCTCGATCTAAAACAATCGCATACTCGAAGGCCCAGCGCATTCTTGCGAAGGCCAAGGAATTTAATGATTCGGTTTACGCATTCAAGTTCACCAAGTCCACCGGCCAGGTCGAGATCAAAACAATACCGGCCGGCGAGCGTGCTGAACGAATGGTGATCGACTTTCCGAAATTGTTCATTGGCGTGTACTCACCCGACTGTCACTTCGAATGGATTTTCGAAGACCTGAAACATGTTCTCTGATAAAGAATTTCTGACACTGCGCGAAGCCGCTCACTTTTGCGGCGTGTCTTACGATCATTTCATTAAGAACCGCGCCGATTATGGGATCTCCTCGATCCACTTTATGGGCAAGCAGCTCTATCGAAAGAACGACCTGGTTCGAGCGATCGAGAGACTGGCGCCCGTCCCAAAAAACACCGAAAACTAGCCGTTTATTCTCCCTTCTTTTCAGTGGGTTACATACCTCTTCCACTACTATATAGTATTTGATACTATATGGCCTCCAAGAAAGAACTCCAGTCTCGGTGAAAGGCCCGGCCCCGATATAGGCGGAAGCAGAGGCGACCATTAGAAGTCGCCCACGCAAATACCCCCTCTTGAACTGAACGAAGTGGCAAGCGAAATACGTAGCCGAGCGGTCCGGGCGGGTGCCGGGGGGGAATTAGGAATAAATTTTTTTACATTAGGTAAATATTTTTACTTTGGTGGATCAGGATTCACCGATTCTCGGTGAAAAAAGTTGGCACGGTAATTGCTACATTTACAACAGGAGGCACTTATGGCAATCAAACCGATAGTTGGTTTAGTGGGCGAGGGGTCGGTAGTACGGTGGCGCAGCGATCGAGGCTGCATGTCCGCGATCGTTGTCACCGAAGGCCCGAAGTGGTGGACGATACTTCCGATGGAGTCTGGCAAGGTTCGCCTGGTCAAGATTCCAGCGTCGGTCGTTAGTAATCGCTTGTCGCCGATCGAGTACAAGAGCGATTGGTATCCGCTCGAACGGGCGAAGCGAAGTTTCAAACGTCATTCCAAGAAGTATGGAATTACGTCCAGCGCCAAAAAGGTGTTGTATGCCTAACCCCAACAAGCGTTTGCTCACGCTGATCAAGAAGCACAACCTGACGAGCTCGCGTGTAGCGGAGCTCGTTCACGTTGAACTGGTGACAGTTCAGCATTGGAGGCAGGCACCAGGCGGTCCAGGGTTCAACCCTATGCCGCTTGGCCTGCTCGAACTTTTAGAATTCAAACTGGGAGAGCGAAATGGCAAGTCTTGAAAGAAAAAAGAGCGGTGCCTTTGTCGTTGTCTGGCGTGTGGATGGTAGAAAGAAGAAGGAGTATCTGCCGGTCGGAACGACTAAGGAAGAAGCTGAAGTGGTCAAAGCTGCAAAGACCAAGTGGGAAAAGGAACGCAAGATTGGGATGCACCTGGACGTTGGAATCAAAAAGAAGGTGAGAACTTTTTCCGAGTTCCTGTTCGGTTACACGGACGAAAACGGCGAAGTCGTTGTCGGTTATCTCGACTGGCGGAAGCACGCCATGCCGGATTCATATGTAAACATCTTTGCCAACATCAATCGTAACGTCAAATACTTCGGCCATCTGAAGATCGCCGATGACGACGCGACTTGCGATGCTTGGAACAATGCTTTTAACAATTGGGAAATTGAGCGAGGAAGCTCGATCGCGAAGTACAGCTTGTGGGGTGAGTGGAAGGACATCAAAGCCGCCCTGTACCGAGCTGCTCGGACTGGCGGTGCGAAGGATGGGCGTCGATGGAATCTGAGCCCGACCTCACCGGCAGCCAATCTGGTACTCAAGATGACTGAGGTCAAAAAGAGAACCAGAGCTTCGAAGGTCATTTTCAGTGTAGAAGAGCTGGAGAGAATCAAAGCGGCTGATCCTGAGAACGGTGCGCTTTGGATGTTCATTGCGTATACCGGGCTTCGCCGGAGCGAAATCGAGGTACTACCGACCTTTGCCGTCGATCGTACACCAAAATATGCAAAGGTCCGTGTCCTGCACGATCCTGCAATTGGTGTAAATGTGAAGGACAACGAGTCCCGCTCGATTCCGTTGAACGCCGAAGCTATGGCAGCCAGGGACGAGATCCTAGCCAAGAGCGGAGATGGTGAGTTGTTCGCTCCGAAGTGGCATCAGGATACTTGGACTAAGAAGTTCAACGCAGCTCGTGAGGCTGCTGGAATCAAGCGAGGCACGTTGCATAGCCTTCGCCATACCTTCATAAGCCGGGCCGCCAACAACGGCGTGTCGATCCACCTGGTGATGAAGTGGGCCGGCCATGCCAAGCTGGAGACCACCCTCGGCTATCTCCACACACCGGAAGGTTACGAGTGGTTGGAGATGGAAAAGATGCTCAACGAGGAAAAAGCAAAAGTAGTCGAGCTGCGCAAGGCAGCATAAGTAGTAAACGACAGTTCACTAGACGTCGTTTGTCATTTACGTATATGACAAATTTTGTCGTAGGAACTGTCATCTACGCCCCCGCTTCGGCGGGGGCTCTTTTTTTTTGCCTAGAGCGTGACACAAACGTGACAGAGCGTGACACTAAAAATTTGGGGGACAAAATGTGGGACAAAGCGATCGGAATAGATCGGCTTTAATCGGAATAGATCGGAAAGGAACCGCGGAAGTATGCCAAAAATGGCGTCGTTACTGGGGTAACTTCTACTTATCAGGGGTGCGCTCTAACCAACTGAGCTACAGACCCGCGGTCTAATTTTGTTGCAAACCCTAACTTTATCCTGTCTCTCCTTTTCTAAAATTCCAAGTGTGGGACAAAAGTATGGGACAAAATCTCTGAACCCGTTGTTGCAAGGCGCCGAATTATACACGGAATTACAGAAGGCACCATGCTTCCCGGTAAGGTTCCATCTTGGATCTCGTGTTTTCGGTGGTCGGATAGACGCCAATCTTGGTCAGCTTCGCCAGCGCCTCGTAAGGCACTATATAGATAGTACGATGGGGAATCGCGACCAGGGCGAAGAAATCTAGCTGGTCCGCAGAGTACACCTTGTTCTGTTTGGCGTGCTTCAGAAAGAAGTCATAGCGGCCCTGGTTGCGGCCGGCCTGTCGATGCGAGGACGACTTGACCTGGACCCTGGAGATCCGCTGGCCGTTGTCCACCAGGAAATCGTACTGACAATTGTCGCCGATCGGAACCGCTGGCATCAGCCCCTCTTCGAGAGCCCTAAAGGAGAAGAGCTGCTCGCCGGTTACGCCGATTGTTTTCGCGGATGGCGAACGCTCTCTAATTTGTCCCATAAGCCGTCTGGCATGTCTGAGAGCCAGCCATGCTGGCTTGCGCGTTTTAGCAAGATGTTGATCACCTCGGCCTTGTTCGACGCCTGCAAAAGAGACTTGTGAAATTCATTGGCTGGCGTCAGGGGGGCAGAGGGTATCTTCATAACTGTTGAGCAGAGTCCTGGGACTTCAAGAAATGTTTTCGGGGATCGTGGGGTGTTCAATAGACACCTCATTGATGGCGAGGACGCAGCCTCGGGGGATCGCTAGAATTGCGCAGGGATTTTTTTCATCATCGAGAGTCCCTGCTATTTTGACTGGATCGGAATGATCAATCAGCCAGCCGACGCTAGTGATCGTCGGACAATGAACTTTGTCAGGACCGTCCCAGGAGCTGTCCTGAATGATGTCCTGGTAGGTAACGGTCACGAGCTTGTAATTCACTTCTTGGATTTTTTCTTTCTCTCAAAACCGTTGGGGATAAGATAGCCCATCAAAAGTGGAATAAGGTAGGTGGCGGCAAGGAATAGAATCAAACCAATGCCGCCCACTGAAATTAGATTGCCCAACATAGTGAACAGATTGTCAGGCGCTTTGTGTACAACCGTGTCGGCTGTCACGGAAAGGGGTTCTCCTTTACTCGACTTCCCGGCAGTGAGAGCAGAGGCAGTCGCACTTGTCACCCCGGCGGCTATAGTCGGTACAATCACACCCCCCGGAAAGACAGAAGTGGCAAGAACAGATCCGCTCGTTACCGCCCCGGTCAACAGGCTCGACTTCAGAGTCCCGCAGCCCGTCAGCAGAGGAATCAGGCAAATACATACATAACAACCATAAGAATGACGACGGCCCAAAGCGGCTTTTCTCGAATCTCTAACCAGATTTTCTTGATGATGTCCATTAAGTTTCTCCATAGTGATTAATCCAAAATTTTGCGAACTACTTCTCTACCTTCCCAATTGTCTTCGACCATGACTTCGTGTTTCTCGCACGCATACCTGGTCTCCCCGCTTGCGGAGTCTTTCCAGCCGTTACGAGAAAGCGTCCGTTTCATTGCTAAACATCCCGGAACTCCCATCTCGACCCACTCTCCTTGCTCGTTTTCATGGTGACCCATGAATTCGATTACAGATCCATTGAGATACAGCATCAGAACAAACATTATCTTAGTGACCATTGCTTGCCTTTAACTCTGCGAGATCATCTTTTAATTTCTCCACCTTCCCTTCAAGACCCTCAATTCTCTGCTTGTAGAATTCCAAAGTGAGTGCCTGTTGCTGATCGAACGGTGCTTTGCCTGTCTCTATGTTGTGCAAAAGTTTTTCGAACTCACCCGAAAGATGTTCGATAAGCATGAACTGTTCAGCGTCATCAGGAAGTGCGCCGAAAGTTCCCCCCTAGGCCACTTGATTCTGAACTCGGTGTTTTTCACCAAGTCAGAATTGACCAGTATCATCTCGGTTTCAATTCGATTCAGCCTTTCAATAATTCCGAAGTAAGCCCAAACCCCCACAGCCACAGACGCAACCAGAGAAATCAGATTGCGAACGGGCATCGCGAATTTTGTTTTATCGCTTACATCAATCGCATCGCTCATTTTTTCTTTCCCTTCTTAGGTCTCAAGCTCGGATATTTCGCATACACCTTGCGCTTGATCCCTGCTGGATTCGGCGCGTTGTGTGCCAGTTGCAATGCCGACCTGGCCCTGGCGATCGTGTTGATCGGATAGCTTCCAGACGGTGCGCCGCCGGCCGTGCCTGCAAAGTCCTTTTTCTTGACGCGCTTGTACTTACCGACGTTCGAGCCGCCAGGTTTCTTACGCGCAGCGCGTACCTTCTTTGTTAATTTATCCGCCACCAGGAGTACCAATGTTTCCAAACCAGAGGTCTACGGAAACAGAAATGGTGGCGTCACTTCGATCCCAGTCACTTCCGAAACCCACTCCAACGGCCGGCGTTATATTCAGGCCGTCAGCAACAGGAATGGAGTAGCCAGCACTGACATCAAGACCCTCGTATGAGAAGGAATCGATGTCCCACTTCGATACGGCAGAAGCCTTAGCTCCCCACAAATCGATAGAAGAACCTACGTTTCCGGTGATATTTGAGGCGCTCAGGTTCCAATCTACAGAGGTTGCAAGGTCAACCCCCCCAAGTGTGAGCGTAGTGGCCCCGCCTACAACGTGATCACCGGCCGATGTCAAACTGTAATGGACACCGCCATCGAGAATTCCAATTCCCGCACCGTAACCCACTCCCACATTCACAGAGTCGGATCGACTGAGTTCAACACCATAAGCACTGATCGACATCGCGTTGTCGTCTTGATCGAATGTGAAGGTGTAGCCTTCGCCAGCCAATCCAAGATTCAGACTGCCATTATCAGCAATGCCTAAATGAATGCCTTGCTTGCTCGAAGCCGATACATCCACACCGATGCTGTCAAAGTCTGCTGCGAACAGGCTTAACGGAAACAGCAGGCACGCGAATAAAAGTTTCTTCATCGATTTCCCTCAATTAATGTTTTGTGAATGTTTACCCACTCATCCATTTAGTAATGAATGATGCGGTCGCACTCGATACACCAATCAATCCAACCGCGAGCCCAAGACCAAATCCTTTAGTCTTTGCAAGCTGCTGTTCCAGGTTTTCAATACGCTCGTTGTTTTCCCGAACAGCGGCTTCCATAGAGTCGAGCTTCTCCAGCATTCGACCCATTTCTAAATCAGACACTTCGCTCACAGTTCAAGCTCCTCATTGTCAAAGTCTGGAATGATCACTTCCCATTTGATCCCAGTCGTGATTGCGCAGCCAAGTGTCTTTCCTGATTGAGCGTTCTGGTGGAAATGAACAAAAGTCCAAGATGGTTTTCTCGGATTAACCAGGATCGTTGCAAAGGTTGGCCCATGCGGATTGGGTATCATTCCTCGACCGATCGGATGCTCTCCCAAAATATCTTTGTGGTATGCGAGCAATTCGGTAAACGAATCAAAGCAGACCACCTGGAGCGGTATCTCGGTCGGGAACATGCGAGCTTGCGCAGGCATAAAAAAAGCGGCCATCAAGGCCGCTGTGAGGAGCAAGCGTTTTATCACACTGGTATATCAGGAATACGCTCGCCAGTTGTCGAGAAGCTCCCGCTCAGATAATCATTAACTGCTTCACCTTCACTTTTATAACCTTCGGCGATTGCTAAATTCATAAATGCTCTTGCCCAGGCTTTACGCTTTCCAATGTCTTGCGCCGGGAGCTTGGAACCCGCCGCCATTAGTCGAATAAATTTAGGATTAGTCATTACGACATCTGAAACAAAAGCTGCAATATGCGGCGCAAGAAGAGAAACACCCACCTGCGGACTGCCACTCGCAAAAGCGCCAGCACTTCCGCCCAAACCGGTGAGTAACAATATAGGCGCTGTTTTTGAACGGTTCAAAAACTTAGTGGGATTCGCCATACCTTCAGCAAGCTGTGCCATCACCGCCATATCAGGCGCCAAGTCACCAAAGAAAGCCTTTGCTGCTCCAGAATCCTTCGCGACCTTATTGTAATTTCGCAAAAACACTCTAGGATCGAAATTGCCAATAGAGGCAGTTTCAATTGCATCTTCTGCTAATTGCTGCGCCGGGCGCCCCATATCACGAATCACTCGGGATTGAATTTCGTGCCAAATCTCACTGCCGCCACCACCTACTGCACTTTTGATCTTTGTAATTTTTGTCAGGTTTGGATTAACGGTTAACGCATTCCAGATCTTTTCTACTTCTCCTTGGTTGACGAAAGCCAACGCCTCATCTTTCCAATCTGAATATCTCCTGGCATAACGATTTGCATTTTTCCATGCCTTGGCTTCGTGACCATGACCTCGTTTCGCCAACTCATCCATGATTCTGTCTTGCTCTTTCTTGGCTAATTCAGCTATTTTCTTTGCAAGACCGCGATCTTTATCAGTACCGAAAGCCTCTCTCCTGACATTCGCACTCCTTCGTATATCATCGAGATTCTGCCAATTTAATCTACCCTCTGGAATCCCTTCAGTCGTTTCACGGAAAAGAGCCAGACCGTCAGAAACCAGATCATCCATGTATTTACGGGATGCGCCGCTTCGTTCATGTTTAAGAAAGAATTCTAGAAGTTCATCAGCTCCAACATGTGATGTCGGATCAATTGCTTTATTGAGAACAGCATAAAGTTCGTCAGCTCTCTGTTTATATTTTCTATTTAACAGCTCTGCTTTATTACGAACTGCTGTGCCGGCGCTCGAACCAGCGTCGATCAACGTATCATCTGTCAATCGATTGATTTCTTTTCCGAAGTCGTCATACATCTGAGCAACTGCTTTTTGAGTGTTTCCGCCTACCCACGGCAGCTCTCGTAATTTCCCTTCGATAAACTGGGTGAGTTTAGACTGGGACTGAGCACCCAACGTCGGGCTGATTCCGTGCTCTTGAAATTTTTGACCGATAGCAGAACCTATACCGCGTGGACCGACCTTCGGAGCATTGATTGCACCGCCAGCAGCGGTGAGAAGCTGATTGTAAAGTGACAGGTCATCACCCAGTTGATTGCCTGTTGCAACATCCGCATGAAGACCACCCAACGCACCGGCCGCACCTCCTAACACGGTGCCAGCAATAGCGCCACCTGGGCCAAGAGATCGACCATACTGAAAACCGCGCTGCGCTCCCACGACGCTCGGAACTACTTCTGCGGCAATACGGCGACCGTGTCTATAGATCGATGAAGCTGTTGGATGATCCGACATCCATTTGTCGGCATCGCTCGCATCACGCCAGCGACTCTCCCAAGCTCTTGATAATCGATCACTAAAGCCGCCCGTAAATTGCTCCTGGGGAGCAACTTCATCCTGGCTAGACGTCAACATCCATTCGGGTTCGTTATAGACGCCCTGCGCAGTTGGGGGCGGCACAACGGTAGCTGTGTCGCTGGTTGCCATCCAGGTTGGTTCGTTGTATTCAGCCATTAGTTACGGTTCTTCCATAATTCTTGAGTCCGTTTTTTTG